>Ga0137378_10002643_pt1 | contig 15400 bp, 12 predicted proteins | sample SagtaG_21_FD_104813 | JGI IMG/M metagenome (GOLD analysis project Ga0137378, IMG submission 104813) | Vadose zone soil microbial communities from Sagehorn Ranch, Mendocino, California, USA - Sage2_L_60_16 metaG | ecosystem: Environmental > Terrestrial > Soil > Vadose zone | place: USA... | reverse complement strand
GAAAGACGAGCACGAAAGATTTTGCCGCCGCGGTTCTTGCCCACCGTTTTCGCGTTACAAAAACGCAGGGCAATTTCAATAATCATGTCGGGCTTCCGCGAACAATGTTGGAGGCGACGTCACAGGATGAGGTCGCTATCTGGGAGATCGGAATGAATCATCCTGGCGAAGTTGCGATGTTGGCGAAGCTGGCCGCACCCGACGCCGCCATCATTACGAACATTGGTGTGGCGCATATCGAATTCATGGGATCGCACGAAGCGATTGCGGCCGAGAAAGGCGCACTCGCCCAAGCGGTCGCTGTCGATGGGACTGTCATCCTAAATGCGGACGATCCGTTTAGTAAAAACATGGCAGCTCGGACCCGAGGCAAAGTTGTTTTTGCCGGCACGACTGAAGGAACAATTCGCGCCGGCGAAATTACGCAGAGTGCGACTGGAACCGATTTCACGATCCTTGAAGGCGCCCATCGCTGCCGCGCCCAATTGCCAGTTCCTGGCTTGCATATGGTGCAAAACGCGTTGCTGGCGGTAGCGGCTGGTCGCATGTTTGGTCTTTCCCTCGAGGACTGTGCCGCCGGCCTAGCCGCAGCTCCGCTCACGAAGGCGCGTTTGCAGATCAAGGAAATTCGCGGCGTGCGGTTTATTGACGACAGCTACAACGCAAATCCTGAGTCCATGAAAGCTGCATTGCACACCCTAGTGCAATTAGATGCGGATGGGAAACGGATCGCTGTGCTCGGCGAAATGCGCGAACTGGGCGAAGAATCTGCGCGCGGTCATCGTGAAGTTGGCGAAACCGCGGCGGAGCTCGGCGTCGATCAACTTATCGCAATTGGTGACATGGCTGCAGCCATCGCGGAAGCCGCGCGCAATGCCGGCCTGCAAAATATTTCCATTGCAAGATCGACAAGCGAAGCCGCCGAATTGCTGGGCGAAATCGCGGTATCTGGCGATTTGGTTTTAGTCAAAGGCAGTCGCTCCGCGCGCACCGAGCGGGTGATCGAGGCTTTCGAAATTCGTCATTCGTCATTCGTCACTTCACCATGATGTACTACCTCCATCGGCTGAGCGATCAGTTCATCGGGTTCAACGTTTTCTTTTATGTCACGTTCCGAGCCATCGCCGCGGCGGTGACGGCTTTTCTGGTCACGCTCGTTTTTGGGAATTTCATCATCCGAAAACTGACCGCACTGAAGCTGGGACAACCGATTCGCGCCGCGGCAGAAGTTCATCGTCTTGCCGAGCTCCATGGCGGGAAGCAGGGGACGCCAACGATGGGCGGCGTACTCATTATCGGAGCCGTATTTGTATCCAGCTTCATCTGGGCGCGTCCCGACAACCGCTTCGTCTGGCTCGCCTTGTTCAGCATGATTTATCTTGGCGCGCTCGGATTCCTTGATGACTACCTCAAGGTCACGAAGAAAAAATCGGAGGGTATCAGCGGGCGCTTCAAGCTTGTTTTCCAAATCGCACTTGCGGGAATTATCACCGCGGTTTTCCTCAGTAGCCCATTGCTCGAGGTGCAGGCGCGATCGCTTTACGTGCCGTTTGTCAAAGCCCCTGTCATCGCCAATATGAGCTGGTTTACGTTCGTCTTTTTTGCGCTCGTCATTGTCGGCTCATCGAACGCGGTCAACCTGACGGACGGACTCGATGGGCTCGCCATCGGTTGCACAATCACGGTTGCGTTTGGCTACACGCTACTTTCTTATGCGGCTGGAAATTTCCGGATCGCGGAATACTTGCAGGTCCCGTTTTATCCGTTTGCGGGTGAGCTGACGGTTGTTTGTTCCGCATTGGTCGGCGCGGGTCTCGGCTTTCTCTGGTTCAACTGTCACCCGGCCAAAGTTTTCATGGGAGATACCGGATCGCTCGCCATCGGTGGGATGATCGGCGTCGTCGCGATCTGTTGTAAACAGGAACTGCTCTTGATCGTCGTTGGCGGCGTTTTCGTGATCGAAGCGGTCTCTGTGATTTTACAAGTGATAAGTTTCAAACTGACGGGCAGACGAATTTTCGTCATGTCCCCTCTTCATCACCATTTCGAACTGACTGGCTGGAAAGAAAACACGGTCATCGTTCGGTTTTGGATTCTTTCGATCATCTTCACGTTGCTCGGTCTGGCGACATTGAAATTGAGGTAACAATGCGCTACAAAAATCAGAACATCGCCGTTCTCGGTGCAGGCTTGAGCGGATTCGCCGCCGCGCTCTTGCTCAGGTCGGAGGGCGCACACGTGACGGTTCTCGATAGCGCTGAGGAAAAGAATCTCCTCAAGTCCACCATCGATAATCTGCGGTCACAAGACGTCCGCGTGATCTGCGGGGCGTTGGCGGACAAAGACTCGTCCACTTACCAAATGGCTGTCCTAAGTCCGGGCATCGATCCAGCTTCTCGACTCGCGCGCAATTTTTCCTCGCGCAAGATTAACATGATCGGCGAACTCGAACTCGGCTGGCGCTCCTGTGAAGTTCCAGTCATCGCCGTTACCGGTACGAACGGCAAAACGACGACGACTGAATTAGTCGCTCAGATGTTGAATGCTTGCGGCCAGCAGACGATCGCCTGCGGCAATATCGGCAAACCGCTCTCCGAAGTGGCGCGCGAGAACAAACAATTCGACGTGCTCACGGTTGAAGTCAGCTCCTTTCAACTCGAAACCATCCAAAGGTTCCGCCCATCAATTAGTCTCTGGCTCAACTTTGCTCCCGACCATCTCGATCGTTATCGCTCGGTGACCGATTATCGCGCGGCCAAGCTGCGCATTTTTGAAAACCAAACGGCCGACGACGTCGCCATCGTCAATGCAGTGGAGAGATTGCCTGGGATTCGTGCACGCACGATCACGTTCAGCGCTTACGTCGATCAGGCGGATTTTCGCCTCTCTGAAGGGGCGATCATTTATCAAAACGAAGCTGTTCTCCGTTTGTCCGATACAAAACTGCGCGGCTTGCATAATATCGAGAACTTAATGGCGACGCTCGCGGCCGGGATGGCCCGCGGATTGTCATTCCGGGAGATGATGCCGCCGCTTTGCACTTATGAGCCCCGTCCGCATCGTTGCGAATTCGTCCGCGAGATCGGCGGTGTAGCCTATGTAAACGATTCGAAAGCGACAAATCTCGACGCGGTGGAGAAAGCGCTGCGCGCGCAAACCAAACCAGTCATTCTCATCGCTGGCGGTAAGGACAAAGGCTTCGCGTTCGATTCGCTTCGACCTCTGATAGAAGAAAAGGTTAAATCGACAATCTTGATCGGCGAAATGGCCGAGAGCATCAGGCGGTCCTGGAGCGGCGTGGCCAGCTCCGACATCGCCAACTCCCTCGCCGATGCCGTCGAACGCGCCCACGCAGCCGCCGAGCCCGGCGAAGTTGTCCTTTTTTCCCCCGGTACATCGTCCTTCGACATGTTCAAAAGCTACGCTGATCGCGGTGATCAATTTCGCGCCCTTGTGCAGGCTCTACCCCAGCCGGAACGATGAAAATCCCACAGCTCCTCAGACGCAAAAAGCTTCGGGCCGCAACCGCGCGGCGCTCCGTCGGCGCATCTGCCGAAATGGACTACGAAGAGATATCAGAGCCAAACATGAAGCTGTCTCGAGCATTGCTGATCGTGTTGCTTCTTCACGTGGTTGCTGTTTCAGGGATCATCGCATTTAACGCGATTAAGACGCGACAGAGTTCGTTTGTGGCAGTAGCTGCGGTAAATCCGGAAAACAATCCAATCGCAAGCATTCCTCCCACAACCAAGTCGGATGCTTCGAATCGGCGATCTGCGTTCGAGCAAAAGGAAAACGGACTGCGCGAAGAGACGAAAGTGTCACATTCGCCATTGAAATCGGTCGCGAAAGACGAGCATAAAGCCGCCAAGGCGAAGCCAACCGAACACGCCAAGGCGCCGACACACTCGGGAAAAACTTACACAGTGGTAAAGGGTGATAACCCGATGACAATCGCAAAAAAGCTAAAGGTTTCTTACGACGATCTGCTTGCGCTCAATCAGATCGAGGATCCGCGCAAATTGAAGATCGGACAAAAACTACTTATTCCGAAACCGGCGAAAGCAAAGAAGGCGAACGAATGAATTTTGGGGTCTTACCTAATTCGAAACAACCTGCTGCTGGTGAGGCGTCGACTTAACTCATGCACCGCAAGAGCGCCTATATTCTCTTTCTGGCCGTGTTGGGATTACTCGTCATCGGCATCGTCATGCTTTTCAGCACGAGTGCGTTTGCCCGCGACAGCCACGGAGACGTTTATTTTTTCATCAAGAGGCAGGCAATTTGGTTCGGGATTGGGCTTGTGGTCTGCACCTTCGTTGCGTTGATCGACTACCACTTCTGGCAACGGACATGGTGGCTTTGGTTTGCGCTCGCTCTGGTCACTCTGATACTTTGCTACATTCCGCACCTTGGGATGCGAATCAACGGTTCGCGCCGCTGGGTGGGACTAGGTCAACTTACTTTTCAGCCTTCTGAGTTAGCAAAGCTCACCGCAATCTTTTTCCTCGCCGCCTGGTTTTCGCGGTACGAAAAAGTAGGCAATAACATGACCTACGGATTCCTCATTCCGCTCGCAATTATCAGTTTACTGGCTGGGCTTATTCTCGGTGAAGTCGATCTTGGAACCACGGCTTTGCTCGGAACAACCGCCTTTGTCGTCATGTTCGTCGCCGGAGCCAATCCCCTGTGGCTTGGTATCATATCATTCGTCGGCCTGGGCGCTATTGCGGTTGTTGCAACGCAAATATCGGAAAGAATGGGCCGGCTCTCCGCCTTTATTCATCCACAAAATTTCAAAGAAGATGCCGGTTTGCAGCAGATGCAGGCCCTAATCGCCTGGGGCAGCGGAGGAATGGAAGGACTTGGCCTCGGGAATGGTCGTCAGAAGATGCTCTATCTGCCTTACGCGCATACAGATTTCATTTTTCCGATTATCGGCGAAGAGCTCGGTCTGCGGTTTAGTTTGCTCGTGGTCTTTTTGTTTGTGGTCATCATTGTTTGCGGCATCATGATCGCGCTGCACGCCAAAGACCGATTCGGTTTGCTGCTTGGCTGCGGCGTTGTTTCGCTTCTGGCTTTGCAAGCGGCGGTCAACATTGGCGTGACCACCTCGCTCCTGCCGAACAAAGGTCTACCGTTGCCATTTATCAGTTACGGAGGTTCGAATCTCGTCACTTGTTTGTTCGGGATCGGTTTGTTGCTGAATATCTATCGCCAGGGCATTCTTGAACCACCGGAGAAGAAACGCACGACCGTGCAGGTTCGGATTACACCGCGGATTTAAAACCAAAGATCGACAACCACACCCTTATGAATGCAGTGATCGCATGCGGAGGCACCGGCGGCCATCTTTTCCCCGGCATTGCTGTGGCAGAAGTGCTGCGTGATCGCGGCCACGAAGTCATGCTGTTGATTTCCGAAAAAGAAATTGACGCGCTTGCGCTTTCCGGCCGCACGAATTTCCGGTTTGAGAAATTGCCGACGGTCGGGTTACCCTCGCCATTTTCGCCTGCGATTCTCGGTTTCATTCGCCGCTTCTGCGAGAGCCTATCCCTTTGCCGATCCATCTATCGCAGATTCAAACCGCAGGTTGTCCTTGGCATGGGCGGATTCACTTCCACTGCGCCTGTGCTGGCTGGGCGCATGCGCGGCGTTTCGACCTTCATTCATGAATCAAATGCCGTCCCGGGGAAAGCGAATCGACTGACCGCACGGATGGTGCGCGCGGTCATGCTTGGTTTCAAGGAATGCGCGCCGTTCTTTCCAAGAGCGCACACAGAAGTCACCGGCACGCCAATCCGAACTGAACTGAAACCTCTGGATCGAGAGGTCGCGCGTCAAAAGCTCGGACTCCGGAGTGATTTGGCAACGCTGCTCGTAATGGGTGGGAGCCAGGGTGCCAGCGGAATCAATCAAGCCATCATCAAAGGATTGCCATTTTTGCAGGGCGTCCCGTTGCAGGTGATTCATCTCTCCGGCGCACGTGACGAGCGCCTTGTCGCAGATAATTATCGTCGCGAAAAGGTCCCTGCTTACATCGCCGCTTTTCATCATCGAATGGAGGAAGTTTACAGCGCCGCCGATTTCATCGTGGCACGCGCCGGCGCGGCCAGTCTTGCGGAGTTCGCAGCTTTTTCGCTGCCTGGCATTTTAATTCCATTTCCTTATGCGGCAAACGATCATCAAACGCGCAACGCCGAGATTTATGCACGCGCTGACGCGGCGATCCTTCTTAAGGAATCGGAGATTTCTGGCGAATTCCTTGCACGCAAGATCCGTGAGCTGATCGAGAGTCCGGAGCGAATCCGGGAGATGTCGGCGAATTGTTCGCCGCTCGCACCGAAAAACGCGGCCGGGCTCATGGTCACAACCATGGAGAAATATACGACCCATGAAGCTCGTCTCTGAGCTTGACCTCCAGAAATTGCTCACGCGTGAGCATCATAAGATTCATCTCGTCGGTGTGGCTGGCAGCGGGATGAGCGGTCTCGCCGCACTCTTGCTCGAGCTTGGGCACCAGGTTAGTGGCTCCGACAAAGCCAGCACCATGGAGACGGATCGATTGCAACGGCTCGGTCTTTGTTTTCACCAGAACCATCGTGCGGGCGATGCCAGCGCCGCCGATCTCGTTGTCTTTTCCTCTGCGATCAAGATCGACAATCCAATTCTCGTGAGCGCACATGATTCAGGAAAGCCGGCCGTGCGTCGCGCCGAAGCCCTCGCCGCCATCATGCAGGGCAAGCGCGGGATCATTATTGCAGGAATGCATGGAAAAACGACCACCTCCGCGATGACAGCGCACGTTCTGCGCGAAGCCGGGCTCCATCCGTCGTATTACGTCGGTGCAGAAATTCCGATTCTCGGAAGCAATGCGCATTGGGATCCACGTGGCGAATATTTTGTTGCGGAAGGCGACGAAAGCGATGGGACGCTGCGTTGCTTTCACCCTGAGCATGTCCTCATTTTGAACATTGAAGAGGAGCACCTTGATTTCTATGTCGATCTTGCTGCGATCGAAAAAGTTTTCGCTCAGCTTATCCAGCAAACCACCGGTACAGTCTTCTTCAACGCCGATGATGTAAACACGGCGCGATTGTGCGCGCAGCGAAAATCCGCAGTCTCCTACGGTTTTTCCGAAAACGCCCACTATCGCGGCACCGACATCGAATTGCGCGATTTTGCATCGGTTTTTTGTGTTTATTTTCGGGGCAAACAACTGGGCGAAGCGGTGCTGAATGTTCCCGGACGACATAACGTCCACAATGCTATTGGTGTCATCGCACTGGCGAACGAACTGGGGGTCCCTTTCGAGAAAATTGCAGCTTCCCTTCATAAATTCGAACATGCCCGGCGCCGGTTTGAAATAAAGTACGCCAGCGATCGTTTTTTGCTCGTCGATGATTACGCGCATCATCCCACCGAAATTCGCGCCACGCTTAAGGCGGCGAAGTCGACCCGCCACAAACGCGTATTGACGATGTTCCAGCCGCATCGCTTTTCGCGAACCAAAGCGCTCTGTTGTAAATTCGGAGGCGCCTTTGATGATGCAGACCGTGTTGTTGTTACCGACATTTATGCCGCAAGCGAAGAGCCAATTCCTGAAATCAGTGGTCAAACTATCGCCGCCGAAATTGCACGCCACGGACATCGTGGCGTGAGTTATCAACCGCGTCTCGAATGGGTCCATCGCGATGTCGGGAACATGCTGGACTCCGGCGACCTCATTTTGAGCATGGGCGCGGGCAACATTCACGAGCAGATATCGATCCTGGCCGCCGACCTTGTAATCGCGGAGAAATTGAAAGCGATCGTCGGTGAAGAGGGTCACGTGCGACTTTACGAGCCGCTCTCAAAACACACGACTTTGCGCGTGGGCGGTCCGGCGCAATTCTGGGTTGAGCCGCGCAATGAGAACGTGTTTGCGGAATTGATCCGCTTTTGCTGCTACGAAAGTCTTTCGCTTTTCGTCATTGGCCGCGGCTCAAATTTGCTCGTCCGCGACGGTGGTATTCTCGGCGTCGTAGTTCATCCCTGCGGAGGGGAATTCGACAAGGTTGAGGTTGATGGTAACCAAATCACAGCGGGTGTCGGCGCGAAATTGAAGGAGGTCGCCTACGCGGGTAAAGCGGCTGGAATTGGTGGGCTGGAGTGGATGGAGGGTATTCCCGGCGCAGTCGGCGGCGGGTTACGTATGAATGCCGGCGCGATGGGCTCACAAACTTTTGAGACCGTTGTCCGCGTTCGTTATCTCGATTCGGAAGGAAATCCGCACACGAAAAGTCGGCACGAACTGGAGGTGCACTATCGGAATTTTCCTTTGCTCGAAAACAATTTTGCCGTCTCCGCTGTCTTTCGGGGCCAACCTGCGCCGGCCGATGAGATCGCGCTAAAGTTACACGCATCGCAGGAAAAACGCCGGACCTCGCAGCCAATCGCAAAAAGCGCCGGCTGCATTTTTAAAAATCCGCAGAATTGTTCAGCAGGAAAACTCATTGAAGAACTGGGGTTGAAAAATTGTGGCGTTGGAAAAGCGCGCGTCTCGGAAGTGCACGGCAATTTCATCGTTAATGACGGCGGGGCGACGGCCGCTGAAATGCTTGAGTTGATCGAGAAGATCAAAAGCGTGGCGCGGACGCAACGTGGGATCGAGCTGGAGACGGAAGTGCAAATCGTAGGAGAGCCGGCATGAAGAAAAGTGACTCTATTCCCCAAAAAATCGCGGTGCTCATGGGCGGGCCCGGTTCCGAGCGCGAGGTCTCGCTTGCTACGGCACGCGGCGTTTCGAAGGCATTGCGTTTGCTAGGCGCGGAAGTCCTGGATGTTGATGTCCGGGACCAAGATTTTCACCTACCCGATGATGTTGATCTTGCGTTTCTTACGATTCACGGAACTTTCGGCGAGGACGGGTCCCTCCAAAAAATTCTCGAGGATCGCGGTATCCCTTTCACTGGGGACGGCGTAGAAGAAAGCCGAACTGCCTTCGACAAGATTCGCTCCAAAGAAAAATTTCGGACGCACGGAGTAACAACCCCATTATGGGAGGTGATTCGGCCCGGCCAGCGGCCAAAGATTCCGCTGCCGATGGTAGTCAAGCCGCCACGTGAGGGATCGACTGTTGGCGTGATCATTGTAAAGAGTGAACGCGAGCTCGACTTGGCGATCGCTGAAGCGGCGAAGTACGATCGCGAATTGCTGGTTGAAGAATTTATTGCCGGTCGCGAGTTGACCGTTGGAATACTGGGCGATCAAGCGCTGCCTATTCTGGAGATTATTCCCAAAGGCGGCTTTTACGATTTCACAAATAAGTATCCCTTCTTAAATCCACAGGCGGGCGGGGGAGCCGAACATGTGTGTCCGGCAAAGATCGACAGGAAAAAAACAAAGGAGATTCAGGAGCTCGCTTTGCGTGCACATCGGTCGCTCGGTTTGCAGGTTTATTCGCGCGTCGATGTTCTCTTACCGAAAGATGGCGCCGCCACGGTGCTGGAACTGAACACCATCCCCGGCATGACGGAAGCGAGTCTGCTGCCGGAAGCGGCGGCCGCCGCAGGAATAAGTTATGTCGATCTTTGTACGCGTATCATCGAACTCTCGCGCGCCAGGTCGGAGCGTTCAGCGAAATGAAAACTACTAAACGACGTTCACAGCGTGGCAATCGGCGCGTGTCCAATTTGCGGCAGCGACGCCAACAGCATTTATTGGATGTTAAAGTTCGCTCACGCAGAGCTACCCAGCATCGCACTCGAAGAGTTCTGGCTGTTATCTCCAGACTGACGTTGCTGGCTGGGCTTTGCGCTGTCATTTACCTTGGTGCACGCGAAGGCGCAAAACGCTTTTTCTTCGAAAATGCTGACTATCAGGTGCGCACAATCGAGCTCCAGACGGACGGTACCTTGCAGCGCGAGCAGATCCTGAAAGTGGCCGATCTACACGAAGGTGAAAACATTTTCAGTGTGAACCTGGGGCGCGTGCGCGATAGCGTGCAGCGACTTCCACAAGTCGATGAAGCGGAGGTGGTGCGCAAATTACCAGGGGAGATCGATATTCGTGTGGTCGAGCGAAAGCCGGTTGCATGGATTACAGGCGACAAACAAATTTCCGATCCATTTGTGTCAGATGCCGCTTTTCTTGTGGACGCGCGAGGTGTTTTGATGAAAGAAAAGAAGTTGTTGCCAGAATATCTGGGATTGCCGCTCATTTCAGGATGCTCGAGCGAATCGCTCGAGGCAGGCAAGGTCGTCGAATCGCTCGAAGCAAAAACGGCGCTGGAGTTGCTGCGTTTGAGCACGCGCAGCTTTATGCAAACGCGGTTTCTGATTCGCGAGATTGATGTTTCCAAAAGTTATTGCCTGCTCGTGACCGACAAAAATCATGCGCGCGTCACGCTTGCATTAAACGATCTCGAGGCACAATTGCAACGTCTCGAACAATTTCTTGTTTATTGTGATGACTCAAAGCAGGAGCTCGAGACGGTGAACTTGCTGGTCCAGCGAAACATTCCGGTGACGTTCGCGAAACCACCGGCCGCCGTCATCAATGATACGATTGATCCCTCTGTGGAACCGCGCATTTTGAAAGCGATCCCAGTGTATCAACCGGCAAAGCCCGTGCCGCCGCCGGCGAAAGCACGCACGAGTCCGACGCCGATCCCCAAGCCAGGTGCTATCTCGCGACAAAGGAAAGGCTAATAACGATGGCAAGCAGCAATTTGATAATTGGTCTTGAGATTGGTACCTCGAAAATTTGCGTTGTCGTTGGAGAAAGCCGGCCCGATGGCGCGATCAAGATCCTCGGAGTTGGCCAGACGCCGTCACGTGGCGTGCGCAAAGGCGAGATCGTTGATTTTGAAACAGCGATGAAATGCGTGCACGAAGCGGTAGTCGATGCCGAGCAAAAAAGCGACGTTATGATCCGGAGTGTTTACGTCGCCGTTGCTGGGTCGCATCTTCAAAGTTTCAATAATCGCGGCAGTGTAATGCTGCCCGAAGACCGCGATGAGATTGACGAGCAAGACGTTGAGGATGTGAAAATTAACGCGCGTGAGGTGAGCATCCCTGCGCAAAACGCTTTCCTCCATTCCATTATCCAGCATTACCATGTCGATGGACAAAATGGCGTGCTTAATCCAGTGGGGATGCTTGGGCAAAAATTGGAAGCCGATTTTCACATCATCCACGGGGTGCGCACGCGCATTCAGAATACTATTCGGTGCGTGAAAGAGTTACCGCTCGACGTCGAGGACGTGGTATTCGGCGCGCTGGCTTCGGCGCAGGTGGTCCTGACGCAGCACCAAAAAGACCTTGGCGCGCTGGTGATTGATATCGGCGGCGGGACGATGGATTATATTTTGTATGCTGATGGCGCGGTTAAACAAAGCGGTTGCCTCGCGGTCGGCGGTGACCATATCACGAATGACATTTCGATGGGGCTGCGCATCCCTATGGCGCGCGCTGAGAAATTAAAAATCGAAGAAGGCAACTGCGTTCTTGGAAATTGTCTTCCCGGCGAAACTATTTTATTAAAAGACGATTCGGGTTTTGCCGGGAAGGAGATCGAGCGCGAAACGCTGAATACGATCATAAATTTGCGGCTACGGGAGATCTTTGAACTCCTTAAACGCAGACTCGAAGAAGAGGCATTCATCAATTATCTCGGTGCCGGCATTTTCATTACCGGTGGATGCAGTCTTCTCAGCGGCATCGATCATCTCGCGGAGGAAATTTTCGAAATGCCTGCGCACGTCGCGCACGCACAGACTGCATCGGGATTAACTTCAGCGGTGGAGAACCCGCAGTTTTCGACTGCGATTGGTTTGATCAAATATGCGCAAGCTGTGCAAACAGATCGGCCGCGACGACGATTTGGAGGAATCCTCGGCAAATTCTTTAGCGGAATGAGATGAACAAGCGCCACGTTTCCAAAATTGTGTTGTCCAGCGGAGTCGAGACATCTCTTGCCGTTAATAATAAGAGATTTCTCGGTCCGAGCCGGACTGGCATATCGCTCGGAATGACAGAAGCGGAGAATCCGGTGATAAGATCGGCATAGGCACAACGAGATGATTCAGCTCAGGAAAAATTACAGTTTGCCCGAACGCGAAGAGGAATTTGTTCCGATCAAGATTGTAAGCATTGGCGGTGCTGGTTTGAGCGTGCTCGATCGGATCATACTCGATGGTTTGGAGAGGGCCGACGTGGTCGCGATTAACACCGATGTTCAGTCACTGGCTAGTTCTGTGGCTCCCCACAAAGTGCAACTCGGTCGCATGGCGACGCGTGGTCTGGGCACAGGCGGCGACCCGGAGCTGGGCTACCAAGCAGCGGTGGAATCGGCTGAGGAAATCCGCGAGGCGCTGGCAGGCGCGAGGATGATTTTTATTTGCGCAGGGCTCGGTGGCGGCACTGGCTCCGGCGCTGCGCCATATGTCGCGCAGCTTGCCCGTGAAGCCGGTTCGCTTGTTGTCGCGTTTGCCACTCTTCCATTTGGTTTCGAAGGCAAACGCCGCAGCGCACAAGCGCAGGAGGCACTCGGTCGGCTCAACGAGATCGCCAACGCAGTAATCTGCTTCGAGAACGATCAGATGGGGGACATCGTTGCGCCAAAAGCAGGAATCCATCAGGCATTTGCGGCGGCGGACATCACGATCAGTCAAAGCGTTCGTTCCATTGTAAATCTGATCCAGCGACCCGGGCTTATCCACATCGGATTCGATGATTTGCTTGCGGCGTTGCGCAGCCGCAATGGCCGTTGCTTGTTTGGTTTCGGTGACTCCGATTCGGACAATCGCGCACATGACGCTCTCGCGCAGGCGCTCAAAAATCCGCTGATGGATCGTGGCCGCATGCTGGGAGACGCGACCCGTGTGTTGGTTCAAGTGGCAGGCGGACCCAGCATGACGTTATCCGAGGTAGAAATCCTGATGCAGGAACTTGGTCGTCATGTGAACGAGGAGACGCAGATTCTGTTCGGCACGGCAGTCGATGGCCGAATGGGGGATCGCCTGAGCGTCACAATCATCAGTTCATTCACGGCCGATAAGGATTCTATTCCGGAGCAGATTCCACCGGCGCAGAGCAGCGCGCCCGCGATGCCGCCCGTCTGGGCGCAACCTCAGGACGCTTCGCCGAAGATTGAAATCGAGCCGGAAGCAGCTCCGATGGAAACTTCCCAGTCTGCGGAGACGATTCCGGTTGAGCAACCGGCGCCGGTTGAAACTGCGCTACAGCAGCCATCTATGCCGCACAAACCTGAACCGCGCTTGAGTGCGCCGCAGACGAACCCGGAGCCAATGAAAGGAGGGAAACTGTCGCCGGAAAAAAGTGTGCAGGCGAAACAGGAAGTCTTGCAATTCGAGCCGGTCACGCGAGGTCGCTTCGAAAAGAGCGAACCGACTATCGTGGAGGGCGAGGACCTCGATGTCCCGACCTATCTGCGGAAGAAAATCAAGGTGAAATAGCTAGGGATGACGCGCCCGCACCATCTCGCTCGCAGTGTGGGACAGCGCGATGTCCCTACTTCTTCATCAATTCCAGCACCGCGCTCGTCATTCCGATAATACCCGTGCGAATCGTGGGTTCGGGAACAGGTGCGAACTTGCTGGAATGTAAACTCGGCAGGGGTGTGCCGGTTTTTTTTGACTCGGCCGCTTTTGCCGGATCGACTGCTCCGACAACGAACATGAGTGCTGGGATAGAATGATCCGGCAGGCTGTATTCGCAGAAATCTTCGGCGCCCATACTTGGATCTTTCGGCACAACGTCGTCATTGCCTAACGACGCTTTCAGCGCCACAGTCACGCGCTTGGTCAGCTCTGGATTGTTATAGGTTGCTGGGCTGAATTCATCCTGGAGCACGTGCACCTCCGGCAACTTGTCCGGCGGAATACCAAAGGCAGTCGCGCAATCTTTGGCGATCCGTGCGATGGCAGCGAGCACCTTTTCGCGCACTTCCTTCTTATACGTACGCACCGTTAGCTGCATCTTTACTTCGTCTGGAATAATGTTGTGCTTTGTCCCACCATGAATCGAACCGACTGTGATTACGACCGGATCGATTGGGTTATTCTCGCGCGATGCGATCGTCTGCCAGGCATTGATGATCTCCGCCGCGAGCACAATTGGATCCTTCGTCTTGTGCGGATAAGCGCCATGTCCGCCGATGCCGTGTACGGTTACATCGACTGAATCGACATTGGCAAAAGCGTAACCCTCGGTTACGCCGATCTTCCCTGTCTCGATCTCCGCATCATCGTGCAAGGCGAGCGCGTAATTCGGCTTCGGCCAGCGCGTGTAAAGGCCATCCTTCAACATCGCCCGCGCGCCGCCGACCATTTCCTCTGCTGGTTGCCCGATAAAAATGATCGTGCCGTGCCATTTGTCCCTCAGCTTCGCAAGCGCGCGCGCCGTGCCGACCAGTGTGGACATATGAATGTCGTGTCCGCACGCATGCATTACCGGCACTTCTTTGCCTTCGTCGTTTTTCGTTGTGACCGTGCTTGCGTACGGCAGACCGGTTTCTTCATGCACTGGCAATGCGTCGAGATCGCTTCGGACCAGCACCGTCGGTCCAACGCCGTTCTTCATCACGCCAACAACGCCGAAGCAGGTCGCGCCTGGCTTTTCGTATTTGCCGACGCGCTCGGTGACTTCGCAGCCGGCGGCTTTCAATTCCTTGGCCACAATCGCGGCGGAACGTTCCTCATGCGCCGATAATTCCGGGTGGGTGTGGAGATCTCTGTAAATCGTTAGCAGCGAGGGCAGCTCGGCATCGGCAATTGTTTGCGGCGTCTGCTGCGCGAACGCGAGACCGCCAGACAGGATCGACGACAGCAAAATCGGCACTGAATGAATCTTCATGTTGTTCTTATAACAGAAAACGTAAAGACATAAACCAGGAAGCGAGCAATCCGAGAGACAAAACAAGAAACCCTTCATGATTTTCCTAGCTTCCCAGATTCAATTTCCTCTTTTCCTCCTTTCCTAATTTGTTTTTCCGGTTCTCTTGATCTGCGATGGAATTTGAGAAGAACACGATGCTCTTCGGCGCCGATCCGATGCCGCGGATCGTTGCGATCGAGCTGGGCGAGACAGGCACAGTCAAAGTCTACCGTCGTGAAAAGAATGGTTCGACGATCGCCGAGGTCGAACCGTTTCATCCGTTCGTCTGGGCTGATTCGGACGTTGTCGATCTTGGTATCGAAGCTGAGAGACTGGAAGGCGATCTCAGATATGGCTGGTTGATCACGGTCGATAGTTGGAAAGAACTAGTCGCCATGCGCAACGGCCTTAAAAAAGCCAACCGCGATTTCTTTGCCTTGACTGATCCAGTTCAGCATTACCTCACTGCCACAGGCCGCACTCTCTTCAAGGAATTGCCCTTCGAAGAGCTGAAACGCATG
>Ga0137378_10002641_pt1 | contig 15405 bp, 10 predicted proteins | sample SagtaG_21_FD_104813 | JGI IMG/M metagenome (GOLD analysis project Ga0137378, IMG submission 104813) | Vadose zone soil microbial communities from Sagehorn Ranch, Mendocino, California, USA - Sage2_L_60_16 metaG | ecosystem: Environmental > Terrestrial > Soil > Vadose zone | place: USA... | reverse complement strand
TCGTTCCAAACCCCTCTCTAGCGGATCCTGCAACTTAATGCGCCTGTCACCGCATCCAGTCTCTTAACAGATCCTCGGAATATGTGTCGGACTGCAGGCGTGTCTCTGGCGCATATCTTCGCCAGCCGTTAGAATGAAAAATTCCTTTGAGAACTATGTGATCAGAGCGATTTCACAGGTAGAGGTGTTAATGAGTCAGTTGGTAGTGGGCCGTTTAGGGGGGCTTCTCCTTCTCGCTCTGATTTGTACCAGTTGCGGCGATACCTTCCGGCCTGTGGCTACGCCTATCTCGCCGCCGCCGCCCGATCCGTCCAGCTTTCACTACGCTTTGGTGATCAGCAGTAACGGTCCTTCGAATCCTGGATCGAGTACCAGGATTGACGTTTCTGGAGATACGAATGTGGGTGTCGCCAGACTCGGGCTCGGGCCGGTGCATGCAGCCCTGCTTCCGAATGCTGGGCGAGTTTACGTGGCCAACAGCCTGGAGAATTCGATCTCTTCCTATTCACCTACAGACGTCACATCGGTGACCACGGTGAGTTTGCCGGCTTCCGCCGTTCCTGTGTTTGTGCATACCACGCAGAATGACACGGTGTATGTCGCCAACGGCGACGTCATTCCTGGTAACCCAGGCACCGTATCGGCGATTTCGACCGCCAGCAACGTAATTGCGAGCACGATTTCAGTGGGCACCAATCCGGTGGGTTTAGCCGAAACCCCAGATACAAAAAAACTTTACGTTGTGAACCAGGGCAGCGATTCCGTGACCAGCATTAATACGATCGACAAAACCGTGAATGCCACCCTTTCCACGGGAACATCGCCGGTCTGGGCGGTGGCACGTTCCGACAGCGCCAGAGTGTATGTACTGAACCAGGGAAGCGGAACAGTGTCGTCCATCGATACGTCATCGGAGGCATTCAGCAATGTATCGGTAGGGGCGGGCGGGAATTTCATGCTGTATGACAAGGGGCGGAATCGATTGTATGTAACCAACCCCGTCGCGCACAGGTTGAGCATTCTAGACGCTACAGCCGATCCTCCGACATTATTGGCGACGATCGATTTGACGGCTGGAACAAGTCCGGCTTGCCCCGTGGCGTGCTCGCCAGTGTCAGTCGCGGTGTTGCCCGATGGCAGCCGGGCTTACGTGGTCAGCTATGTGTCGGGCAGCAACCCGCTCAGTTCACAAGTGACAGTGATTGATACGCAGTCTTACACGGTGAGAAAAGTAATTCCCTTGAGTTCCGTGAATATCGATCTGGTCAACCCAACCGGCTGCGCCACCTCCCGCTTTCGATTGTTTACGGCAGCGGCTAGTGACGGTTCGAGAGTCTACATCTCCAATTGCGATGCGGGCGGCACGAAGATAATTCTCACGGCGACGGACACTTTGGTTCCCGATCTAACCGGTAACCCTTTGCTCATCTCCGCGCCCGTCAGCTCCTTCACGCCCAGTGCCGCAGGGCAGCAGCCGCCGCCGCAGAATCCGGTGTTCATTCTGCCGGGGCCTTGATTTTCTATTTTTTATCGAAGGGGATGACTAGTGGGATCCCTCCGTCAACAGCAGAATATCGCCTAATGTTTTGCGGCCGCTGCGAGCTCTCCCTGGCGGCGCCGGTTGTAGCGCAGGGCGATGTTCATGAAGACGTTTCCGCTGGCGGTTTCGAAGCAGATCACCAGAGCCTCAGTGTCTTCGCTGCTTTTAGATCCGTGCTCTGAAGTGTGTAGCACAGGAGGATGTATGCGGAAATGGAAACCCTGATCGTTGAGTGCGGTGATCGCGTTTCCGGTTACCTGGTTCGCCAATTCGCAAACCGTTTCTCGCACTAGATCGTCCGACTCGGGCAGTTCGCTGGCGGCGAAGCGGCTGGCTACACGCACCGCTGTAGCTGGGTCGAGATCAAAAATGATGCGCCCTTCGATGTCACCGGTCACCGAAATGAGCGCGGCAACTCCCTTGCGGCGATAGGCCTCTTCATCCATGCTGAGGTTTCCAATCGACGTTGGAGACTGCAGTCCTTGCGCAAGCACCGCATCGGCGGCGTTAATGAAGGGCTGAATTAGCTCCATTTTCATTTTCAGGCTCCTGCGCCGGCGGCCACGGTTCCATCTTCGCCCAAAACATACTTGATGACCTCGTACAGAACTTCCGGTTTCACTGGCTTCTGGACAAAGTGGCGGGCGCCGCGCTGAAGTGCGGCCACGATGTTTTCCTGATAGCCGACGGAAGACACCATCACAATGCGAGCTTCGGGATGTTGGCGCACGATTTTTTCCGCGGCCTCGATCCCTTCCATCTGCGGCATGGTGATGTCCATCAGCACAATATCGGGATGGGTGCGCTCGTATTCGGTTATGGCGGTCATGCCATCGCCTGCTTCTCCGGCAAGTTGACCGCCGAAGGTTTCGATCATGCGGGCGAGATTCTTGCGGGCGAAGACGGAATCGTCGACTACGAGGTAGCGGACGGGTTGGCCGTCTTTGCTGCGTTTAACGGGTGAAAACTGCTCCATATACTCCTCCTACTGATTTGAATCAAAATCTTCGGTTTATTTCGTCCCTCCGGGACTCGTTCTCTCAACTCCATACCCAGGGCTTACGCCCTGGGCTAAACTCTTCCGCCCCTTCGGGGCTTGATTCGACTAACTCCCCTGGCTCAGGAAATCAAATTAGATTCGTCCTGCTCTTGCCGCTTTGTCGCCGGTCCCGGGTTCCGATATGCCGCCATTTTTTCGATCAACGGTGCACTGTGCTTGCAAGGTGTTGGCGAGCACATCCAACCCAACGACGCGCACAGCGTAGCCACGATCAATGGCAGCTTTAGGCATGCCAAAAACTACGCAGGAATCTTCGCTCTGCGCAATGGTCATTCCGCCTGCGGCCTTGACCTCACCCATGCCTTGGGCTCCGTCGTCTCCCATGCCAGTCATCAGGACGGCCAGGCTTCTGGAGCCAAATTCCTCGGCCACACTTCGGAACAGAACGTCCACCGACGGACGGTGTCCGTTCACCCGTGGATCGTCGCTCAGCACTGCGACATCCCCAAGGGGCAAACGCTTGACCTTGAGATGTCGGCTCCCGGGGCAGATCAGAGCTCGTCCTGCCAGCAACAGATCGCCGGATTGTGCCTCCTTGATTCCAATGGCGCAGATTTCGTCCAGTCGCCGGGCGAACATTTCGGTGAATCCCTCAGGCATATGTTGCACCACTAAAATGCTTCCGGGAAAATCACCAGGTAACTGAGAGAGTACATATTGCAGCGCGTGAGGGCCGCCGGTAGAAACCCCGATGGCGACAACTCGCGAAACCAGCTTGCTCGCGTCGGGCAGGACTTTTTGCGCTCGCGTCAGGGTTTCCGGTACTGGCCTCATTTTCACTCCGCGACTCTGAGCCGCGGCCTTGATCTTGGTAATCAACTCCTGCGCAATTTGTGGCATGCGTGCCGAGACATCGTTGGGCTTGGCAACAAAATCGAAAGCGCCCATCGACAGCGCTTGCAGGGTAACGGAGGCGCCTTCGGTACTGTGTGAACTCACCACTATGACCGGGATTCGGTGCCGCCGCATGATTTCCTTGAGCATCTCCAAGCCACCCATGCCGGGCATATCCAGATCGATGGTGACAACCTGGGGTTTCAGATCTTCAATTTTTTTCAGCCCGAAATTGCCATCCATGGCGGTGCCGACGACTTGGATAGAACTGTCCGTCGCCAGGATCTGCGGAATCAGTTTGCGCATCAGCGCGGAATCGTCTACGACCAAAACTCTCACTGGAGGCGTCATGGTTGTGCCTCCACGACGGGTCGGTGGGTTTGCGAGCGGTCTGCATGTGAGAGCAGGATGCCGGAAGCTACAGCACCAATTTGACCGGGACGAGAGTTCGCATAGCGCTCGACAATGGCAGGAAGATTCAAGATCAGCACCACCCGGCCATCGCCCAAAATGGATGCGCCACTGACTACATCCGTCGAGACGGTCTGGTCATCCAGGGCTTTGATCACTAATTCTTCTTCGCCCTCGAGCGCTTCGACGATCAGTCCCAGTTTGCTTTCACTAACCGTTATCACAAGCACGAAAATTTTCCCCGCCGCTTGTGCAGGTTGGGCTGAGGGACGGCCCAGCCGGACCAGCGGCAGCACCTGGTTGCGAAGTTGTAGAACTTCGTAGTTGTCCACCTGGTGAAAGTCAGATTCTTTGGCTCGCGCAATTTCCGCCACGGCGTTGAGCGGGATCGCATACAGCTGCCCCTCCACCCGGAATAGCAAGGCTTTGATGATGGCCAAAGTCAGGGGCAACTTTAGGCGAAAGGTTGTGCCCTGGCCAGGATGAGTTTCAATTTCTACGGTTCCTTTCAAGCGATGGAGAACGCTCTGCACGACGTCAAGGCCTACGCCACGTCCCGCGAGCTCGGTGATTTTGTCGGCTGTGCTGAATCCGGGGCGGAAAACCAGCGCAATAATATTTGCTTCACTCAGCCGCTCGGCTTCATCCACGCTGACAATCTTTTTTTCCAACGCCTTGGATTTAACCTTTTGGGAATCGATTCCACTGCCGTCATCTTTGATCTCGACGATGACCTGATTGCCTTGGTGATAAGCATCTAGCCGAATGGTTCCGCGCGTTGGTTTTCCCAGACGGGCACGCTCTGCCGCGTTTTCAATGCCATGACCGACCGCGTTGCGCACGAGATGAGTGAGCGGCTCGGCGATGGCGTCCAGCAGGCTTTTATCAAGATCGGTGTCCTGACCGCTTATGATCAGGTCAACCTCCTTGCCGCCTTGCTTCGCGACATCGCGGACCATTCGCGGAAAGCGGCGGAACAGTTGCTCTACCGGGACCATTCGAATCTTCATTACCGAACGCTGCAGGTCATTCAATACGCGTGATTGAAAGGCCATGGCGTCGGCTACCCTGCCACGCATGGATTCCTTCGGCGAATGCTTGGTCAATTCCTGGAATGCTTGTTGCAGCATCGACTTCCCGATAATCAATTCTCCAACCAGATTCAGGACGTTATCGATGCGCTCGGCGTCAACGCGCAAAATGTTTTCTGCCACCACCCCAAGGTGCAGATTTTCCCGACTCTCATAGTCTTCTGCTGCGGACATGAAGGTGTTTTTGGGGATGGGCTCACTGGAGATTCCATTGGGTTCTTTGGGCTTGTTCCCTGATGCCGCGCTTTTCTTTGATACTTTTCCTTTGATTCGCTCCACACCGGCTCGCGCGATCACCGTCGGAATACGGCACTTCGCCGTAACTTTTTCCATCGACAGGGTGCTGGCGAGTAGTAACTCCAATCGGTCAGTGTTCGCAGGCGAGTCGGTCTCAGGCCGTACGGCGACCACCTGACCCACTGCGCCGACGGCGTTCAGCAGAAGTTGTCGAGCAGCGATCGGCATGGCACAACGTGGGTCAATTTCCGCCTTGATGTGATAGACGCGTTTGCCTTGCTTCAATGCGTTCTTAATTTCAAGCTTTTCATACTCGGTCCACTCGGCCTTCGCGGTTTTCGCGGCCTTCTTCTTTCCGCCCTTTTCGCTGGATGACGCTTTACCGAGTTGTTGGATCATCTTCCGCAGCGGTTCTGCGGACGGAAGCTTTGCCCGGCGGCGGTAAGCATTCAGCATGGACCCAAATATGTCCGCAGCAGTGAAGGCAACCTCCGCCAAGCCGGTGTGGGACGAAGCGGTTTCTACAGCCAGTGCGTCCTCGAGCTCGTGGGCAGACTCGCTCAATTCGCGATAACCACAGGCGGCGGCGTCCCCTTTCAGGGTATGAACCGTGCGGCGGATGCTGCGCACGATTTCCGCATCGCCTGGATGCTTTTCCAGTTTCAGCGCTTCCTCATTCAGCGACTGCAAGAGTTCCTGCGCGGTTTCAAAAAACAACTCGCGCAATTCAGCTCCGCGTTCGTCAGAGAACTGAGTCACAGAGTCACCTCGACGCGCTGATAAGCGGTTCCACTGTTGCGGTGAACCATGGTGAACTGATCGGTCAGGCCCAGAAGGCTCTCGGCGTGTCCAACGAACAGATGGCCTTCGGGATTCAAGCAGCGTCTGAACTTTTCGATCAGGCGTTTTTGTTCGGCTTCGTCGAAGTACATCATCACATTGCGGCAGAAAATGATGTCGTTGCGCTGCGGCAGGTATTCCGTTTTCAGGTTGTGAAAGTCGAAATGGACCAACTCCTTCAACGCCTTCTTAACCACGTATCGCTCGCCCACTTTGTCGAAATAACGCAGGCGATAGCTGTAGTCCACTGCAGACATCTGGGTCTCGTTGTACGCACCTTCTTGCGCGGCCCGCAGCACTGAATAACTAATATCGCTGGCCAGAATTTCAACTTTCCAGGGAGAAGGAACCAGCGGCTTCGGCAAGGGCATATCCACCGGAAAAGAATTGCGAAGATAGTGATAGGACAAGGCATCGACCACCAGCATTGCAATCGTGTAAGGCTCCTGTCCGGTCGAGCAACCCGCGCTCCAGATGCGGACAGAGTAATCGCGGCGCTCCTGTTTACGGCGAAGCAGATTATCCAGAATGTATTTGTGAAATAGCTCGAGTTGGGCTTTATTGCGGAAAAAGCTGGTTTCGTTGACCGTAAGATTTTCCAGCAGACGGGCCAGTTCCTGTTTACCTTCGTGACTGATCAGCAGCCGATAGTAGCTGTAGAAAGAATCGAGCTGGCATTCCTTCAATCGTCGTTGCAGACGGTCCTGCAGAAAGTGAGTGCGACGGTCGTCGAAATGCATCCCGCATTCCTGATAGATAAGTGTCTGCAAGAGCTTCAGTTCGGCTTCGGTGAGTTGGACCGTCACGCCCGATATGCCCAGTGTGCTCATTCGTTCTCTTCTTCCCTTGCCAACTCGAAACGCTATTTCGCTGCCGCGCCGCGAGCATTGGTCGCAGGCTGCCGCTCTTCGACATCCGCAAGCGCTTGGTTCGGCCCGCTGTATTCGAGCAGCTTAGCCATGTCCAACAGCACAATCAGGCGTCCCTTGTACTTGCCAAGTCCGGTAACGCAATTTAATCGGCCTTCCCTGAATACTTGAGGAGCAGGCTCGACATCGCCTTCGGGAATTTTGAGCACTTCAGAAGCAGAATCCACAATCAGCCCGGAAAGACGTCCCTTATGTTCGACCACCAGAATGCGATGCCGCCTGGCCAGCGCGACTTTTTTCTGCCCGAAACGTTTGCGCAAATCGATGACCGAGACAATCTTGCCGCGCAGGTTGATGACGCCCTCGATGTAATCCGGCGCGTCCGGCACGGCCGTGATCTCTGGCACGCGCACGATTTCATGCAAAGAGGTGATGGGCACGCCGTAAGTCTCGTGTCCCAGCTGAAACCCGACAATGTGCAGTTCGCGATTCATGTGGATGATGATCAGCCGCGAACGCCAGCGGCTGCCTGCCGGGCATTGCCCTTGGTGCCTGTTTTGTCCTCGCGGCGTCCCATTATCCGTTCAATTTGTTCGAGCGCGAATCGATCCATGGAGTCCAGCAGTCCGCGCGACATCTTGGACATCTGCTCGGCTGAGGCCGCCAATTCCGTGGAACCGGAAGTTGTCTGCTGCACCAGTTCGCGCATGCGCTCCATAGCCTTGACCACGGCGTGTGCGCCTGATGCCTGTTCTTCTACGGCGGAGTTGATCTCGTGAGTAATTTCATTCAGCCGGGTGGTAGCTCTAGCGATTTGCGAAGAGCCATGGGACTGCTCATTGGTGGCAGCGCCGATTTCCTGCGCGAACTTATAAACTTCGGTGACCACGTTAGAGATCTTGCGCAGAGCCGCATTCAATTCCTGGCCCAGACCCAATCCATCGTTGACGATGCCCGTGCTTCGATCCATGTTTTCTACCGCTTTGCGGGCTTCTTTTTGAATACTTTGAATCAGCTCGGAGATTTCTTTGGTGGACTGCGCCGATTTTTCCGCCAGTTTCCTGACCTCGTCGGCGACCACGGCAAAGCCCAAACCGTGCTCTCCGGCACGCGCCGCTTCGATGGCGGCGTTCAGGGCCAATAAGTTGGTCTGTTCGGCGAGATCGTCAATTACCTCGATGATCTTGCCGATATCATCCGCACGCTGACCGAGGGCATCGATTATTTCGCCGGAAGAGCGAATCGTGACGTTGATACGGTTCAACCCATCCGTAGCCTTTTCCATGGTGGTAATGCCGCTATGCACCTCTTCTCTCGAACGATTGGAGATATCCAGCAGCACTTTGGCGGTATCCGCGACTCGTTGAATAGAAGCCACCATTTGATCGATTGACGCAGAGGTTTCGCTGACACTCGAAGCCTGCACCTGGGTGCTCTTCACCATGTTTTGTACGTTGACGCTCATCTCGTGCATGGTGCTGGTGACTTCGTCGATGGCGGACGCGGTTTGCAGGCTGATCTTTGCCGACTCGTCGGATGCCCCTGCGACCTGACTGGAGGCGCTTGCCACTTGGGAAGCAGCATCGCGGACGTTGAATACTAGACTCCTTAATCCCTCGATCATGCGGACAAAGGCATTGCCTAAAGTGTCGTCTTTGGAGCGGGGCTGAACTACGACATTGAGGTTGCCTCCCGCGATGGCTTCCGAAACGGTCGCCATCTCTTTGAGGTAAGTGACCATTTTGCTGAAAGTTCGAGCGAGTTCTCCGATTTCATCGTTACGCTTGATGTCGATCATGTGATCCAGATCGCCGGCATTGCCGATCTGTTGTGCCACCTTCATCAAGTTGCGCAGCGGCTCAGTAATCGATTTGGAGGTGGAGTAAGCGATCACAACACCCAAGGCCAGCGCGATCAAGGTGCTGGTCAGGGCGACGAGGATGGTGGCGGTCTCGGCAGTGCCGTCGGACCTCCGTCGATCCTCGAGCATTTTCTTGTTTTCCTGATCGGCCAATTCCAGGTATTGGGTGGCTGACCTTACCCACGAAGAAGCATCTTTCTGCAGATAAAAAATCTGCAGTTCTGCGACGGTTGCATTGCCTGCGTCAACTTCTTTGCGTTTTTCCACCAAAGGCAAGGCAAATTCTCTGGCCCAGTTCTGCTCGGTTTCGTGTACGTGGTCCAGGGCTACGCGTTCCTGTTCTGAGTTGGATAATGCCCGGGTACTCTGCAGCTTCTCGGAAAGAATTTGAATACCGTCGTTCATGCGGTCGGCTTCGCGAGTGTCGCCGCTGAGCAGGTAGTTGCTCAGATAAAGGCGGTTTTGCATGATCTGAAATTTGACTTTATCGGTGGCGTCGGCCAGCGCCAGTGCCTGCGAGGCTGCAGCTTTGGCGCTGTGTTCCCGCTGGACTGCCACCAGATTGATCAGGAACAGCACCAACACCATCGCCAGGATGGCTCCGAAATTAACGTAAAGTTTCTTGCCAATCGTCATCGCTGTTCCTCCGTGAAACGAGTCGCCGCCGATCTAGTTCGTCGACCGCCTGACCTAAACCCCTTAGTCGGAGGGCCCAATTTGGGCTTAGTGGTAAAGACACACATCCTCCCCCGCAGTAATGCTGTGTTCTAAGTGCAATGTCGTTGCCAGCATCCCCCCAAGTACCCGGAATTCGTAAACAGGTTATAACTCATTGTCAACAAGCAGGTTGTCGCCTGGGACTTGAATGCAATCGACCCCACAGTGAGAGCGGAAACCGTCTCACAGTCTGCCTTCCTCTCACTATGAGACGGTGGGAACGATATGATATGCCGAGGGGATTTCCCAAGTCGGCACCTAGAGCTTTATTTGCTTGACTCAAATTGAGATTAGAAGCTAATTTGCTGTATATTCAAGTACTTGTAGTTCCATGAGCTCTTTAAGTGCAGGGTCTAAGCCATGCCAGCTGGAGATACGAGCGTCCTGGAGGGAGCAAGGCCACGGTTGGATGAGGCGTTTCAAAAGCTGCTCCTGCGATTCTCCGCTGCGGCAGCGAAAGGAATCGATGCTCCTGCGCTAATCCGTCTATTCTGTCGGGCTACACGGGAATTCTTTCGAGTGGATGGAACGTACTTCTGGAGTGTGCTTTCTTCCTCCGAGATGGTTGGGACGGAAGCGGACGGTTTGCAGGCAGAATCCGTTCGAGGTAAACGCCTGAAGGCCAGTCAAAGCGCCGTGGCGATGGAGGCGGTTCGGCTGCGCAAGACGGTCTATGTGAATCGCCTGGATCCCGCCCGCTACCCGTTGGCGGGCGAATTTCGTGCCCGATCTCTGATGGCGGCGCCGCTGGTGGTTTCGAACGAGGTAATTGGTGCGGCAGTGTTTTTGCATGCCTCGGACAGGGATTTCTTCTCCGAGGACTTATCAGCCAAGGCGACGATCCTGGCTGGTCAACTGGGCAGCTTATTGGAAGCCAGCCGTCTCTCTCAGGTTTCACGTGAGGAGCGCCGCCGCGCCGAAATCCTGGCCGAAGTGGCCCAGGCGATCCACTCCGTGCCGGCTGCGTCTGCTGTGGTCGAGGCCGTGGCGGATCGTCTGCGGGTCTTGCTGCGCACTCGCCTGGTATGCATCCTGTTACGCGAAGGAGGGGCATTCGGCCTGCGTGCCGTCTCGGCTGAATCGCCGCAACTGGCAGGATCAGTCCGTACCCGTCACGATCGCAAAGGTCTGCATTTTGCCGCTGACCTGGCGATGCGCGCGATTGCTGCTGGCGAGCCTATCAGCGTTGCAATCGATCCCAGCAGCCACGCTTTGGGAGACTTGGTGCCGGCGGGCATGCTGATCGCAGCTCCTTTCCGAACTTCGGTCAGCCAGGGTGCGGTGCTGGTCTACCCTCGCCAGGAGGGCGCTTTCAACGCGGAAGATAAGTCCTTGGTTTCCGCAGTGGCCGGTTTTGGCGCTGTCGCCATTGCCAATGCGGAGCTCTACGCCACTGCCCAGGCACAAGCGCATGAGCTGCATCAGTTGCTCGATATCTCGTCGGAACTGGGATCGATCGGGCATCTCGATGAGTTCATGCAGCAATTCGTGCTGCGGGCCAGTGATTTCCTGGGTTTCAGCCGCGCTTTCATAGGGTTGCTGGAAGATGGCGTTTTTCACCTGCGTTGGGGAACTGACAACGGGGTGACCGATCCCATGGATCACGAGTTTCCCGAAGGCACCGCCCACCGAGCTTTGACCAACAAAGAGGTTTTTTGGACGGACGATCCCAAGAAGGTTCCCGACGCGAATCTGGAAATGATTGCCAAGTTGAAGGTACGGCAAATATTGGCCGTGCCGCTGCTGGGTAGCGATGGCCAGGTCTTAGGGATGTTTGGTGTACTCGATCGAGTGGACCGGCAGGGAATCTCTCAGGAGGATATTCGCCGCGCCCAGGTTTTAGCGGCGCAAGCAGCCATTGTGCTGGAGGTTACTCGCAATCTGGATCAGTCTGAGCAACATCGGCGCCGTGCCGAATCATTGATGGGCTTGGCCCTCGAATTGAATCCACTGCGCCGCCTTCCGGAATTCGCCAGGAGTTTTGTGGCCCGCGCCGCCGATATGATGGGCGCTCGCGGCGCAGCCTTGGTGGTCAAGCAGGATTCGGTCCTGGAAACCCTGGTGTTGTGGTCCGCCAGCAGCGACCTCCACCCGGAGATCTCGCTCTTGCGACGTTTCAGCCAAGCCGTGGGAGAAGCTTTATCCGGGCATCAGGATGCGATCATTTCCGCGCTGGCAACCGATCTTATCGGCCGGGAACTAGCTTTGGATTTGGAATGGGGCGAGTGCACCCTAGTGCGTCTGCTCGGCGCTACAGGAGAAATGGTTGGAGTACTTTGCCTTGGGGATCGCGGAAAGCCACTTACGGCGAATGACCAGCAACTTTTGCAAGCTATTGCCGGTCACGCTTCGGTTGCACTGGAGAATGCCCGTCTTTTCACTCACATGGAACAGGCGAACCGGCACTGGATCGAAATCTTCGACGCCATTAGCGATTTCATCGTGGCTCACGACGAATCTGGAAGCGTCCTGCGCGTAAACCGGTCGCTGGCAAACTTTATTGGGGTGCCACCGCAGGAATTGATTGGACTGAACATGTCCGCGCTGCTGGCAGTTGATAGCAGCGCGCCAGTTAACGTCTGCCCGTTTTGCCGCATGGGGAACGATGCCGCGGATGAGTACATCCATCCTGTGCTGGAACGCACCTACCTCGTGTCAAGCTCGCGCGTCCATGGCGCCGGCAACGAGGGCCCGCAAGTTATTCATGTGCTGAAAGACATCACCGATCGCCGTGAAGCGGAACGCCGCTACCGCGAGCTATTTGACAACGTCCAGGAAGGATTATTCTTTTCCACGCCGGATGGCCGTTTCGTCGAAGTGAACGATGCCCTGGTTCGCATGCTGGGCTATCGCAGCCGGGAAGAGTTGTTGCAAGTGGACATTCGTACCAAGATTTATTCTTCCCCCGAAAGACACCACGAATTCGCTGACGAGATGAACCAACACGGGGTGGTGCGCAACCGCGAGGAAACCCTTATCCGCCAGGATGGATCTGTAGTTCATGTCTTAATCAACGCGTTTGCGGTCCGCGACACGCAAGATAGGATTTTGCAATACCGCGGTTTGATGCTCGATATCAGCGGTCTAAAGACCTTCCAGGCAGAATTGCAGCGTGAACGCGACTTCTCCGGCAAAATTCTTAACAATACCCAGAGCTTGATCCTGGTAGTTGATACCGCGGGCTTAGTGAGCTACGGCAACCGGCGTTGGTATGACATGGGTTATGAGCAGCGGGAACTGCTGGGGAAACCGCTCGAAGATTTGGTCGCGCCTTCCCGACGCCAAGTCTTCAACGATGCGTTTAATGCAACTCTGGCGGGCAATCAGGTTGACAATTTGGACGTTCAAATCCTGCGCGGTGACGGACGAGTGGGCCAATTCTCGGTCAACCTGAGCCCGATGCGGGACGAGCAAGGCAACATCACCAGCCTGGTAGTGGTCATGACGGATATCACCGACGCGGCTACTCTCCAGTCCAAGTTAATGCACGCGGAAAAGATGGCCGCTGTAGGCCAACTGGTTTCAGGTGTCGCTCACGAGGTCAATAACCCGCTTACCGCCATCCTGGGTTTTGCCGACCTGCTCATGGAAAATAGCGACGTTCCGGAAAGTGCGCGCAAAGATCTGCGCGTCATCCTGCAGGAGGCACAACGAACCAAGCAGATCGTCCAGAACCTCCTGAGTTTTGCCCGTCAGATGCCGCCGCACCGTAAGGCGGTGCAGGTGAATAGTATTCTTCGTCGCACAGTTCAGTTGCGTGCTTATGACTTTCACAGCCATGGAGTGACGGTCATCGAGCGCCTGGAGCAAGATATCCCTCACGTAATCGGGGATTCACAACAGCTCCAACAGGTATTCCTCAATATTCTGAATAACGCCTACGATGCGGTGCGTGAAACTGGCCGGCCGGCGCGCATCGAGCTCATGACTGCTGGGATGGGCAACGTTGTCGAGGTTTCATTCAAGGATAATGGTCACGGGATCACGCATTCGGACCGCATTTTCGATCCCTTCTTCACCACCAAAGAAGTGGGAAAGGGAACTGGTCTTGGCTTGAGCATTTGTTACGGAATTGTGCGGGAGCACGGGGGAGAGATTCTCTGTCATAACAATGTGGGCGACGAGGGAGCCACCTTCATCGTTCGCCTGCCGGCTTCATCAGAACCGACCCCGGTCGGGGTTGTTGCGGGAGTTATGCAATCATGACACTGCCTTCCGCCAAACCAGAGGCCTTGCCGGTCCTGCTCATTGAGGACGAACCTGGTGTGATGGCTTACGTCCGCGCCACCCTGGAACGCAATGGCTACACTGTGGTGTGTGCTGAGTCTGGCGCGGAGGGCGTTCGAATATTGGAATCCGGAGAATTTCTGGGTGTGGTTTCCGATATGCGCACCCCCGGCGGCATAGATGGCGCGGATGTACACGCCTGGATTTCGCAGCACCGTCCTGAGCTTATTTCACGGATTGTTTTCATCACCGGCGACATCGCCAGCGAGGACACTGTTTCCACGCTGCGACGAACCGGAGCACCCTGCGTGGAGAAACCCTTTCGAGTGCGGCAGTTCATTTCAGTGATCGAGAATGCTATGGGGAAGGCACTGTGAGTGATGACTTACGTATCCGCCTGCTGATTGTGGATGACGAACAGAGCATCCGCAAACTGTGCATGACCGTGGGTGAGGCGCTCGGCTTTGCTTGTATAGAAGCGGATAGCGGCGAATCCGCTCTTGCCCTGCTCGAGGAGCAACCTGCTCATATCATTCTGACTGATATGGTCATGCCTAACATGTCCGGTCTCGAGTTTCTGGAACGCGTGAAAAAGCTGTTTCCTCGCACCGAAGTCGCGGTCATGACGGGTCACGGTTCAGTGGAAACCGCAGTGCAGGCGATGAAGCTCGGAGCTTACGATTACATCAGCAAACCCTTCTCCCCGCTTGAAGAGCTGCGCCTGTTCCTGCGACGCATGGCCGAAAAGATACGCCTGGTGGAAGAAAATCAGTTTCTGCGCGAACGCATGGATACAGAAACCGAGCTGCACGGAATTGTCGGCGCCTCGACCAAGATTCAGGATGTGCTGCGCATGATTTCGCGGCTGAAAGATACGCGAACTCCGGTTCTGATCGCGGGCGAGAGCGGTACAGGCAAAGAACTGGTTGCCCGCGCCATTCATTTCCGCGGCCCATTCGCCAATCGTCCATTTGTCGCGGTGGACTGCGGATCGCTGGTGCCGACGTTGATCGAGAGTGAACTTTTCGGATACGAAAAAGGCGCATTCACCGGCGCATTGAAGTCGAAGACAGGATTATTCCAGTCGGCCGATGGAGGAACAATATTTCTGGACGAAATCGGAGAACTACCGCTGGAACTGCAAGCCAAGCTGCTCCGTGTGTTGCAGGAAAAAGAAGTGCGCCCTGTGGGCAGCAATCAAAAAGTAAAAGTCGATGTGCGGATAATTGCCGCCACCAACCGCGATCTCGAGGCCGAATATCGCAATGGCACTTTCCGCAAAGATCTTTATTTCCGTCTTAACGTAGTCACTGTCCATCTTCCATCGTTGCGCGAGCGACGCTCCGATATCCCTATGCTGGCGCATTGGTTTCTTGATCGTTACGCTCCTGGCGATGACATCCAGGTGACCACTGCAGCTATGAAATGCCTGCTGCAATATGACTGGCCGGGGAATGTGCGCGAACTAGAGAACTCGATCGAACGCGCGGTTGCCTTGGGTGACCGTCGGACCATCGACATAAATGATCTGCCTCCCACCATTGCATCGGCATCTTCTTTCCCCGACTCCGGCTTGGAGTTACCCTCATCGAGTCTTAGTTCCACCGATCTGGAAGACATTGAACGCGCCACTATCCAGAGAGTTTTCGAACAAGTGAAGGGTGATAAGGCCTTGGCGGGAAAGATGCTCGGCATCAGCCGTGCCACGCTTTACCGGA
>Ga0137378_10002635_pt1 | contig 15423 bp, 12 predicted proteins | sample SagtaG_21_FD_104813 | JGI IMG/M metagenome (GOLD analysis project Ga0137378, IMG submission 104813) | Vadose zone soil microbial communities from Sagehorn Ranch, Mendocino, California, USA - Sage2_L_60_16 metaG | ecosystem: Environmental > Terrestrial > Soil > Vadose zone | place: USA... | reverse complement strand
GCCAGGGACCTGCTCCTGGGGATCACGGTGGTGCTGTCCGACGGGACCGTGGCGAAGTCGGGTGGCAAGGTCATCAAGAACGTGGCCGGCTACGACCTGGCCAAGCTCTTCTCGGGGTCGTTCGGCACGCTGGGGCTCATCGCCGAGGTGGCCGTTCGGCTCCATCCGCTGCCGGCGTCACGAACCACGGTGGCCGGTTCGTCGGACGACCCGGCGTCGCTCCAGGGTGGCGCGCTGGCCGTCTCCCACGCCCCGCTGGAGGCCGAGGCCCTGGACGTTCGATGGCCCGGCGGCCACGGCTCAGTCCTGGCCCGGTTCGGTGGTGTGGCCTCGGAGCCCCGGGCCGAGGCCGCGGCGGGCCTGATGTCTGGGGCGGGCCTGGCGACAGCGCTGGTCGATGACGGCGTATGGGACGAACAGCGCGCCGGGCAGCGCTCGGCCGGCGGCGCGGTGATCCGGGTCTCGGGCCTCCAGACCGACCTGTCGGACGTGCTGTCGGTGGGGGAACGCCGAAGTGGCTCGGTGGTGGGCCGGGCCGGCCTGGGACTGTTCTGGATGCGGGTGCCCCCCGCCTCCGATGACGACCTGGTCTCGGCGATCGAGGAGGTTCGGCGCGAGCTCGCGCCGAGGGTGTGCGTGGTGCTGGACGCTCCGACGGAGGTGCGACGAAGGATCGACCCCTGGGCCAGGGGCGGGAAGGAGACCGTCACCGAGCTGGACCGTCGGGTGAAGGCCGCGTTCGACCGGACCAACCTGTGCAATCCGGGTCTGCTGTTCGAATGACCGTCAGGGGCAACCGAAGCACGCCGCGATGGGCAGGCGAAGCTCGGGTAGGCTGCCGATCGTGGCGATCCGTTCCTGGAGGAGCTGAGCGGTGGGGTTCGACGCGCTTCGGCCGCCAGAGCCCGAGCTGATCGACGTCTGCACCCACTGCGGGTTCTGCCTCCCGACGTGCCCGACCTACCTCCTGTGGAACGAGGAGATGGACTCGCCGCGGGGGCGGATCGTGCTGATGCGAGCCGCCCTCGACGAGGGCGTCGCAGGGCGGGCACGCGGGCTGGCGATGGAGACGGCCACGCACTTCGACCGGTGCCTCGGATGCATGGCCTGCGTCACGGCGTGTCCCTCGGGGGTTCGGTACGACCGCCTGATCGAACGGGTCCGCCCGCAGGTCGAACGCAACGCGTCGCGGTCCCGGGCGGAACGCCGGTTCCGCCGCCTGCTGTTCGAGCTGTTCACGCACCCCGGCCGGCTGCGGGCGATGGCCCCGTTGCTGCCGCTGGCCAAGGTGGGCCGGGGCCGGCTCGGGTCGCGGTTCCCCCGCCTGGGGGCCCTGGCCTCGCTGGCTCCTGGTGGGCAGGTGTCCTCGGCCTGGCGCCGGCTGCCCGAATGGACCCCCTCCGCCGGACCCTCCCGAGGACGGGCCGGCCTGCTGCAGGGGTGCGTTCAGCGGGTGTTCTTCCACGACGTCAACGCGGCCAGCGCCCGGGTCCTGTCGGCCGAGGGGTTCGACGTGTTCGCCCCGCGCCTTCCGGGGTGTTGCGGCGCGTTGCCCATGCACGCGGGGGAGGAGCCCCTGGCCCGAAGGCTGGCCCGGCGGACCATCCAGGCCTTGGAAGGCTGCGACGTGATCGCGGTGAACGCCGCTGGCTGCGGTTCGGCCATGAAGGAGTACGGGCGCCTCCTGGAGGACGACCCGGCGTGGGCCGCTCGCGCCGAGGCCTTCAGCGAACGGGTCCGGGACGTCTCTGAGGTGCTGGCGGAGGCCGAACCCCGCGCCCCGCGGCATCCGGTCCCGTTGAGGGCCGCTTACCACGACGCCTGCCACCTGGCCCACGCCCAGGGCGTCCGGGCGCAGCCCCGGAAGCTGCTGCTCGACGTGCCGGGCCTGGAGCTCCTGGAGCCGGCGGAGTGGGAGATCTGTTGCGGCTCGGCGGGCCTGTACAACGTCCTGCAGCCGGAGGCGGCCGATGCCCTCGGCGCGCGCAAGGCCGAGAACCTGCTGACCACGGGCGCCCAGGCCGTGGTCGCGGGCAACCCTGGGTGCGCCCTGCAGATCGCCTCGCACGCGGAGCGGCTGGGCCGCCGGCTCCCCGTGTACCACCTCGTGCAGGTCCTGGACGCGTCCATCCGGGGCGTCGCGCTGTAGGCTGGTCCGGCCGGCCGGTGGGAGCCGTGCCGGGACGATATCTCCACGAAACCGCGGTTCGAACGTCTCACGGACGGGGCATGCTGGAACCCATGCATCGAACACGAACCCAGATGGGCGACCCGGTGTTGGGGCGAGCCATGGCTCTGCTGGTGCTCGCGGCGGTGGCCGCAACAGCCTGCCACTCGAGCGGCCCGGGCACGTCCGGCACGGGCGGCGGCTCTGGATCGGGCACTCCCACCGGCGGCTCCGGCGGGTCCGGCGTCGTCGGCGGCGGTTCGAGCAAGCCCGTCTACCCCCTGGGCACGGTCTCGCCCGGCCCCGCCAACACGGCGTTCTGCCTGCCCGGCGACGACTGCAAGGGGTTCTTCGCCGCCTGTCCGGAGACCGGGAAGGACACCAAGTTCATCCTGTCGATCGGCGACCCGACGGGTCCGAACCGCGGGGTGCTGGTGTTCCTCTCGGGGGGCGGCGGCAACAAGCTGTGGTCCCAGGAGGCGAAGCAGGACCTGGCCTTCTCGGGCCAGGGCGGGACGGGCAAGGGCATCGACCAGCAGGCCGCGCAGCAGGCGGCGAACTTCCTCCAGGATCTTCGGCAGCGGGGCTACATGACGATCCAGGTGGTGTGGCCGACGGCGTGGCTGGCCGCGCCGCCGGGCGACCAGGTGGGGCCGGCCCGCCTGGGATGCCGCCCGGCCACGGCGCTGAAGTACATCCACGACTCCTACTTCGCGAAGATGGGGGTCAACCCGGGACCCTTGAAGTGCGGGTTCTGCGTGGCGGGGAACAGCGGCGGGGCCACACAGATCGGCTACTCGCTGGCGTTCTACGGGCTGGGCGACATCATCGACGCGGCGGTGATGTCGGGTGGACCGCCCCACGCGGCCCTGGACAAGGCCTGCCTGAACGAGCCGGGCTTCCAGTACAACACCAACCTCGACGGCGTGCTCGACGCGTCGTACGGGTTCTCCGGCCCGCAGCACGGCCCGTGCGTGGCGCACGACCAGAGCTACGCGGCGAAGTGGCGCGCCGACGGGATCGACACCGGCGGGAGGTACTACTCGTATCCGAACACCCGGGTGCTGTTCCTGCTGGGCGGCCAGGACGACACCCAGGTCGGCCCGCACCAGCTCGCCTACTACCAGAAGGTGAAGCAGTCGGGAAGCCCCACGGTCGAACAGATCACCATCCCCGACATGACCCACGCCATCACCGCGTCGAGCGAGGGATTGAACGACATCAAGAGCTGGTTCCTGGGGTGATCCCGCCGCAGCAGAGCTAGATCATCGCGATGGACGCGGCGGCCGACCCCAACGGCTGCGAGCCGATCCACGGAGCGACCACGATCACCCTGGCGGACGGCTGAGTTGGTTCGAGGAGGTTCGAGAGCACATTCGGAGCACGCGCGAAGGATGGAGTTCGGTCAGAGGGTTGCGGCTCACGAGGAAGCCACCAGAGCGAAACCGACATTCGTGCCGGTACCGACGGGATCCGCCCGCCACATCAGGACCTCCTGCTGGCCGGGGGCGGGTGATCCGGTCAAGAACCAGTTGGTACCGACAACGAGCTGTGTTTTCGCCCAGGTCCTGTTGCTGAACAGCCACTGGTCCAGATCGCTGGCATAGTTGCCACTCTGGGCGATGTCCGACCACAGATAGACGTGGCCGGTGGACGTCGTTCTGAGGACCAAGTGGTTATTCCACGGTCGAGACGAATCGATGGTCTGGTCGCTCCATGCGCCTGAGACGAAACGCGTGACCACGATAGACCCTGCCCCGATGTCCGCCCCGGGTTGATACACGATCATCGGCACCCCCGGGTAACCACCGGTCACTCCGAGCGCCTTGAACACGCTGACGTCCATGCTCGGGGGCACGACTTGGTAGTTGGGGTCGTCGTAGCCAATGGGACCGACCCTCAGGTCGGTGACGACGGTCCCGGCCGCGTTCTGCCACGTCTTGCCGCCGTCTAGGCTCATGGCGAAGTAGAGCCCATGATTGCAAAAACCCACCGGGTCGCCGCATGTGTTGGAGAGCCCCGCTTCGGACCAGCCCCAGGTGAGGAACAACGGAGACGGCGTGCCGGTACTCATGTGCGTCGCCGGTGCAGCCGCCAGCCGCCCCGTGATGAAGATGTCGCAGCCAGCAGTGGGCAGCCAGGCGCATGCGGACGGATCGGATCCGCCCTGTACTAGGGTCTGATACTCAGGGGAATCGAAGTGCCCCGGGACGCTCATTGTGCCGGGCAAGAAGCGAAGGTAGAGCAACGATCCGGCTCCAGAGGGATTGCCTCCCTGCTGGCCGACGAGGTGATTCACACCCTGATTGTCCCGAACGACCTCGAGGTCGTAGACGGCCCCCGGGATCGACAGGTTCTCCTCTGGTTCCCACGACGTGATCGAGTTGAGGTTCGACGCGGCGCGGAAGAAGGGCCCGGTGCCTGATTCAATCTTGCTTGCCGTGCCGCCACCGTACATCGTGTACAGCCTGCCGACCGGATCCGCATAGAGCGCGGGGACGTCGTGGCGGTTCGGATTGGTGCCCGTGGAGTCCACGCATTGGCAATCCAACGTGGTCACGGAGAGCTGGACGGGGTCGGACACCCATGTGGCCGTCGTCGTGTCGAAGCCACGTGCCTCCACCGCCGCGTGGTTCGTGTTCCATGCGACGTAGAGCATCGTGCCCACTTGCGCGGCCGTAGTATCGTGCTGCCACACCGGGTGCGTGTCATGACCATCGGCCGAGACGATCCCAACCGTCGAGAGGGAGCGGGTTTCCGTCGCCCCTGAGGTCGCCGGCTGGGCGTTCGAGCCGATGAGAGCGACGAGAGCCACCACACCGGCTGCGCCCAATCTCCGGTGATTCAGCGCCCCACGACGATCCATCGCCCTCTTATCGGCGTCTGGGGTATAGGAGTTGACGGTCCGGTCAATCCGCCTACGGCCGGCACGCTCGGATGACGAATGCCCGTGTGGTGTGAGAAGCTAACGCACATATCGGACTCGGGCCGGGACACCCTGGGCGCCCCCCGAAGGCGAAAAGGGGTCCCCCATGACCGAGCGGCGTCCAGTTGGCGCTTCCGACCGCACACTGAGGGCTCCCACTCGGCGCGACGTCGCCATCGTGGGAGCGGGGGTCGTCGGGATGGCCACGGGCTTCGGACTCGCCTCGAGAGGGCATCGCGTCGTGTTCGTCGACGTGTCCTCCGAGCGCATCCAGCTCCTGCGCCAACGGGGCCACGAGGCGGTGCCCGTCGACCAGCTCTCAAACGCCGGATGCGACGTGTTCCTGGTGTCGGTGCCGACCCCGACCGTTCGGGGCGAGGTGGATCTGGCCGTGGTGAGGCACGCCACCGCGGCGGTGGGGCAGGCCATGGCCGCGTCGGCGGGGTGGCCGGTATTCGTGTTGCGAAGCACCGTGCCGCCCGGCACGACGGAGGAGCTGGTGATCCCAATCCTCGAGAGGGTGACGGGGGGATCGACCGCCCGTGACTTCGGGGTGTGCATGAACCCGGAGTTCCTCCGGGCGGCCTCCGCCGAACAAGACTTCCTGGCACCGAGGGTCATCGTGGTGGGAGGCAACGACCAGCGCTCGCGAGACGCCCTCATCGGCGTGTATGCATCGTGGAACGACGTGCCGCTGATCGAGATGAACCTACGCACCGCCGAGGGGACGAAGTACGTGGCGAACCTCTTCAACGCGGCCAAGATCAGTTTCTTCAACGAGATGGGTCGCGTCCTCCGGGCGTTCGGTGCCGATCCGGATGTGGCGTTCGCAGCCGTGGTGTACGGTGCGGAAGGCCTGTGGAATCCGACCTACGGGACCCGATGGGGTACGCCGTTCGGAGGCATGTGCCTGCCCAAGGACGCGTCGGGATTCCTGGGCTTCCTGACCGCGATGGGCATGGAGGAGATGGTCCCCATGCTGAAGGCAACAATCACGGTGAACGAGGAGACGGCGAAGGAGTACTCCGCGGCCTGACCGTGGATCCCTCCCCGATGGCCCCCACCCCAGCGTCGTCCGCAGATCTCCGGGCGCACCGGTTGTCGCGTCCACGGCGCTGGGCCAGGAGGCTCATCCCGGTACTGTTCATCATGGTCCTGATCCTCGCGGCGATGATGACGGTCCGGGCCAACCTCGCAAGTGATCACCGTGCGAGCGCGGCGAATCGAGACAGCCATGGCGCCGCGCCTGCGTTCTCTCACAGCTATCCGCCCGACCCGGTTCAGGTGGAGCGACCGAAGGTCAGCGGGCCGCCACCGCGCGTTTCCCCCGGCCATCGCCTCTCGGGCAAGCTCACCATCACGTCATTCCCGCAGCTCCTTCACCGGCTTCCAGCGGGGACGCTCGTGGATGCTGGTGACCACTGGTTCCTTCGGTCACCGATCTCTTTCGCCGACCATGCGACGCTCTCCATCAAGGGCGCCAGCCGGATCGATCTCGGTCCGAACGCGTTCATCGAGGCCGAGTCGGGAGGAACGGTCCGCTTGGAGGACGAGACCGTGACGGCCGTGGACCAGAACGGGCGAGTATTGGATGGGCCTTCGTCCTCGGCCGGCTTCCTCGACGCCATCGATGGTGGTCGCCTCGTCCTCATTCACGACCGCCTCATCCGGCTCGGTCACGCGGGTGTCGAGTCGTACGGCGTCTCGATGCGTGAACCCGGGATCGGATCCCAAGTGAGCGAATGTACGATCGAAGGGGACTACATCGGCGTCTATCTGAGCCACGCCGTCGGCGTTCGGATCATAGGGAACCGAGTGCTCGACAGCGTGATCTACGGGATCGACCCGCATACCGACTCGACCGACATCCTCATCGAGTCGAACGTGATCCGGAACTCCGGTGTGCACGGGATCATCCTGGCCGACGGGGTGGTTGACTCGCACATCGAGTCGAATGTCCTGGAGGGCTCGCACCTCCACGGCATCGTGCTGTACCGAGGATCGAACCACAATGTCGTTTGGAACAACCGCATCGCAGGCGCTTTCGACGGGATCGTCGTCACCGACTCGTCCTCGTCCACGATTTCTGCCAACACGATCAGCGGGATCCAGCGGTTCGGCCTGCGAGTGTCAGGGCAGTCGAGGGGGAACGAGCTCGCCGGTAACGTGGTTACGGACGCGCTCCTCGGCGCCTACCTCTATGACGGAGCGACGGCGAACGTCCTGCGCGACAACCGCCTCGCCGGCAGGCTGGAGGTGGTGCGCATCAGGTGCGACGCTCCGGGGAACCGGGTGTCACCGGTGCCGCCTCGCAGCGAGGTTTCGCCATGAGTTCTGCCTACCCCGTTGTCCTGGCGGCCCTTCCCTCGTGGGTCCCCATCTCGGCGATCGGACTGTTCATGTGGGGTGGGTGGCTGATCCGGCAGCTCCTGGGAACGATGTACCGACCCGCCCGGAACGATCATCGCGAGACGACGTCGGTGGTCGTGCCGATCTATCGGGAGGACCCCGAGATCCTCGAGCGGTGCCTGCGAAGTTGGCAGGCGAACGACCCCGACGAGATTTTGCTAGTGATCGATCACACCGAGCGCGAGGTCATCGACTTGGCGAGTGTGTGGCAAGGCGACGATCCCCGGGTCCAAGCCATCGTGGTCGAGCCACCGGGTAAGCGGCACGCGCTCGCGGTCGGTGTTCGTGCCGCCACGTCGACGATCGTGCTGCTAACGGACTCAGATACGGCCTGGTCGCCGGGGTTTCTCAGGATCGTCCTCATGGGGTTCACCGATCCCATGGTCGGCGGCGTGGGGTGTCGCCAGAACGTGTATCGCCCTGGCACGTCCCTGTGGCGCCGCGTGGCAGATTGGATGCTCGACGTGCGGTTTCTTCATTTCCTGCCGGCGACTGCCCGGAAGGGCGCGGTGCCGTGCATCTCCGGCCGCACCGCCGCCTATCGGCGGCACGCCCTCATGCCGGTGCTCGACGAGATGGAGTTCGAGACGTTTTGGGGCAAGCCCTGCATCAGCGGTGACGACGGCCGCCTGACCTGGCTGCTTCTCCGTGACGGTTGGAAAACCGCCTACCAGATCAATGCACGGGCATGGACGGTGTTCCCGAGCACGTTCCGGGGCTTCGTGAGGCAGCGCATCCGATGGAGCCGCAATAGCTACCGCTGCTATTTCCGGGCGATGGCGAAGGGCTGGCTGTGGCGCCAGCCGGTCATCACCTCGGTTAGCGTGATCCAGAACCTCGCCGGTCCGTTCACGCTGTCGCTGGCAGCGGGGTTCTTCGTGTACGGGCTCGTGGCGCACCACTGGGCGCTGGCCACACTGGCATGGTGCTGGATGATCTTGGGCAGGGGCATCAAAGGTGTCGGCCACATCGTCTCTGAACCCGAGGTACTGCTCTACCTTCCATTGATCACGGTCGTATTCATCCTCGTGATGATCCCGGTCAAGTTCTATGCGCTCGTGACGTTGAACAAACAGGGCTGGATCACGCGACGACAGGACAGGGCAGTAGCTGAGGGTCAATCGAGCGCGTCGCTCTGAGCCCTGCCGTGGGTGTACCGTACCCACCGGCCCGGAGCGGTGAGTGGTCGCAAGTCGATCGGCTTGAGTCCGAAGAGCACGTGGTTTCTCTCGGTTGGTCCAGGATCAGCTATTATCCATCCGGCTTTGAGAACTAATCGGGAGGGAGGGTAGTTGCCCTCGGAGGATATCGTTGGTGCCGGGGATCGATGGATCGCGTCAGCAGATTACGAGTTCATCGCAGCCCGGGTTCCGATTGTCTGTGTAGACGTTATTCTTCTGTCTTCCGATCCGGAGCCGAAGGTCGGCTTGATCTACCGGAATACCTACGCAGGTCGAAAGGGCTGGTGTCTCGTAGGTGGAGCTGTCCTCCGGAACGAGTCTCTAACCGCAGCAGTCGCGCGGCACGCTCGCTCGACTTTGGGGTATTCGGTTGAACTCGACATGGCCTCCCTTCAGCTACTTGGTGTTATTGAATACTTCACAGAGCGAGACAGAGGAGGGTTCTACGACCCCCGAAAGCACGCCATATCCCTAACCTACTTGGCGCGCTGCGCCGGGGTTTCCCTGCCACAAGGGGAAGCGTTGGACTTCCGGTGGTTCAATCCGAGCCAACTGGCGAATCTGGAGTATGGTTTTGGACAGGGTGCGCTCGTGGACCGGTACGTGCGTTTGGTCGGGGGCTAGAGTTCGCTCCGGTGGCCGTCGCGCCTTCGTCCCCAGCTGGTAGGACTAGGTAATCCAAGCTAGTCTTACCAAGTCAAGCTGAGGGTGATGGACACTCGCGGGGCGGCTGCGTCCCTGATGACCACCTGGTTCCTCACCCCGCGTCGCGGAGCTCGACCAGGCCGCCCAGGGCGCCGACGTATGCGGCCCCGTCGGACCCCAGCGTCACCGGCGCGTAGTTGTTGTTGAAGCCGAGATCGGTCCCGGCCAGTTGGCTGTAGACCGTGTGGCCGTTGCGGAAGTCGATCGCCGTGAGGTACCAGGCGTCGGCTCCGTTGGACTCCGGAGGCTTCGTGTAGGCGTAGATGAGCCCGGTCGCCAGCGAGACCTTCGAGACGGTCGTGGGGATCCGTTCGGCGTCGTTCGTCCACCGCTTCCTGCAGCCCGAGCCGTTCGCCGCGATGTCCACCCGGGCCACCCCCGGCTCGGTCACCCCACCGTTCATGGTTGACGAGGGGCCCGTGTATCCGTAGTTGTTCTCCACCACCAGCGACGGGCCCGCGGCGATGAGGGAGTTCTCGGTGGCGCCCCTGGTCGCTCCGAACACCGGCACCTGGCACACCAGTCGGGTCCCGCTGACCTGCGCCTCGCGACGGAACACGACCACGTGCATGAAGGGGTCGGCGTTGTCGGTGATGGCCAGGTACTGCGAGCCGATCAGGGTCGGGGTCGTGCCCGAGCCGAAGTTCGTCTGGCCGGGCTTCAGGCGGGTGCCGCGATCGTAGGTCTCGCGCCAGGTCTGCACGGGCGCGCCCGTGGCCGGGTCCGGGTCGAACCGGTACATGGCGTGGTCGCTCACGACGAAGACGCCGCCGGTCTCGTCGACGGCGAACGAGTTGCCGATGGCCTCGCCGCCGAGCGTCACCGACGCGACGGCCCCGGTGACCGGGTCGACGGTCCCCACGACGCCGTGCACCGTGGCGAACCACAGCCGCCCCGACCAGTCGGGCAGGACGCTGATCACGCAGTCGTCGGGAGGGACCGCGGAGGACAGGTCGTAGGCCTGCTGGAGCTCGAACCCCGGGGCGGGCCAGGGCAGGCCGGTCTCGGCCACGATCCAGATCTCCCTCGTCGTCGTGGGGACGACCGCACGATCCTGATCGTCGAGGTAGAAGTAGCCGCCGCCGGAGAAGTCGGTGAACACCGACGAGCCGCAGGCCGGGTCTCGCGGCGGCAGCGACAGCTGGCCCAGCGTCTCCAGCGAGACCGGGTCGAACATCATCAGTCGAGGACCTTCCAGGCCGACGCAGATCGTGACCAGGTTGCCCGCGGAGTCGAACGTCAGCGAGGCGCAGTCGGCGCTCTGGAAGGTCGAGGTGACCTGGATGCCGTTCCCCAGCGGACCGCCCCACGTGTACGAGTCCGTCATGTAGGCGTCCGCGTGGATGTTGCTCCGCCCGTTCGGGGCCATATGCGGGTTCCGCGGGGTGGGCGCCACGGAGATCGACTTCGGCGTGGCCGGATGCCCGACGAACTGCGGGACTGAGCCTTGATCAGGACCTTCGGGGATCGGCACCGGAGGTACTCCGGCCAGGGCCGGCCCGGCCTGCACCGAGAGGGCGAGCAGGACCACTCCGGAGGAAACGAGCGAGAGGAGGCGTCGGCACGGACGGGCAGGCCACGTCATCGCGCCCACTGATTTTCCCCCTGGGGAGCGGTTCAAGCATCCGCCGCGGAGAGCTTTGCCCAGCGAACGGCAGCGACAGCCTCAGCCGGCCCGCCGACAGGCTGAAGGGCGGCGGCTGCCCCTCTTACGAAGGCTTCAGCGGCGCCGCGGCCTCCGCCAGCTCGATGAGCTCCCGCTCCGGGAAGATCCTGGGATCGTCGGTGATCAGCCTGATCGCCACGTGGTCGGCGCCGGCCTTCAGGTGCTCGCGGACCCGGTCCACGGCCGCCTCCACTCCGCCCCACGCGACCACGGCGTCGACCAACCGGTCCGAGCCCTCGCCCGCCAGGTCGTCGTCGCCCCATCCCAGCCGCCGAAGGTTGTTCGTGTAGTTCGGTAGTTCCAGGTAGCCGCGGGTGTATCTCCGGGCCAGCTCACGGGCGGCGCTCGCCTCCTTCACCAGGACCACCGCCTGCTCCGGCGCCAGGAGCGGTTCGGGCCCCAGGACCTCCCTGGCCCTCACCGTGTGTTCCACCGTCACGAAGTAGGGATGCGCCCCGGCGGTTCGATCCCTGGCCAGCTCCAGCATCTTCGGTCCCAGCGCGGCGAGCACCCTCGGCGCCGGCGAAACCTCCGGTCCGAACCACGGCGCGCCGTCCATGGCATCCAGGTACCACCGCATGTGCTCCAGGGGCCTCCCGTACTCGCGGCCCCGCGGTTCGGTGAGGAACGGATGGCTCACCCCCAGTCCAAGGACGAACCGCCCAGGATGCGCCTCCTCGAGCGTTCGGGCCGCGTTCGCCGCCGTGATGGGATCCTGGGCCCACACGCTGGCGATGCCGGTGGCCACCACGATGCGCCGGCCACCCTCGAGCAGCAGGGCCGAATGCACCAGGGCGGGCTTGCCCCTGGCCTCCCCGATCCAGATGGCGCCGAACCCAAGCTCCTCCAGCCTGCCCACGTTCTCCCGGGCTTGGGCGGCGGGCTGATAGTGGATGTGCGTGGTCCACAGGCCCATCGGGCCGATGCGCGAGGCCAGCTCCCTCGGATCCATCGGGCCCAAGGCTCTCACGGGTAGAGACGAGCGGCGTCCCAGGGCTCTCCCTCGGACGAACGGATGCACCGAACCCGATCGTGCAGCCGGTCCTCCCGGCCCTGCCAGAACTCCACAGCCAGCGGGGTGAGCCGGTACCCTCCCCAGTGGCCGGGGAGGGGCGGGTCGCCGCCGAACCGCTCGGCGGTTTCGGCGAACCGCCGTTCCAGCGTCTCTCGGTCGGGGAGGGGCCGGTCCTGCTCCGAGGCCCACGCCGACAGGCGGTGCCCGAGAGGCCGCGTCCGGAAGTAGGCCTCCGACTCCTCCCGGGGGACGCGCTGCACGATCCCTTCCACGGTGACCTGCCGGTGGAGCTCCGGCCAGTGGAACACCAGCGCCGCCCGCGGGTTCTGTTCGAGCTGCCGGCCCTTGCGGCTCTGGTGGTTCGTGTAGAAGACGAACCCCCGCCGGTCGAACCCGCGGAGCATGACCATGCGCGCGGCCGGCCGGCCGTCGCTCCCCGCCGTGGCCAGCGCCATCGCGTCGGCTCGGTCCGGGCCCGCCCCGGCCCGCGCCTCGGCCAGCCATCGTTCGAACACCTCCAGCGGGTCGGACCCCGTCTCCTCGAGCGAGAGGAGCCCGCCCTGCCCTCGCGCCGCCATGATGCCGAACCATACCGCCTGGGCCCGTTCGACCCGGTCGGGCCATGTCGGCTCGATGCGATTCGTCTACATGCACTCGGTGTGGTTCGTCGTGTGGATCCTGATCAACCTGGGGGCCTGGGAGCGGCGCTGATCTTCGACCGGTTCCCGTTCGGCCTCCTCACCATGATCGTGAGCCTCGAGGCGATCTACCTGTCGACCTTCGTCATGATCAGCCAGAACCGCCAGGCCGAACGGTCGGAGGTGCGAAGCGAGATCGACTTCGAGAACAACGTGAGGGCCGAGGTCTGGGCCGTGCACATCGGGCAGGCCCTCGGCCTGGACGTCGACCACGTCGAGGACATCGTCGGGCAGGTGATCCAGGGCTACAAGTCCGAAGCGACCCTTCGGCACTGAGGCCGGGTGTGGCCAGCGGATCGAGGGAGGATGCTCAGGTGCTATCGTTCGACAACCGCGAGGGAGGGAGTTGGGGTGGCGATCTACCATGCGGTCCTGGGGTTGCTGACAGAAGGGCCCAGCTACGGATACGAGCTCAAGGCCCGCTTCCAGAGAGCCATCGGACCCCAGTGGGGCGACCTCAACATCGGGCACATGTATCAGGTCCTGGACCGGCTGGTCCGGGACGGATACGTCACAAGCCGGGTTCACCCGCAAACGGCCAGGCCCGACCGGGTGGTCTACCGGCTCACCAAGCAGGGTCGCGACGAGCTCGATTCGTGGCTCGGCAACCCGAGCGTTCGTCAGGCCGGATACCGGGATGATTTCTTCCTGAAGCTCTTCGTGGCCTCCAGGGCGGGCGCCGACCGCCTGCACGACGTCGCCCGCCTGCAGCGGGAGGCATCACTGGCCGAGCTGGCCGACCTGGCCCACCTGCGCCGGGCACATCGGGACGACCCGCTGATCAGCCTGCTGATCGAGGCGGCGATCCTGCACACCAAGGCCAACGCGAGGATCGCCGAGGAAGCCGAGCAACGGGCGGCCCAGCTCGTTCGACACACCTCGGGGGAGGCCGGACGGATCGCTCCCGAGGTCGGGGAGGCCGTGCCGGCGGAGGAACCCTCGACCGCGTAGTCAGCCGCGGCGCTCCACGGCCACGCAGGGCAGGAAGTGGTCGACCGTGCTGCTCGTGGCCTCGATCGGTATCAGAGCTGCTGGGGGAAGACGACCACCGAGGGGAACCGGGCGTCGTGGTAGATCTCGAGCACGCCCCCGGCCTCGTGTTCGGCCTGCGGGAGCGACCCGGAGAGGTGCGGCGCGTCCGATGGCTGGATGCTCACCCGAAGGGTGTGCCCCCCCGCGATCATCGCCGCCGTGGGAAACACCTCGACCCACACGAGATACACGTGGTCCCTTCCCGCCGGCTCCAGGGACGACCTCGTGAACGGGTGGTAGGGCCGAACCATGACCCCATGCACGGTGACGCTCCTGGCCTGGTCGAGCGCCCTCAAGGAGATCGTGCACCAGCCCGAGGTCACCTGCGTGGCGGTTCCATCGGGCGAGACGTTCTCGATCCGAACCGTGAGCAGGCTGTCGTGGCCGTTCGTCCCCACGTACAGGCCGGCGGCGACGGGGCCGGCGAGGCTCACGTCGACCGGCAGGGGGATGTCGTAGGCCAGGCCGGTGGCGTCGTTCGCCCGCTGGTCGGTCTCGCACGGCGTTCCCGAACCGGCCCCGGCCGTCCACTGGACGGTCGAACGCGTGCATGCCCCCGACAGCGGCTGCCAGGGCATGCGGTCCGGGGGTTGGGGGGCCTTGGGCGGGGCGGCCCGGAGCGAACCCGGTCGCCCGGGGCTCGCCGGGCCGGCCAGGTAGGCCAGGCGGTAGCTCACGTGCGGTGGCGGCCACGAGGGCGACGCCAGGTAGTGGCCCAGGCCGAGGCGGTAGTACGTGACCGGGGCCAGCCGGGCCAGGTCGTCGTCCGTCCGGCCCAGCACGTAGTGGTCGAACCAGTGCAGCTCGAGCTCCGGCAGGCCGGGAACCCCGTCGGCGGGCAGGCCCTGCCCTTCCGTGATGTGGTACCAGGGCCCCATGAGCAGCCGGGCCGGGACGCCGTTCGACGCCAGTCGCTGGTACAGCAGGGGTTCGCCCCGCTGGAACAGGTCGTACCACCCGCCCACGACGAACGTGGGCACCCGAACCCGGTCGATCACCTCGATCGGGGAGCGCAGGCGGTAGAACGGCCCGTCGTAGGCGGTGGCTCCTCCCTGCACGGCGGAGGCCACGGCCGGGGCCTGGAACGCCGTGGCGCCGCGGGCATGCTGCGCCACGACGCTCCCGCCCTGGGCCGGGTCGGACGGCGTGGATTCGGAGGGAAGGAGGCTCAGCCCGGTGACCAGGCCGAGCCAGAACGGGATGAAGCTCGTGTCGACCTGACCGCCGGTGACGGCCACATCGCGGTAGGCATCCGACATCGGGACCACCGGGAAGATCGCCTTCAGGCCTTTCGGCTGCTGGGCCGCGGTGAAGAGCTGGTTGATCGCGCCGTAGGAGGTGCCGTGCAGGGCCACCCGCCCGTCCGACCAGGGCTCCGCCGCGGCCCACCGCACCAGCTCGGCCCCGTCCCGCTGCTCTCGGGCGCCGAACGAATCCCACGTGCCCTCCGAGCTCCCCGTGCCCCGGACGTCCACGATGACCTGGACGTAGCCCCGTTCGATCAGGAACGGGGCCTCGAAGGCGAGCACCCCGGAGTTCTTGTTGTACGGCGTCTGGGTGAGGACGACCGGGAACCGCCCGGCGGCGGGGGCCCCGTCGGAATCCGCCGGTCTGTAGACGTCCG
>Ga0137378_10002629_pt1 | contig 15439 bp, 10 predicted proteins | sample SagtaG_21_FD_104813 | JGI IMG/M metagenome (GOLD analysis project Ga0137378, IMG submission 104813) | Vadose zone soil microbial communities from Sagehorn Ranch, Mendocino, California, USA - Sage2_L_60_16 metaG | ecosystem: Environmental > Terrestrial > Soil > Vadose zone | place: USA... | reverse complement strand
GCCTGGCTGGGCACGATATTGTGGCGCCCCTTGGCGCGTCCCGAGACCGTGACCTGGCGGAGCACGTCGTTCTCCATGAAGGGGAGAATATCGCTGTAATTCTCGTTTTCGTAATGGTGTGCATCGCAGTCGACGATCAGTATGTCGTCGAAGTTGCGCTTCACCGCCTGCTGTCGCGCGTGCGCGAGCAGCTTGGTCGTGTTCAGCTCTTCAACGGAAACGCGGCGACCGCGTTCGACAACGAGCTCCATTACTTGTCTCCTCGATTGCGTCTGTGATCAGCGACTATGTCGAAGTTGGTTGCGGTGCCGGCCTGCCGCAACTGTCAGCCGTCGGCGCAGCGGCTCAGGCGACGACATAGACGTCGTCCCCCTTTTGAAGGACCTTGTATTTCTTGAGCCTGAGCCGGCGGTCCGAAACACACTCCCCGGTCTTCATGTCGTATTCGTAGCCGTGCCATGGGCACACGAAGTGCATGTCAGTTTCTGAAAAAAAGAGCCCGCGCGAGGTTTTGTCGGGCATGATCCGCTCTTCGACCTTGGCGATGGTCAATCCTTCACAGGCAGGTCCGCCTTGATGCAGGCAATAATTGCTGTAGGCGTAGAACTGCCCATTCTCGCGAAAGACGCCGATTTCTTTGTCTTGGTCGAAAATGATTTTCCGGTCGCCATCGTTGAAGTCCGAAACCTTGGCCACGAATTTCTCAACCATCGCGTAATCTCCTAACTGTGCCAATTGTGGCGGAGCGCATTCCCAATGCAAAACACGAAAGAAATATGATGAAGATACGCATCTCATTGCTTTGATCTATGTCAATTCTCGCAGCGCAGAACGCATAGCAGTCAGGCGTTTTTGAGTGGTCGCTGGCTTCCCGCGCTCGCAGCAGCCACGGGCGGAACGGGACTGCAGCGCTTGTGCTTGGGAGTGAAGCCAACAGGCCTCATGCACACCAGCATTCCAGTTCTCGTCTGTCACTAATGTGATTGGAGAGCGATTCGTTTGACCCAAATCAACGAAACGGTTTCGAGATCGGATCATCAATTCGATTGGCGCCGACGACGAGTGGGCTTGTGCTTGGGGGTCGAAGAACATGAAATCCATTCTTGTACCCACCGGCGGCAGCGAGTCGGATGGGCTGGTTTTCGAGACGGCGCTTGCTGCAGCACGTCTATTTTCGGCCCATCTGCGGTTCGTTCATATCCGGATCAGTCCCGGAGAGGCGGCGGTCTATACGCCTCACGTCGATTTTGCGAGCGGCCCCGCCCTCGGGGACGCATTGGGACAATTGGAGACCGATACCGAGCGACGTTCGACCGCCGCAGCACGCCATGTCCGCGAGTTTTGCGCTCGCTCGCTCATTGACATCCTGGATAAGCCCGCCGGCGCACAGGGCGTCACAGCAAGTTGGCGCGAGGAGGAAAGCGACGCCCGCCAGCGCCTGATGTTTCACGCCCGTCACAATGATCTCGTGGTCATGGGGCGGGCCAAGCGTCCAAACGGGCTGCCCCCCGATCTCATTGAAGTTCTGTTGCTGGGCTGCGGACGCCCGATCCTTCTTGCCGGCGAGACAGTGCCGCGTCGGCTCACCGACACGATCATGGTATGCTGGCGGGAGACCCCGGACGCCGCCCGCGCCGTGGTTGCCGCCACGCCGTTTTTGGCCAAAGCCGAGCGCGTCGTATTCGTGGGCGTCGATGAAGGCGGTGGCGGCATCGCGGATGCGCTGAGCGACCTCGCCAGTCAATTTCGATGGTGCGGCGTTCCCACCGACATCCAAATCGTGGCCCCGAAAGGACGCGCAACGTCGGAGGTGCTTTCGTCCGCAGCACAGGCCTGCGGCGCCGATCTCGTGGTCATGGGGGCCTATGGTCACTCGCGAATGCGAGAGTTGATTTTCGGCGGCTGCACGCAAGCGGTGATTCGCCACGCCGACCGGCCAGTATTGTTGTTGCATTGAATAGGCATCGAATGAAGGGCGTGCGGCTGCGGCATTGCTCGCACCGAGCACGCAGATTCCGCAGCAGGATTTGATCTGGATCAATGCGCCATCTTCTTGACTAGCTGGAAACTACGAGTCATCTCGTGCTGAAGTGGATAATCGAATGAAGTCGATCAACTGCCGCCTCGAATCACGGAGATAGATCCCATGAAGAAGCTCATTTTGGAGACCACCTCGCCGTTTCAGGGATTGCCGGAACTCGTAGCCTATGATGAGGGTCTGTTCGAGAAGGAAGGCATCGTGGTTGAGTGGGCCGACCGCGACGAGGCTGGCGTCAAGACCGCAGACACCTCGCTCACCAACGTCAAGGGAGCCGATCCGTTCGTCAGCCACGGTACCCTGTTCGAGCAGGGCAAAGCCGACATGTACAATGCCTGCGAATGGGGCAACTACTGCCGCGTCGGAGCGACTGGCGTCGGCAGCCGCCAAGTCGGTCGGCGCGGTATCGTGACCTACGCAGCAATCGTAGTGCGGGGAGATTCGCCGGTCTACACGCCCCAGCAGCTGGCGAACCGCAGCGTGGGCGTCCCGTTCTATGCCGGCACCCACTATCTCGCACTGCATCTGCTCGAAGGCTTCCTGCCGCGCGATCTCATCAAAGTATGCCGCGCGCCGAGCGGCTCGCGCAACCGTTTCAATCTCATGATGAAGGGCGAGATCGAGGCCACGACGCTGACCGAGCCTTACATCACGCTTGCCGAGAAAAAAGGCTGCCGGGCGATCTGCTCGGCCTTCTATCACGGGACCGAGGTCGCCTCCGACAAGCTCGATACCGAGACCTACCGCGCGTTCAACCGCGCGGTGCGCGAGGCGGTGCGCCGCATCAACGTCAACAAGCACGCCTATCTCCATTACTTCATCGACTATCACAAGGCGAAGGATTTCGAGATTGGTACGCTTAAGGTCGAGGACTTGCGGGAAAGTCGCCTGGTGGTGGTTGACCCCGCGCCGATCCCTGCCGACGAATTGCAGCGCACCTACGAATGGGTCAAAAGCTGGGGCATGCTGGAAGAGACCGAATCACCGCTCGATCTCGTCAACATGGACGTGCAGGCAAACGCTCACATCGCGGCGGAATAGCCGCCCGCTGCCGGCGCCGCCCAAGCGCCAAAAGCAATTTGATCAGACCGACGCGGGCGCGACCCCCAGGCGCACTGCGAGCGCCTCGCGCGCCCCGTCCTTGAAGGGGCGCTCCGGCGGCAGGATCACCGCCGCCGAGCGCACGCGCTGGTGCGCAAGTTCAACGCCTGGCGGGCTGACACCCTTCTCGGCGAGAGCCTTGGCGGCGCGGATCAGACGGTGGCGCGCCATGATGATGCCGTTGTCCGTGGAGACGAGGTTCTCCTTGGTGCGGTCGACGATCGGACCCATGCTTTCCTGCAACGAGGCATCCTGCATGGCGATGCCTTCGACGCCACTGTAGGTGTCGCCGCGCCGTTGCGCCGCACGATCGATGAGATAGTCATTGTCCCTGTTGGCGAGCGGGCGATAGGTGCCAGGCGCGTTGAGCACATGGATGCCCTTGCCTCGTTGCATCGCCCCGCGCTCGGCGTCGGTAAGCCGGCGCGTGGGGTGATAGTCGTAGCTCCAGGCCCAGCAATTTTCGTCGTCGATCGGAATCCAGAAGTGACCGTGCACGGAATGACCGCCGCGGGGCGGGATCATGGTGAAAGACGGCATGACCCACTGGGTGATGCGCCAATAATAATTTCCGTCCTCAGCGTTGCGTCGCGCGCCGATGTAGAGGCCGCCCGGACTCTCGATGACCTCGAAGACAGGCTTGGCATCGCCGAGATTGTACCGATTGCCCTCGGCGCCTTTGAACAGCGGGTCCGAATTGATGTTGTCGCGGTGCAGCCAGGAGACGTGGCTCGAATCGATGCCGCCTTCCATCGCTTGGAGCCAGTTGCACTCCTGCAGCCGCTTGGACACGAAGCGCTGCTCGGGCGCGACCGTGGCGAATTCCCATTCCGGCAATGGCGGCTTGTGCTCCGGTGGCCCCATATAGGTCCACAGCACGCCGCCGCGCTCGACCAGCGGGTAGGACCTCAGCTTGATCTTCCTGGCGAAGCCGCTTTCCTCGGGCTCCGAGGGAATCTCGATGCACTGTCCGGTGATATCGAACTTCCAGCCATGGTAAGGGCAGCGCAAGCCGCATTCCTCATTGCGGCCGAACCACAGCGACGCCCCACGATGGGGGCAGAATTCGTCGATCAGCCCATAGCGCCCATCGCTGTCGCGAAATGCCACGAGCCGCTCCGAGAGGAGCTTGACCCGCACCGGCGGACAGTCGTTTGCCGGCAGTTCTTCGGCGAGCAGCGCGGGCGTCCAGTAGCGGCGAAATAATTCGCCCATGGGCATTCCGGGGCCGGTCCGGGTGATGAATTCATTCTGTTCCTTCCTCAACATCAACAGCCTCCCATGCCGCCTAAGTTACCGTGGCAACCAATGGTGGCCGAAGGGTGCGCAACGGTCTTTGATCTGGATCAAACTCGGCGGAAAGGAGGTTTCTCGGGTGCACTGGCTGGGTCCGCGGCAGCATTTGAACCCGCCCCGCCGGTTGATAACCCAGCGGGCATGGACACGCAGGGCGCTATGATGAAGCTTCGCCCTGGGGCTGGTCGAGCATGTCCGCTTCTTCCAGCTCTTCGGTGATCAGGTCTCCCTTCGGCGTGACGATGTCGCGTCCGACGCGGCTGCGAACGACCTCGCGAACGCGCTCTGCGATGCGCGGCTCGCGAGCCATGAGGGCGTGAAGGTCATGGGCGTCGAGGACAAGCAGGCTTGTCCGCGTGACCGCCGTGACTGTCGCCGACCTGCGGGCACGACGCAGCGCCGCCACCTCGCCGAAGAAATGGCCACCGCCCAGCCGAACGTGCTTGTGCTTGAGCTCGATCTCCACTTCTCCCTCGGCGACGAAATACATGGAATGCGCGGGTTCGCCGCGCCGCGCGATGACGACGCCGGGCTCCACTTGCTGCGCGCGCAACAGACGCATGATGTCGGCGATGTCGCTTGCCTTGAGCTCCGCAAACAATGGCACCCGCGCCACCATGTTCCAGGTGACGATAAAATCGCGGCGGTGGATCTGATTGGCGAATGCGGTGGCGATAATCCCGACCGGCAGGGCAACCATGATCAGTCCGAGAAAGATCGTGACCGATGCAACGATCTTGCCCAGCGGAGTCATCGGGATCACATCGCCGTAGCCGATGGTGCCGAGGGTGACGATCGCCCACCACATCGCGTCGGGAATGGTGCCGAACTTGTCCGGCTGCACATGGCGCTCGACCAGATGCATGACGCTGGCAGCGAGCAACGCTGCCCCGACCAGAATGACGAGGCAGCCGAACAAAGCCCGACGCTCCGTGTAGAGCGCCTCCAGCAGGGAGCGCATGCCGGCGGAGTAGCGCGCGAGTTTGAGAAATCGGACCATGCGAAAGACCAGCACCACGCGGAGGTCGGGCGGCAAGGCGAACGCGAACCAGAACGGCAATACGGCGAGGAGATCGATGATCCCGAAAGCGCTGGTCATGAATTTCAATCGAGCCTTTCGCCCGTTCAGATGACGGTAGGGCGGGTGTTCGACCGAAACCCAGAGCCGCAATCCGTACTCGACGGTGAAAACGGCGAGCGAGAACAGCTCGATGACGGTGAACAGAGGCCTGTAGCGCGCCTGGAACTCCGGCACCGATTCCAGGGTGATTGCGAGGAGATTGATGATGATGAGGAGAACGATCAGCCGGCCGACGAGTCGACCGGTTCGGTCGCCGATCGTGCCGTGCTCCAGGATCTCATAAAGCCGGCGGCGAAGCGCCGCGGCAGTGCGCCAACTATGTCGCGGCAGCATGTTGACCCCGGAAGATGGCTGGGTAGTTAGGTGGCCGGCTCCACGGCCTTGACCTGAAAGGTGTGAGTTTCGCCCTCATCGTCGCGGATTGAAACATACTCGCCGGGTGAAAAGACATGCTCGCCAAAACGGTAGCCGGCTTCGTCATCATCGGCTCTGCGGGGGTCGTAGTCGAATATCCAACGGGCATGCTCCACGCCCCCTGGTTTGTGCACGAGCCGTCCGATTTGTTCGTCCTCTCCATTCCAAAACCTACGCACGTGGCAATGGTCGCGATACTGGTGCCAAAGGTGGGGGTCGATATGTCCCTTGGCATCAAGAGGGGCCACAAATTCGTAACCGTGGCGGGCCGAACCCGAGGGAAAATCCCTTGATCGCGCGAGGTTCAGCCTGATGCGCTTGAGCACATGGGGCAGCGTCATGAAAGCGTTCTCCCAGTCGGTTTGCAGCCATACAATCAAATTATCACGGCTTCAGGGCATCCGGCTTTGATTTGTGTCAAGGTTGCGTGCGCGCCACGGCGAGCGGCCTGGGGCGACACTATTGCGAGGGAAGCCCAGAATAGTAATCAGCGATCTGTTGCAACTCGTCCTGGGTCATTTGGCCGGAAAAGAAATTCATCGTGGGGTGTCTGCGCTGGCCACTTCGGAACGCAAGTAGCTGGCGGTAGAGGTATTCCCGATGTTGGCCGGCGAGATTCGGCACGGTCTTGTCGTAACCCATTCCATCGAAGCCATGGCAAGGCGCGCAGGCCAGCACGAAGTGCGGAGCCGACCTCTCTTGTCCTGTCGCAGAAACAGGGCTTACGAGCAGCGCCGCGCCGAGAACAACCTGGATGAAGGAGCGCATGTCAATTTACCACAAGATCCCCCTCGCGCGGCGAGCTCCTGCCCGTCGCGAATGTCGATCGGCAGCAACAAAGTCACTCCATGACATGCAGCAGCAAGACTTCCTCCTCGGGTGTCATTTGCGACATGTCGTCTTCGTCCTTGCGGGCAGCATCGCCGCGTTTGTTCTGGGCGTGTTCGCCACTCGCGCCGCCATCGAGCGCACGATAGAGAGCGTTTGCTGCGTCCCGAAGCGCGTCCCGGTGTGCCGCATCATCCGGCGGGATGGAGGACACCGTCTTCGCAAGCTCGCCGAGGATTTCCGCAAACAGCGCATAGTGAAAGTGCATGCGGATGGATTTGCGCACGTTGGCGTCACCGGTGCGATGGAGGGTGAGCGAAATTCCTGCCCGATCGAGGTGGGCGTCGAATCGGGATGATCGCTCGAAGGTGCCGATGTAGACTTTGTCCGGATATTCGAGCGCAACTTCGGCTTTGTCCGGGACGGGCCTGGTCATGGCTGGGTCACCTCTCTTCAGTCTCTATCGGGTTCGATAGGTCGCTGCCGTCGCAGGCACCATGATCTGGATCAACTGGCGATCAAATCCGGGAGCAACTTCTCCCAGTCGATGCGCTTTTGCCTTATGTCTGGGGCTCGGGTTTCAAGCTCGTGGCAACGCGGGCACACAAAAATCTCCAGTTTCGGCCGGCCGCCCAATTCGGGAAGCACCCGAAAGAGCTCCATTGGCTCATTGCACCTTGGGCAGGCGGGGGAATGGCGGAGTCTGGCTCGTTCACGCATGCAGGTAACATAACCCATCAATCGATCGGAACATTGATCTGGCTCAAAGTGTGTTCAACGATTTGTGCCAGTCTTTATCGGATGGGGGATCAAGACTTCGCCGAGGTTGACGCGTCTAAGCAGCGACCGGTATGACCGCGTACGTTCTGAGCCTGAAATGGGCGCCAAACCATGATACGATTCGTTGTCGCACTTGTGCTGTTGGGAGGCTCAATCTGCTGTGGCGGGGCGGGTGAAGCCGATGCGGTGAGCGAACGGGGCAAGACTCTCGCCACAACACTGTGCGCGGAATGCCACGCAATCGGTCCTAGCGGTCAAAGCCCGCATGCCGGCGCTCCTGCCTTCCGCACGCTGGAGCGCCGATTGAATCTTGATCGATTGACGGGTCGTCTGCGGCGCGGCCTGACATCCCGCCATCCCGACATGCCGACCTTTCGCTTCAAGCGCAAGGATGCGCGCGCATTGGTAGCCTATTTGCGATCCATGCAAATCCCATAGCCGGAGTGGCAAAGCCCGTCTCGGCTGCCGGTTTGATCGAGATCAAAGCATCCGATCCGAGGTTTGGCCATGGTGCTCCAGCAAGCAAATGGGAGTGAGCCATGCCGATCAACGACATCATTTTGGTGACCGTGTTCATCCTTGCGTTCGGAGTTCTTGCGGTAACGCTCGCATGGGCGGAGGGCCAAACGCGCGGACTTGGCAAATAGGCCATTCGAGGGCAACCGGGGCCGCCTCGGGAATTGTCGTCCCGGGCCGAGCGAAGCGGGAGCCAGGACCTATCCTTCGGAATAGTCGGATTGATAGGTCCCGGATCGGCACGCAGTCAAGTTTGCGCAGCCTGCGCAAACTTGACTGCGTGCGACCGGGGACGACACGGGTTTGCCTAATCCCGGCCTTCGAATGTCGGCTTCCACAGCCCCTAATTTGATGCGCAAAAGCAGGTGATCGCGGGTTCCGCGCCCAAAACCGTCAGCAGCAGGATGCCACCCACTGCGACGAACAGAATGAAGGGCCCCGAAGGAGCGCTATCGGGGCCCTTGTCCAAACCGAAGCGTCACCCAGGGGGATTCGGTAAAGACATAATATTGTACGAATTTGGTACCAGCGGGCTTTGACTTGGATCAAATCCAGGCTCTATGCCCCATGGTTGTCATCCTCCGCGAAGGTGGGCGCCTCACCGATCTGGTCAGGCTCACATGAACATCTGCGGCAGATCGTGAGAACCTGAACAAAGTTATTCGCCGCCATCACCATTTGAAATTGAGCGAAGCCATGGCCAAGTGGACGTTGTAGTTCGGATTGTCGGAGGCGAGCCAAGTCATGTAGCCGGCGTTGGCCAGGTTGCCGATATTCGCCCACATGTAAGTCTGCATGATGTCGTTTTGCCAGTTTGCGACGCCGTTGCGCTCCCATGCGTAGTAAAGCTTGACGCTGACGTCGCCCTTCCAGCCCAGTCGCTCTACCGTCTCTTTGTCAAATCTGTATTTCCCGGTAAGGTCGACCCGCTGCCACTGGGTCTTGACCTCGGGGTACTGAGTCACTCCGGCCCCGGTGGGTTGAGTGCCATCAAAGAAAAACAGCGGCTGATTGTCTGCGGCTTTTGACAGCGTGTAACCCACTCTGACGTCAAACTTGTTCGGAATAAATGTGTGGTCGACCGCGGCTATAAACGTATGCACGCGGTCCCGCACGTCCACCCTATAGTATCCGCTGGGCGGGAACGGCGGGTTGTTTCCCCCGGCGGAGGTGATGACTTGGCTGTGCCACTCATCCGTATACGAGGCCAACATCTTGGTATACGGACTCAGGAGGTAACTCGCTTCGATGCCGACATTCCGGGAATGGTCGCGCTGCAGCCCCTCTTCGACGGCGGGATTCATGGGATAGTCATCGAACTGCAAACCCAACGTGGGAGTGATGGTGAGGCCGGAGATGACATCGACTGCAAGGGAGACCTGGCCTTTGTTGCGGTTGCGGTTGTCAAGGTAGAATTGGCGGAATGCAGCGCTATACCTCGTCGTTGTGCCGGGATCGTTCGGCCACTGAAATTTTCCGACATAGTTCAAATAATCATAGTTCTCATAACGCCGCTCGGCCGACAGCCAGCTGGCGCGCGCGGTGACCCACTTCACCGGCGTCCAGTCCACGTAGACTTTGCCGAAATTTTCGTTGGTCACGTTGGCGTCGGCGCGCGTCCAGTTGTAACGCTCGTAGTTATAGGCGGCACCGAGATTCCATTCGCGGTCAGGGCGCCAGTTCAACTCGCCGCCGGCGTCTTGTTTGATGTAGGAAATCGACAGGCTGTGCATCGGCGCATAAACCGGGTTTTGCGCGGTGGCCAACTTGACGTCAGTCAAGACCCAGTTGGGGAACAAAATCTCGGGGGTCCCGTTGTCGAAATTATAATAGCGATAGCTCAATTTCGACTTCAGTTCCGGCGTGATCTGCGTCGTGAGCACGTTGTTGGACATCAGTGTATTGATAGCGCCGTTCAGGCTTGAGGCCGGCAGAGCCGGTGGCGCACCGAGCGTCGTGTTGCCGACCGTGAAAACGGCAGGGCTGATGGTAAACGGCAGGAAGGCGTCGTTTTGCCGCATCATCGCATAGGAAATCGTGCTCACGAAGCGGCTTTTCGCCGGCAGCTCGGTCGAGAATGTCTCGGCGAAGCCGTTGGACTGGTTGCTCGGCCACAACGACATCAATGCCAGGGGGCTAGAAGGCGAGCCGTTGCGTGCGCACTCGCCCGGGCCTGAGCCGGTAGCGCAAAACGGATTTGCCACGGTGTAGAAGTCGCTACTGTCCTGATAAACCGATCCGGTATAACCGACCTTGAACGTATATCTGCCCCACGCAGACGCGCCCGCGTACTCGCCATTGATTCCGAAGTTTTGGGTCACGTCGTTTACGGGTCTCGGCACTTGCGAGGCGACGCCCGATGTTCCCGGCGAGAAAACCACGCCGTCGACTTGCGTGCCGAACCGGTGCAAATGATCGTAATAGAGGCGCACGTCCCATACGTCGGTCGGAGTCCAGCGGTAGTTCACCGACGCGGTGTCGCGGCGAATCCCGATATTTGTCTCGTGAAGATTGTTTTGGATATCGGTACTGATCTTTGCCGCGTTCGCGGGTCCCGGGCTCCCGGTACAGCCGGTCGGCTGGCCGCCGGCGACGTGAACGCACCCGGCATCGGTAAACAGCTGGTTCGACAGCCCGGGCGGAAGCGTGAGCACGGTCGTGCCGGCGCCGTTATAAATAGTGTGGGCGATGCCGTAGTTGTGCGGCGTCTGGTCCCATTCGAAATTAAGGTACTGCTCGCCGGCTTTCGATGCGCCGAGACCGATTCTCTGGTCGTTGTAGCCGACGTTCCAGCCGTAGAGATCGATCCGATAGAGGCCGTCGGTCGTGCCGGCGGACAGATATCCGTTCGCAAATGGCCCGGGTCTGGTGTCTCGGTACTCGTCGTACTTCGACAGGCTTTTGCCGCCGTTGCTGGCAATACCGTCCTTTTGCGGATCGTTGAGGTAAAAGCGGCCGCCGGCTTCAAGATAACCCTGGAACCACCACGGGATCGGCATCGGTGCCGAGGCGGCTTTGGTCGGGATCGGTTCGTCGGCAGCCTGCACCTCTTGCATAAATGGCGTCGACGCCAAGCCGCACGCCATCGCACCCGTCACCCACGCCGGAAAGAGCCTGGCTCGCCTTTCCATGTCCCCCGCGCCCCAAAAACCATTCGCCCCATGTTGAATCTGACCGAATACAGTACAGTGCTCTGATCCCGGTTTAGCCCCGGCCCCTAGCGATGCCGCAATGCTCCCGCCGGCGAATTGGTGCCGTGGATTTGGGTATGACAGTTCTGGCAGGATCGACTGAATGCGCCGATTTGGAACGGGCCGCCCTGCAGGAAACTGGTATGGCCGAGGCCATGACACTCCGCGCACAGCCGCGGCCGCGAGACCTTCAGAAGGAACTCATTCACCGAGCCATGCGGGTCATGGCAGAGACCGCAGTTCTCGCGCACAGGCGCATGCTCGAACAGGAATGGCCCGCGCTTTTCGGCGTGGCACTTGTAGCAAGTGTCGTTGATCGAATCGCCGCGCAGCATCGCCTCGGTGTGGGATCCGTGCGGATTATGACAATCCGAGCACACCACCTTGCCCTCGCGGACCGGCATGTGCGATGAGCGGAACATCTGCGCGCGTCGATCCTTATGGCACTGGAAGCAGGTGTCGGGTTGGAACACCGTTTTCAATTGGTATTTGGCGGACACGCTCCGCATGACCGTGTGGCAGTTGGTGCAGGCAAGGCCCCGCATCTCGTGCACGCTGCCGTTCCAGTAGGTTCGGTCACCACGCTCGTGGCAGCGGAGACAAATCGCGTTGTTGTCTTCGACCGTGCGGCCCGGATCGTCCGTGCGGAACGAAATGATCCCACCTACGCTGCGTCCGTCGACGGGGGCCGCTTTGCGGACCAGAATGGGCTCGTCCTTGGCGGGCGCGTTTTTTGCGCTGCTGGGCTGCGCGGGATGGAGGCTTGCGTAGTAGCTCGCAACATTGTTGATCGTGCGCTCGTCAAGAGCGGCGACGAGCCCGTTGCGGACCAGGACAGGGGCGCGCTTGGCAGGCGCATTTTGCGTGTTGTTCCCTCGGCTGGGCCGCGAGGGAGGGAGGCTGGCGAAATAGCTCACGATGTCATTGATTGTTCGCTCGTCAACAGACGCGACGATTGCTTTCATCGTTTCATTGCTACGTGATCCATCCCTGTAGGATTTAATCGCGTCGGCGAGATATTGGGCATCCTGACCCGCCAGGCTTGGCCACGCTGGATTCACACTGACACCCTGCTCGCCGTGACATCCGGCGCACAAGGCACTGGCGGTCTTGCCGGCCAATGGATCGCCGACCAGGGGAGTCGGCGCCCGAGCGGGGATTTGCTGCCCGTAATAAAGGGCAAAGTTGTTGAGTTCTGCCTCACCCACACCCGAGAGAAGGGCCTTCATAAGGGTATTCTTGCGCTGACCGGCAACGTAAGCCTTCATCGCCGAGACGAGATATTGCGGGTCCTGTCCGACAAGGCTGGGGATTCCCGGACTCTTGCTAATCCCGCCCTCCCCGTGACAAGCCGCGCAAGCGATGACCTTCTCGCGTGATCCGTGCTTGTAGGCTCTAATCGCGTCGGCGAGGTATTGCGCATCCTGACCTGCGAGGTTTGGAAACGCGGGGCTTACGCTGATGCCCTGCTCGCCGTGGCACCCGGCACACGAAGCAGCAGCGGCCTTTCCGGCCTGCGGATTGCCGACTGGAGGAGTCTGTGCCCGCGCGGGGGGTTGCCGCGCGTAGTAAAGGGCAATCTTATTGAGTTCTGCCTCCCCCACACGCGACAGAAGTGCGCGCATAAGTTCGTGCTTGCGCTGACCGCTGATGTAAGCCTTCATTGCCGTGAGGAGATATTGCGGATCCTGCCCGGCGAGGCTTGGTATTCCGGCCCTCTTGCTGATCCCGCCATCGCCGTGACACGCGGCGCAACCGACGGCCTGCAGGTGCGCCGATCCCGGCCCATGGCAATTTTCGCATTGCAGCTTGCCTTGCGTGGCCAGCCGACCCATGAGCGTGTGGCTGAAAGTGTCGGCTTGGCTGGCGTGGCAGCCTAGACAAACCTTTGATCCCACAGGTGTCGCTGCCACGATCGGCGCTTCTGTAATTGGCGCGGTCGGCCTTGCCGCCGGCGGAGGTGTCATCTTTGGCTGTTCGGGCGGTGCTGAACCATTCTGCCTTCTGAGAAATTCACGTAGCGCGTCGAATGCGTTGTCGGCCTCGGCTAGTTTCGGGCCGTCTTTGATCAACTGAGGTCGATCGACGGTAATTTGTTGGACGAAGGCACGCAGAGCAGCATAGGCGTCTTCGGCCAATTCGCCGCGGGAAACGCCAGTCGATGCTTGATCTGTGTCTTCAGCAGCGATGGCATGAGATGGCGCGGTGGCGACGAGTTGAACATAGGTACGCAGCGCCGCGATCGGATCGCCGCGACCTTCCACACCGTCCGCTCTCGCTACCGCGCCAAACGACATGACTCCGCAAGCGACGCCGACCGCCGCGATCACGGCCAACGAATGGGCAAATTTTCTGTTATCCCCGCGGCCACCGCGCCAGCGTAGGCGTCGTGCGTATGCGTAGCAGTCTTTACGGCATACCAGCAGGAGCATGATCCCCCCCAACGATCAAATTATTCTGGGCGAAGTTCGCAAAATCAATAGGAAAGTGCCGATTTGCCCACATATTCACGTGGTTGAGGCAATGCTGCAACACTTCCAAAAGCCTGGGTCCAGCCTGGCTTATCTGGTGGGGACGCGATACTCGCCCTGGTGGGAGCGGCATGGCATGCGCATCTCCTGCTGTATTTCGGGGGGCGCCCCTGCGGGCATCATTCAACCCGCAGTGAGGGGTTGCACGCAGGCACCGAACTCGCGTGATCGGATCGAGACTGTTCCACGTGTTTATTTTTGCTTGCCGCCGCATTTGGGCGGCTGGACAAAAGCCGATGCCGAACAAGAGCCTGACATTCGTCCCCCTCGCGATCGAATTTCCAGGATATGCTGAGACGCGGCGCCGTTTCAGAAATTGACGGCCAATTTGGGGGTGAGATCGGGGGAGGAGACCGAAGACCCCTTGGGCAGGTCGAACATCCCGCCGGCAAGCCCGTCGAGGAAAGCCAGCGCCTCGGCGGTCTTCACGACGTCGGCATATTTCGCGTTCATGTCGCAGAGGTTGATGGCGTGGCTCGCCTCGGAGCGGTCGAAGCAGCCCTCCTCGGCGAGCGCGATGCGATAGTTGAGGCTGAACGCATCGAGCACGGTCGCGCGCACGCAGCCCGACGTCGTCGTCCCAGTGACGATCACGCTGTCGCAGCCGAGCAGCGTGAGGTAGCTCGCCATGTTGGTGCCGAAGAAGCCCGACGGTTTCTGCTTGTAGACCACGATGTCCCGGGGTCCGGGCGCGATCGGCGCGACGATCTCGTTGCCGTCGAGATTGCTCGCGGCCGTGCGCTTGTCCTCGTCGCCGCGCGAGTTCTTCCACAGCCAGGAGCCGCTGTCCCAATTGTCGCCCCTGCGCACCCCGGTCGTGTAGATCACCGGAATGCCCTTCTCGTGGCATTTGTCGATCAGCGACCTGATGTAGGGGAGCGCCACCCAGGCGTCCTCGCCGCAGGAATTGCGCCAGCGCTGGATGGACTTGAGGATCGGCTCCGGCCTGTCGCCGCAGAACGCCCAGTTCACGTCGATGATCAGGAGGGCGGGCCGCTTCCCGAACCCGCCGCGGCTGCCATAGCCGGAGGCGGCGAAGACTGCCTTGTCTCGTTCGGTGAGGAACCGGTTCCAGATGGGCTCTGACATGGTGCTGCTCTTTCTCGGCTGATCGGTCCGGTGAAATTCCAGTCTAACGCATTCACAGGCTGGCGCGAATGCTCTCGACGAATCTCATGTCGATGATCTCCTCATACTTCACGTCGGCCTTGAGGATTCCGGCCTCGCGCACGATCGCGCTGGCCGTGGTCCAGGCCGCGCGGCTGATCATGCCGTCCTTGCTCCACATTTCGTCTGCGAACGAGCGGTCGAGCGTGGCCTTGAGGTCGTCGAGCGGCATGGTCGGGAACTGCTTCTTGGCGATGTCGGCCGCTTGCTCGGGCTTGGCGTAGAGGAACTTCAGTCCCTTGACGATGCCGCGGACGAAGCCGCGGACGAGCTCGGGGTCTTTCTGGATCGAGTCGAAACGAACATTGATGGTGGAGTAGGCGTAGGGACCGAGCTCCTTCGGGATATTGTAGAAAGGCTCGCCCCAGAAGCCTCCGCGGATGCCCTGGGTGACCATGGGCTCCGTGCTCACGCCGATCGTGGCCTGCCCGCTCTTCACCGCAACAGGGACGACGGAATTCGGCATTTCGAGCAGCGTGACATCGCGCTTGGCATC
>Ga0137378_10002625_pt1 | contig 15449 bp, 9 predicted proteins | sample SagtaG_21_FD_104813 | JGI IMG/M metagenome (GOLD analysis project Ga0137378, IMG submission 104813) | Vadose zone soil microbial communities from Sagehorn Ranch, Mendocino, California, USA - Sage2_L_60_16 metaG | ecosystem: Environmental > Terrestrial > Soil > Vadose zone | place: USA... | reverse complement strand
TGGCCTTTTTGTTGTTACTCGTGAAAACGGTCGGCCGCGAAATCACTTTGAACCGGCCGGTGGACTCAAGCAGATGCACAATCGCGGCGAACGCATTGCCAGCAGCTACATAAATATTCGTGCCGCTCCCTACATTCTGAATAATTTGACTGAAGTTGATCAGGTTGGAAGGATCGACAATGCTCGATAAAATAGGAGCCGCTGTTCCGGTTGTCACGGGTGCGGCACTGGATACAGGGAGCACTACACCGGTGTTGCGCGAGGTGCCCACCAGTCTGTTGTGGTACTTTGCGAAGTAATCAGCGCCGAATTCCTCGTTGTTGGTGAGTGTCAATTGGCCAATCACGGTGCTGAGCGCCACTTGCGGTGCCTGGACATCCATTTCATCCAGAATCTTTTCCACCTTCACTACCACCTCGCGGTTGCCAAGAACGATAATCGAATTCGCCCGCTGATCGGCGATAAGCTTGCTGTTTCCGACTGTGACCGCTTGGGGCGTGGTGTTTACCGGCTGTGTGGAAAGTTCTTCCGAAATATTCAGCGTGCTTCCGCCAGCGGTGCTGGATGTACCTGTCTCGCCCCCCGTAAGCGAGCTGTATGGACTTGTACTTGTACCCGCAGTACCCCCTCGGCGCTGTTGCTGTTGTTGCGGCTGCGGGCTTGCACTAGGCAACCCGCCACCGGGCACCGCGCCAGCTCCTTCCGTGCCTGGCTCCGCCAGTGCCTGAACCAGCACTGGCAGAACGTCACCGGCTGAAATGTATTTCAAATAGCGCGTGACTGGTTTCGCAAACTCAACATTCGCGTCAAATTCGTGAATCAGTTGGCGGATGAAAGGCATGTTGATCGGCCGCGTCACGATGTGAATGCGGTTAGTGCGGACATCGGGAGTAATTTTGATCTTACCAAGGATGACCGCCTCCTCTGACAGCACACCCGTTCCCCCGGCTTCAGCCGGCATTGGTTGCGGAACCGCCCCTGGCACCTTCACGCTGCGTACACCTGGTTGACCCGTTTCAGTGCCCTTTTCGAAAATATCCTTGAGCATATCGACTACCTTGCTCGCATCGGCGCGCTCCAGTTTGATGAACTCGCTTACCACTTCCGCCGGCGCCACGTCGATTTGTTCAATTACAGTGGCAAGCTGCCGAATGATGTCGGAGTTCTGCGTCACCAAGAGGGCCGAGGATTTCGGCAGCGCCAGAATGTTGATGGTGCCTGAGCTTCCCTGAAAATATGCCATCAACACTTGTTGAAGCTCCTGGGGATCCGCGTACTGCAGCCTGAATAAGAAGCTAACTACGGGATTACCGGAGGGAATATCCGCCAGGTCAGAAATGATCGGTACCGGCGCCTTTCGAGGATTTTGGCCTGCCCCCACGACGTCCATCAGGTCGCGGCCAGCTGGAACCAGCGAAATTCCATTGAGAGCCATGCTCATCTCAATGATTTTGATCGCCTCATCGCGCGACACATCTTTGGCAATGAAAATGTTCACCTTGCCCTGCACGAAATTATCCATCACCAGTTTCTTGCCGGTGAGCTGCTCGTAGAGATGCAACACGTCGACGACATCGCTGTTTGGAAATTGGAGTCGAACCGTTGCTGGCGCATTCGGGGGAGCTGCTGGCGGCGCAGGATTAGCCGCTTGAACAGCAGGCTGCGCAGATTGCTGCTGAGTGACCTGCGATGGAGGAGATGGTTTGGAACGCTCAGGTGCGCGCTGAGCTGAGATCGCCGTCGCGCTGCCAAGCGCGAGCATCACGATAGAGAAAAGCCGATACACGGTCTTATTTGGTACGGGTGGATGACCCTAGTAAATTCAAAATAGAGGTCAAACGATTTCGCTCCCTCGAAGCAACTATTCCCATATTCGAAACTTGACGCTGCGGACGACAAAGTATGAAGAATTAGCTTTCTTGCAAATGAGAGTAATGCGAACAGGCCACGCGCAGCCGACTGCGCTCGCCCCTTTTCATTTGGCGCTGATACTTATTGCATCGATAGCAGGTTCGCCAATTTTCGCCGCGCCAACTGCGGAGGCAAATGTTCCCGCAAGCGCGATTGCCCAGATTCGGTCCGTCCTCCGCGCCCAGCAGGAAGCCTGGAACCGGGGCGATATCGATGGATTCATGAATGGATACGCGCGCTCAGCATCGACCGTCTTTATCTCGGAAGATACGGTCAGACGCGGCTGGCGAACAGTGCGCGATCGTTATAGAAAAAAATATTCCAATCGTGCGAAGATGGGGACGCTCACCTTTTCCAACCTCGAAATTACGCTGCTGTCGTCGGATTCGGCTGTTGTGCTGGGAAGTTGGAAACTACAGCGGGCAAAAGATCAGCCACACGGGCGATTTACACTGATCTTCAAGCGCTTGCCGGAAGGCTGGCGCATTGTGCACGACCATACGTCCACGGCTGCGCCGGCCCATTAAATCGTTAAAGCGGAATTACACTACCGAACGTTTCTGCGCTTTAACGCTTTAACACTTCAACGCATCACACCCCCGTGTCATCCCGATCCCGCAGTCGCGGGAGAGGGACCTCCCGCAACATGCTGCGTCACATAAACAAAATTCGACCAACGCATCAGCAGATGTGAGATCCGTCGCCCCGAAAGCGTTCGGGGCTCAGGATGACAAGCGCGCCAGCAATTTCTCGTGGATATTATCAAATCCGCCATTACTAAAAACCGCGACGACATCCTTTGGCCGCAGCATCGGAACAATTCGATCCACGATCGTATCCGCATTCTGCTCGTAGAATGCAGGGTGACCAGCCCCGACAATCGCATCAACTACGGCTTCCGGGTTCAATCGCTGTTCTTCGGGGATCTGTTCCAATCTGGCGACTTGCGCGATGAAAACCCCATCGGCCAATTTTAGCGCGTCAGGAAGTTGCTGTTGAAAAACCGCGCGCCGGGTCGTATTCGAGCGCGGCTCGAAGACAGCCCAGAGTCGATGGCCGCGATAGCGATGACGGAGCGCCTGCAACGTGTGAGCGATTGCCGTTGGATGATGGCCGAAATCGTCAATCACTTTCACGCCTCGCGCTTCGCCACGGAGTTCCTGCCGCCGCGCGATGCCGGAAAATCCCTTAAACGCACCGTCGATTTTCGTCTTCGGTACATCATAAAATCGCGCTGCGATCGCAGCCATCGCTGCATTGCGCACGTTGAATTCGCCAACCAGCGGAATTTCGAAAGTTTCCTCCCCGAGCTTGAATCTAGAGCCTTCAGCCGTGTAAGTGATCTCCCGGATTCGCTGGGCGCAATTCTTCGAGAAACCCACCTCAATCATTTGGGCAAGACAGTCCTTTGCCACTTCCACGCAGTTGGGATCGTCTCCATTCAACACCACCATCCCATTTTGAGGAACGATATTGAGCAAGCGCCGGAAGGTGAGCTTGATTTCATCGAGGTTGTTGAAGATGTCCGCATGATCGAACTCGATGTTGTTCACAATCAGCAGTTCCGGCAGGTAATGAATGAATTTCGAGCGCTTGTCGAAAAAAGCTGAATCGTATTCGTCGCCTTCGATTACGAAATACTTCGAATCGTTCAGGCGCGCGCCTTGCCCGAGATTTTTCGGAAGCCCGCCGATGAGGTAACCGGGTTTGTGTCCGGCTTTTTCCATGATCCAGGCGAGCAGCGCGGTTGTGGTCGTTTTGCCGTGTGTCCCAGTAACGACAAGATTATGCCGGCCACGCAGGAAATAATTTCTCAGCACTTCCGGCAAGGAAAGATAAAGTAGTTTTCGGTTGAGCACCGCTTCCACTTCGGGATTGCCGCGCTTGATCGCATTCCCAACCACCACCACCTCGGCATCTGGTGGAATGTTTTCGGGCCGATAACCTTCCTTCAGCGCAATGCCTTTTTTCTCCAAAAAAATCGACATTGGCGGATAAACATTTTCGTCAGAACCAGTGACTTTGAAACCGCGCTCTCGCAGTGCCACCGCCACTGACGCCATGGCCGTCCCGCAAATGCCGAGAAAATGAAAACTTCGCGGCGCTTCTTTCGTCACGCCGCATTCTTTACGCCGCGTCAGCCGCTTTGGCTACTGAAAGCAGATTAAACTTCCCGCGAATCACGCGAATTAGAGAACCAGAATTTAGATGTTTCAGTGCCACCACAACATTCGCGTCCATTCGCGTGATTCGCGGGGGAGTTTCATTTCTTGTCGAACACTTCTACCGCGTCCCACGCTTCGTCAGGCGGGACTTGTTCGTATTCGAGCGCGCGATCCAGATAAATCTTGGCCAGGAGATCATCCGGATAAAATTCCAGGAACCGTGAAAACAGAATTTTCGCCTGAATAAAATCGCGTGTGCGAAATTTCTCCAATCCCTCTTCGTAAGTATCGAGCCACTTTAGAAATTCTTGATCGACCTCTTCGTTTCGTGCGCCGACGAAGGTAAAAACGTCCACAGGTTTGATTTTGCCTTTCACTTGCACGCGGGCGACTGAGCGGAGATGAACCTCGTCTCGGGCCAACTCGGCTGCTGAGGCGCCAACGAGAATATCGACGCCGTAAATCCGAGTAAGACCTTCCAGCCGCGACGCCAGATTTACCGCATCGCCAATGACCGTGGGATCCATGCGCTCGTGCGAGCCGATATTGCCAACAATCACTTCGCCTTGATTGATGCCGATGCCCATGCCGAGTCCCATACGCCTCTGCTCACGCCATTTTTGATTGAGTTGCCTCAGCTCTCGCCGCATCCCTAGCGCCGCGCGTACACAATTTTTCGCGTCCTGCGCCATGCCAAAGCTGCGCACGTTACCCCATACCGCCATAATCGCGTCCCCGATGAATTTATCGAGCGTGCCGCCATTGCTGAAAACGACAGAGGTCATCCGGGTGAGATACTCATTGAGCTGAGCGACTAACGCTTCGGGATCGGCTTTTTCGGACAACGTGGTAAAACCAACCAAATCCGAGAAGAGGATTGTCACAGGCACGCGCACGCCACGAAGCGAGCTGTAGTAGCTGTGTGGATTTTCGAGAACTTCCTTGACCAAATTTTTCGAGACATAACGCTCGAGCGTACGCCGAGTGCGCAATTTCTCGAGCCGCTCGAGCACGTATTCGAAACCAAGCGAAAATAATCCGCTCAACAACAAAGCGGAGAGGACCGGAACCGTGAGAAGCAGCAGCCCGTTCTTATCATAAAACAATCGCGCTGCGCCAAGGTATCCGCCGGTAATCGCAACGAGAGCACCCAGACAAAGCAACGGCCTGCGCAGAAAGACAATGAGCAACCACGCCATCGCCCCTGCTCCGACCACCAGCGCAAGGCCAGCGGTCGCCGGCGTGGGCTGCAAAAACTCGTGGCCAAGCGCGGCGGCCATTGCCTGCAAATGAAGTGCCGGGCCAAATGTCGTGGGACTCATTGGGGTATCGAAAAAGTCGTGCAGCACCTGTGCAGACGGTCCCACCATTACAATCTTGCCCTTGAAAAACGCGCCATCGGCATAATTGGCATGCCAGAATTTTGGATCGAAAACTTCGTAGAGCGGGCGCGGCTCGAACCCATCCGGCGCCGTAAAGCGAATCATATGGCCATGGAAATCGTGCGGCACGGCATTGCCCTGGCCGATTTTGGTCAGGGCGCGGGCGGAAAGAGATTCATAAGTTTGTTCGCTCGGGTGCGGCGGCAAACCCGCGAGTTGGCGATCCGTGACGCGATAACTGACAGCGCGGATCTTTCCGTCAATCTCATCGGGCCAGAAATTGACGAATCCGACGCGATTATCCAGCAGTTGCGGCGGCGGAATCAGCGTGTCGTTTGGTGTAACGGCCTGCGCAGCGTTCTCCATATCGAAATTTGCGCCGATTACCACTTTGTTCTGGTAACGGTCGAGCGCTGCGTGAAATACCAGATCGCCATCGTTTGGCGGGCTAAAAATCAGGTCGAATATGACCAGGCGCGCCCCCGCACTGAATAACCGATCGAGCAAGAGCGCCCAGACTTCCCGCGACCATGGGAAAGGGTGTTCGGTCATTAATTGAAACGCGCGGTTATTCGCGATTTCGTTAGCTGTCAGCGGCGGCAATTGCAATGTGCTTTGATCGATTCCAAGAAATACGAAATCGTGAGGCGTTGGAGTTTTTCGGCCCTCGCGCCGGAGCAAATCCTCAAAGCTCTGTTCGCCGCGCCACGGCGCTGAGATGAACGGCGCATCCGGTAGAAAATGACCGACAAAAATCAGCGCCGTCCAAAAAACGCAAATGAAGGTCAGGATTAAGAATCGATGACGCCCCAGCCAATGCATACGCGAAGTATATCAGGCGCGGCCGTTCGTGCATATCGCATTCGCCGTGATAACCAGTCGCGTTAATCAAACGGGTGATCATCCCGAGCCGCGCAGACGGCGAGGGCCCTCACACTTGGTAATCCGCTACTCAAATTTTGCTTGTGTGAAGTCTCTCTCGCGCGACTGCGGGATCGGGATGACACTTGAGCTTGGGATTTGCGGGACTTCGCGAAAAGCAGTTGTCATTCTTGAGTCACTACTTATGTTGGCCGCTCGACGCTGCTGCGTCGTGACGATCTGCGCACCTGTCCCGCGTTTGCAGGACGAATCGGCGAGTGAGGTCGCGAAGATCGACAGTGGAACAAACGACTCGCTGAACGAGGAGCCCTGAAGCGATTTGGGGCAAAACAACTATGCCAAGAGCCACAAATTCCCCGGCAAGCCGGGCGCGGCGCAAACGAGTCTTAAAAAAAGCAAAAGGCTATCGCGGACGCCGTTCAAAACTTTTCCGCTACGCGAAAGACGCGACCATGAAAGCCCAGTATTGGGCCTATCGCGATCGCAAAACACGCAAACGCACGTTTCGTTATCTCTGGATTCAACGATTAAACGCTGCCGCACGCGCCAACGGAATGAACTACAGTCGCTTTGCGGAAGGACTGAAAGCCGCCGGCATCGGCTTGGACCGTAAAACTCTCGCCGATCTTGCCGTCACTGACGAAGCCGCATTCAAAACGATTGTCGATCAAGCGAAGAGCGCCCTGGACGACAAGTTGAAATCGTCAAAGGCGGCGTGACCTTACCGTTGAAGCGATAAAGCGATGAAGGGTTGAAGCGTTGCAGCGTATTCGCTTCAACGCTTAAACTCTCTAACGCTTCAATGTTTCATGACTCATCCACTCGAACAGCTCGGCAACGATGCCTTGCGCGAAATCGAGGCCGCGCCAGACGAAAAAGCGCTGGAAGCGGTCCGCGTGCGTTATCTGGGGCGCAGCGGCAGCGTTTCCATCTGGGGCGACCAGATGAAGACGCTCGGCAAAGAGGAGCGCCCTGTCGTCGGCAAATTGTTAAATGAAACACGCAATGCCATCACTGCGGCGATTAAGGAACGCGCCGAGACACTTCGGTCCGAAAAAGAAAGCGAAGCGCGCGCCGGCATCGACATCTCGCTGCCGGGAACACCGAGCGAAAAAGGATCGCTGCATCCGCTTACCCAAATACTTGATCGCTCAATCGCCATCTTCCGCCGGATGGGCTTCGCGCTTGCCGATGGGCCGGACATCGAAACCGAATGGCATTGTTTCGATGCGCTCAACACGCCACCGGACCATCCTGCGCGCAATGAACAGGACACATTTTATCTGCCCGACGGACGGCTGCTACGAACACACACTTCCACTGTGCAAATCAGGGCGATGGAATCCGCGCCGCCACCCCTCCGCGTGATTGCTCCCGGGGCCGCTTATCGCCGGGACGAAATCGATGCAACTCACAGCGCGCAGTTTCATCAAATCGAAGGTCTTTATGTAGATGAAAACGTGAGCGTCGCTGACCTTAAAGGCGCGCTTGAGTTTTTCATGCGCGAGCTTTTTGGGCCCGAGACGGCAGTGCGGTTTCGGCCACATTATTTTCCATTCACTGAACCGAGTTTCGAGATCGACGTGCGATCAAAAGCTCTCAAAGGAGGCGAACAATGGATCGAGGTCGCCGGCTCAGGAATGGTTCATCCGGCCGTCTTTGAAGAAGTAAACAAAGCCCGCGGCGACGATGCGTACGATCCGCAAAAATGGACGGGCTACGCATTCGGCCTGGGCATGGATCGGCTGGCCATGATTTTGTTCGATATCCCGGATATCCGGCTCTTTGCGCAGAATGATCTGCGGTTTTTGAAACAGTTCGCATGAACCCTTTTTGTCATTCCGAGCGGAGTCGAGAAATCTCTGGTTGCTATTATTGAGAGATGTCTCGGCTTTGCTCGACATTGACAGACGAACGGAAATGAAATTCTCCGTTAACTGGCTGCGCGAATTTGTCGATTTACCAGACAAAATTGATGATCTGGCGCAGTTGCTCACTCTCGCCGGGGTGGAAATTGAAGGAATCGAACGCCGCGGTGCGGATATCGACAACGTGATCGTTGCGCAGATTAGCGCTTCATCGCAGCATCCGAATGCAGATCGCCTGACTGTTTGCGAAGTCGATTACGGCAGCGGGACAAAACGGCAAATTGTTTGTGGCGCCACGAATTACAAGGTCGGGGACAAGGTTCCACTGGCGCTGCCGGGCGCCGTTTTGCCAAATGGCCTGGAGATTCGGAAAACCAAGCTGCGTGGCACCGAAAGCGAAGGGATGCTTTGTAGCCCGATCGAGCTCGGTCTCGGCGATGATGCTTCTGGACTTTTGATCTTGTCAGCCGACGCCAAAATCGGCGCGCCGATTGTCGATCTTTTCCCCGCGGATACAATTCTCGATGTCGAGATTACGCCCAACCGTGGCGATCTGTTAAGTCACTTCGGATTGGCCCGCGAAATTGCCGCGCTGACTAGCAAGGCATTGCGGCACGCTGCGAAGTTTAACGGTCGCGCCCTACCAAATGGCGTGAAGATCACCGCGCTGCGCGAATGTCCGTTTTACTCTGCGCGCAGGATCGACAACGTACAGGTAGAGCCGAGTCCGGACTGGCTGCGGGCGAAGATTGAGAGCGTGGGGATTCGCTCGATTAACAATATCGTGGATATCTCGAATTTTGTGATGCTTGAGCTCGGCCAGCCGACGCACGCGTTCGACGCCGATAAATTAAAAGGTGAGATTAACGTTCGCCTTGCCTGTGACGGCGAAAAGTTCCTCGCGCTCGACGGCAAGAATTATTCGCTTGCGCCGGAAAACCTGGTTATTGCCGATGAAGAACGCGCGATCGCGATCGGCGGAGTGATGGGTGGCGAGGAAACCGGGGTGACTGAGTCGACGAAAAATATCGCATTGGAGAGCGCTTACTTCTTGCCGGCCAGTATCCGGCGCACCGCGCGCAATCTCAATCTGCCGAGCGACGCGAGCTATCGCTTCGAACGCGGCATCGATCCTGGAATGATTTTGCGCGCCTCGCAGCGGGCAACTGATCTTATTCGTGAGATCGCGCACGGAGATCCGGCGAAAGAAACTGCCGCTGCGGGCGACCTGCCGGCAGGTCCGCCGGACGTCTTGTTGAGCTACGAAAACTGCAATCAGGTCGTCGGGATTACAATCAAACCAAAAGCAATCGACCAAATTCTGGAGCGGTTTGGGCTGAGCAAGACGAAGAGCGACAGCAAAAGTAAGAATGGAGGCGCCACATGGAAGATCCCAAGTTATCGGGGCGATTTGCGGCGCGATGTCGACCTTATCGAGGAAGTGATGCGCGCATACGGCGTGGAGAAAATTCCTGGCATGGACAAGAGCCGATTTACACCGTCGAGCGTTGCGGATCACTTGCACAACCTTGAGTCTGCTTTGCGCACCGGACTGGCGGCGCGCGGCCTGGCAGAGGTGCGCACCTCAAAATTAATTCCGCGTCACTCGATGGTTTCGAGCGAAAATGCGATCAGGCTGCGCAATCCGCTTAGCGAGGATCACGTGGCCCTGCGGCCCGATTTGCTCGCCGGACTTCTTGACGTACTCGATCGCAATGTGCGCGGGGGCACGAAACGCGTTGCAATCTTTGAGCTGGGCCGCGTTTTCATTCCGCCAACTGGAAAGGAAGAGCGTCGTCTCGGCATTCTCCTCTGGGGAAACGCGACGAGCGCGCCACATTGGCGAGCACAGACGAAGCGGACGCTCGATTTTTTCGATTTAAAAGGCGCGGTCGAAGCGTTGACGGTCGGAAAAATATCATTTTGCCGGAGTGACCATCGCGACTTTGCGCTCGCCACTGAAATTCAATCTGATCATCGAGTTATCGGTTTCGCCGGACAACTTTCCGCAGTGCGCGCAGCGGAAATAGACGTGCCGGGTTCAGTTTTTTTCGCGGAATTGCAAGCCGATCTTATGCTGGAAGGACAAGAATCGGCAAGAGCATTTCGCGACATCGAAAGATTTCCCGCCGTTACTCGGGATATCGCGATGATCGTACCGAAAAAACTGACGCATGCCGAAATTTTGCGCACGATTGAACAATCAGCGGAGCCTCTGCTCGAAAGCGTGCAATTATTTGATCTATTTGAAACCCGGGAGGAGGTCGCTCCCGGCCCGGCAAGAAAATCGCTCGCATATACGTTGACATACCGCGATAAAAATCGCACACTTACAAATGAAGAAGTGACCGAGGTGCACGCCAGGATTCGCGAAAGGTTGAAGCGCGAGCTAGGCGTCACTCTGCGGGAATAGTTCTTTGATAGCAGGAGAGTCGTTTGTTGAGGGTTGGGAAGAAAACCAGTGCTTTTCTCTCAACTCTCAACCAGCGGCTCTCATCAATCCCGGATGGTTTCGGGATGCAACGATTTACCCTGCGATGTTCGAGATTACAGGTGGGATTCCCGAACCGATAATTGACGAATCTGAGGAGGCTCAGTCGCCTGGAGAACATGGCAGGCCTTAATTGGAAGTCAGACGCTGCGGCGACGGTCATCCGCCCGTTACTAAAAGGGAACGGGAGATCCGCCTAAACGGCACCAGCGGGGTAAAAATTTCGGTAAATGCCCGAATCGAAAATTTCGATTCGGGCATTTTTCGTTGTAGCCGTCGCCTGTGGGCGACGCGCACGCTTCGCACAGCAACACGGCAACACCGATTTGAAAATCCGCCGATGAGATCGACAGTGCGCAGTGACATGCGCGCACTCCTAACCCTCGAAGACGGCCGATATTTCGAGGGCGAGTCATTTGGCGCAACCGGCACCCGCGTGGGAGAGGTTTGCTTCAACACGGCCATGACCGGTTATCAGGAAGTGCTGACCGATCCTTCCTATCGCGGGCAGATCGTGGCGATGACATATCCTTTGATCGGAAATTATGGAACCAATTCGCTCGACCAGGAAAGCCGCTCGCCGCACGTGCGTGGCTTTGTCATCGAAGAGTTGAGTGAAATCCCGAGCAACTGGCGCTCGGAAATGTCGCTCGATGAATATTTGCTAAAATGGAACATCCCGGGTGTGCAGGGAATTGATACCCGCGCGCTGACCCGGCATCTGCGCACCCGTGGCGCGATGAAAGCTTGTTTGACTACGAAAGGGATTTCGCCCGAGAAAGCGATGCAAGAGGCGATCAAAGGCGAGGGGGTCATCGGCATGGATTACGTTCGCGAAGTTTCAGCGCGCGAAACTTATCAATGGGATCCCGAGGACAAATTGAGCGAGCCATGGTCGATTGGCCCCGGCAACGGCGGGATTAAGTCCAGCCTTCCGCCGATCCGATTTCACATCGTGGCCTATGATTACGGCATCAAAGAAAATATTCTGCGGCTTCTACGCCAGAAGGGCTTTCGGGTCACCGTCATTCCAGCAACGACAACTGCCGAACAAGTGCTCGCGCTGAATCCGGACGGCGTCTTTCTTTCTAACGGACCGGGCGATCCAGCGGCTCTCCCTTATGCGCACAAAGCGACCCGCGATTTGATGGGCAAAAAACCGATTTTCGGGATTTGTCTTGGCCATCAAGTTCTCGGGTTCGCTTTCGGTGGATCGACGTACAAACTAAAATTCGGGCATCACGGCGCGAACCAGCCAGTGAAAGATTTGGGCAGCGGCAAAATAGCGATCACAGCGCAGAATCACGGGTTTGCCGTCGATCCGGAGTCGCTGCCGTCAAACATAGAAGTGACCCACATAAACTTAAATGATGGGACCGTGGAAGGAATGCGGCACAAGGAATTGCCGATCTTCAGCGTGCAATACCATCCTGAGGCCGCGCCCGGTCCGCACGACGCCTCCTATTTCTTCTCGCAATTTGCAGAACTGATCGAAAAGCAAAAGTGATTCAAGCAAGTAGTCCTATTCGACATTGACAATGACGAACGTCGAATCACTGGTAATGCTCCGTCACTCATTCGTTATTCGTGTTTCGTCATTTCACTTGGTGATTGATTGACCAACTCGCCAAGCAGCCCACAGTTGTCTTATGTTTACTTCAACAACAAACAAACCCACGGTTATAAGGATCGCGGTCGCTGCGACATTCATCGCCGCACTGGCAGTTTCTCCGCTCGCCATTGCGCAGGACCACGAACATGGCAGCGATGCGGCCGCTTCGAAAGAATTCACCGGCGAAGTAGTCGATATGATGTGCTACGTCGATCATAATGCCGTCGGCGAAAAACATGGCCAATCGTGCGGGGCCAAGTGCATCAAAGGAGGCGGGCCGGTTGGTATCGTAAGTGAGGGCAAAGCGTATCTGGTCGTTGGCGAACACAAGCCAATCAACGATCAACTCGGCGACTCCTGCGGGAAAACCATCACCCTGAAAGGCAAGATGGCCGAACGCGGCGGTATCGCCATGATTGAGAACGCCGAGATCGTTAAGAAATAGTTGTGGCACAAGCTTCCAGCCTGTCGAGCCGGCGGCGTCTCGCCTGCCGGCTTTACCTAAGCCAGCCGTGCAACAATGCAGGCGCGTCCGGATACGATTGACCCGCGTTGCTTTAATCGACACGGCACGAGCGCAAAAACGTGTGAGTGATCGGAAAACTGCTCCGCTGCGTCATTCGACAGGCGAAACGCCCGCCGGCCCCACGATGTCTGTGCCACCGCGCTTTTTACTTGTAGTACGGCCGCAATGAAACGCGCAGCTTCCCCACTTTGAGAGCCGTTTCAATTTGCGAATCGGCAACCGAATCACCGGAAAGCTTGCGAATCTCGCCCGCCTCCAGCGCTGCAAGCGGCAAGCCGTCACGAAATAAAATGCGATTGGACGTCAGTGCAGCAATTCGTGGCCCCGGCGTAAGAATGCCTTGCAAATTCAGCGGATCGGCTGCGCTGAGCGTGATCAGCTCGTGATTTGGAGATCCTTTGCGGATGGAACGCAGCAAACCGATGGCTTCAGGCAGGGCGAATTGTTCCCCGCTGACTCCGCCGACAAAATAACCGCCGCGAATCTCGCCGCGCGCCTCCCAGCGCCGGTAAATGCGCCCCAACTCATACCACGTTACGGAAAAACTTTCGCGGTCGAGCAAGCGGCGAAACACGACGCCGTAACGGCGGAGCAATATGCGGGCAAATTTTTCAGTTGCAGCATCGCCGTTAGACGCTTCTGCGCCATTACCCGATGGTTGCGTTCGCAGCAACGACCATCGGCCGGCGAATTCGATGCTTGCGAGGTTTGTTTTGCGCCGGCGTTTCCCCTCGTTCCGTCCAAGTGTGGGCCGTTTGTTGGACGGGACCAGAAGTGCGCGCAATCCATCGAAACTGTCAGACGTGACAACGCCGAGAGCGGCGAGCTGCGACAAGGCTTCTTCCACTTGAGATGGCAGCAAACCGGTTCGGCGCACGAGCTCGGTGAAGAAAAGCGCGCCCCCGCTTCTCAGCATATCGAATACGGTTTGTGCGTCAGCGCCGAAAGCTTTCGTGGCTCCTGAATTCGCTTGAGCCAATTGGAGCCAATCGTAGAGATTCTCCCGCTGATAAAGTGCGATGGGACTTGTCCGCAACGGGGCGGATGCGCGAGTTTTTGGATTTTGCGGCGAGCTCAGGCGTCCCCAGCCGACGCGGCCAGAAAAGCAGAGCCGATCGAGCCATTCCGGATCGTAGTCGGCGACGCGCGCGCCAAGCACCGCCGATTCCCATGCCCCCAGCGGCAGCTCACAACCGTCAAGCTGCTCCAGAACGCATTGCAAACCTTCCGGACCTTCCGCGCGATGTTCGGCGTCCGCTCGCTGCCATGCGAAAAGAAAACTATAAAAATCCTGCGGCGAAACCGGCTGAATTTCCGCACGCAGCCGATCGATGGTGAGTCGATGAATTCGCGCGAGCAATCGCCGGTCGCACCATTCCTGCTCGACCGCATCGGGATGAAATTTGCCGCGCAGAACAAACCCTTCGGCTTCGAGGGCAAGCAATGCGGCGTCAATTTCTGGACGCGATAAGGCCAGTATCTCGGTGAGCGTCTCAGCACTAACTGGTCCACAGACTTCTACTCGTCCACGAACCAATTCCCGAATCGCATCGGCGCGTTCCCAGGTTTGTCGTCGCGCGGATTCAGGCGCCACCAACTCAGGCTCCAACGTGGCCAGCGCATAAATCGTTTTCAGCATCGACAATCGCTCCGCTGCCGCCCAATAAGTTTTTCCTTCAAATTGAAGTCGAGTTGCTCGATTGGAGGCAACGAGCTCTTCCAGCAAATGGTCCGCAGCCGCGCCGTTTGTTTCATGCTGGATCGAAATCGTGCGCGCAACTTCCTCTGGCGTCATTAGCCCGACCAGCATCAGCGCATCGTGCAATTCATCCGCGTTAGTCGCGTCCGGCCATGCTTCCTTCTGCACTCTGTCAATTGCGGCCGCGTCGAGAACACCGAGCCCGTCGTTGCCATTTCTTTCCGAAGCGCGGCGCGTGTAAACAGCCTGCGTGCGGCGCTCTTCGAGAGGCGCATTATCGAGAAACGCATAGGGTCGCGCGTTTAGAATCTCGGAGGCGAGCGGAGACGGCTCCGGTAAATCACGGGCGATGCAGCGGATTTCGCCGCTCTCAATCTTTCGCAACACTTCTGCCAAGGCGTCAATGTCCATGGCTTCGGTAAGGCAATCGTCAATCGTCTGTTTCACCAGTGGGTGATCGGGAATCTCGCGGTCACCGACGATGTGTTCGAGGCAGGCGAGTTGGTCGGGAAAAACTGCAGCCAAAAGATTTTCCGATTCCATCCGCTGCAACGGCGCCGCGATTTTCGCGCCGCCACGAAAACGCGGAACCGCCAGCGATCGCGTCGCATTCCAGCGCCAGCGAATCGTGAACATCGGCGCATCTAGCAGGGCCTGAACGAGAAGATCGCAAACGGTCCTTGCATTCAGATAACGAAAAACTTCTTCGAGGGGGAACGAGTGCTGCGTCCCGAGCGAGAGCACGATGGCATCATCCGTAGCCGCTGCTTGAAGTTCGAAATTGAAAGATCGGCAAAAACGTTTCCGCAGCGCGAGGCCCCAGGCGCGATTGATCCGATTGCCGAACGGTGAGTGAAGCACAAGTTGCATTCCGCCCGATTCGTCGAAGAAACGCTCCATCACCAGCGTTTGC
>Ga0137378_10002618_pt1 | contig 15474 bp, 17 predicted proteins | sample SagtaG_21_FD_104813 | JGI IMG/M metagenome (GOLD analysis project Ga0137378, IMG submission 104813) | Vadose zone soil microbial communities from Sagehorn Ranch, Mendocino, California, USA - Sage2_L_60_16 metaG | ecosystem: Environmental > Terrestrial > Soil > Vadose zone | place: USA... | reverse complement strand
TTCACGACTGAAGTCTTCACCGCTTTCGCCGCGCTCTACGATTTTGGCGGCGCCACAGCGCTCGCCCTCCCTTTGTTGGTGGTTGCGCTCATCGCGGGAATCGCGGTCAAGCTATTGATCGGCAATCGCATGATTGCCACGCGGCGAACTGTGCGCACGGGCTTGCCGCTGATGCTCGGTCATTGGCGAGTCTTGGCGATTGCCGCCTTCGGTCTTGTGCTCCTGTTATCAGTGATATTGCCCCTTGGCGTGCTCGCGCGTGAGGCAGGAGGATTCGAGCGCATCATAACTTCAGTCGCCGAATCAGGAAGTGCAATCCGTAATAGCGTGATGCTTTCCACGGTCGGGGCGACACTCATCGTCGCGCTCGGCGTTTTGCTCGGTTACGGTCGGGCGCGGGCGCGCACACGACTGCGCGCTCTCGTTGATCTCGTCTTCATCGTGGCCTTTGCCGTTCCAAGCACAGTGGTAGGCATTGGACTGATTAGCCTTTGGAACCGACCCGGACTAATCGGCGAGGTTTACCATAGCATGGCGATCATCGTCGTTGCCTACCTCGCACGGTTTGTGCCGGTCGCGGCGCTCATCCTGGCAGCGAGTGTGCGCCAGCTCCCCATCTCATCGGAAGAAGCTGCGGACGTTGCTGGCGCGAGCTGGCTTCGCGCTTTCTCCCGCATCGTGCTGCCGCAGATCCGCACCGGACTGGCTGCGGCCTGGGTAGTTGCTTTCATCTTCGCTTTCGGTGAATTGGGAGCGACGGTGCTAGTCACGCCACCAGGCGAATCAACGCTGCCGGTTCGCATTTACACCATGATCGCCAATACGCCGTCGAGCACGGTCGCGGCATTGGCACTGATGCAAGCGGGCATCATCCTTGTGCCTCTGGCTCTGTTTGGAATACTTGCTCGCGATCGCGGAGGCAGAGCATGAAACGGTTCGGAAAGGGTTTAGGGGTTATCTCCGCCTTTATTGATGACTCAACATGAGCAGCCATGAATGAAGCGTTTGTCAGGCTAGAGGCAATAACGAAGCGTCACGGCGATCGAGAGGTCGTGTCCAACGTATCTTTCGACGTCGCCGAAGGCGAGTTCCTGGCATTGCTTGGGCCGAGTGGTTGCGGCAAGACGACCACACTGCGCCTCATCGCCGGATTGGAGACGCCCGATGCTGGTGAGATTTGGATTGCCGGTCGACGAGTCACCGCGGAAGGTCGCAATCTCATGCCGCCCAGGTCGCGCGGCGTCGGGTTCGTGTTCCAGGACCTGGCCCTTTGGCCGCACCTCACTGTTACGGGCAATCTCGATTTTGTGCTGGCGTCGGCCAAGATACCCAAGCACGAAAGAGCCCAGCGGATTGCTGAAATTTTACGGCTCGTGCGCATTGAGCGCTTCGCGCAAAGCTATCCCGGCCAACTCTCCGGAGGCGAGCAGCAGCGGGTGGCTCTGGCAAGGGCCCTGATAGCTCGGCCACGCCTTCTCTTGTTGGACGAACCGATGTCCAGCCTCGATCCCAATCTGAAGGCAGACTTGTTGAAAGAGCTAGCTGCGCTGCAACAATCTCTCGGCGTCACTGCGATCTATGTCACGCACCACGAAGATGAAGCGGCAGCGCTGGCTACTCGAATGGCACTGATGATGGATGGAAGGATTGAACTTCTGGACAAGAAAGAACGCGTGAAGCTGAATAGAAGCAAAGGCGCAATGAGTTTTGGAGAGCCAGATTATGAAGCAGTTTGAAAAGCAACAATGGAGATTCGCCTGAAAAATGCCTGAAACTAAGCGTGTCGCAATGCCGAAGGAAAATGAGTCGGAGCTAAGTCATCAGATGCCTTCGTGGCGGGAGGTTTTCCTCTACTTTCTTTTTCTCGGCTTCGTGAACGTCGGTGGGCCAGTCGCGCAGATCACGATGATGTACAACCACATGGTGGAAAAGCGCAAGTGGCTCTCGAAAGATCGCTTCGTGAAGATCATGGCCTTCTGCCACATGCTACCTGGTCCTGAAGCGCTCCAGTTGGCGATCTACGTCGGCTATTTGAAACGAAAGTTATGGGCAGGAATCCTGGCGGGTCTCACATTTATTCTGCCGGGCGCGATCGTGATGATCGTTCTGAGCTGGCTGTACGTTAAGTATGGCAAGCTGCCGCCAGTCAATAACGCGCTCTACGTTCTCAAGCCGGCAGTCCTTGGCATAATCGCCGCAGGCATCATCAAACTCGGTCGGGCGGCAATTCGGAACATCTTTCTCGCAGTCCTACTGGTGGGCGCGTTTGTAGGAATGCGTTTCGCGGGCATCAACTTCCTGCTGATTCTGCTCATAGCGGGTGTTTTGAATTTACTGATCGAGGAAGGCTGGCCGCGAATGAAAAAAGCGGCGCCAACGCTACCAGCGATAATCGGCGTGTTTGGTCTTTTACTTCCATTTCGTGATTCGCGTTTATTCCAGATCGCCTGGTTATTTCTCAAGACGGGCTTCTTCAGCTTTGGTGGCGCGTATGCGTCTCTTGTACTCGTGCAGCGCGGAGCGGTCGCGCAATACCACTGGTTGTCCGATGGTCAATTGCTGGACGGCGTAGCGCTGAGCGTGGCGACGCCTGGACCATTCATGCTGTTTACTACCTTTGCGGGTTATCTCGCGGGTGGAATTGCTGGAGCAGTGCTCGCTACATTCTTTGTCTTCTTGCCGTCGTTCATCTTTGTTCTCGGCGGTACTCACTATATTGAAAAAGTCCGTGACAATAGCGTAATTCAGGCATTTCTTGCTGGGATCAGTGCCGCAGTAGTTGGCGTGATCGCGGTTGTTTCTCTGGACTTGATTCCCGAAGCGATTGTTGGCTGGCCCGCAGTCGCCATCGCGGCGACTGCGTTCTTATTGATCGTCTGGTTGAAGCGCGATGTTGCCCTGGTAGCTGTTGGCGCGATGGCCGGCGGAATAATTTATTCACTGGTTCGGGCCTTGACTTAACTGCGAAATGGAACGCGGGATAACGGCAACTGAGTCTTTAAACTGGCGTGGCAGGATAGCAGACCGTCTAAGCCTGGAGCGCAACGTGACGCTTGCGTCTGCCGCGGTCTTCCTGCTCGGACTTGGCGAAGAACTGTGGAAAAAGTTCCTGCCAAAATACCTCGAAGCGCTCGGTGCCAGCACACCGGTAATCGGTCTGTTTGGTACCGCCGAAGATTTCTTCGATGCGGTCTATCAGTATCCGGGGGGCTGGATCGCTGATCGCTTCGGGCGTCGCAGCGCATTTCTGATCTTCATCGGCCTTGCCTCTGCCGGCTACGTGGTTTACCTGCTCGGGCCTACCTGGCCGTTCGCGTTTCTCGGCCTCGCTCTGGTTATGGCTTGGCAAAGTATGGCCTCGCCGGCGATCTTTGCCGTCATCGGCGACGCGCTTCCAAAAGAGAAGCGCGCGATGGGATTTACGATTCAATCGATTCTCAAACGCTTGCCCATCGTCATCGCGCCGATCATCGGCGGTGTAATCATCGCCAGAAGCGGAATAGTTTCCGGAGTTCACATTGGCCTAATCATCACGCTGGGATTTGCCGCACTTACCGTTTTACTGGTGCGCTTCATCCGTCTTCGCATTGAGTCACAAAAGATCACAAATATCCTGGGAGTGTGGAGTTCGTTCCAGCATGGGCTCAAACGGCTGCTGGTTTCGGACATCTTCATCCGCACCTGTGAAGGGATGGCCGACGTGCTGATCATTCTCTACGTGACGAACGTTTTGCAGGTGAGCGTCGCGCGCTTTGGCGTGCTCGTAGCGATTCAGTTTGTTACGACGCTGGTCGTTTACGTGCCGGCCGCCAAAGCCGCGGATCGATTCGGACGACGACCATTCATAATCGCCACTTTCTGCGCGTTCGCACTGTTTCCGCTCGCGATCGTCGCGGCTCATGATTTTACCGCACTTGTGTTTGCTTTCATCGTTGGTGGATTAAGGGAAATCGGCGAGGCCGCGCGCAAGGCGATGATTGTAGATTTTGCGCCAGCGGATCTGCGCGCGCGCACTGTCGGCCTTTACTACCTGGTGCGCAGCCTCACAATCACGCCCGCGTCGGCTGTCGGTGGATTGCTTTGGAAACTCAACCCCAAAGTTCCGTTTCTGTCGGCCGGGATCATCGGCGTCATCGGCACATCGTTGTTTGTCGCCACTGTGAAAGAGCGATACGCGAATTGAGTGCGAATGGTTGAGGTGTCATCATGAAGTGGATCACACGCGAAAGAATTCAGGTGAATCGAACGGCAACTTGCTGGTTGATTCGAAGATTTTTGGACGCGGACGCCGAGTTTCTTTTTGTGGCCGCGGATAAGGTTGCGAAAGTGCAAGCTGAGACGGGTGCAGCAGGCTTTGATGCTCCCGGTGCAACTTACCCTCATCAGGATGCGCAGGGCCTTTGCTCGTTTGCGGCGCTGGTGCATGAACGACTGGCTCACGATCCGGTATTGCTGGAAATGGCGCGCATCGTGCAGGCAGCGGATATCAAAGGCGAGTTGGACAACCATCCGGCTGCTCGTGGGTTGCAGTTGATCAGCCGCGGCTTTCCCCTTTTGACGAAGAATGATTATGCAACCGCAGAGCGTGCCGCATTCGTTTATGACTCGCTCTACGCGAGCATCAAGCAAGACCAAGCCCCTGAGTGATGATGAGGAGAGAACATCTGAAGGAAAAGAAAGGCAGGCATAAAAATGAGAAGAGCCAGAAACAGAGCGCGCAGGGCACTTATCCCTGTATCTCTTGCGCGTAAGACAAGAAGAGTTGTTCTAAGCGTCGTCGCGTTTGTTGCGACGACTTTGTCTGTGTTGGTGGCTTGCTCTGCGCCGCAGAACCAGTCCGGTCAATCGAATAACCAGCAACAAGCCGCAGTAGCAGATTGGAAGCCAGTCGAAGAGGCGCTGGGCAAAGCAGGCTCAATGCAGCCGGGTGATGTTTACAAGGTTAGCTTCCCGCGTAGCGATCTGAAGATTGTTGTTGGCGGCGTGGAACTCAAGCCGGCGCTTGCTCTCGGCTCGTGGGTCGCTTTCAAGAAAGCAGGCAACATGACGATGGTGATGGGTGACCTGGTGCTCACGGAAGATGAAGTAACGCCAGTCATGACCAAACTGGAAGAAGGCGGAGTCGAGCCCACGGCTTTGCACAACCATGTGCTGCATGAATCTCCACGCGTAATGTACATGCACATCCACGCAATGGGTGACGCAGTGAAGATCGCTAAGGCAATTCATGATGCGCTCTTATTGAGTAAGACTCCCTTTGCCGCGCCTGCCGCTGCTGCGCCGACTCAAGACCTTGGCATTGATACGAAGCAAATCGATCAGATCATGGGCCAAAGTGGAAAAGTAAACGGCGGGGTCTATCAATTCTCAGTTCCACGCGCCGACAAGATCATGGACAATGAAATGGAGATTCCACCTGCAGTGGGAATTGCGCAGGCCATTAACTTCCAGCCCACAGGTGGAGGCAAAGCAGCGATCACCGGCGACTTCGTGCTGCTCGCCAGTGAAGTCAACCCTGTAATCAAAGCGCTGCGAGATAACGGCATCGAAGTGACGGCCTTGCACAGTCACATGCTGGTAGATACGCCGCACCTGTTCTTCATGCACTTTTGGGCTAATGATGACGCCTAGCTCATCGCAAGGTCTTTCTTCCTCGAAAGTAAGTCGCCGTTACACCCTGAGCATCGCAATGTCGGTTAACAATCTTCTGAATCACACCAACCCTGGGCCAATCATCGGCAACATCACCTCACCGCTTTTTGGCCATGCTAACCAACCATCGGGAGGCGGAGGTGGCTTTGGTCCGGGTGGCTTGGGATTTTCAGAAGCCGCGAACAATCGGCGACTGGAACTGCAAATGCGGTTCTCGTTCTAGTTGTAAGACGGAACTAATAGATGAGAGAGCTACGAATTACCCTGCTATGCGATTTTCCTCAATGATTTCAACGAAATTGAAGTGAGCTACGGAGAAAACTCCGTTGTGTGAATTCAGAATAAACTGATGTGTCTTTGTAAGTTATTGAAATGATTGGTGCCGGGGGCGGGATTCGAACCCGCACCCTCTTTCGAGGAACGAATTTTAAGTCCGTTCGAAGGCATCTTACCTGATCTTACGTAACGAGATGAACCAATATTTACCGGATTGGCAGCCGTCAAAGCAAGCTACGTCTCGCTTGGTACGAACACATATCCCCCTCATCTTCCCCTCATCTTTCCATCGTGTTTCTCTCCTACCCACGTCAATGGAATGCGTCCAGGCAAGAGCTAATGAACACTCTAATGCCTGACAAGAGCCAAACAAATTAGTGCAATGGAAAAGGAAAAGAGTTAATAATTAACAAAAGAGGGTTCATGAATCAAGGCATTGAGAACTATCGTCGAATGAGCTCACCGTTCTGCTTGCGGAGCGTGCTTTCGCGATCGGACGCGAGGTGGCCAAACTGGTTTTTGACACGATGTTTTCCTGATGAAACGCATCTTTCAATAGGTCTCTTAAATTCGAGGTAAGGGTGAGTGGGGAACCATATTTCATCTTCGATTAGTCAGTCTTAGGCCTGATCTCTTTCAGGCTGCATCGAAGCTGTGCTTGAGGGTCTGACATCAACCGGAATCGAGATTCCCGGACCATGCCAAATTTCACTTTAATCACGGGCGCCAACAGCGGGATAGGATTAGAACTCGCCCGGCAGGCTGCGGCCGATGGGCGCAATCTAATTCTGGTTGCCATGGACGCGGGCCGGCTCGATGCGGCCTCCACCGAACTGAAGCAGCGAGTTACCGTACACACGATTGCCGAGGATCTCAGCCAGGCGGGAGCGGCGGAGCGGGTATTTGATCGGGCTCGGGCTTTCGGCGTAGAGGTGGACTGTCTAATCAACGACGCCGGGTTTGGCGACTACGGCGACTTCTCCACGTCGGACCTGGCAAAGCAAGAGCGCATGATCAACGTCAATATCACAACCCTTACCGCGCTGACGCGGCTATTCTTGCCCGCGATGCTGGAGCGAGGGTGCGGAAATATCCTGAACGTCGCATCGGTGACTGGTTTCTTACCTGGCCCGCTGATGAGCGTCTACTTTGCCAGCAAACATTATGTGCTCGCTTTCTCGGAAGGATTGGTCGAAGAGCTGCGCGGCAGCGGTGTAACGGTGACGGCCCTGTGTCCGCCGCCAGTTCACACCTCGTTTGCGTCAGGTGCGGAGGTTGCGCCAAGCAGTTACATGGCGACAACCAAAACAACGCCCGCTGAAGTTGCAAGCTATGGCTACCGGATGATGAAGCGAGGGAAAGCCGTGGCCGTATACGGTCCCCTGTATAAGTTCCTAACGGGTTTTCTGGTGAGAATCACCCCGCGCTTCGCCCTGCGGAGACTGATGCATCACCTGAACGCCCAGGGAATGTGATACCAAGGTGCTGTCGTAGAGGAGGTCGTGATGTCGTCAACAAAGTCGTCCGCAAATGAACCGCAGATCCTCATGACCGGTATCCTCTTTGGCGAGCAGCCACGCTGGCATGAAGACCGTCTATGGTTCTCCGACTGGGGCGCGCGCGAGGTGATTGCTGTCAATTTCGAAGGCAACAGCGAAGTTATGCAAGGGGCACCCTCGTTTCCGTGTTGCGTCGACTGGCTACCCGATGGGCGTCTACTCTCGTCTCGGCGCACGAAAGCCCTTCTGCTCCGGAGGGAGCCGGACGGCACGCTGGTGACCCACGGCGATTTGAGCAAAGTCTCTAACCCCCGAAGTGCGCTGCACCGGCAAGGTGCAAGACAACGGTCGAAAGCTTGTGTGCCGACACGAACGGCTGGAAGCCGACGGCAATTGGGTGATCTCCATAGATGTCACGCTCACTCGCGTCGGTGAGTTGATCCTGAAATTGAGGAATAGCGAAAGGAGGGAGGAGCGTAATGCGCTGGACGCGTTTGAGCTTCGTCTATCTCATTAGTTATCTCGCCATCGGCGGGGCCGGACTGCTCGTCGCGCCCGAGCTCGCTCTCCGTTTGCTCGGGGCGACCAACAGCTATAACCCCGCACTCGCTCGCCTTCTAGGCGCGCTGTTTGTGGGTCTCGGCGTCATCGTCGCTCAGATCGCGCGGCATCGCGTCGAGGTACTCTACCCGACCACTCTCATAGTGCGGACCGTGTTTCTCGGTACTGTCATCGGCCTCTACTTCGGAACACGCGATCTCCTGTTTCTCGTGCTCGCCGCGATCATCGCATCTGGGATGGTCCTAACCATCACCGGCATCCTGGTCGATCGCCGGCATGCCCGCGTGGACGTGACATGAAAACTCCGTGGACATGGTATGACAAACACACGCGATTTGTTCAGGCAAAGTCGGGCTTATCAGCGGCGGTAGCCGCGGCATCGGCCGAGCTGTTGCCCTCGCGCTCGCTGAAGCGGGCGCGGACATCGCCGTCAACTACCACAGGCCGGGAGAAATGAAGTCCGAACAAGTGCGTTCCCGGGTGGAAGTGGGCCGTGGAAGAGTTCTTAGCAATCACTACCGGGGAAGCGCAGTCTGTGTTTCCGAGGTTGAACCGCGCCTCAATCGGAGGAAAAGTGCGTCTACACTCCACCAAGAAGAAGAGTCTAGTGTTGCCAGAACTGCTGCTCCAGCTGTAAGCACAAACACCGCGAAGGGGAATTGTGAATCAAATCCAAGTGAGATTGTCATTGCTAATCCAAAGCAGCACAGCAGGGTCGCCGATGCTGCCGATACCTTTCGGACTCCAACACCGAGTATCATAGCAGCCCCCAAACCGCCTTCAATGAAGCTCTCGATAACTGCCAAGCCACGAATCACGGCCGCGGGCAGAAAAGAATTCACCTGAGCTGTATAGGCGACAAAATTCTTGAAATCTCCCCATGAAACTCCAGGAGTACCAGGTTTACCGAAGAGTCCCAACCGATCACAAACTGCGCCTACGAAGGCAAGGCCGATGAAAATTCGTAGTGGGGCGGCAATCCATCGCGCTTTTCTAGGCGCCACTGCAATCACGGTAAACCCTACGCTTACGAGCGTGGGATAAAGAAGTTGGCTCCAGGGCGAGTTGAACCTGTAGTGGCCCAGCAAAATCCAACCGAACTCCACGATCAGGGCGATCCGCAAAAAACCTAATGCAAGTGACTGCATAGCAGTACTCCTTTGCGAAGATCAGTTAAGCCATTTCCCACCATGCGATAGCACCCAGACGGCTCAAGGAGGCCTCTCTTTTATTTCCTTTCACGGATTGCCCGCATGGCCATTTCCTTGATGTGCCCCTTGTGTCGTCGAAAGGAAGCTGCTTGCTCGCTCTTCTTGAGCGGAACATGCCGAAGCGGAAAAAGACACATGGCAACAATGCTCCGTAAAAGGTCGATGACTTCGATTCCGCTGATGACCTTGGTCCCAACGCGATCGGCTAGAAGGTCGACGCCCTCTGATAAAACATTCGCGGGAATATCCGGCCCGTGGGTTTCTGAGTCTGCATCTCGTTCGAGCAGATACCATTGCAAGAGCTTTACTACATGGGGATTTGCCGCGAGATAGTCAACATACCGATCAATTAAATCCGAAAGAATCTCGGCGGGATTCATCTGGTGCGACGCCCGAATTGGATCAAAAACGGCCGCGCGAAGATTTTCGGCGGCTCGTTCGATCACCGTCTGAGAGAGCTTCTGCTTGTCGCCAAAGAAGTATGAAGGCAATCCACGAGAAACCCCGGCTCGCTCAGCAATCTCGGCCAATGAGACCTGACGGGTCCCCCTAGCTGCGAATAGCTCTTCCGTTGCTTGGACGATAGCCTGGCGCGATCTTTCTGCATTTCGTTGTTTGCTCGGTATCTTCATCGAAGTTGTTCCTAGCTGAACGTATAGCAAGTTACCAGGAATGGCAGCAAATTGTCAAAAAGAAACGGAAGTATGTATTTTACGCAAAGCTGACTGGCTAGCCACTTCTCAGGGCCTTCTCAGGGCCTAATCTCACGTTCATTCTGTTCACCCTTCGTTCTCCGCGCTGGCGTTGTGTGCGTGCTTAATTGCGGTCTGGTAGCTGGCGGCTAGAGGTTGATAGCGAGTTAACTCACTTATTCACAAGGAATTCCCCGAATAACTCTCGCTTTTTGTCGCTTTCTTCGTTTCTCTCATGAAATAATAGACAACCGTCGCGTCGAGGAGTATAGTTCCCGTAATTTCAATAAGGAGCCATTGAACAATGGATCATCTCATCAAATCTGAATTGGAGCGGCGGCTGAAAAAGAAGCGGGCTGAAGTCACCGGGCTGGAAGAAAAGATCAAGCAGTCCCAAGACGACATTGAGGACTGGAAAGACGAAATCTCAACTGCGCAGATCACGATCAACGAACTTCAATCGCTTTACAATCTGATTCCGTCTGCCAATGTTAACGGATCGCAACCAGCCTTCAGGCAGAACAGCGACGGATGGCTCGTTCACCGACTGCTGCTAAAAGCTGGTCAACCGCTTTACATTGACGAAATCTTGGTGCAACTGGATAGGGAAATCACTTCAGACTCAAGGGCGTCCTTAGCCGGTCAATTGGGCGGCTACGTACGAAAGGGTCAGGTCTTTACCAGACCAGAACCCAACACGTTTGGACTTCGGGAGTGGGAAGTTAACGGCCAAAAGAAGGAGCCGCTACCTCTGAGCTTAGCTGATGAATCAGACGAGCGAGCCGGGGCGGAACAAACCTCCAGCGCAGCTTAGAAAAAAGATCGAAAACCACTTGCATCAAAATACTGTTGTGTGGATAGTGAAGTTGTTGTTTGAAAAGCAGAACGGCAGAGAAGCTCACAGTGACGATCACTTCTCCGCCGTGCCGTTCGATTGAAGGCTTATGCAGGTGCTAGCTCAATTGGTAAGAGCGCCCGTCCTGTAAACGGGATATGACCGGATCGACCCCGGCGCACCTGCCCAGTTTCTTCAATCTCAATGGTGTGGCCCCGTAGCTCAGATGGAAAGAGCGCTCCACTCGTAGGGCAGAGGTCGCCAGTTCGAGTCTGGCCGGGGTCATCACCCTTTTGGGCCGGGACGTGGCCTCGTAAAAAGTCGCGTCCCGACACTCTTTTGTGTTGTCAACGATCTCTATATGATGCTAAAATGTCCCTGTCTGTTGGTAGCTTGGTAGGTAATCAATTGGGGGCCTATTCCAGTTAGGCCAAGAATCGGGAGTGAGTTTGTAGGGGCTCACTCCCTTTTTCGTGTGCAGACTCTACCGCCACTTTTCTCTTGAGTCAAGAGCCTATTTAACTCTAGCAGTTTCCTGCCATATAAGCGCGTCTGTAGGTTTTTCTAAGTTTTTACTTGACAGGGAATTGCGTTAAGTGTAAAATTGCAAGCATGGACAAGAAGGACAAAAGCCACCGACTTTCAAGGTCAGGCGTGATTAAAGAGATGCCGTTAGCGTGCGCCGACGAACCAACAGCCGTGGAGTTTTTTGAGGCTCAGCGTTGGGGCGATACGCCAGCTTGTGTGCATTGCGGCAGCGTGAATGTCTACAAGATGGTTGACCGTAAAACGGGCGAGCGCAACAAGCGGTTTTTGTGGCGATGCTTAGACTGCAAACAGCAATACACGGTTCGCATCGCAACAGTTTTTGAAGAATCCCGCCTTCCCCTTCGTCATTGGTGTTATGCATTTTGGCGAGCAGCGACCAGCAAAAAAGGCGTGTCCGCATTAGAAATCAAACGCCACACTCAATGCAGCTATCGCACGGCGCTGTTTCTAATGAACCGAATCAGATTTGCGATGGCCCCGGATGATGCAACTCCAAAACTTAACGGTGTCGTTGAATGTGACGAAACCTATGTAGGCGGCAAGCCGCGTTATAAAGGTATCAGCAAACGCGGACGCGGGACGCGCAAGACTCCGGTATTTGCGGCTGTCGAACGTAGCGGCAGAATTAGACGGCGCGTTGTCGCTGATGTAACCGGGGACACTCTTAAAGAAGCGATCCGCGAAGTGGTAGACAGTCGAGCGTTGATCATGACCGATGAAAACCCGTCGTACAATGGCATTGGTCTTGAGTACGCAGGACATGAGAGCGTTCGCCACGGAGCGAAGGAATATGCTCGCGGCGATGTTAATACCAACACCGTCGAAAGCTCATTCGCGTTGGTCAAGCGCGGGATCGTTGGCATCTATCACAACGTGAGCAAGAAGCATCTGCACCGTTACATTTGGCAGTTTGATTTCTTGTGGAATAACCGCGAGTTGAACGACGGCGAGCGCATGGTCTTGGCAATTCGCGAAGCCGAGGGAAAGCGGTTACGATACAAAGGGGCCAACGTGCTCTAAAGCGTCATGCACACGGACATATATAACCGGCTTTTAGAACTCGCGCGCGCGCAGAAGCTAACCCACTACTCCGACATTGCCCCTCTAGCTAGTCTGTCAATGGATATTGAGGATGATCGCGACAAGATGGCTTCCTTGCTCTGGGAGATTGTACAACACGAAAGAGAGAATGATCGGCCAATGCTAACGGCCATTGTTGTACATCGCGGCGCTGACAATAATCCCGGCGAGGGTTTCTTTTCTGCGGCCATGAAAATCGGCAAGTTTGACGGATCGCGCGATCCGATTGAGCGTTTAGAATTTTGGGTGCGGCAAGTTGGCGAGGTACATCAGTATTGGGCCGCGCACTAATGCCAGATGTGATGAAACAGAAGAAGCAACCAGCTAAGAAGAAGCGAGCGAAGCCAGGGCCGAAAGAAGATCGCGTGAAAATCGAAGGCGACTGGAAAGAAGCAATTAAGAAGTCGCTAGAGAAGAAGAAACCGGCTGAGGGCTGGCCCAAGTAAGACTTTGAAAATTCCCGCTCTGGCGGATCAGGAAACCGTCAAACCTCAGCTTTGCGTAAAATACATACTTCCGAAAAGAAATAGATTCTCCCTGGCGAGAAGGTATTATTGCTAATAATAGGATGACGTTTTTCTATTGTCATAGCACAAAATCCATCTGATAAGACATTCGCATGTGCAAAGCAGGCAGCCGATATCTGCTCTCTCTCGTTACGCTACTAATCCCTTTCTCCTCTCAGTTTCATGCTCAGAGTTCAAGTCCAACGCCAACGCCTCCGCCATATCAGCAGCAACGTTACGATGAAGATTGGAGTGTTCCTCCGATAGATTCCAGGCGTTTGAAGTGATTGGTCTCAACATCTTCTCAAAAGTAATACGTTGAAGACCAGTAGCAAGGGATCGTGGTTTCACGGTTGAGGTCTTTTGCCTTATCGATGAGAAGATTCGAGCAGTTGACGCACCTCTGGCGTGCCCCTAGAATCGATGTGTAAAAAAGAAAAGAATCACGAATTAGCAATACGAAACTCATTCGACAGAATGAAAAAGTTCTGGGAGCGTTTTTGATCAAAGAGGGTGAGAGATTAGAACGCAAATGCAGGCCAAGATCTTTTTAGCGAATTCGTTGATCCAATTTCTCCGACTCGAATGGGTGCGCGGAAGGAGCGCCCTGTGATCGGTAAGGTCCTCGGTCACTACCGCGTAGTGGCGAAGATTGGGGAAGGGGGGAATGGGGGTCGTCTATAGGGGTCGCGACGATGTCTTGCACCGCGACGTGGCCTTGAAAGTCGTTAAGAAGGACGTTGGCCTTGACCAACCCGCTGGTCAGAATCTGCTCCACGAAGCCCGTGCTTCTTCCTCTCTTGCTCATCCCAACATCTGCACTATTCACGAAGTCGGGGAGACCGATGGCGAACTCTACATTGTGATGGAGTTGGTCCAGGGAAAGTCTTTGCGCGAGCTGACCGGAAATGAGGGATTGCCCCCGGAGTCACTTCTGCGATACGGCATCCAGATAGCCAGCGCAATCGTGCGAGCGCATGACCGGGGCATCGTTCATCGAGATCTAAAAAGCGCGAATGTTATGGTCACTGCTGAAGGCTTGGTCAAAGTCCTCGATTTCGGCATAGCCAAACGCATCGGGAGAGGAACATCGGAGGGCACTACCCGGGTCCTTGAATCAAGGCAGCAGGCATCTACGCTGAGCGGTACCTTGTCGTATATGGCGCCCGAAGTCCTGCGCGGTGAGGGGGCCGACTATCGCAGTGATCTATGGGCTCTTGGAGTTGTGCTTTATGAAGCGGCTTCCGGGCGGCTGCCATTTGCTGGACGCACCGCCTTTGAAATTAGTTCCTCCATTATGCGCGAAATGCCTGAACCGCTCGGCCCTCCAGTGCCCCCGGGTCTCTGGGCCATTATCCAACGCTGCCTCGCCAAAGAGCCGATGCAGCGATATCAACGCGCAAGTGAAGTTCAGGCCGCTCTGGAAGCCGTTCAGTCTGCTGCGATAATTTCCACTGACCCTGGTGTCGATCGAAGTGGGCCCACCACCACCGCTTTTCACGGTGTGCAGCATGTTCAGGTCAGGAAGGGAGACTTTCTTTTGTTGGTGGGAACAACAAAAGGAGCATTCCTCCTTCAATCGAACGCTAAGCGCACCCGTTGGAAAGTTGGCGGTCCCTACTTCCATGGTCAGGCTGTTTACGCGATGGCCTATGACGGCCGCGAAGGTCAACACCGCATCTGGGCCTCAACTCAGAGTATTTGGGGAACGCTCCTCCGATCTAGTGACGATTTTGGGAAGAGCTGGACCAACCCTCAGGAGGCCACCATTCGATTTCCCAACGATAGCGGCCTTTCGCTGAAGAACATCTGGCAGATATCGCCCGGCTTACCAGAGGAACCTAATGTAATGTATTGCGGTGTAGAACCGGCCGCACTTTTCGAAACTCGCGACACGGGAGAGACCTGGTCGTTGGTGCGTGGTCTATTTGATCACCCGCACCGTCATCGCTGGATGCCGGGAAACGGCGGCCTGGCCTTACATACCATTCTGCTTGAGCCAATTAACAACCAGCGCATGTACGTGGCAATCTCAGCGGGCGGGGTTTACCGCACAGACGACGGCGGACATTCGTGGTCCGCGCAAAACCGGGGCATCCGCGCTACCTTTATGCCTAATAAGTTCCCTGAATTCGGGCAGTGCGTACACAAGATTGTCATGCACCCAGCTCGTCCCGAACGTCTCTTTTTGCAAAATCATTGGGGCTTGTATCGCTCAGACGACCATGCCGAAAATTGGACGGACATTGCCAATGGAGTGCCTTCGGATTTTGGTTTTGCCATGGCTATGCACCCCAGAAACCCGGACTGCGTCTATATCGTTCCAGTAGAATCCGACGAGTTTCGCTGCACGTGCGACGGCCGTCTGCGGATTTATCGAACGCGCAACGCCGGCGCCTCATGGGAACCACCCATTCGCGGCTTGCCACAAAAGGGAGCTCACGAGACCGTCTTGCGAGATGCAATGACCGTGGACTCATTCGATCCGGTGGGAATTTACTTTGGTACTCGAAGTGGAAAAATCTTTAGCTCGGGCGATGAAGGTCGAACGTGGGAGAAGATACTCGAGGGGCTACCACCTGTAGTCTGCATTCGGAATGCGGTCGTTGAGGA
>Ga0137378_10002616_pt1 | contig 15477 bp, 12 predicted proteins | sample SagtaG_21_FD_104813 | JGI IMG/M metagenome (GOLD analysis project Ga0137378, IMG submission 104813) | Vadose zone soil microbial communities from Sagehorn Ranch, Mendocino, California, USA - Sage2_L_60_16 metaG | ecosystem: Environmental > Terrestrial > Soil > Vadose zone | place: USA... | reverse complement strand
TCTATTGTCACTGGGGTGTTGAAACGGGCGACCTGGATGACCTTTCCCAGGTCGAGGCTTGTTCCGTCGATAGTTACCGGTTGCATTCTAATTGGGGTGGAGTTGGCTTACGGAGATAAGAGTTGGTGAATTATTCAGCCATGAGCCAGGGAATATTCAGGGCCAAGTCACCAGGCTGGGCTATTGACAAAGCGACTCCCATCTCTCAACACCGACTCCGAACAGATAGTAGGTAATCGATACGGAACGAGTTGCGTACTCGTTGCAGTGCGCTACGTACACAACTTGGACAGGAATGAACGGGACAGCATACGCAAAAACGACAAATGCGGCCACAACGACCAGGACTACGACCCGAATAACTGTTCTAATCACGTGTTGCCTTTAGGACGACCAGCGGCTTATCTTTATCCGGAGAGTCAGGACTATTACGGAATGATTTACTTGAGCATGGGCATACGTATCCCTTTCTCCCGCGCAATCTTCTTGGCTTCGCTGTAGCCGGCGTCCGCATGCCTGACTATTCCCAGCCCCGGGTCCGTTGTCAGGACCCTCTCCAGCCTTTCCTCGGATTCAGCGGTACCATCCGCGACAAGGCACATTCCCGCATGAATACTATATCCCATCCCAACTCCCCCTCCATGGTGAACGCTCACCCAGGTTGCTCCAGCAGCCGTGTTCAGTAACGCGTTCAGAACTGGCCAGTCAGCAATGGCGTCGCTTCCGTCCAACATGCCTTCAGTCTCCCGTCGTGGCGAGGCAACGCTTCCCGAGTCGAGGTGGTCTCGGCCAATCCAGATGGGGCCGCTCAGTTTTCCCTCCCGTACCATGTTGTTGATTAGCCGGCCGAACTTTGCCCTTTCACCGTACCCGAGCCAGCACACGCGTGCAGGCAGGCCTTGAAACTCGACCTGTTCCCTGGCCTTCCCGATCCAGCGTGATAATTCCTTGTTTTCCGGGAAAGTTTGTAGAACCAGCTCGTCCGTTTTCTCTATGTCATCAGCCTCTCCCACAAGGGAAGCCCACCGGAAAGGGCCCCTCCCCTCGCAAAACATCGGTCGAATATACTTCTGAACGAATCCTGGGAATTCAAAGGCGTCCTTCAGCCCCGCGTCAAAGGCCTGCTGCCGGAGGTTGTTCCCGTACTCGAAGGCTACAGCCCCCTTCCGGGACATTGCAACCATAGATTTGACGTGTTCCAGCATGCTTTCTCCCGCCATCTTCATGTAACCGTTCGGGTCTGATTTTCGAAGAGCGTCGGCCTCTTCCACCGCCAACCCTGCAGGGTAGTATCCGTTCAGCGGGTCGTGGGCCGATGTCTGGTCTGTCACCACATCCGGAATTATTCCTCTCCTCACGAGTTCTGGCAGGACTTGGGCTGCATTTCCTAGCAGGGCAATGCTTCGCGGGGTCCTGTCTCTCTTCGCCTGGTTGACCATGTCCAGGGCCTCGTCAAGGCTGTCAGTCCAAGTTTCCAGGTACTTGTGGCGAATGCGTCGTTCAATCGCCGTCTTACTGACCTCAACAGCAAGGGCGATTCCATCGTTCATTGTGACCGCCAATGGCTGGGCTCCTCCCATCTCCCCGAGTCCCGCGGTCAAGACTAGCCTTCCCCCGAGGCTTCCGTGGAAGTGTTCCTTCGCAACCGCAGCCAGCGTCTCATAGGTGCCTTGGAGAATACCCTGGGTTCCAATGTAGGCCCAGGACCCGGCAGTCATTTGGCCGTACATTATGAGGCTCTTCTGTTCGAGCTCGTAGAAGTAATCCCAGGTCGCCCACTTCGGGACGATCATACTGTTCACGATCAACACCCGGGGCGCCATCCTATGGGTCTTGAACACGGCCACAGGCTTCCCGCTCTGAATGAGAAGAGTATCCTCCTCCCCGAGCTCCTTCAGGGTCTTCTCAATCGCCTCCAGTGCCTCCCAGGACCGTGCTGCCCGTCCGGTTCCGCCGTACACGATCAGGTTCTCAGTGTCCTTGGCAACATCAGGGTCTAGAACATTGTGCAGCATGCGGAGAATTCCTTCTATCTGCCAGTTCTTGCAGTGGAGTTGTTTTCCGGTGATTGCCGAGAGTTTCCTATGCTGCTTCTGAAGAGGGACCTGGCGGCGGGACCGTCGCTGCTCGGTCATTGAACTCTCTTCCCATTCTCCACTTTCAGCCTTCCTCCAATAAGGACCTTGTCCACTGCACCCTCCCCGTACCCGTATCCAATCCACTTGTAATTCGGAACTCTCAGAGTTACTAGGTCGGCTGATTTGCCAGGGGCAAGGCTCCCCACAACCCGCTCCATCCCCACCGCTCTAGCCGCGTTAAGTGTGATTCCCCTAAGAATCTCCCCCGCTCTCATCCTCAACTCTCGAGCCGCCAAAGCCGCAACTGTCAACTGGCCCAGAACCCAGTTGGCAGGACTAAAATCCGTCCCCAGAGCCATCGGAAGCCCCATCGACAACATCTCCCGCGCATTCGCATGCTCGGCCGAAAGGAGGCTGTGGGAGGAAGCCGGGAGAACCACAGGCGTTACCCTGGTCTTCAGCATTCGCTCAAGTTCCTTCACCGGAGAATGGACTAGGTGGTCCCCTGACGTGCTGCCGAGCGTATTCGCGATCCGGGCGCCTCCGCTAGCCGTGAACTCGTCAGCGTGAATCTTAGTCCTCAATCCACCCTGAGCCGCTGCCTTCAAGATGCTGAGGGACTCTCTCGCGTCAAACGCTCCCTCCTCACAGAAAACATCGCAGAAGGCGGCCAGTTTGCTTCTGACCACCAGGGGAATCATCTCCCGGATAATCATGCGACAGTATTCTTTGGGGGCTGAATATTCGGGCGGAATCGCATGGGCCCCGAGAAACGTAGGAATCACCCGGCACGGATGGGTTCGGGAGAGGTTTCTAATCGTTTGAAGAATCTTCAGTTCGTCGCTCGTTCGAAGGCCATAACCACTCTTGATCTCGACCGTCGTCGACCCGGCTTCAAGGAGACCGTCCAATCGCTTGCTGGCAGCCGAAAATAGTTCTGCTCCACTCGTCCGCCGGGTCTTCTGCACAGTCTCTAGAATTCCCCCTCCCCGTTTCAAGACCTCGATGTATGGGACCCCGCTCACCCTCGCCTGGAATTCGTCTTCTCTAGAACCGTTGAAGACCAGGTGGGTATGGGGGTCCACGAAACCTGGGAGAATAATCTCATCATACGCGTTGATGGTTTTGGACGCGCTGAATTTTCTCTCCAACAATTGTGATGCAGCAGCTTGAACGATTCTGCCACCTTTGACAGCGACGCCGCCATCTTCTACAACTCCCAGATCGTCTGACGCGCCATCACTGTTTACGGTGACGGTTTGTGTCGAGCCGAGAACCAGCAGGTCGACTCGCCGTTTTGTCATCCAGGTCTGCCCCGGCTAGGTGAGCCACTTGATAAGTTCCAGTTGCAACGGCTAGAGGGAGATTCTGCCGTCTACGACAATCTTGTGGGCGTCTACTTCGACGGTGGGCTTTGCAACCGTCCCCGAGAAGGTCCAGCTGCTATCATTTCTTCCACCTATTCCCTTGTTCGACCCCACCCCAATAGTCGCCGTTCCCAGAGCCAACTCGTCGGTTGTATACCCGATCAGTTCTACTCGGGGGTTCAGGCCAAGGTCGAACTGCGCAATGATGTCCTTATCTCCCCTGCTGATATCCAGAACCTCCTTGAAAGTCTCTCCGTACTGCTTCGCCTGGAACCCGACAATTTTCCCCTTCTCAAAGGTTAGGCTGAGACCGCTCACAAGCCTCCCCTTCAACGCTCTTGGCGAGTCGAACACCACCGTTCCCCTGGCAGAATCCTCGAATGGGGGAACCTCTACCTTGCCCGAGGGAAGCTGAGTAGATACCAAGCCCCGCCTGATGTCCTCGTCATCTACTATGCCGTCCTGGATGTGGACTGGCCTCTTGGTAATTTCGAACTTCAAGTCTGTACCCGTCTTCGATGTGACACGGACCTTGCTACCCTTCTCCAGCCGGTTGCTAATCTTCCGGCCCAATTCAGTCATCTTGGGATAGTCAACCTTGATCGATTCCTGTGTCATTCTGAGCCACTGTTCATAGTTGAAGCCGTACACCCTAGCCCGTTCCGGCGTTACCTGGCCGAGAATGAGTTCGGCTGTGCGCACTTTTTTTTCAAACTGCTTGTCCAGCACGGGCCTGTCGGCTTCGGCAAAGCTCTCAAGCTTGGAAGAGGAGACTTCTCTAAATTTCGTTGGGTCCTGTGGGCCTCCCAGCCCTATCCAGGCCGTCGTGCCGTCCATGGCGTTCAGCATGTGTCTAGGTGTTTTCCGAATGTATTGGTCCGGGACATTATCGAGTGTGCTCCACCAGAGCTCATCGGTTAGCAGCGTGACCAACGGCTTGGCCCCGATCTTGTAGCATTCCAGCCCAATCTCGCTGGCCAGTCCAAGGGTGTGCTGCCATGTTTCGATTAGAACCATGTCGTCTTCGTGAATCCTCAGCGAGCCGTGGACGACTCGCCTGGCGATGGTGTCCCCGAGCAAGCGGCTACCGGCCTAGTTTGGTTAGCCTGTGCGTCTTACATAAGCGTTGAAAATGTTGTCGCGTGGAGAGTAGTAGCGGTCCAGTTTGGCTTCTTATTTGTTGAAATCCTCGGATACGCCAAAACCAATCACTATGAGTGAGTGAAACCGCCTGAGCAGTTCACTGATCTGGGGCTTGTAGAAAACGGTGGGACCCTTCTGGTTTCTACGAAACTCTTCAAGACTACCCTGATTGCCCGTGGCGACTGTTGAGAGGGCGAATTCCTCAGCCGAGTCCCCAAGCAGAGTGAATGCGCCAGGTCCCAGCTCCATCCTCCGAAGCAATACCAATGGCAGTTTCACCCTGTATTGCAAGGCTTCGGGCAGCGAGCTTGCTAGGCTTTCGAGCTCTGCCTTCTTCATGACTATTCGGCTTCCATCAACGGCGGGCACCGACGGAGTCTCCTCTGCGAGAAGTTCCCGGACCGTCTGCCTCTTCTTCGGTAAGTGAGCGTTGAGCCTCCTCATCTCATCCCTGAGCATCGAGTCCACGAAGCTGTCTCTGCCCTCCAATACTGGTCTACCTCGTACCGATGATCATGCAGTGGTCCATTTCATAAGGGTCGAGGGGCAGTATCTTGGCAACCTTGTAACCTCGCACTTCGAGGACCCTGGCTTCCTCCATGAAAATCTGTTGAGGCTCTCTTGTTACATCTATGCTCCTGGCTTTCACACAAAGAAGAAAATCCCCCGAGCCACAGAGAAACATGTCAAGGTTGTCGGCGATTATTCTCGCCTGGTCCGGCTGGGCAATATCCGAATAAACGGTGTCGACTTCTGGAACGATGCTCCGATATCTTACTGGAAAACGAGCGTCTTCGAAGACCGGCGTCGTGTTGGGCCTGTTCTGGCATACAGTGTTGACTAGGTCTCGGAATGAGCGTTGGGCGAATTCTATGCAGTAGACCCGGCCTCCTTCCCCCACGATATCACTGACATGGCTGACCGTTGTGCCGCTTGCCGCCCCGAGGTAGAGAACCTTTGACCCGGGCTTTATGGGAACTTCGGATAGTCCCTTCAGGATGGCCGCGGCCAACTTGCTCCTGTAGGGGTCCCAGGCCCTGTATTCAGTATCTTTGAGATTGTAGAGGGTTTCTCCGTATACGCTGATCCCTGGAGCTAGACTCAGGGTAGCGAGTTTCCCTTTTTCCCCCTGAGGGCTTACCCAGTAGACGCCTTCTATCCTCCCGTGAGGTCTCACGTTGATCTGGGCCATACCTCTTCCTTGGGGGTTGCTGGCGGTATCGGTCCTTCAACTCTCTTATCTTAGTGTCCAGGTCCCGTCTGAACTTCTCCGCCTGGTTTGCTCCGCCGAACGCGTCCATTCTGGCAGCGATGGCCAGCTTCCCAGCTACGGCCCGGGCAATTTTTCCCCGTAACCATCTAGGGGACTGGTGTATATCCGCGTACTGGAAGATGATGCCGTGTTTAGGGGGCCGCGCACCGGTCTTGAGGGTCCGAAAGAGCGCCTTCTCAGCACCCAAGACCTGTAACGTGCTGGCCGGCATCCTAGCGATGCGGTCCAGTCCTCCAGTCATTGAGATGAGTTTAGCGGAGAGCACTGCGCCGACTACTCCTGTCATGTTGGGGGCGACCTCACCCATTACCTTGTCAGTGTATTTCTCGGCTGTGTCTCGGAGCTTGTACATCTGGAGAGTTTCGCTACATACTTCACTGAGCCATTCCATGTCTGGCCCGGGTAGTTCTGCTCCTGCCGACTTCTGGGCCGCCTCAGATATCACCGTGGACTTGTCCTGCGGAATCCCCTGCTTGACCAGTGCCTCATACGTGAACCCGTCTCTTGTTCCGAGGTTCTGCACCAGTCGAATGTAACTATCGTGCTTCTCAACAATCCTGTCAAGCTCGGGAAAGTGTAGCCCGTACCATTCCCTAATCCTTCCAGCCAGCAGGTTGAGCGTCTTGTCCAGGTCTTCGATGCACCTGACAGTCTGGATGGCGTAGAGGTCTCTTTTCGTTGCAGCCTGGGAAATAGCCGTCTTAGCCAGTTCCATAGACACGTCGCGAGTAAAACCTTCAAACTCATCCTTCGATTCGACCAATCGAAGCCTTACCAGAATACTGGGCAGGCGATTCCTGAGCTTGGCAATCGTGTTATCCCCTTGGTCAAGAATGACCTCGAAGCCCCCGAGGCCACGGGCGAGCCTTGCCAAATGATCCGAATCAACAGTGACAGATTTGATTTCCAGCCTCGAAAGAGTTTCTGGAAATTCGGCCGCTTCCTTCGGAAGGGACCCTTTTCTAACCTCGGAGAGGCTGACAGCTGCATCCTTGGGGTTCCGCGGGAACAGAACCTTTTCCGCTATCTTCCCAGTTTTTTCGAGGAGAAATAGCCCTGATGGAGAGTCTATGAGGTAGGCTTTCAAAATCGCTCCCTGGGATCATGCTGTTTGCCTTGGTCGGCAGGAAGTGCGAAGATAATAAACGGGAACGCACAGCGCTTCGCTGGTTGCATTGGAACCTGACATGGCGGTTGAGCTGGCCGGTATAAAGCTCCCCAATCCTACAATTCTCGCTTCTGGAATCCTTGGTGTTTCCAGCGAGATCATGGTAAGGGCGGCCCGGGCGGGAGCGGGGGCCGTAGTAACGAAGTCTTTCAACCGGAAGGGTCGGGAAGGCTACCGTAACCCATCTTTCATAGAGGTTCCGGGTGGGTTTCTCAACGCCCTGGGCATTCCGAACCCGGGCATGGAGGAGATGAGGGGTGAAGTCAACGCTGTTTCCAAGGCGGGGGTCCCAGTGATTGCCAGCGTCTTCGGGTTTGACGCCGGAGAGTTTGCGGACGCCGCCGCGGTAGGCGAGGAAGGTGGGGCAGTTGCGATAGAACTCAACGTATCCTGCCCCCATGTAAAAGAGGTGGGTGTGGAGATTGGCCAGAGACCGATGATGGTGGCCGAGGTGACCAAAGCGGTCAAGGACCGAGTGCGGGTCCCAGTAATAGTCAAGCTTACTCCAAATGTGACAAGTATTCAGGAGGTTGCGCGTGCGGCGGAACGGTCTGGGGCTGATGCTATCACCGCCGTCAACACTGCCCTGGGAATGGCCATTGATGTGGATGCCGCCTCTCCAATCTTGGGCGGGCTGGTAGGGGGCCTCTCAGGCCCTGCGTTGCATTCCATCGCAGTAAGGGCCGTTTACCAGGTCAGCGAAGCGGTGAAGGTTCCAGTGATAGGGGTGGGAGGAATCACTGACTGGAAAGGGGCTGTAGAGATGATGATGGCCGGCGCGTCCGCCGTTCAAGTCGGAACAGCAGTAATGTATAGGGGAGTAGAAGTCTTCAGGGAAATAACATCGGGAATTTCCAAGTTTCTCGTCGAGAACGACTACAAGTCGGTCGGGGACATTGTGGGCATTGCTCACAAGCCGGCTGCCAGTTGACCTGGGTTGGTCAGCGGAGTTGAAGGATTAGGAAGACCACGTAGAGGAAGACAACCGCCCCTGTAATCAACAGAAAGTTCCGTGTTCGGGCTCTGCCCGTTCTTCGGTTTTCACCTTTGCACTTGTCGCTGCAGAATTCTTTGCCCATGTCGATGAGTGTTCCGCAGACTGGGCAGTGCTTGTGTTTTGTGGTTGTGGTTGGTTCCTCGCGGCGGTATTTGGACAACTATCCTTCTAGCCTTCCTTCAATCATCTGCCTCGAAGGCTTGTAATTGCTGGATTCTCCAAGTAAGGTGCAGTTGTTCTGCTACCCTTTCCAGCAGTTCCTTGTCGGCGGGGTTGAACGCCTCCACCCTATCGCTGTCAATGTCGATTTCTCCGATGACGCCATTCCGCCCCACGATCAGGACGACGATTTCCGACCTTGTAGATGGGAAGCACATTAAGTACCTGGGGTCCTTGCTAACGTCTGGTACGAGTATTGTCTCGCCTGACTTCGCAGCCGAGCCGCAAATGCCCTGCGCTATCGGGATCGTGACGTGCTCAGTCTCAGCGTCGCCAGCATAGGCTGCAGGAAAAAGCGTTTCACCTTTGACAAGGTAGACCCCGACCCAATTGTAATAGGTGGAGCTTTCCCTAAGCGTGCGCAGGAAGTCGGGGATGGCCCTTGATTTAGGCTGTGATGCCAGCACTTCCTGTAGCCGGTGTAGAATGTTGCTTGAATCGACCTGTGCTTGTCTTGCGCTTGTCATTGCTGAATCCGTTATTCTATGTAGAACCCCTCAAGGGATTCTTATATCATTCTCAACTTCAGACTAAGAGAGGAAGGCCTTGAACAAGATCCAGTGGCTGGACTGGGGAAGGGATAGTTTTGAGAAGGCCCGAAGTTCGGGAAAGCCGATACTTCTCGACATTAAGGGCTCCTGGTGCCACTGGTGCCACGTTATGGACAATACGTCGTACTCTGACCCTGCGGTAATTGACACTATCAACAAGCACTTCATCCCGGTTAGGGTTGACACTGACAAGAGGCCCGATGTGAACCGTCGCTACAACATGGGCGGGTGGCCCACTACCGCTTTTCTGGATAGTGAGGGACGGATAATTACTGGGGGAACATACATCCCGCCACAACAGCTGCGGGAAGTGTTGCGTTCCGTCCTAGATTATTACGGGAAAAACAAGGGAAAGGTTCGCAGCAAGCTGGAGCCGATCAAGGTCCCCCTAGCAACTGGCGAACCGCTAACAGAGAGAGTTGCCAAGGATATTGCAACATCGATCGGTGTCAATTTCGACATTGACTATGGGGGTTTTGGCCTTGAACCAAAGTTCCCCCACACTGAAGCACTAGACCTTGCAATGTTACGTTACAGGTATCACGGAGAGAAAGAGATGCTTACCGTAGTCAACAAGACCCTAGAGAAAATGGGCCGGGGAGGCATGTATGACCAAGTGGAAGGTGGATTCTTCCGGTATTCGACCACCAGAGACTGGAGCATTCCCCATTTCGAGAAGATGGCCGAGGACAACGCGAAACTGCTGGGTGTTTACCTTCGAGCTTCTCAACTTACAGGGAACGGATATTTCAAAGAAGTTGCAGAAGGAATAGTCGGGTACGTTCAGGCGAAACTCTCAGACCAGGAGAACGGGGGCTTCTATGGTAGCCAGGATGCTGACGAGGAATATTACAAGCTGGACCGGCAGGGGCGAGGCACCGCGAAATCTCCCAGCGTCGATGCTACGTTCTACACTAACTACAATGCGCAATTCGTCTCGTCGTACCTTCTCGCGAGCGTAGCGTTGGATCGTACGGACTTGGCAAGTTTTGGTCTCAGGACACTCGACCGAATAATGGAGAAAGCTCAGAAGGGCGTTGGGGTTCCCCATTACTGGGGCACGGGGGCCTCAGACTTGAAAGGCCTTCTTGCTGACCACGCGTCTCTTTTGCACACGTTTCTAGACGCCTACGAGTATACAGGGAAGTGGGCTTTTGTTGCGCGTGCGATGGAGCTGGCCGATTTTTCGTTGAAGACTCTTCTTGACGAAGAGGGCGGTGGATTCTATGACATTCCCAAATCTGAATTTGAAGTTGGCGAATTGAGGTCTCGGGACAAACCATTGGATGAGAACAGCACCATGGCCTTGGCATTGCTACGTCTGTCCTGGGTTACCGAAACAGAGCGGCTGGCTGAAGTGGCAGGGAAGGCTCTCCAGGTCTTTACCGATAGCTACGAGAGGCACGGCCTAATGGCGGCCGGCTATGGGGTAGCACTGGACTCGTATTTGAGCGGCCCCATCGGAGTTACTGTTGTGGGCTCCCAGAAGAGTAAAGCCTTCCAAGCCTTCAAGCTCCAATCCCTCAAATTGTACCCGGCCCGCAGAAACATTCTCTATCTTGACTCGGCCAAAGATGCGGAAAGGATGAAGCGGCTCGGGTATGAAGCGTCGGGGGGAACACGGGCCTACGTATGTGTTGGCAAGGTTTGCGGGCCACCCTTGCAGGAGCCTTCTCAAATCGAGCCGTCGCTCTCCTCCCTTCTTCATGGGCCTAGCTCGGGAACCGTTTCCTAGAATTTCTCTCCAATATTTGGCGCCAATCCTCTGCTAGAGTTTCTTGAAATGCGCTAGGAATCTCGCTTGCCCAACCCCGACCTGATTCTGCACGGTGGACGGATTTACCCTCGAGTGGATCGGCAAGACGCTTTCCAAGCGGTGGCGGTCTGGAAAGGGCGGGTAGCGGACATTGGTTCCGATAGGGACATTCTGAGGCTGAAGGGAACATCCGTTGAAACAGTGGATCTCCTGGGACGGGTTGTAATACCTGGCCTCTCAGATTCCCATATTCACCTGCTGGGGTATGGGATGCTTCTTCGAACACTGGACCTTAGTGGGGCACGCTCGATCCCTGAGATCCAACAGGCTGTAGCGGCTGCTTCCGAGAAGAAAGAGGAGGGCGGATGGATTGTGGGGAGGGGCTGGGACCAGGAGAAACTCAGGGAGCATCGCTACCTGAACCGGGATGATTTTTCAACGGTTCGGCGGCCAGTTTTCCTGCGGAGGATATGCGGCCACATAGGCGTGGCCAACGCTCAAGCACTTTCCATGGCAGGGATAACAAAGACTACATCTGCTCCGGCGGGCGGGCTGGTTGAACTCGACTCTTCAACGGGGGAGCCTTCGGGGGTTCTGAAGGAAAGGGCTCAGGAGCTTGTGCTCGACTCCATACCTGTGAGTGAGGACGAGGTGGAGCTGGCTCTCTCTTCAGCAGCCAAGAGGCTGCTCCGAGTCGGGCTCACCTCTCTTCACTGCATCGTGGAGAGTGTTCTGGAGCTGAAGGTTCTTCGCCGTTTGAAGAACCTGGGCAAGATTCGACAGTCGATCTACGCTATCCTTCCCCTGGGGTTGTTGGATGGTGCGGTCGGGTTGGGTATGGGCACCGAGGTTGGTCTTGGCGGGTTTAGGATTGGCGGTGTGAAAATTTTTCTTGACGGTTCTCTGGGAGCCCGTACCGCAGCCCTAAGTGAGCCCTACAGTGACGACCCGTCAGCTGGGATGTTAACCATGGAAAGGGGCGAGTTGGACAGGGCGGTAGAGAAAGCTGTGAGTTCGGGCTTCCAGCTTTCTATCCATGCTATAGGAGACAGGGCAGTGGAAGAAGCAGTAGATGCCATTGAAAGGGCCCGACATGTCTGGAATGGTAGAGAGCTCAGGCATCGAATAGAACACTCATCTCTCGCTCCCCCAAAGCTCGTTTCAAGGCTACGCAGAAACAGAATCGTGGCCTCTGTCCAGCCAAGCTTCATCCCCTCTGACAGCTGGGCTGTGAAGCGTCTCGGGTCCCGTAGGGTCCAATACCTCTACCCCTTCCGTTCCATGATCCGGGCGGGGATTCCACTGGCGGCAGGCTCCGACTGCCCAGTGGAGGACCCTAACCCGTTTCGAGGAGTCTGGTCTGCAGTCGCGCGTCCAGGTCTCGGGCCTAGTGAAAGGCTGCAAGTTGGCGAGGCTTTGGCCTCTTACACCACGGCTTCATGCTTCGCCTCCTTCTCTGAGGAATACCGGGGAACCCTAGAGCCCGGGATGCTGGCTGATATGGTGGTCTTGGACCGGGACCCGTTCCGCTGCTCAGTTGACGATCTACGGAAGATCAAGGTCTTAGAAACGCTTGTTGGCGGGAAGCGGGCCTTCACAGGATAAAGCGCGCCCTGAGGGGTGTAACCTCTGGCGTGGACTGGATGTGAGAGGTGGTTCACGTCTCTGGCTGCTGTGGCCATTTTTTCTGGGCCGTTTTCGCTGTCTGGTCGTTCTTTTGAAAGTCTGGGGTGGTCCCGGGTAGACATGGCCTTGTCTCAGGTTTGGAAGTGGGCTGTGAAACGGCTTGGGTTACGAACGAGCTTGGCCTGGTACAAAATCGGGTTTGCATTCTAGAACCAGATTCGTTTGGGGCCGCCGCCTAGAGCGGAGATTTCACCCTTCTTACATGTAGAATAGTGCCTTGTGGCTAGCGCCAGAATCTGTCTTTGAGCGCTTCCTTTTCGGCCTCAATCAGTGCCTCGAAGAACTGGGGCGTGGGTTTACTGTATTTTCTGAGGATGTCCTCTGCGGCCTCGGCGGGTATTCGACGCCCTGACAAGGTGTATACGGCAAGTGTGCCATGTTTGCTGACCAGCTTGGAGGTTTCTTCTGCCCGGGCGAGGATTTCTTTCTCCCGTTCGGAGAGTCGGAGTCCCTTCTTGGATAGTACCTTCTTCACATCCTCGTCGGGTATTCCGAGCACGCCGAGGCTGTTGGCCCCGCATTCTGGACATTTGAGGATCTTCTGCATGTCTTTTACCCTCTTCATCTCCACGTAGTTCCAGCAGCTAGTGCACACCAGGGTTTTCACCTCGTTGAGAATTCTGGCTTTGGTCGATTCGACCAGGATCAGGTTCATCTTCTCGGTGGGTATCAGGTCTGTTCTTCTGCTGATTCTCTCCAGCCCAATCCTAGCGATCGGTGTAACCTCGCCCTGGGCTTTGACAATCTTCAGCTCAACGTCTCCCTTGTTGATGGCTTCTAGAACCTGTTTTGTGTGGGGAACGTCTAGGTCCTTCTCGAACGTTTCTCGAACAGCCTCGTCCATGATCACGGTGTCTTCGAAGCTCTTGGCCAGCTGGCGGAGGGTCATGCTGCTAAGGTCCGTCCACTTCGAAATGGCGCCGAACCGGCGGGCAACGTGGACGAGCCTTCTTTTGAAGAGGCCGGTTCTCTTGGAAGCTGCTATCGCTGTCTCGTCGAGGTTGACTGAGCCGAGCCTTCGGAGGGTGTTCAGCACGTCCTCGGCGTCGCTGGCTCCGACGGTCTGGAATACAAAACGGTAGGGGTCTTGCTGTATTCCCACGCTTCCGCCTGACTCGTCCGATAGTAAGTGTCCGACCAGCCTGGCTAGGGTGCGGTTGACTAGTGTTCCGAGGTGGGAGTTGACTATTATGAAATCATCCCATTCCTCGATCGTCAGTAGCCTGTCGCTGGGAACTGGGATTCCCTCTTCGCACTGCCCCACCGTCTCCGTCAACGCTTTAGCGATGGTTGAGGGCTCCGCGGGGTATTCCTGGCTCAGCTGCCGGGAGATTTCGGCCAAGTTCTTACCCTGCTTGTACAATTCTTCGCTCAAGCGTCGGACCTTGCCTACCTCGGCCGCGATCTCGTATGGGACGGGAATTTCTTCTCCGACCCAGCTTGGAATGGCCCCTGTGGGGTCGGAGATTGCCTTGACCATTATCTTGTCTCCTCTGATGCTCACCATCATCCACGGTGTTCCTCTGACGATGAACTTGGTGCCTGGCTGGCCGTATTCAGCTACGAAGGCTTCATCTAGCACTCCAATAGCCGAGTCGCCTTCCTGGTCGATGACCAGGTATTGTTTCTGGTCGGGTATCATGGAGAGTCTGTTGAAGTAGTAGCGGTAGAGGTCTTTGACCCTCTGGGGCCGCATGACCACCTTGTCCTGCTGGGAGACCCAGGCCAGGCGTGGGAAGCGGGCGTGCATGTACCCCACGACTGCTTCAACATCTTTTTCCGACACGTTCCTGTACGGGTAGGCCTTCCCTGCCAACTCTACGATTTCATTATAGTACCATTTCCGATTCTGAATCAGCAGCCCAGCTATCTGGTGGGATAAGGCGTCCAGGGGCTTTTCTGGAACAGTGACTTCCTCCAGATTCTCCTCCAAAGCCCTGCGGGCGATGACGAGGGCTTCCAGAGTATCATCCGAGTCCAGGGTTATGATTACGCCGTCAGCCATTTGGCCAACGCTGTGCCCTGACCGTCCTACCCTCTGGATAAGCCTGGTGACCTGGTGGGGGCTCATGTATTGGATGACATAGTCTATCCTTCCGACATCGATCCCAAGTTCCAGGCTAGAGGTGGCGACTAGTCCCCTGATTTCACCGCTCTTCAGGGCCCGTTCTGCCGTAATTCGGGCTGGCTTCGAAAGGCTTCCATGGTGGATTGAAACGGGGAAGTCTACGTCCCAAACTTTGAACCTGCTCGCCAGGACCTCAGCATTAGACCGGGTGTTGGTGAAGAGGATGACGGATTTGTGATTCTTGATCATCTCTCTCATGACCCTCAGCCTGGCGGCGACTTCTGGATGGGTGAAGATCCGCCCGGCGAGTTGAAAGTCTGGTCCTTTCGCCTCGGGAAACAGAATTTCCAGCCTCATCTTGCGAGCGACAGGGACGTGAACTACCTCAACGTCACGGTTGCTACCAACCAAGAATTTGCCTATTTTTTCGGGAGACCCGATGGTTGCCGAGAGCCCTACAAGCTGGAAGTCTCGCTGGGCGACCCAGCGGAGTCGTTCGATTCCCAGGGACAACTGGCTTCCACGTTTATCCTCAGCTAGTTCGTGAACCTCGTCGATTACTAGAAATCGAATGGCTCTCAGGTGGCGTCGCATCACTCTTCCCGGAAGAATGGCCTGGAGAGTCTCGGGCGTGGTGATCAGCATGTCGGGGGGGCTTTTCGCCTGAAACGAGCGCTCCCTGACCTCTGTGTCACCATGTCGGACGGCGACCTTTAGATCGATTTTATTTCCCCACCACTGGAGCCGGTCAAGGAGGTCTCGGTTGAGTGCTCTCAGAGGTGTGATGTAGAGAACCTTCACGCCCGGGGCTTTCTCTGGATCCGCCATGAGTCGGGTGAGGATTGGAAGCATGGCGGCTTCCGTCTTGCCGCTGGCCGTTGGAGAAATGAGAAGAACATTCTTCCCTTCAAGAATGGGAGGGATTGCCTTTGCCTGGGCTTCTGTGGGTTTCTCGAACCCTTTTTCCCTGGCAGCATCAACGAGGGGCTTGGCCAGCAGCTCAAACACACTTGACAATAATGCGGGTCGAGACCTCCTGCGTTCGATAAAAACCTAGAAAGGATTAAGGGGCCAGACAATCGTGCTGGGGTTCCTAGGACCGGTCGTTTCTTGAGTAAGGACCTGGACAAGGCGTGGCGTGAGAGGCTTGTCAAGAATCATCTGGACCTTA
>Ga0137378_10002611_pt1 | contig 15482 bp, 15 predicted proteins | sample SagtaG_21_FD_104813 | JGI IMG/M metagenome (GOLD analysis project Ga0137378, IMG submission 104813) | Vadose zone soil microbial communities from Sagehorn Ranch, Mendocino, California, USA - Sage2_L_60_16 metaG | ecosystem: Environmental > Terrestrial > Soil > Vadose zone | place: USA... | reverse complement strand
CTTTGCCCCGCCGACGTGTGCCAGGTCGGCGACGCGTTCTGTCCGGTCGGCGAGGCGGCACAGGTCGCCACGCCGCGGTTTCGCATCGTGCGCGATTTTTCACATCCGATTGTCGAGCGCTACCGCCGCTTCATCGCCGACAACGGCATCGGCATCGCCGGCATCGAGTTCATTACCGACGCGCGCGGCGAGATCTACACGTACGACGTCAACACCAATACCAACTACAACAGCGCGGCGGAAGATGAAGCCGGGATCTCCGGCATGCGCGCGATCGCTGCCTATCTTGCCGGCGAGCTGCGCAAGCTCCGGCGCGCGCCTTCCAGAACGCCCGTCCCTGCCTGATCACGCGTGACTGCGTGCGCGCCAGGGCAGATGCACGATGCCCTGTTAGCGCGTTATCATCGGTAGCTCCCACGACAAGGAGGCCACGATGAAGCTCACCGGCTCCTGCAGCTGCGGCGCAGTGAAGTTCACGCTCGACTCGCATACGCCGCAGCCGTACATGCGTTGCTATTGCTCGATCTGCCGCAAGACCGCCGGCGGCGGCGGCTATGCGATCAACATCATGGGCGATGCGGCGACGCTCAAGGTGCGCGGCGCGAAGAACGTCGCGACGTATCGTGCTCGGGTGAAGGAAAAGGGCGCGAAGCGAGCCAGCCTGTCGGCCGCGCGCCGCCACTTCTGCGCCAAGTGCGCGAGTGCGCTGTGGGTCTCCGACCCGCGCTGGTCCGAGTGGGTCTATCCGTTCGCGTCCGCCATCGACACCAAGCTCCCCAAGCCCGAGGAGGAAGTCGAGATCATGCTCGATTACGCGGCGCCTTGGGCGGAGATCCCCCGGGGTCCGGGACATACGCACTTCCGCGAATACCCGAAGGAAGGCATCGCCGACTGGCACAAGAAGCGTGGGTTGGAAGTGCACTAGGCGTACAAGACCTTCACATGGCGCAAGCGACTTTCGAGGCTACATCCGCCGCGCTCTTAGGCAGCGCGGGCGCGCATGAGCGAGCGAGCCCCGGCCTGTCTTACGACGTGCGCCTAGGGCGAGGGGAATCGATAAGCCTGACCACGAGCGAGAATTTTGCAGACCTCCAGGGCCACCTCAGGTTGTACCCGGATACGGATCCGAGGCGCGGACAGGACAAAGCTACCGGCTTCATTGCGTACCTGGAAGCACGAAGCGCCGTTCATGATTCATGTCCGCCGAGCTACCTCATACAGATCTGGGTACCGGATGTTTATTTCGACGAGCTTGTGTCGGCGGCTCGGCACGGCCGCATCCCCTCGAACATGCATGTCGACATCGAAGGGATGGACTACGACTGGCAGCCTGATGGCAGCGGCAAGAAATGGGATAACAAGGAGTCACAGCACCTGAAAGTGACCTCATTTGATTTCACCTTGCCGCTCTTCCTGCCGCCGTCCACGGACGAGTACCAACGGTCTCCATCGGAGGAGGGCATGTCCCCCACGCGGGCGCAGTTCGATCATCTGGTCCAGCGCATCGATCGTCAGACTGCGGAAACGAACGAGCGACTGACGGGATTGTTCTGGCTCGCCATCATCGTGGGGCTCGTAATCTTGTGGTTCAGATGGCACGGGTAGGAAGGCGTTTGCAAATCGTACCGGCGTATGGTTGCAAAGTGCCGTCTGGGTTGCACAAAAAAGCCCCGTATCGGCGGGGCCTTGAATTCAGATCTTCGAGCTTAACCGTTGGGGTGGAATTGCTGGATCGCATTGTCCAGACATTGGTCGCGCGATGCCTGGCTTTGATCCTGCGCGCATTGCTTGAGCGCGTCCCGGTAGGCAGTGTCACCATGGCTCGCCTGATCGGCGCTGCGTGACTTCGTCGCGTGCCGTGCCGGTTTGGGTTGACCCATGCTGTGACCGGTGTTCGGCGTGCCTTGTGCTTGGTGGTTCTCCTGACCGGACATTTTCTCCGTAGGCTGGGTCACGGGCTGCTGCGTTTGGGGCTGCTGCGTTTGTGCATTCTCGGTGGTGCCCTTGACTGCAGGCGGTTGGGAATCCGCGGCTCCGGTGCTTTGAGCGGTCGCAGTCCCGACAAGCGCCGCAAAGCCGGCGCTCATCAAAATGCGAAGGACATGGTTATTCATTGCGTACCTCCAGGAAGTTGTCGGACTTGCCTTTTCGGCGCCGTGGCGCTTGCAAACGGCAATGCAAACTATGGCCCAGCCCTGTCCGTGCCGGAATCAGCCCAAGTCCGATTCTTTTGTAGGACTTCCGTGAGGAGATGCAGCCTCACATTCCGAGCTTCTGCTCGATCGCCCGCAGCTTCCGCTTGAGTTGCGCGATCTCCTGGTCCTTCTGCCGCATCTGACGCAACGTCAATTGATGCAGGCCCTGGATCGCGGCGAGCGCGACTCCCTGCGCATCCGTGGTGCCGATGTGAACGTCGTCCTCGCCGACGCCAAACAGCGCGTGGAAGTCCTGGGCCATCGGCCCGATGTGCCGGACCTCGGGAACTGCCTTGCTGTTCCACCGCGTAATCGGCAGCTCGCTCACCCGGCGCAGCACTTCCCGGGTATCGACCTGGACGAAATTCTCTTTGAGGTTGCGATCGCTCGAACATTGCCATCCCGCATTTCCATTCGACAAAACGCAACCGCCGCCGCCGAACGGTCCGCCGTACATCCGTATCGCACCCGTCGCCACGACCATGAAATCGTTGTTGGCCTGCGACAGCGAATCGTGATTCTGATCGCCACCCCAGACAAACGAGTAGTCATGGGCGGCCTTGGCGCGGGTACCAGCGGCAAAGCTGTTGAAACCGCTGGCGATGTTGTCAGCGCCACCCGCGACGGTACTGGACCCGCCGCTGGCGATGTTGTCAGCGCCACCCGCGACGGTACTGGATCCGCCGCTGGCAATGTTGTCAGTGCCACCCGCGACGGTACTGTACCCGCCGCTGGCAGTGTTGTCAGCGCCCCCCGCAACGGTGCTCGCGACGCTGCTGGCGGCGTTGTGGAAGCCGCCCGCGACGACGCTATAGCCGCCGCTGGCGGTATTAACGAATCCGCCGCTGTCGGTCGCATATTGGCCCGTGATCGTATGCGTCCCGCCATAGTTGGTCGGCCTTCTCAGGTAGCCGACCGCATCGGCGATCACATGCGTGGTCACTTGCGCCGGCAACCCAAGATAGAACTTCACCGTCCCATCGACCGGCACGATGGCCGTGTTGGCCAAACCTTTGTTGGCGCTGAAGTCCATCACCACCGACTGGGTGAGTATCGCGAAATCGCTCGAGCTGCTCGCCGCCAGGAAGGCATCGAAGTTGGGATTGAGGACGGTGAGCGTCACGGCGATGGCGGCGAAGGAAGAGGGCAGATTGCAACTGCTTGCCGAACCACCTTGCGGCGCGAAGTTGGCGAGGTTGGCCGCCACCGGAAACGCGCTGCCTCCCACCATCTGCGCGTCGTAGGGAGGCGTCGTTCCATTGCGCGTGTCGAGAATGCGGCACGGTACGATCGGCGTATACGTCAGATCATCGCCGGTATCGCCCAGCGACTTGGTGTGCCTCAGCGCGGGTGAGACTGCCGCATCGGCATGCACCAGCGCGCCGGCGACGACGTTGCGCAGGCCCTCGACGTTGCCGGCCAGGCTCGCCGCCAGCAGGTGATCAGCGCGCAGGCCGGAGAGTATCTCGCGTAACTGCGTGGAATTGATCCCGGCGTTCGAAGCCGTCAGCCGCTCGCCCCACTCGCCGACAATCCGCTCGACCACCGTCGGCCGGTTCTGGTCGATCGTCAGAAGCGCATTGGGAACGACGTGCTGCGCCGAAGCGCTAGTTGCGATCAAGATCACCGTCGACACCGCCAACGACAGAATTTGGCGTAATGACATGTTGTCCTCCTCGATTTGTGAACCTTACAAGTCGTCAACGCATGCTCAACTTCTCCTTGATCGTCGCGAGCTCGCGTTCCATCGTCGCAATCCTGTTGCTTTGTTCATGAAGCTTGCTGTCCTGGGTGCGCAGCTTCGCGTCCTTCTGTTTAATCAATTGATGCAAGCCCTGAATCGCCGCCAGTGCGACGCCTTGGGCGTCCGTCGTGCCGATGTGACGATCGTCCTCGCCGAGTCCGAAAGCCGCGCGGAAATCCTGCGCCATAGGCCCGATGTGCTGCACGCCCGGCGCGCCTTTGGCATTCCACCGCATGATGGGCACTGCGCTCAGCCGCTGCAGCAGATCCCGGGCGTTTAGGGTCGTAAAGTTTTCCTTAGCGTTGCGATCGCTCGTGCATGACCAGCCGCCGACGCCCGTCGTCAGGAGGCATTGTCCCGTCGCGGGATAGAGGCTTATCCCGCCAGTCGCGAGGACGGTGAAGGTGTTGGTGCCGGTCGAATTCACGGCCCGAATCCCGTCGCCCCACACGAACGAGCCGTTGTGCGTGGCGTTAGCCGACGCGCCTGCGGCAAAACTCCCATCACCGCTCGCGGTGTTGTTGTAGCCTCCGACGACGGTGCTCGCGGAGCCGCTGGCGGTGTTGAAGAAGCCGCCCGCAACGGTGCTGTCGCCGCCGCTGGCGGTGTTGAACTCGCCCCCACCGACGGTGCCGTAGTCCCCGCTGGCGGTGTTATCAGCGCCCCCCGCAACGGTGCTGCTGCCGCCGCTGGCGGTGTTTTGGTAGCCGCCGCTATCGGTCGCATACGCGGCGCTATTGATCACATGCGTCCCGCCGTAATTGGTGGGACGTCGCAAGTATCCAACCGCGTCGGCGATCACATGCGTGGTCACCTGCGCCGGCAATCCTAGATAGAACTTCACCGTTCCGTCCACCGGCACGATCGCCGTGTTCGCCAGCCCCTTGTTGGCGCTGAAGTCCATCACCACCGATTGGACGAGTATCGCGAAATTGCTCGAATTGCTCGCCGCCAGAAAGGCATCGAAGTTGGGATTGAGGACCGTGAGCGTCACCGCGATGGCGGCGAAGGAGGTCGGCAGATTGCAACTGGTCGCCGCGCCGCCTTGCGGCGCGAAGTTGGCGAGGTTGGCCGCCACCGGAAAGGCACTGCCTCCCGCCATCTGCGCGTTGTAGGGAGGTGTCGTGCCGTTGCGCGTATCGAGAATGCGGCACGGCACCACCGGGGTGTAGACCAAATCGTCACCGGTATCGCCCAGCGCCTTGGTGTGCATCAATGCCGGTGAGACTGCTGCATCGGTATGCACCAGCGCGCCGGATACCACGTCGCGCAAGCCCTCCATGCTCCCGGCCAAGCTTGCCGCCAGCAGGTGATCGGCGCGCAGTCCGGAGAGAATCTCGCGCAACTGCGCGGCGTTGATCCCCGCGTTCGACGCCGTCAGCCGATCACCCCATTCGCCGACGATGCGTTCGACCACCGTCGCTCGGTTCTGATCGATGGTCAGCAGCGCGCTGGGAACGATGCGCTGAGCCTGCGCGCTGACCGCCGCCCAATCCAACCACAATGCCAGGAGAGTTAGCATGATGCGTGGAAACATTTCGGCCTCCTACGTGTTGGCACTTTCTCTCGCACAGCTTGCGGCGATCGGCTCGACGCAAGCTTGCTCGTGATCACCGCGCGATCGCCGCGAACGGACTCGATCGCTATTTCTGTCGCGCGGGATCGTTCTCCGGGAGCACGTCGGTAGCCCAATCGCTCTTTTTCCAATTGGGCACCGGTGTCTCGCATCCCGATTTCGGTACGAAGCTCGATCGCTCGACCAGCCGATAGCGATGGATGTAGCGCGGGCAATTCGGGAAGACATGCGTCACCGCGACGCGGACGATGAACTGCGCTTCGGGATACGCTGCGCGCAACGGATCGTCGAATGCCACGCTAGCTTCTCCCGAAAGACGCAACCGCCGCTGCCGCTCGAAGTCGATGAACAGCATGCCGACGCGCTTGTTCTGCGCGACGTTGCCCATCGAAAGGAACATGCCGTTGCCGTCGTAATTCGGAAATGCGATGGTGACCGGATCGACGACGCGCACGAATCCTGGCTCGCCTCCCTTGTAAGAGCAACTCGGCTGGTTAGCATCGTCCGCGGTGGCGAGGAAGAACATGTCGAGCGACTCGATGAATGCCTTGTCGGCATCGCCGATTTGCGCGACGACCAGCCGCTGCTCGATCCGGTCCGCCAGGCGGCGAGTGTCGAAGCGGTCTTGCAGCCCTCGGCTTCCCTCGTGATAGAAATCGCTCATCGGTGTCTCGCAACGCCGGCGCAGTGCCCCAAAGCGGCAAGCGCTCTGCTCTCGCCGCGCGGGAAGATCAGCCTTTGGGCGGTGGATGGATGTTGTCGACCCAGTGCACGCGCTCCGGGTTCGGCTCGACCGCGGGTATGTCGAGATTGACCACTACCGGCTCCTGGCCGCTGCGCACGAGGACGCACGACAGCGGCTCGTCGTCGCTGGCATTGATCTCCTGATGCGGGACGTACGGCGGCACGTAAATGAAATCGCCGGGCCCCGCCTCGGCGATGAACTCGAGGCGATCGCCCCAGCGCATGCGGGCCTTGCCGCTGACGATGTAGATCACGCTCTCGACCGGGCCGTGATGGTGCGCTCCCGTCTTGGCTTTGGGATGGATGACGACCGTGCCGGCCCACAATTTCTCGGCGCCCGCGCGCGCCGCGGTGATCGCCGCCGCGCGGTTCATCCCCGGGGTCTGCGGCGTGTTGACGTCGAGCTCGTCGCCGCGAACGACGCGCACGCCGTGCAGTCGCCATCTGGATTCGTTGCCGCCGGCCATCACCGCTCCCTGCGACGGCGTTGCGATAAGAATTTCATTGCGCGCGTCGCCAGTCGCCGCTCATAGTGTATGTCAAAGCAGACGAGTCGGGAATCGACCGCGAATTCTGCCACCGCTGGCCGCGAACACGGCGCTTGATACAATGCGCGCCGGGAGGAGCAAGCCATGACCATTTCCATGTACGGCGCGTCGGTGCCGGTATTCATCCGCATGCTGACCAATCTCAAAGGCGTCCTCGGCAAGGGGGCGGCGTTTGCGCAGTCAAAGAAAATCGAGGAGTCGGTGCTGCTCAACGCCCGCTTGAGCCCGGACATGTTTCCGCTGATCAGGCAGGTCCACATCGCAACCGATTTCGCACGCGGCACGGGAGCGCGCCTCGCGGGAAGCGAGCCGCCCGCGTACGAAGACAACGAGAAAAGCTTTGCCGAGCTGTCATCGCGAATCGATAGGAGCGTCGACTATTTGCGCACGCTCACCCCCGCGCAGATCGACGGCTCCGAGGGCCGCGAAATCGTGCGCCCGATTCGCGGTGAGCCGAAGAAATTCACAGGTATCAATTATCTGCTGCAGTTCGCGCTTCCGAACTTCTATTTCCACACCACCACCGCATACGACATCCTGCGCCATAACGGCGTCGACCTCGGCAAGGCCGACTTCATCGGCGCGCTGGATTAGCGGCGCGAGCCACCCGGCGCGGGGCCCCGTGCACAGCGCGGGGATCGACGGGGAATTGCGAGTCGACGCATGAGGCCGACAACTCGAGTTATGACTTTGCGTTGACGGTGAAGGAGGCCGAGGCGCGAGCCACCCGGCGCGGAGCCCCGTGCGCAGCGCGGGGATCGACGGGGAATTGCGAGTAGCGGCGCGAGCCACCGGACATCGCCAGCCACCCGCGAAGCGGGATCGGCCGGGAATGGCGAGTCGACGCAAGGCGGCCGACACGCCGTGTTCAAGCAAGCGCCTATCGTCGAGGAGGCCGCGGAAACTGCAGACCGCCGCTCCTGACAGTACGCTGTCAGTACGATACGCGCACGATGTCACCGTGCAATCCCGCACACTGTCAGGAGGTGGCGATGAAAAATGGCGATGCGCTTACCTGGTTCGAGATTCCCGCAGCCGACCTTCGGCGCGCCACTCGATTCTACGAAACGGTCCTCGGCCACACGATGAAAGCTGAAACCATGGGACCTTCCTCCATGTCGATATTTCCCTATCGCGAGCCCGGCGTCGGCGGCTGCGTGATCACCGGGGACGGCCACGTACCAGGGCCCGGAGGCACCGTGGTCTACCTGGATGCGGCCCCGAAACTCGACGATGCTCTCGCACGCGTCGTTCCTGCGGGCGGCAGGATCGCCCTGCCGAAGACCGCGCTGCCGAACGACTTGGGATTCTTCGCCCATGTGATCGACACCGAGGGCAATCGCGTCGGGCTGCACGCGCTGCAGTGATGCCACAGGTGCAGCCGACGCCCGCTCGACGGGCCGGCCGCCCAATGAGAAACTCAGCCGTCGACCAAGAGGAAGCCTCGTAGACAGGCATGAGGCGCGCCGACCGGCTGTTCGCGATCGTCCAGTACCTGCGCGGGCGGCGGCTGACCACAGCCGCGCAGCTCGCGCACTGGCTCGAAGTCTCGGAACGCACGATTTACCGCGACATCGCCGATCTTTCCGCATCGGGAGTGCCGATTGACGGCGAGGCGGGCGTGGGTTACCGGATCCGGGCCGGTTTCGACCTGCCGCCGCTGATGTTTACTTTCGACGAGATCGACGCGCTGGTGATCGGTGCGCGCTTCATCGAATCCTGGGGCGGCCCCGGGCTCGCCGGCGGAGCACGCTCGGCGCTGGCAAAGATCGCCTCCGCGTTGCCCGACGACAAGCGCATTGCGCTGGAACGCTCGCCCCTTTTCGCGCCGGGATTTTTCATCGATCCGAGGCCCGGCGAGCGGCTCGACCTGCTGCGGCGGGCGATCATCGGGCATCGCTATGCCGATCTCGACTACCTGGACTCCGGTGGACATCCGACGCAGCGCCGCGTGCGTCCGCTCGGACTGTACTTCTGGGGAGACGCCTGGACGCTCGGCGCATGGTGCGAGCTGCGCCAGGATTTTCGCAACTTCCGGCTCGACCGCATCGCCGCCGTGCAAGCAACCGACGTGCATTACCCCGATGAATCGGGCAGACGCCTGGAAGATTACATGCGCAAGATGCAGGACGACTGACGCCGGGATAACTCCCGCCGAGCATCGAGCTCCCGAGACCGGCACGGCGGTAATTGCCACGCGTTGACGCGGCGGAGCCGCCGTCTCACGGACGCGGTGACATAATGAAGCCGCGATCGCCCAGCGCATGATAATTCCCGCCCTCATCGCCTTCTTCGTGCTCACCGGCCTGCTGTTCATGCGCCTGTCGGTGCGCAGAATGCGCCATCGGCGCTACGCGGCGTGCACGGCTCACGGTCTGTCGTCCGCGGTATTTTTTCTTGCCGCCGCCTGCGTGGCGCTCCTCGGCTTCGATCTCGTCACGTACAGCCGGCTCACGTACGAGCAGCCGGCGCTCGAAGCGCGCTTCATGCGTGTCGGCCCGCAACAGTTCGATGCCCTGCTGACGTATCCGTCCGGCGAATCGCAGCTTTTTTCGCTGCAGGGCGACGAATGGCAGGTCGACGCCAGGATCCTCAAGTGGCGCGCGATCGGCAACGTGCTGGGATTCGATACCGCGTACCGTCTCGAGCGCATCGGTGGAAGGTTCGGCGACATCGATCGCGAGCGTACCGGGCCGCGGACGGTCTATGCTCTGCACCCGCCCGCGCGCGTCGACGTGTGGACGCTCTTTCGCGGATACCACGAATACATTCCGTGGGTCGACGCCCTCTACGGCAGCGCCGCTTACCTGCCGATGACCGATGGCGCGCTCTACCGGGTCACGGTGTCGCAGGACGGCCTTATCGCTCGGCCGCTCAACGAGGAAGCGCGCCGGGCCGTCGGCGGCTGGCGCTGATTCGAGCCTTGCGGAAACGCAGGTCGGCTACAGGTTCGGCGCAAGCCGCGCTCGCGCCTCGGCGGGATCGATCGCTGCCCGGCGCGCAAAATCGGTGAACTGATCTTCGCCGATTTTTCCCACCGCGAAGTACGTCGATTCGGGATGCGCGAGATAGAACCCCGAAACCGACGCCGCCGGGAGCATGGCGCAGCTTTCAGTCACCGCCATGCCGATCCTGGATGCCTGGAGCAGCTCGAACAGCGGCGCCTTCACGGCGTGATCGGGGCACGCGGGATAGCCGGGCGCGGGACGGATGCCGCGGTACTCCTCACGTATCATCGCCGCCGCGTCGAGCCGCTCGTCGTGCGCGTAGCCCCAGAATTCGCGCCGCACGCGCATGTGCAGCCATTCCGCGAACGCTTCCGCGAGCCGGTCGGCGAGCGCCTTCAGCATGATCGCGTTGTAGTCGTCCTTCCCGGCTTCGAATTCGGCAAGCTTTTTCTCTATTCCTAGGCCCGCGGTCACCGCGAACGCGCCCACATAGTCGTCGAGGCCCGCGTCGCGAGGCGCGACGAAATCGGCGAGGCAGTAGTTGGGTTTCCCCTGCGGCCGCTCGTTTTGCTGGCGCAAGTTGCGCCAGGCGAGCGCAATCCGCGATCGCGAGTCATCGGCGTAGAGCACGATGTCGTCCCCGACGGCATTCGCGGGCATCAGCGCGATCACGCCGCTCGCGGTGAGCCAGCGGCCTTCGAGGACGCGCGCGAGCATAGCCTTTGCATCGGCGTATACACTGCGCGCCGCCTCGCCGACGATGGGATCGTCGAGGATTCCCGGAAACGGCCCCGACAGCTCCCACGTCTGGAAGAACGGTCCCCAGTCGATATAAGTAGCGAGCTCGGCGAGATCGGCGTTCCGGATCTCGCGGCGCCCGATGAGCGCGGGCTTCGGCGGAGCATAGTGCGCCCAGTCGGCCTTGAACGCGTTGGCGCGCGCGGCGGCAAGTGAAATCAGCGCGGGGCCTCTCTTGCCGGCATGCTGAGCCCGGATTTTTTCGTAATCGGCGGCGACGTCTGCGACATACGTCGCCTTGAGGTCCTCCGAGATCAGGCTGCTCGCGACGCCCACCGCGCGCGATGCATCGGGCACGTACACGGTGACGCCGCCGTAGTGCGGAGCAATCTTCACCGCCGTGTGCACGCGCGACGTGGTGGCACCCCCGATCAACAGCGGCTGTTTCATCTCCAGTCGCTGCATCTCGCGTGCGACGTGACCCATCTCCTCGAGGGACGGCGTGATGAGGCCCGATAGACCGACGATGTCGGCGCCTTTGTCGCGCGCGGTGTCGAGGATCTTCTGCGCCGGGACCATCACGCCCAGATCGATGACCTCGAAATTGTTGCACTGGAGCACGACGCCGACGATGTTCTTGCCGATGTCGTGGACGTCGCCCTTGACCGTCGCCATGACGATCGTCCCCTTCGGCTTGCCGGCGTCCCCCGACTTCGCTTTTTCCGCCTCGATGAAAGGGATCAGGTGCGCGACCGCCTGCTTCATCACCCGCGCGCTTTTCACCACCTGCGGAAGAAACATCTTGCCCGCGCCGAACAAGTCGCCGACGACGTTCATCCCCGCCATGAGCGGGCCCTCGATGACCTGGATCGGTTTGCCACCGCGTTGCTCGAATGCCTTTCGCGCCTCCTCGGTATCTTCGACGATGAACGTCGTGATCCCCTTGACGAGCGCGTGCGACAAGCGCTCGCCGACCGGCGCGTCGCGCCAGGCGAGATCCTCGACGACATGCCTGCCCTTCGACTTGTAAGTCTCCGCAAACGTGACCAGGCGCTCGGTCGGGCTTTGCCCGTCGGCGCGCGTCCGGTTGAGCACGATGTCCTCGACGCGTTCCTTGAGCTCGCTGTCGAGCTCGTCGTAGACGCCGAGCTGGCCGGCGTTGACGATCCCCATCGACATCCCGGCGCGGATCGCGTGGTAGAGAAACACGGTGTGGATCGCCTCGCGCACCGGATCGTTGCCGCGAAACGAAAAACTCACGTTGGAGACGCCGCCCGAAACCTTGGCATGCGGCAGGTGCTGCCTGATCCAGCGTGTAGCGTTGATGAAGTCGACTGCATAGTTGTTGTGCTCCTCGATGCCGGTTGCAATCGCAAAAATATTGGGGTCGAAGATAATGTCTTCCGGCGGAAAGCCCACTTTGCGCATGAGCAGCTCGTATGCGCGCTGGCAGATCTCGACTTTGCGCTGGAAGGTGTCAGCCTGTCCTTTTTGGTCGAACGCCATCACGATCGCGGCGGCGCCGTAGCGCTTGACGAGCTTCGCCTGGCGCAGGAACTCGGTTTCGCCTTCCTTCATCGAAATCGAGTTGACGACGGGCTTCCCCTGCACGCACTTGAGCCCCGCCTCGATCACTTCCCATTTCGACGAGTCGATCATCACCGGCACGCGCGCGATGTCGGGCTCGCCGGCGATGAGGTGCAGAAAGCGCACCATCGCCGCCTTGGAATCGAGCATCGCCTCGTCCATGTTGACGTCGATCATCTGCGCGCCGTTTTGCACCTGCTGGCGTGCGACCTCGACCGCACCGGCGTAATCGCCGGCGAGGACGAGCTTGGCGAACGCGCGCGAGCCGGTGACGTTGGTGCGCTCGCCGACGTTGACGAAGAGCGAATCGTCGTCGATGGTCAGCGGCTCGAGGCCGGCAAGACGCATGGGGCGTGTCATCGATTCAGTCGTGGGGTGCTATTTCTTCCCCTGAGGGAAAAGGTCGGGAGGGGGAACAGTGCACCCACGATGAATGATCGTCGTACGATGACCAATCTTGTACTGCTCCTTCAGGGGGAAGGCTGGGATGGGGATGGGTTGTCCTCCAACGCATGCCAGATGACTTCCTTGACAGATTCGAACTCATTCAGGATTTGATTGTTCCAAAAACGCATGACTCTGAACCCAGCCACTTCCAGCGCATGCATTCGCCGCTCATCGCTGACGGCTCCCAGAGAGGTCCCATGCTGACCACCGTCAACTTCGATAACCAGCCCTGCTTCCAGACATACGAAGTCGAGGATGTAGCTTTCGAACGGATGCTGACGTCGGAATTTGTGCCCCGCCATCTGTCGCTCACGCAGGGTGACCCTCCCCTTGAAGGGGAGGGAACACTACATCCCCTCACTCACCCTCCCCTTGAAGGGGAGGGAATGTACATCCACGCTCATCCCCTGAAGGGAGGGTTCATATGGCTTCCGCCTGCGCGATTTGATCCGCTGCGACTCGCCGCGGCGGAATATCCTGCACCGCGGCGGCGATCGCTCGAATGTGCGCTGGCGTCGTCCCGCAGCAGCCGCCGACGATGTTGACAAAGCCGTTGCGGGCGAAATCGCCGAGAAGCCGCGAGGTTGTTTCGGGCGTTTCGTCATAACCCGTCTCGCTCATCGGATTGGGCAGGCCCGCGTTGGGATAGCACGAGACGTAGGTGTCGGCGACGCGGGCGATATCCTCGATGTAAGGGCGCATCAGCGCCGCGCCGAGCGCACAGTTCAAGCCCACCGCGAGCGGCCGGGCGTGGCGCACCGAGTCCCAGAATGCCTCGGGCGTCTGGCCCGAGAGCGTCCGACCGGACGCGTCGGTGATCGTTCCCGAGACGATGATCGGCAGCCGCACATCGTGCGCCTCGAAGTACGCGTCGATCGCGAACAGCGCGGCCTTTGCATTGAGCGTGTCGAAGACCGTTTCGACGAGCAGGAGGTCGACGCCGCCTTCCACCAACCCATCGATCGCCTCGGTGTAGGCCACCACCAGCTCGTCGTAGCTCACGTTGCGGAAGCCTGGGTCGTTGACGTCGGGAGAGATCGTCGCCGTGCGGTTTGTCGGCCCGAGAGCGCCTGCGACAAAGCGCGGCTTCCCGGGCGTCTTCGCGTTCCACGCATCGGCGCATTCGCGCGCGATACGCGCAGCCGCAAGGTTGATCTCGCGCACGCGGTGCTCGAGCTTGTAATCCGCCTGCGCGATGCGCGTCGCATTGAAGGTATTGGTTTCGATGATGTCCGCGCCTGCCTCGAGAAACGCGTGGTGGATCGAGCGCACGACGTCAGGCCGCGTCAGTGCCAAGAGATCGTTGTCGCCTTTGAGATCGTGCGCGTGCGCCTGCAGGCCGCAGGCCGCGGGCCCGCGATACTCGGCTTCGCCCAGCTTGTGCGCCTGAATCATGGTGCCCATCGCGCCGTCGAGGACGAGGATGCGCTTGTCGAGGAGGCTCGTGAGGAGCGCCGTCTTGTCGTTTGTCTTGCTCATGTCATCGTCTCCAAAAAACAAAAAACCCGTTCAGCTTGCCGCCGAGCGGGTTTCCATCGAAAGCCGCTTTAGCTGCATTTGTAGAGCGCCCGCAAGCTGGGGTCAAATCGGCGCTATGAGTGGAAGTTAAGGGCTGGCGGCTCAATTGTCAACCGGCGCCTCGCGATCGGATACCATTCGACGACAGGCATGCCCATGATCGACTCCGACATTCAGCGCTTGCTGGACACGGTTTTCAACGCGGCTGCGGGCGAACCCGACGTGGCGGCACTCCGCGCCGCGGCGGAGGACGCGCCCCTGCGGCTCGGCGGCGCGCCCGAACCGATGCGCTCGATTCATGATGTCTTGGTCCCGGGACGAGCCGGATCGATGCCGGTGCGCGTCTACCGGCCCGAGAGCCCGTCTTTCCTGCCGCTCGTTCTTTTTGCGCACGGTGGCGGCTGGGTCACGGGATCGCTTTCCTCGCACGACAAGCTCTGCCGCATCCTCGCCAACCGGCTGCGCGCAGTCGTCGTCGCCGTCGATTACCGGCGTGCGCCCGAGCACGTTTATCCCGCTGCGCTCAACGATTTCGAAAGCGCGTGGCGTTGGGTGCTTGGGCAAGCCACGCGCTTGGGCGCAAACGGCGCCCGGTTCGCGGTCGCGGGAGACAGTTCCGGCGGGAATCTCGCTGCGGCGTTGACGGTGCGCCTGCGCGAATCCGGCGAGCGAGCGCCCGATCTCCAGCTGCTCCTCTATCCCGCGCTCGATGCGACCTGCTCACGCGCCTCGTATCGCGAATTTTCGAGCGGCTACAATCTCTCGGCATTGCAGATGGCGTGGTACTGGAACGCGTATCGCGAACGATCGGTGCCCGATGCGCCGGAGCTATCGCCTCTCGCCGCGAAATCGCTTGCGGGCGTGGCTCCCGCGGTGATCGCCGTCGCCGAAAACGACGTGCTGCGCGACGATGCGATCGATTACGCGCACCGTCTCGCCGACGGAGGCGTCGCGGTGCGTCTCGTTCGCTGCGAAGGAATGATCCATGGTTTCCTGCGCTGGACCGGCGCGGTTCCCGCGGCAGCGCATTGGATCGACGCCATCGCAACCGCAGCCCGCGAGACGTTGGCGGAAGCTCCGATGAACGCGCCGAGATCGAGCGTACCGACGCCATGAGGGATCGCCGAAGGCGGCGCACGACAAGCGAAGCGTGCGGGCCGCTGGCCGTGCTTTTTGACGGCGTCGGCGAGATCAGCGCGGACGACGTGGAAATCGGCTGGTACGCGGAACGGCTGCCGCGCGATGCGGGAACGCTTCTGGAGGCGATGTCGGGTTCGGGTCGCCTGCTTGTTCCTCTGCTCGACGCGGGTTTCAACGTGCACGGCGTGGACAAGTCCGAGGCGCGGCTCGCACGCTGCGCCGCCAGGCTTGCCGCGGCCGGACGTGCCGCTCAGCTTTTCCGCCAGGACATCGCCGCGCTCAATCTTCCGTTTCGCT
>Ga0137378_10002605_pt1 | contig 15493 bp, 14 predicted proteins | sample SagtaG_21_FD_104813 | JGI IMG/M metagenome (GOLD analysis project Ga0137378, IMG submission 104813) | Vadose zone soil microbial communities from Sagehorn Ranch, Mendocino, California, USA - Sage2_L_60_16 metaG | ecosystem: Environmental > Terrestrial > Soil > Vadose zone | place: USA... | reverse complement strand
GGCCATGCCAGGATCATCGGCATCGGGCGCGAGGTCGTGGGGCTGCGCAAGGACGGCTCGACGTTCCCCATCGATCTCGCGGTCAGCGAATCTCGCATTGGCCAGGATCGTTTCTTCACCGGGATTCTTCGAGACATCAGCGAGCGCAAGCGTGCAGAGGAAGCGTTGCGAAAAAGCGGGGAGCGCTTTCAGCAGATGGCCGACAGCGCCCCGGTCTTCATATGGACGAGCGGCCCTGACAAAGGCTGCACGTGGTTCAACAAACCGTGGCTCGACTTTGTCGGTCGCGCGATGGAGCACGAGCTCGGCAACGGATGGGCCGAGAACGTCAATCCTGACGATTTTGAGCGCTGCCTGAAGATCTACGTCGAGGCGTTCGACGCACACGAATCGTTCGAGATGGAGTACCGGGTCAGGCGACACGATGGAGAGTACCGCTGGGTGACGGACCATGGAGTTCCGCTTTACGGCGCCGGAGGAGTATTTGTCGGATACATCGGCTCGCGCATAGACATCACCGACCGGATGACGGCGGAAAATGAATTGCGGAAGGCCGACCGGCGCAAGGATGCATTTCTGGCAACGTTGGCGCACGAGCTTCGCAATCCACTCGCCCCAATTCGCAACGCGATGGAACTGATGCGACGGGCCGAAGCCGACACAGCGCAGACGGCTGAGGCCCGCGACGTGATCGAGCGGCAGGTCGGACAGATGGTTCGGCTCATCGACGATCTGATGGATGTCTCTCGCATTACCAATGCAAAACTGCAACTCCGGAAAGAGCGAATCACGTTGGATGCCGTTGTGCGATCTGCATTAGAAGCGTCGAGTCCGCTCATCGAGGCACAGACTCAGGAGCTCGCTGTGACGCTGCCGAAAGAATGCATCTATCTCGACGCCGATCTGACGCGGCTCGCTCAGGTTTTCTCGAACCTGCTCAACAACGCCTCCAAGTACACCGAAAAGGGCGGTCATATCTGGATTGCTGCCGAGCGAAGCGATGCCGAAGTCGTGATTTCGGTCAGGGACACCGGGATCGGAATTCCCGCCGAGCACGTGCCACACCTGTTCGAAACGTTCTCGCAGGTTGCCGAACCTTTGGAGCGGTCGCAGGGCGGGCTCGGGATTGGTTTGTCGCTGGTGCGGGGACTGGTCGAGCTTCACGGCGGACACGTCGAAGCGCGCAGCAGCGGTCCCGGCACAGGCAGCGAGTTCATCGTGCGCCTGCCGATCGCTCAGGTTACGACCGATACGCGGCCGCCGAGCGATGATCGCGACAAGGCTCCCCACGGCGGCAATTGCCGGATCGTCCTGGTCGAGGACAACAAAGACGCCGCCGAGAGCTTGGCGAAGCTGCTGCGTGTCATGGGTCACACGGTTCACACCACGCATGATGGTCTAGGGGCAGTGCAGGCGGCGGCGACGATTTGCCCCGACGTCGTGCTGCTCGACATCGGCCTGCCCATGATGAATGGCTACGAGGCAGCGCGGCTTATCAGAAAGGAGCCGTGGGGAAACATGGCCCTCATCGCGCTGACAGGCTGGGGCCAGGAGGAAGATAAGCGCCGTTCATTCGAGGCAGGTTTCGACCATCATCTGACCAAGCCGGTCGATCCCGGCGCGCTGGAAAAGCTTCTGGCACTGATCAAGCCCGGATCCGGGTCCGAAACGCCGACAAGACGCCCGCCTCCGGCGACGGGCCAAGACGCGAAAGACGTCTCTTCCGATGCCGCGCGAACGCCTGCGGGAAAGCGGACATGAAGCGCTTGGGCGACATGACGACGTTGCCGGGCATCGCGGCTGTCCGACCGCGGAGTTGAAGCAGAGATCCCGAGCAGCCTTTCTGATGGTGTGGCTCGATCAACTCAGCGAGGCGTTGAGCTGGTGTGTGCCTTTCATACCCCCGGCGGATTTTCGGGGACAACCCTCAGCCATCCCTTCGTACAAGTCTGCACGGATGGGTAATATCCCTGATCCGGGCAGTAGTAGCGGTAGTCTTGTTGCAACGGCGCATAGAGATAATCACTCGTTACCGGATAGGGGTACGGATACAAATAGGGATAAAACCCGAGTCCCCAGAAGAGCGGCGCGGTGATGAAAACGAATCTGTGATGGCCGTGCTGGAAATGGTGAAAGCCGCTGTGATGAAAGCCGCTTCCATGAAAGCTGCTTGGACCATGGAAGCCGCTCCCGCGATGCTGCGCGTAAGAGACATTTGCTACGGCCGCCAGCGCAAGGCAGCTTAGCAACGCCAATAAGAACTTTTTCATGCGTCAACCCTCCGACTAGACCAGCCCTGCCGGACGCGTCTGCCGACGGCAACCGTCAAACAAGAGGCTGGGTAAAGCTCCATCAGAATAGTTAACAGGCCAGGGCTCGCATCACTTCCGCGCCGCGAGAGATTCCGGCTGTTCTAGGTCCCCCGGGTCTTCGATCGTCGCCCAGGCAAGACCGAACGCGCCGACGGTGCGAGACCCAAGCTCTGGGCCGCACGCGCTCGAAGCATGTGCGCTGGCCCCATGTTGGGCAGTCCGTATCGCGAGTATTCCCCTCGTGGTTTCGCCGAGGAATAGATGACGCCGAAGCTTTGTTTACCGCTGAGACGGGCGCGGTTGCAGATCTGCGAATGGCGACCGGCGATGGCATTCATGACGGATGCCGTTCCCGGCAGAAACCTCTTTTGCGGAGGAGACGATGCCGTTGCGTGGCACTGCACATCGCCTATGCATCGGGTTTGCCGCGGGATTCCTACTGGCCCCTGGACTCGCTCAGGCAGTTCCGAGCTTCGCTCGCCAGACCGGCCTCGAATGCGTTGCTTGTCATTTGAGTTGGCCGGAGCTTACGCCCGTGGGCAGGCAATTCAAGCTCGGCGGCTATACACTCATGCAAAGCGTAAAAGAAGATCGTCCATGGTTTCCGACGCGAAACGACGGACCACCTCCGAAGCTGCCGCTGGCCGCAATGCTGCAACTCTCGGCGACCCATACCAACGGCACTGCAGACGCCGATCCGAGTAATTTTCCCCGGAACAACAGTGCAGTGCTGCAGCAATTCAGCGTGTTCTATGCCGGCCGGATTGCGGAAAACGTCGGCGCCTTCGCCCAATGGACTTACGACGGGATGGCCCACCACAGCGCCATCGACAACGTCGACCTTCGTTACGCCGATCGTCTCAAGCGCGACGGCATGGATCTAAGCTACGGATTGACGCTTAATAACAATCCGACCGTATCGGACATCTACAACACGACGCCTGCCTGGGGGTTCCCATTCGCAAGCTCGAGCGTGGCAATCGTTCCCAACGCAGCGGCATTGATCGACGGAGGTCTCGGGCAGCAAGTTGCGGGATTGGGTACGTATGCGCTATGGAACGACACTCTCTACGCGGAGCTTGCGGCTTACCGCACGGCGGACAAGGCACTCTCGATCTTTCGCGCCGGCACGGACAAGACGACCGATGCGGTTCTTCACGGGGCGGCGCCTTATGCGCGCTTGGCGCTCCAGCACGTGTGGGGTGAAGGCAGGCATTCCGCGATGATCGGCACCTACGGAATCAACGCGCGGAAGTTCCCCGACAGCCTGGATCCGACGGGGCCCACTGACCGCTTTCGCGACGTGGGCATCGATGCTCAGTACCAGTACATCACCGACCGTCATCGCTTCTCCACGCAACTCAACTGGATCAGCGAGCGACAGGACCTGGACGCGACCTTTGGCGCGGGTGGCGCGAGCAATCAATCCGACCGACTGCGAACGTTCAAGGGCAAGGTCACCTATTACTACGACACCCAGTACGGCGCAACGCTGGCGTACTTTCGCACGACCGGGGGCGAAGACGACGGCCTCTACAACACGGGTGAGCCCGTGACCGGGAGCGCGACCGGCAGCCCCAAAACCAGCGGCTGCATTTTTGAGGTGAACTGGTTGCCGCGGCGCGATGTGCGGCTCCTGCTGCAATACACCGCTTATCGGGACTTCAATGGCAGCCGAACGAACTACGACGGTTTCGGCCGCAATGCCAGGGACAATAACACGCTCTTCCTGATGGGATGGATCATGCTCTGACGAAGGAGATATTTTTCATGGATGACAATCGCAAAAAACGACGCTCGGTGCTGAGGGGCGCTGCGCTGCTGGCGACTGCTGCCCTGACTGCCCGGGTGATGCCGGGCAAAGAAGCGCTTGCGCAAGCGAAGGCGTCCAAAGAGGCAATGCAATATCAGGACAAGCCCAACGCAGACAAGCAGTGCAGCAATTGCCGGAGCTTCTTTCCGTCCAACGGCTGCGCGATCGTTGAAGGACCCGTGAGCCCGAGCGGATATTGTCTTGCCTGGTCGAAGAAAACCTGAGTCGGGTCGGGATAGAGCAAATTCACGGTGAAGGACAATGCCGAGTTGACGCGGCTATAATCCGGCGAGGACTCGAAGGACCGAGTCCCAGAAAGAGCCCGCCTCGTCGCAGCGCACGTCGGCCGTCTCCGTGCGGTGCGAGCGTTGGCGTAGCATGGCGCTTTCTGACGAGCACTACCTCCATGTTACCTGCTCGCACCGGGACCCTCTCGCCAATAGTGGTGATCGGCTTCGTTGCCGCGTTGCTTGCATTGTTGATGGTCGGCGGCGCCGGTCCTGCGTACCGGCTGAAGCTCGTCGACTTGGGCCATGCGTTTGCCGTTCTGAAGTGGGGTGCGTGGACCGGTCTCGGTGCCATTTTCATCGCCCTTGTTGGCGCATGGGTCACGCGGCCCGGCACGCGCGGTCGCGGTTTCGCCTTGACCTTGGTCGCGATCGTGATCGGGGGAATCGCGTTTGGCGTACCGTTCGCGATGTTGCAGAACGCGAAAAGATTGCCGCCGATCCACGACATCACGACCGACATCGAGAACCCACCACGATTCGTGGCGATGGTCCCGCTGAGAATAGGGTCTCCCAACACGGTTGAGTACCAAGGCGGGAATATTTCTCAGCAGCAACGCACGGCGTATCCGGATATTCAGCCGGCCACGATTGCCGAGCCGCCCGATGTGGCGTTCAAACGGGCATTGAATGCCGCGCGCGACCTCCGGTGGCAGATCGTCGCCACGGCACCGGATGAAAGGCGGATCGAAGCAACCGATACGACGACCTGGTTTGGGTTCAAGGATGACATCGTCGTCCGCGTCACGCCCACTGACGGCGGCAGCCGCATCGATGTGCGGTCGGTCTCACGCCTTGGGCAAGGCGATCTCGGCAAGAATGCCGCGCGCATCCGCGCGTACCTGGAGCGGCTACAGCGATGAGAGCAAGCAAGATGATTCCTGCTTCCTGAAACCATCGGATGCACGCTACCTTTCCCCTTCTCCGAGATACCGATTTTCCGCGGCTGCGTCGTCGGGAACTTGAAACGCTGCAGGTCAATCTCGGCTACCGCTGCAACCAGACGTGCCAGCACTGCCATGTGAATGCGGGTCCCGCGCGGAAGGAGATGATGGACGCGGAAATCGCGGCTATGGTGATCGAGGTCGTGCGCGCACGCAACATCCGGGTTCTCGACCTTACCGGCGGCGCACCGGAACTGAATCCTCAGTTTCGCGGGATCGTCCTTGCGGCACGAGCCATCGGCACGCGCGTGATCGATCGCTGCAATTTGACCGTTCTCTCTGAAGCAGGCCAGGAAGGCCTCGATGAGTTCCTCGCGCAGCAACGGGCCGAGGTCGTCGCTTCGCTGCCCTGCTACTCCAAGGACAACGTGGATGCTCAGCGCGGAGACGGGGTGTTCGAGCGAAGCATCGATGGATTGCAAGGGCTGAACAGGCTCGGTTATGGCCGAGCCGATACCGGTCTCGTCCTGAATCTGGTCTATAACCCCCTCGGCCCGTACCTGCCGCCCAGCCAAAGCGATCTGGAGCGCGATTACCGGCGAATATTGGGAGAGCGTTTCGGTGTGGTTTTCAACCGGCTTTTCACCATCGCCAACATGCCCATTCAGCGTTTTGGCAGCACGCTTATTTCCAAGGGCCAGTTTGCGGCCTATAGGCAGCTGCTGCACGATGCTCATCGGCCGGAGAACCTCGACGGCGTGATGTGCAGGAGCCTGATCTCGGTCGACTGGCTTGGCTATCTGTACGATTGCGACTTCAACCAAATGCTCGAGCTGCCGCTGGGCGGCAAATCCCCAACATCGCCGCGACGACACTTGCGCGACCTATTGCGAGACGAGGACCGGAAATTCGACCGCGCGGCTATCGCCGTAGCCGACCATTGTTACGGATGCACCGCGGGGCAGGGTAGCAGTTGCGGGGGCGCGTTGAGAGCTGCATGACGCTGTTAATCACACGATCAACGGCTGCAATCTCCAACATGTGTTCTCCCTCCCCTTCAAGGGGAGGGATGGGGTGGGGATGGGAATCCGCGCTTTCCGCAAACTGTCGCAGCAACCCCACCCCCATCCTAACCTTCCCCCTGAGGGGGAAGGAATGCGGCATCGATCCGTAAGCGACGCGACATGCGTGCGAAGCCGATTGTTATTGGCGTACTGCTCGCGCTGGTGGTCGTCGCCTGGTTCGTCCTCGATCTGGGCCGCTTTCTGACGATCGAGAAACTGCGCGAGCATCAAGACTGGCTGATCCAACAGAAAAACGCGAATCCGTTTTTGTTCGGAGCAGCGTTCTTTGCGGTCTACGTCTTGATCACCGGCGCGTCACTGCCGGGCGCCGCTATTCTGACGCTCGCTGCAGGCGCGCTGTTCGGTCTGCTGTGGGGCGTCGTGCTGGTTTCCTTCGCCTCCGCCATCGGCGCCACGATCGCATTCCTTCTGGCCCGCTACGTATTGCGCGACTTCGTCCGGGCCCGCTTCGAAAAACAGATCGTGGCCGTCGACGCTGGCATGCAGAAGGATGGAGCGTTCTATCTGCTCGCGCTTCGCCTGGTGCCGATCTTTCCCTTCGTTCTGATTAATCTGGCGGTGGGTCTCACCGCGATCCCGGTGACGACGTTTTACTGGGTCAGCCAGCTCGGAATGCTGCCGGGCACGATCATCTACATCAACGCCGGCACGCAACTCGCGCAGATCAAGACGCTTTCCGACGTCGCTTCGCCCGCGCTCCTCGGCTCGTTTGCGTTGCTGGGTATTTTTCCACTGTTGGCGAAGTTCGCGTTGGACCGGATCAAGGCGCGCAAGGTGTATCGCCGCTGGGAAAAGCCGTATCGCTTCGACCGCAATCTGATCGTCATCGGGGCGGGCGCGGCCGGGCTGGTCGCCGCCTATGTCGGCGCCTTCGCCAAGGCGAAAGTCACGCTGGTCGAAGGCGAGTTGATGGGCGGAGATTGCCTCAATTTCGGCTGCGTTCCTTCGAAGTCTCTCATTCGTGCGGCAAAGCTCGTCCATGAGGCGCGGCGCGCAAACGCGCTTGGCTTGCGCGACACGCGCATCGAATTCGAGTTCGCCGACGTCATGGCGCGCATCAAGCGCGTCATCGCAACCATCGCGCCGCACGATTCCGCGGAGCGCTACAAGGCCTTGGGCGCAGACGTGGTGCGCGGACACGCGAGAATCGTCTCCCCCTGGGCGGTCGAGGTGAGGAACGGAAGTGGGTCGCAGACGCTGACCACACGTGCGATCGTCATCGCGGCGGGCTCGACTCCGACAATTCCGCCGATTCCCGGCCTTTCAACCACCGAGTGCCTTACCTCTGACACATTCTGGGACTTGTCCCGGTTTCCGCAGCGGCTGGTCGTGTTGGGCGGCGGTCCGATCGGCTGCGAGCTCGCACAAGCGATGGCGCGCTTCGGTGTGGCTGTAACGATCGTGGAAATGGCCGACCGCCTATTGGTGCGCGAGGATCCGGACGCTGCCGCTGCCGTTGCATCCGCGCTGGCGGCTGACGGAGTCACGCTCCTGACCGCGCACAAGGCGATTCGCATCGATCAAACGGGCAGCGCCAGGTCGATCGTCGTCGAAGCCGCGGGCCAGGAAAAACGGATCGAATACGATGCGCTCCTGTGCGCGGTGGGGCGCGCTCCGCGCGTTGTGGGCTACGGCCTCGAAGCGCTGGGTATCCCGATCCGGGACGACGGGACTGTCGAAACGGATGCCTATTTGCAGACACTTTATCCGAACATCTATGCCTGCGGCGACGTGGCCGGCCCGTATCAATTCACGCACACCGCGGCGCACCAGGCCTGGCATGCCGCCACCAATGCATTGCTGGACGGACTCTGGCACGTCAAGCCGGACTACTCGGTGATTCCGTGGGCAACGTTCACCGATCCCGAAGTGGCTCACGTCGGGCTCAACGAAACGGAGGCAACACGAAACAAAACACCCTTTGAAGTGACGCGCTATGCGCTGAAGGACCTCGATCGCGCGATCGTCGACGAAACGGCTGCGGGGTTTGTCAAGGTTCTCACCGCGCCCGGCAAGGACCGTATATTGGGCGTCACGATCGTCGGCGAGCACGCCGCGGACCTGCTCACGGAATACGCGCTCGCGATGCAGCACGGAATCGGCCTGAAGGGTATCTTCGCCACGGTTCACACTTATCCGACGCTTGCCGAGGCGAACAAGTATGCAGCGGGTGAGTGGAAACAGCGTCATGTACCGAAGCGCGCCCTTGCCCTCGGCGAGCGCTATCTGGCGTGGCGTCGCGGGGATTGAACGCCGTGCAGCAGACCGTGCGGCCGAGCGCGAACCTGACGATCATCATTCCGGTGCTGAATGAAGGCAGCGTCATCGCGAGACTCTTGGCTTCGCTGGCGCTGTTTCGCGAGCGCGACGTCGAAGTCGTCGTCGTCGACGGGGGCAGCAAGGACGGCACATCGGCAGGCGCTGGTTCCGGTGCCGATCAACTCATCGTTGCGCATCGCGGCCGCGCGCGCCAGATGAACGCGGGCGCCGTTGCCGCGCATGGGCAGGTGCTGTTGTTTCTTCACGCGGATACGCGGCTGCCGACAAACGCCGACAGCTTGGTCCTGAATGGACTCGCCGCCACCGGTCTCGAATGGGGGCGTTTCGACGTGCGGATCGACGGCGCGTCGCGCTGGCTGCCTTTCGTCGCCTGGCTCATGAATCTGCGCTCCCGAGCCACGGGCATCGCCACAGGCGATCAAGCGATGTTCATCACTCGACACGCGTTTGATGCGCTGGGCGGCTTTCCCGACCAGGCGCTCATGGAAGATGTCGAGTTGTCTTCGCGCCTGCTGCGGCGCGGGCGGCCGTTGTGTCTCAGGCCGCCGGTGGTCACGTCGGGGCGGCGCTGGGTGTCGCGCGGAATCTGGCGAACGATCGTCTTGATGGGGTGGATACGACTGCTCTATTTTTTCGGGGTGACGCCCGACCGGCTTGCGCGACTGTACCGATAGCCGTTACCCGTGGGCTCGACCATAGTCATCATCTTTGCCAAGGCGCCGGTTCCCGGCGTCGTGAAAACACGGTTGATCCCTGCGCTCGGGCCGGCAGGGGCCGCACGGCTGGCGCTGCGCATGCTCGAGCATGCGCTACAGGTCGCCGCGGACGCGGGGCTGGGGCCAGTTCAATTGCATGGCGCGCCCGACGCGGAACATCCGGCGCTGCAAGCAGCGGCCGCGCGCGCGGGTGCGACCTGTCTCGCGCAGACATCCGGCGATCTGGGCGAGCGAATGCGATCGGCGCTGACGGCGGCACTGCGGCGTTCACCGCGAGCGCTGCTCCTCGGAACCGATTGTCCGGCGCTCGATGCCGATGTTCTGCGCGAAGCGGATGCGGCGCTGGTGGCGGGCGCGGACTGCGCCTTCGTGCCGACCGCCGACGGTGGCTTCGCGCTTACCGGTTTTCGGCGCGAAGCGCTTACCGCGATTGACGCAGTCTTTGCCGACGTTCCCTGGAGCACGTCCGCCGTCCTGTCCTCGACCCGCGATCACCTTCTGCGCGCGCAGCTCCGCTGGACGGAATTGGCCACGCTGGTCGATGTGGACCAACCGGCCGACCTGATACACGTTCCCCCGGAGTGGCTTGGACCGGCGGTCGGAGCGCGGGCCGCCGATGCGACATGGCCTTAAAGACCTATTCCGGGAGCACGTTCTCCGCATCGCGCTGAACCGGATACGGAACCCTCCATTCCGCGCTCCAATAGCTGCGCTGGGGCCGTAGCGGCATCAGCAACAGCTGCAGGATCTGATTATCCCGTGGTTCAGAATAGCCTGGCACACCGATGTCTATGGCGGCCTGGGGTACGTTGAGGTTCAGTGTGCCGTGCAAGCGATCCCACCAGCTGAACACCGACGACCAGTTCGAGTTCACTTCGTTGAAGCGTTTCGAGTGGTGGATCCCGTGCATGCGGGGCGTGACGAAAAACAGGACCATCCAGCGCTCGATCGTGATCGGCAGTCGAATGTTGCTGTGCTGAAACCAGGTGTTCAGCTGAAAAGCGGATTCGTAAACGACAAGCATCCACGGCTCTCCTCCGATCACGACCACCTGCAGGGCGCGAAACGCTGCGGAAAAGGCAATCTCGAGAAAGTGAAACCTGAAGGAGGTGCTGAGATCGAGATCGGGATCGACGTGATGAACGTTATGGAAGCGCCACAGGAATGGCCAGACATGATTCGCCCGGTGCCAGTAGTAGAACGAGAGATCGAAGAGCAAGAACGTCACGACGGCCTGGAGCAGTACCGGCATTCGCACCATCCCAGTCAGTCCCCAGCTGTTTTGGGACACCTCTTCCAGCATCCAAGACGCGACCGGGCGGACGATCATGAGCGCGACGGCAATCGCGAGTGCCGCCACGGCCGAATTGACGACCAGGCGGCGACCGAGCAGCTGTTTTTGTTTGCGCAACGGAAACATCCGCTCCAGCGCGAATAGAATCGCGATCGCGACGATCAGGAGAAGGACTGAAAAGCTCAACAGAGAAGCGGCGATTCCGTGGGAATCTACCGTGAGGGCGCGGTCAAGGGAAGCGTTGCCTGCTGCAATTCATAGTCCGGCCCGTCGACGATGCGCCGGCGATACGAAGCCTCAGCAGGGCTTCCCGCGGGCCACTGTGCGTCGAAATCAGCGAGAAAGCGGTCGTGGTCGTAGGCAACTGCAAGCGCTTCCACCGTGACGCCTTCGATTTCGACCCCGTACAACGGCGTCGCATATGCGGATGGACTGATTGCAACGCGTGTGATGATACCGTAACGCGCGGCTGCGAAATTCGGCATGCCGGCGGCCCCGTTGTTCGCGATGACACCGGCGCCGACGCGGCGAAGCAGCGGCAAACAGTGTGGGTGCAAGCGAAGATGTCGATGTCGGCCTCATCGAACCAGCGAGCCGCCCGATCGACGCCCACTGCTTCGGATAGGGCCTCTATCCCGAGCCCCCAGCCCGCCAGCGATGAAGGATCACCGTGAATAACCGCCACTCGTGCACCGCCGACGTCGATTCGCCGCCACATGGGCAACTGTGCCAAATCGCGTTGCAGCTCCGGGAAAAGGATCGCGCTTGTCCGTAGCCGTTCCATGATGGCGTTCGACCGATCGACCACGTCATCGTCTACGAAATCGGGGTATCCGCAGCCGCATCCGATTTCTGTGCTGCCGACTGGCCTGGCAAGCTCGGTTTCGACGTTCCCGCGAACGGCGTCATACGCGAGGACCAACTCGTTGATTCGCCGGAAGCGCTCCGGCGCGATATTGAACCAGTTGAAATCGCCGTTGAAGACAAGATGCTTGGCGCCGCGCTCGCGCTCGAACATCCTGATGACCTCGTCGAGCGCCGGTTCATTGCCGTACAGCCCGCCGACCACGTACAAAGTCTCGGTGGCCGTCGAGGCGTGCTCCCGGAAGATCGATGCATCGTAGCGATAGTCGGGTGGACAGTTGCGGCCGGGGATCACGGATTCACGCTGCAAATGTAACTGGGCTCATCGAGCGGCGGCTGCGCCTTGGTTCGGGAGTGAAATTTTGCGCGAGTCGTTGATGGTCCAGTCGTAATCGATAAAGTCGACTTTGTACCCCTCCGGGATCTTCACTTCCCGATGCCGGTTGATGTAAGCGATCAAGTCCGGGCTCGCACGCTGGAAGTCCTCGCGATAGAACTTGAGGATTTCTGAAATTTTGACTTCCCTGGCATCACTTGAGACCGTGAGATTTCGCTTTTCACTGAAAAATAGCTGTGCGGCGGCGGCCAGCTCGCGGTCCAAACTGAGGGTCGTAAATGGCTTTCGGGGAAGTCGCGGGCAGCTCACGGACATGCAGTTCAACGCGAAGTGCACCCGCTCATCTCGCATGGTGCGAATCACGTCGTTTTCGAGGGCGTACAGCGACATCGCGCGGCCGCCGATCGTGAATTTCTTCATCCAGAAAAAACGAAGTTTTTGCAATCCCGTGAGCGATCGAGGTATCCCGGAGTCGACGACGTTGAACATCGCCAGCGCGTTGTAGGCGTTGATGTAAAACGCGAGCCTTGCTTCGCCGCTGGAAAACATGGTGGGATTCGACTCTGGGCTGGTCGAAGCGATGTAGGCAACGGTGGAATGGAGGTCGCCAGGGGCTCGCGCGATCCCTTCAAAGTCGACCCGGCCGTATTCGTCGACGAATCGCTCCAGAACCGCGGCCCACCCGGGCGGCACGGCAGGGTCGAGCGCCTGACCGATGGCTAAGTCCGGTCGAGCGACGAGGAGCCAGACGAGGACAAGTCGTCGCACGCTTGCGGTCGCGCCCATGACTTACCCGCTTTCGCGCGCGGCACCGCTGCGACGCTTCAAGAGCGCGCGCTGGCGGGTCTGGCCTTTCATGCGCCTGAGCGGATGCCCGTTCGGATCGGCGCGCGCAAGGCCTGGATCCTGTTGGCTCCGCTCGCCGGTCATTGGATGCCAGAAAACAACCGTCGGCCCTTCGTTCAGCGGCATCGGACGAAGAATGAAGCTATCGCGTTTCGCATTATGCAAGCACATCGACATCGGACCGTCACCCGTCATGACCTTGAACACGCATGCCTGGATACGGTCTTCCTCGAGGGCCTGCGCATCCATGAAATTATGGATAGCGAAGGAGAGTGTCCTGACTCGGCCACGAGACCTCACGAGGTCGCTTTTCATCACCCAGGCTTTCGCGGCCAACCACTTGGCAATGGAATAGACAAAGCGCGGATGCAAGCCGAGCCAAGCCACCAGGCTCCTCAGCGCCACCAGGCGATCAGTCCGGGGGAGCGCTATTCCCGCAGTCGCGGTCTGAAGCTCGTTAATGAAGCTCGCGTCGGAGAACGCGTCATAGAGCGCGCCGTTTGCTTCCAGACAAAGTGCATAGCGGTTGCACCCGGGGTGACCGATACGCGATGCCTCGAAATTTAACGAGGTCCCGGCGCCAGCCTCGATTTGGCGCCAGACGCTTTCGGGGGAGATGCCGGCGCCACGGCCGCGCCGGACGCCGCGTCCGGCAGCGGCCTGGAGCTGAAAAGATGCGGTGCGTATCGCGCCGGCATGCGCCCGGAAAAAGCGCACCAGCTCGGGGATTTCGTGAAAGTTTCCGTCGTGCACGGTCGTGTTGAACATGACCGAAAGTCCGAGCCTTCGCGTACGGCCGAGATATTCGGTGCGGATGCGATTGAGTTCCCGTTCCGTAGTGAAGCCTTTTCGCTGCTGCGTCGTGTCGACATGAAATACGACGTCGACCAGGCCGTGCGCCGCCAGCGCGCTCAGCAGCGAGCGGCTCGCCCTGATCCCGTTGGTCATCAGCGTCGGGCGCATCACGAGCGAGCTGATACGGGCGACGACTGCCAACAACTCGTCGCGATCGCGAAGCGTCGGATCGCCGCCGGTGACTTGTACATCGGTGTGCCTTCCGTAATGGCTGAAAATGAGATCGATGCGGCGGAAGACTTCCTTGAGGGGCACATCCTTGACCGCCTCGGAGTTTTCCGAGAGATAACAAAGCGAGCAGTCGAGATTGCAACGCTGGGTTACTTCCAACGCGACGCAGCCAATCGGCCAACGCAATCCCATTTGTTGGCCGGCGGAGGCGCATCCGGCTGATGCGATTGCAACCCGTGCTCGATCCATGGCCGATTCGCCAGGGCGTAATGGAGGATCGGCCGGAAATGCGTCGATCTCGGCGCGAGTCATGAATCGCACCTTGCCTCCTTCTTCACACACGCACCATAGCGCCGACCGTGTCCGGCGTCGGGAAAAGCGAGTCCTTGTCGATCACGCCTCGCCACGCGCCGGATAATCCTTGGCAATGACGAAGTCGAGCGCCGGGACGACATCACGGAAATGCGGCCGTGCAAACGGCATCGACTGGACCGACGCCCAATACAGCGTGTGGTCGGGTCGCACCAGAAACACTCCCGGCTCGCTGAAAAGCGACGGCTCTTCGACGCCGGCGGAGGTCGTGCCGCGTCCGGTCGATATATACAAGCCCCACGCGCGCGCCGTGCCGATCGTTAGCGAATGGCCCACTAAAAGCTGCGAAAGCCCCCAGCTGGTCTGCGCCTGCCGCGCGCGCTCTTCCGTATCGCTGCTTAGCGCGATGGTCTCGACGCCACGAATCGCGAATTCGGGAACCTGACTGTCGAGTTCGGCGATGTAGGTCTTGCAGATCGGGCAGTGCAGCCCGCGATAGAAAACAATGAGCGAGAAGCGTTGCGGTGATGCCGCCGCGAGGTTCCAGATCGTGCCGGACAGGGTAGGTACCACCAACTCGGGTACGGGTTGGCGCGGAAGCACACGAGACATCGGTATCTCCTTGTAGCTTTTGCGTGAATCACCGCGCAAAATGTGCAATTCCTGCGGTAGTAAAGGACCGGGCGGGCGCGGCAACTGGCGCACACGCTAGGTAAGTGATCGCTGGATCCGATGTTTTGGTCGCCGAAAGCGCTTGTGCCTTACAACAGAAATTTCATGAGCGGAGCGACTGGCATCACTTTGTTCGCACCTCACCGTGCGCTTCGTCAGGTCCTCCGTCAAGCTTGGCGCCGAAGCGCCGCCACAGGAGGTGATCGATCGACAGTCGTCCCGGCCCGCGGCAGAGCAGGACGAGCAGCATCGCCGCCCATTGGATGTGCGTCGGCCAGGCTTCGGGGTAGACAAAAACCTCGATCACCGTCGTCATCCCGAGCAGAACAAGCGCGGCGGGCCGCGTAAACAGGCCTAACACCAGCAGCACCGGCGCGGTCAGCTCGATGCTTGCCGCCATGTACGCCGCGACTTCTGGCGACAGAAGCGGCACGTGGTATTCGTCGGCGAACAGCGCGACCGCGGTGCCCCAGTTCGCGAGCTTGGTCATCCCCGAGTTCCAGAACACTGTGGCGACGGCAAACCGCAGCGGAAGGGCGAGCAGTGAATAAGGAATGCCTCCGAGCCAGCGGATCACTCGCCCGATCGACGCGGAGAGAAAGCGCTCGGAGGAAGACGATGCGGGCGCGCTCACCGGGCACTCGTGGCAGTCATGAATCGGCGGCGTCGGCGAGACGGAATTCGATCAAGCGCTCCGCCGCGAGATGCTCAGCCAGCAACGCCTGCGCCTCGGCGCACGGCGCTTCGTCCAACGCGGAGTGCAGC
>Ga0137378_10002603_pt1 | contig 15497 bp, 10 predicted proteins | sample SagtaG_21_FD_104813 | JGI IMG/M metagenome (GOLD analysis project Ga0137378, IMG submission 104813) | Vadose zone soil microbial communities from Sagehorn Ranch, Mendocino, California, USA - Sage2_L_60_16 metaG | ecosystem: Environmental > Terrestrial > Soil > Vadose zone | place: USA... | reverse complement strand
GTTCCCTCTCCCTGCGGGAGGGCCAGGGTGAGGGGGGTGCGGAAAATCGCTGCATCGACTTAGTATAATCTTGAAGGCAAATTACAATTATGCAGTTCGAAAAGATTGATTCCCGCGTGCCCCGCCGCCAGTTTGTCAAATCGCTCGCCGTCGCCGGGGTGGGATTGGCCGCGGGCTTGCCCGCCGCGGCGCCAGCCGCCGCCAGCACTGACGCCCAACCGAAGATCAAGCTGGGTCTGGACAACTTCTCGGTCCGGGCCATGGGCTGGAAGGCGGAGCAACTCATCGACTATGCCGTATCGCTGAAAACCGATTCGCTTTTCATCACCGACCTGAAACCGTTCGCGAATTTTTCGGACCCGTATCTGAGGGATTTGAAGGCCAAGGCGGCCGATCAAGGTCTGCAAATCCATCTTGGTTCCTGGAGCATTTGCCCCACCTCGCGCGCGTTCAAGAAAGATTGGGGCACCGCGGAGGAACATCTGGCGCTGGGCATCCGGATGGCGGCGGCCCTTGGCTCGCCGGTCTTCCGGGTCATTCTCGGCACCGGCGAGGACCGCCGGACCGAAGGCGGCATCGAAGCGCGCATCCGCGACACCGTCAAAGTCTGCCAGGCCCGGCGCAAGCAAGCCCTCGACGCCGGCGTGAAGATCGCCGTCGAGAATCACGCGGGCGACATGCAGGCCTGGGAACTCGTCACCTTGATCGAAGCCGCCGGCAAGGAGTACGTCGGCGCGAACATCGATTCGGGCAACGCCTGTTGGACGCTGGAGGAGCCGCGCCAGAACCTGGAGATCCTTGGCCCCTATGTGGTCACCACGAGCCTGCGCGATTCCGCCGTCTGGGAATACGAGGAGGGCGCGAAGGTGCAGTGGACGGCCATGGGCGAGGGGACGGTGGACCAGCCGGCTTACTTCAAACGGTTTGCGGAACTTTGTCCCGGCGTGCCGGTGCACATCGAAACCATCTCTGGTTTTCCGCGCGAACTGCCGTACTTCAAGAGCGACTTTTGGACTGCGTTTCCGAAAGCGCGCGCGAGCGATTTCGCCAAGTTCGTCGCGCTGGCCAGACGGGGCAAACCGATCGCGCCGCACCATTCGCCCGACGCCAAGGCGGAGCAGGAGTATCAAAAAGGCGAGATCGAGCGGAGCATCAAGTATTGCAAGGAAGTCCTGGGCCTGGGCTTGCAACGCTGACATTACGAAGCGACCGGAGCAACCGCACCTCCTGCCGGTTTGTCACCGAGGACGAGATTTGCCGGCGGCAATCGCGTTCGCGCAGCCACCTATTGGGCTACCGGCGCGTTCCAAGGCTCGACCGCGGTCAGGTCCGCGAAGCGCGCCAACTCCGACTTGGCCTTGCCTGCGGCGGCCCGCAAGTCGATCTGATTGCGGCTATAGCTCTGCAGGAGGTCGTTGCCAAAGAGGGCGAACAGGACCAGCAAAGCATAAAAATAGGCGTGCCGCCGGGGCGCCGTAATCTCCGTCCACCCTGAAATCAGATTCATAACGAGGCGTGGTCTGATTGACGATTCATTGCCTCCTTTTATACTCCTTCCGTGGGGCCTATTCCATCAGGCAGGGTACAAGGCGCGTCCCCCGGCTGGATACGAACCGCTCGCTAGGGGATTCCCCGGTGCAACCGCCGCGATTTTCAAACCCGAAACGCGAGCGGCAAGCCTCGGCCGGCATCAGGCATTCCACCTCTGAGAGCGTATTTTGAAGCTGTCGGCGGACGCCGCGTGAGGGCACGCGGCCTACGAGAAATGGCCCAAATCCCGAAGCCCTGTAGGCCCGGTCCCCTGACCGGGCGATTTTTAAAACAAGCCCTGAGCTTCGGATCTTTCTACACGTCGCAAATGTGGACACCTTGCTTCAGGGAAGCCAGCGTATCGGGGCGTTTCGGAATGAATTCCTGGGCGACGTGGCCCTGGTAGCCGGTGGCCAGGATCGCCTTCATCACGGCCGGATAATGGATCTCCTGCGTGTCATCGATCTCCGCGCGGCCAGGAACGCCGCCGGTGTGGTAGTGGGCGATGTACTGGTGGTTCTGCTGGATGGTGGCAATCAAATCCCCCTCCATGATCTGCATGTGATAAATGTCGTAGAGCAATTTGAACCGCTCGGAGCCAACCCGCTTGCAAAGTTCCACCCCCCACGTCGTGTGGTCGCACATGTAATCCTTGTGGTTCACCTTGCTGTTGAGCAGTTCCATCGCGATCGTAATCTTGTGCTTTTCCGCCAGGCCCACGGCGCGCTTGAGGCCGATGGCGCAGTTCTCCAGACCCTTCTCATCGTCCAGGCCGCGCCGGTTGCCGGAGAAGCAGATGATGTTCGGATACCCCGCATTGGCGGCGATCGGAATGGTCTGCTCGAAAAACGCCGCGATCTTGTCGTGGTTTTCGAGCCGGTTCAGGCCGTCGGTGATGCCGCCGGGGACGCCGCTGATCATGGCGCAGATGAGGTCGTGTTTCTTGAGCGTGGGAAAATCATCGGTGGTGAGCAGCTCGACGGATTGCAGGCCCATCTCCTTGCCGGCGACGCAAAGGTCTTCGAGGCTGATTTTGGGATAGCACCATTTGCACACCGAATGATTGACGCGGCCTTGGAGACCGGTCCCGAGGGCGGCTTCGGCGGCGCCCAGGCGCTGCCCGAGCGAGGCGGCGGTGAAGGCGGCGGCGCTGCCGGCCAATTTCCCCAAGGCGGAGCGGCGGGTGATTTCTGTTTTCATAGCTTGGTTGACGGTTAAGTTATTGATGTCAGTTCCGAAAAGCTCTTTTCACTGATGGATTAACTACACCCTAAATTCCTCGCAACGTCAAACGTCGAAATTTGCTTCCGATCGAGCGGCCGCTCCCCGCCGCCCGGCAAGCGTGGTGTGACCGTAACGGCTTTGCAATTACGCGAGGCGACCAGGAACGGCCCCTCACCCCGTCCCTCTCCCCATCCGATGGGGCGAGGGTGAGCAGTGGTCGAAGCCAGCAAGCGATGGCCCCCGTTGTAAACCTGCGACTGCAACAGCACGCTAGAGCACAAACTCAAGGGCCGGCTCGCGGGGGATCAAACCATTCTGGCAGGCGCGGCCGAGAAAACGCCGGATGGATTCGCGGCCCCGTTCGCCGTAATCGAGCGTCCAGTGGTTCACGTACATGCCCACGAAGCGATCGGCGAGATCGCGGCCCATGTCGCGGGCGTATCTCAGAGCGTGCTGCACCGCTTCGGCGCGATGATCGAGGCCGAACTGGATGCTGGCCGCAAGGATTTCGGAGACGGTTTTGCGAACGGTGGCGGGCAAGCGTTTATGGATGACGTTGCCGCCGAGCGGGAGCGGCAGGCCGTCGTTTTCGCGGCCCCACCACGCGCCCAAATCCTCGCACACGACCAGCCCCTCGTTTTGATAGGTGAGTTGCCCTTCGTGAATGATCAGCCCGACCTCCGCCGCGCCCGCGTGAATGGCGGCAAAGATCTTGTCGAACGGAACCACGATGAAACGGAGGCTGCCGGCTGGTTTGCCAAGCCAGAGCTGCAGCGCCAGGAACGCGCTGGTCATCGTGCCCGGCACCGCGATGGTCCGGCCCGCCACCTCCTCCTTCGTCATTTTTTGTTTCGCCACCAGCATCGGCCCGTAACCGTCGCCCATGCTGGCGCCGCTGGGGAGCAGCGCGTATTGACCGTTCAGATAGGCGTAGGCGTGGATGCTGATGGCGGTGACATCCAGTTCGCCGCGCGTGGCCCGTTCGTTGAGCGTCTGGATGTCCTGCAAAACGTGTTGGAACTTGAAGCCGTGGGTCGGGATAAGCTCCTTCGCCAGGCCGTAAAACATAAAAGCATCATCGGGATCGGGCGAATGGCCGAGAGTCAATGTGCGCTGGTCCATCCGCGAAAAATAGCGGCAGATGAAACGGGATGTCACGGGCAGAGTGGCCAGGACTTCCTTCAGGAGCCCGATTTCGTCTTGGGTCGAGCCGTTAAGCCCACAAGCCAGCCTGTCAGTCGTCGGTCTTGGAGGCCAGTTTCGTTTGCTTTGGCTCTCTGCTCGGTTTGCCGTGAATCATCCAGTGTTCCAGCAGGCCCGCCAAGTCTGCGGCCTTGCGTTCGTCGCTGGTGCGGCTGCGGGCCAGGTGGTTTGCCTTTTCGGCCATCGCGGCCAACCGGGCGTCCAGCAACTGCTTCAACTCCCGCGCCGCGCTCTCCGCTTCCGGCAGACGGACGCTGCCGTGTATGCCAAGTAGTGAAAGCCTGAAGATTATCTCCGCATGGCTGCGGGACGCCAGCGGCATGGGCTTGGACATGGCCTTACCGCCGGTGGACTGCCGGAAAAAGACCGTGTTGGCGTCCAGAAAATCGTTTGCGTCGGGAATACTAGCGTGGCCTTCCGGGATGACGTGCATTTTGCCGCCGGTGGTTTGCGCGGCCAGCCAATCAGGGAACGGCTGCTTTTCAGCGTCAGTCAGGGCATCCCACAGATCGGCAGCGAGTTCGTCGGTGCGGAACTCGCGGCCCGCCGTGCCCGCGCGCTGCTCCTGTTTCTGGAGTTCCACCACGCGAATCTGCCGGAAGTGCGCGGCAGTTTCGTGGTAGAGTTCATCGCAAAGCGCCTCGCGTTCCTTCGCATCAGCCACGCCCAGCAATTCAAACACGGCTAAATCAAGCGCGCGGCGGTCGGGCATTTTCAGTTCCGTTGGCAGGCCGATAGGTTTTTCTGCCAGCTTCTTCGCCCGCTCGGCTGAATGGCACTCCATGAACTCTTCTTCCACCATCGGGCGCGTGTCCCGCTGGCAGAGCTTGGCGAAGGCCTCCTGCAATTTCCTGGCGACGGCTATGGTTACATGGCGCGGGTCGGGAACTTCCAACAGATTCACGTCCACGACCTCTGTTTTGAGATTTCCTTCCGTCCCAGCGTAGCGGCCGAAGAACGTCTTAAAGTTCGCAACTATGGTCGAATTCACAATGGCACATAAAGCCGCAACCTGCTCACTCGACAATTCAAACGGATGCACGTCGAAAAGGTTGTGGTTGCAAATCAAATCCTCCGGGTTGGCGGGAATGACGTGCCGGTATTGTTGGGCCATCGGCCAGAAAAATGCGCCTGGCTTTGTGTACGTCAAATCATACCACGGTTCGCGGTTTGCACACGTGGAACGCTGGGGCACAGGAACGGCCCTGCTCTTTTTCGAGGCGAAGGAGTGGCGCTCCCCATAGCGTAGATACTTTTGGACGTAGGTTCCTTTCAAATTCTCCATCGGCTCCGCCACAAACAGAATCAGCCGGTCAAGTTCCTTTGCCGAAACCACAGGGCGACTCACTTTCATCAGACTGTGAACTTCCGGCGCGAGATACTTGGCTTCCAGCGGATGCACCGTGCCGTCACCCGCTTCAATGAGCTTCACCGCACCGGATTCGATTTCAGCGCGTTTGCAGTGATTGATGAGCGGCGCGTTGTTCCAGTCCAGTCTGGAATAATTTTCCAGAAAGTCCGCGCTTACATCTCGCGGCATGAAAAAGGCGTCACACCCGCTCTTAACGCCAAAGCGAATCGTGGCGATTTCGCCCAGCGGGACAAAGCGGCTGCCGTAACGCGCCATGATTCGGAAATACAGATTCGGCGCGCGGAGGTACTTGCCCCACTTGCCGCCGCCGTAGCCCGTGGGGGAAATTTCGTGGAGCTTCCCGTTGCCGTCGCCGTCGTATTCCGGCGCATCCGTTTCGTCGTCCTCCTCCGAGCCAGTCTCGGCCTTCACGTTTTCCGTCAAGTCGCGCTGTTTCTGCATTTCAAACAAGCGGCCCGCGCGCAGACCGTCTTCCCAAAGGTCTTTCTGCTTCTTCACCACCACGCGCCAGCCATCACGGCCCGTGTTCCGTTTGCAGGCGAGGATTTCTTCGCGCAGTTTCTCGGCGGCAGTCTGGCGCGCGTTTTCGTCGGGACGCTCGCCTAGGATGGTTTTGAGCGGCGCATCGAGGCGGATGAATTTGACCAATTGCGCTTCGCGGGCAGCGGGGTTCGCACAGCGTTGCAAAATGACGGCGCAAGTTTTGACGCGGGCATCTTCAAACCACGGCTCCGCGTTGCTCTCGAAAATGGCGTGGACTCGGAAGTTGTTTAAAACCCATTCCTGCAAGGCGAAGCCATATTCCACGTCCAGCCAACTGGACGAAACGAGGAAACCAAACCAGCCGCCGTCCGCTAGAAAGCTGGTGGCGGCGGGCCAGAAATAGCAGTGCAAGTCGCTGCGTCCGCTGAGCCTCAATCCAGGCCAGGCACGGGAACAAAAATCCAGCAAGTCTTCTTTGGCGGACATCGGCTTGACCCCTTTTTGCCCGCGCTTGGGGATGAGTTCCTGCCGCACGTAAGGAGGGTTGCCGACGATCGCTTGGAGCGGCGGGAGATAAATCGGGCCGGGCTGGCGCTCACCCCGCAACCCTTGCGGCAGCAGACAGAAGGGTTTTTTCTTCGCCACCTGGTCGGCGACTTCAAAGAAATTGCCGCGCCGGATTCGGGGATAGTTTTCCTCGTCTTTGATGTCGCGGGCCGCCAGGTTGAGGGTGGACAGATGCGCGGCAAAAAGGCCGATGTCCGCGCCGTAGATTTGGGCCAGGCGGTCTTGATGCGTGACGCCGGGGTGTTTGGTGACCTGCTTGAGCCAGGCTTTGCGGTGGTAGGCGCGCACCAGGAAACTGCCGGAGCCGCACGCGGGATCCAGGACGTTGTCTTCCGCCCGGCGGATGCAAAAGGCGTTCACCACGTCCACCAAGTCTTCGCTGGTGTAGTGCTGTCCGAACTTGTGACGTTCATCGGGGTCAATAATCCGGCGGAAGATGCCGCCCAAAATGTCGGTGGGGATGAGCTTGAAGTTAAACGGCTCAAGGTTTTTGAGCACAGCACGCCAAGCTTCCGCTGAATCCGCATGGCCAAAGATGAGCGGCCCCGCCCAGTCTTTCTCAAACGGATAGAACAGTGTTTCGTAATCGCTAGTGGCTTCGACCGCTTCCTGAAACGTTTTTTGGAAGTGCTCGTAAAGGCGGTCGGCAGATGAGACGGCTCTGGGAATGTTCAGCGCCTCCAATTCGGCGAATTTGGCGCGGACGGATTCGTAAAAAATCAGTCGATTAGCGAAGACGTAACAGAGCGTGCGGGCAGCCCGTTCCAGAATGTCCCGCCACTGCTTCGGATCGTTCCGTGCGAACAGCCATCCTTGTTCCCGGCCAAGCCAGTGCTGCAACTGGTGGTCAAAGGGTTTGTAGGTTCCTGCCCTTGCCCAGAGGAAATCCGCCGTAAGTTTCACTGGCCAGGCGATATGGCTTTCAAAGGCGCGGATGAACCATTCGTCAAGTCGCATCCCCCACTCCGGTTGCTGGCCCGCGAGGATCGCCGCCAGTTCGCCAAAGAAGTCGGCCAGAAATTGTTTGATGCGCGTTTCGACCTCCGGGCGGTCAACGTCTTGCGGTTTATCGAGAGCAAGGCCAAGTGGATACTCCTTAACCCGCCGCTCCATGACGGGAAGCTGCCACTTTTTGCGATCAAAGAGAACCAGTTCATTCACGTTCCAAGTGAAGAAGAACTCGGCGGCGGCGTTGTCTGCTTTGCGGGCGGAATCTTCGACCAAATCGGCGCGGTAGGGACTGCGACCTTCATTGGTGCCGGGCATCTTCACTTCCCCGGCTAGAATGAGTTTGGCCGCGTCGCCGTGAATGCGGACATCGGAGCGTTTTCGTTTGATTGCCTTGGACTGCTCAATCTCTGCGCGGCGGAATGGCCATTCGGGATGGTCCGCAAAAAGGGCATTGGACCAGCCAGCGACGCGGCTGCAAAAAGTGACTTCGTGAGTCCGTGTGTCCCGTTCTGACATGCCCCAAGGTTTAAAGAGGCCGGCGGGCTTTGACGAATAAATTCCTCGTCCCGACGGCAAAGCAACGACCGGCGGCGCCGGAGATTCAGCGGCTGAACTTGCGCGTTGCTGTAGGGCTATTTCTTCGGCGGCCCGCAAGGTGGGAGTGGGCGCAACCGGCGCGCTTCCGTTTATCCCATTGACCGCGCCGCCAAAACCGAGAACCTTGAAAGTCATGGACGCCGATTCATTGCGCAGTCCCCGACTGGCCGGCGGGTTGAGACAGCCGCAACCGACCCTGTGGCAAAAAATCAAAAAGTTTTTTGTCCCCGTGGGAGTGGCGGGCCTGTTGCTGGCAAAATGGTTTGCCAAACTGAAGTTCATTTTCCTGCCGTTGCTCAAAATTGCCCCCTTCTTGAAAACCGGCGGAACGATGTTTGTCACCATCTGGCTTTACTCCCTGATGTGGGGCTGGTGGTTTGCCTTTGGTTTCGTGCTGCTGATCCTGGTCCACGAATGCGGTCATTTGGTGGCCGCCAAACGAGTTGGCCTCAAGGTGGGCGCGCCGGTGTTCATACCGTTCATGGGGGCCTTTATCGCGCTGAAGGAAGCGCCGCGAAATGCGTGGATCGAAGCGCAGGTCGGCATCGGCGGACCGCTGTTGGGCACCGTTGGGGCCGTGGGGTGTTATGGGCTGTACCTCGCCACGGCCAATCCGTTGTTCCGGGCACTCTGCTACCTGGGTTTGTTCCTGAACCTGTTCAACCTCGCTCCCATCGGATTTTTGGACGGCGGCCGGATCGTCACCGCGTTGTCGCCCTGGCTTTGGGTGGCCGGCACGCTCATCATCCTTGCCTTGATGATCGGCGACATCGTTGTGGACCACAACGTCAACTATTTGCTCGTTTTTATATTTATCTTTTCGTTGCCCAGGCTTTTTTCGCTGTTCCGGAAAAGGACGGAGGAGGAAGCGCGTTACTTCGAGGTCACGCCCGAACAACGGTGGACGATGGGAGCGCTTTATTTCGGCCTGGCCGCCTTCCTGGCGCTGGCAATGAAATTGGTCCACTTCCAGCCGTGACAATTTTCGCCGCCGCTTACTTCGCGCTGGCTTTCTGCTCGGCCAGCGCCTTCCGAACAACGGAGCGGATGCTCAAGCCGTACAGGTTTTTGGCGGCGATTTTCCCCTCGGGATCAATGAGGAAGGTCGCGGGAATGCCGTCCACCCCATAGGCCGGCGGCACACTGCTTTCCTGCATCTGACCGAGGAAACCCTGCACCCATTTCACTCCATTCGAGCTGACGAAATTCTCCGCCGCTTTGGCGTCATGATCGACGCTCAGACTAATCATGGCGAACCGTTCGTCTTTGCCATACGTGTCATAGATGGATTTGAGGACCGGCAATTCGGCCGCGCGCGAACCGGCCCATGTGGCCCAGAAATCCAGCAGGACAATTTTCCCGCGATAATCCGCCAGCTTCAACGGTTTGCCCTCGAGCGTCACGGTTTCAAAGGGCGAAGCCAGGTCCCCCACTTTCAACGTCCGTTTCGTTTGCAGTTCGAGTGACCCGAGATCGAACGGCTCGTCCGCGCGGCCAGCAGGCGCTTCGGGGACGGTAACTGGTTTGTCCAAACGGCCCACTTGCCGGTAGTTATTATTGGGATCGCGCGGGTCGGTGGGCGCGACGGACAGGCCATAATCGCCGGGCGGCACGTTATCGCTGCGGAACGAGCCATCGTCGTTAAAAACCAACACATAGCTGCGCTGGGCGCGATCGAGCGCCCGGCCTTTGTCGGACCGCCAAAAAACTTTCTGCCGCTCGTTGCGTTCCTGCCAGAACTTCTGCCGCTCTTCGTCCGTCGCCAATTTCGGCATCACGACCGGCTCGTTTTCCGGATTCGCGGGCAATCGCAAGTTCAAATGGTGGACATCGCGTTTCCAGTCCACGTCCGCGGGGTCGCCGCCGACCACCACGATCTTGCCGATGACCGGGCGGCCAGTCCCGCCGATAGTGACTTCGGCGGTTTCGCCGGGCTTCACCAGGACGGGTGTCCCATGGCTCATTGCAATCTCCCCGCGAGGGTTATCGCGAAGTTTGTATTCCATCCAAACTCGGCGTTCGCCGGGCGGCACTTTCTCGAACGTAAAGTTCCCGCTCGCGTCCGGCTCCGCTCTCAAATAGAGGGCCAGTGCGGAAGATGACCGATCCTCCTCGCCGTAGCGGTAACCGATGTTCTGCAGCCGGACGCCTTGATTAGGCTCCACTTTTTTGCCGACGCGCAAAACGCCTTTCACGCGGCCCCACGGCGCCAACACGACCTTGCCGCTGGCCGCGACCTGGTCCGCTCGGACTTGCGCGTAGCCTTTTTCGTCCGCCGCAAAAATGGTGTGCGCGTCCAGCTTGGGGGAAAACTCAAAGCGCCCGCTCGCGTCAGTCCTCAGGTAATCTCCGCCCGAATTGACAGGCCGGAATTGGCCGGGCAGGTCCATATAGGCGGCATCGCTGGCGTCCACCAGGATGACCGCGGCGCGGGCGACCGGTTCGCCGCCGGGCAGTTCCACGACGCCCGCGATGCCTTTGCCGCGCTTGAGCGCCACATCGTTGGTGTACCAACCGGGTTTCTTATAGGCCGGCGAGGCGACCGGGACATAGCCCTGGGCCTCGATGAGGACCTTCATTTCGACGTTGTTATTGTAATTGTAATACTCATTGAGCGGGATTGAGTACTCGCCGTACCGGCCTCGGATGACGTTGTAGCGCTCCCAGCGCATCGGCTCGCCTGGATTGAAGCTGACTCCCCGGATGACGTTGAACTCGTCGAGCGGCTTTTGGGTATCGGCATCGACGACCCGGCCCGAGACCTTGGAGATTTTGTTCACCGTCAAAACCAGTTCGCCGCCGGCGGCGGGGCCGGGATAAATGCGCATGGGCACGTAGTTGGTCTTGGTCACGGAAAATAAGAGCGAGCCTTCCGGCGTGGCCTCCCAGGTGAAGCGGCCCTCCGCGTCGGTTTGGGCGCGGAAATGGAGCAGCCGGGTGTTGTTCCAGGATTCCAATTTGACGGTGGCGCCTTCGACCGGTTGTCGCTCAAAATCGAGCACGCGGCCTTTGAGCGCTTTTGCCTTCTCGAGCACTATTTCGAATGGCTTCGCCTCCGGTTCCACCGGGACGGGCAGATACCTGGGCGTGTAGCCTTTGGCCAGGACGGCCATTCCCAGGTCCAGCGGTTCCGGGAGGACCAGCGTGAAACGGCCTCGGTCATCGGTTTTGAGAGTTTGCTTCGCGAGCGGCCGCTTGGAGTTTTCAACGAAAATCTCGGCGCCGGGAACGGGATGGCCCTCGGCGTCCGCCACGACGCCGGCCAGATGGAGAGCCGGTGGCATGGCCATCGTGGCTCGCTTGGCGAGCAATTCCTGGGTGGCGACCTGGCGGGCGCCCGGCTGGTTGGTTGCGGCTTGAGCGTAGATGACGGGCCGGTACTCGGCGTGAGTTAGTTGAAAGGTGAACCCGCTGAAATCCCGCGGCACGCTCGCGCTCGTCCACCGTCCGGCACTGTCGGTACGAACGGTGTCGTAGTCGGTCTGGGTATATTGGCTTGGGCCGTCCCGCTCGACCCGGCTCACCAAAACCTCCACGCCGCCGACCGCCTTGCCGGCCAGGTCGGTGACAACTCCGCCTATGTTGACGCCCCGCTCCAGCTTCGCAGTCACCGCCAGCGGGAAGTCGGCGCGGTTCGTCCGCGACGCGAGGACGAAGCCAGGAATGTGACCGGGTGCCTTGACCTGCAATCTCAGGCCGACGGTCTGCTGCGGCGGGTAATCCACGATCGCCTGGCCCTGGGAGTCGCAGCGATATTCACCGAAAAAAAATGAGGATTGGTCGTCGGTCAAAGTCAGATTCACGATGGAGTTGGTCAACGCTTGCCCATCCTGGGCGTCGCGGGCGCTCACCGTGATCTGCCGGTTGTACAAGGAATCATCCCGTTCCAGCGCTCGCTTGATTTTGCGCGCGCGTGCGGAACGAGGCGATGCGAGCGGCGTTCCGCCCTCCTCCAAAGTCAGCGCCACGATGATGGACGAGGCGCGACTGAACAAAGAGACAAGGTCCACGCTCCTGATTTCCTGGTCGGGGAGCGGGTTGGCCAAGGCCGTCTCGAAAAGCCGCAACGGAGCGCCCGGCGATTGGTCGTCATCGTTCGCGCCGGTCCAGGCAATTTGAGAATTCGGATCGGTCACTCGGCTGTTTTTTTCATGGCCTAGACCTTCGCGCTCCTTGACCGAGTTGCGCGCGTGCACGCCATAGATGATCCGCAGCGAGCGGCTTTCGCCGCCGGCGTAATGCAGCACCAGTTTGGCAACCGGGACGCCGTCTTTCTCCGAGTAGCGGGTGCCGTGCAGAAGCATCAGCCGCCGCGCCTTCCGGCCCACGGGAATGTCCGTGACACGGCTGGGCAAAAACTCTCCGCGCCGGGCCGCCTCCAAACCGCTCACCTCGAGTTGGCCGTCCATTTGAAACGGGACGCCCGCAAGGTTTTGCGAGCCGCGCGGCCAGGGCTTGGCCGAGGGTTGGGCGAGGTAATTGGAAAGACAATTGGCGCGGCCTCGCGCGAGATCGACGGAATGAAAAGTCGGCCTGTCGCCGGCGGGCTGCAGGCTCGCGAGCGGGGCCGGTGCGGCCGGCGCCCCAACACCGCGCGGCCAAAGCAGGCCCCCAGCCAGCGCGATGCCGAAAGACAAAACGCCGCGGATTTTTCTCCACTGACCGTTTCTGCTCATTGTGTACCGCTGCTCTCTCCTATGGCCGCCAGAGCCACTCCCGCAAGCTCGTTTCTGCGAATCGGCTGGCGGCGATATCATCTCAGCGGCTTGACCTCCGAACCATAAACCGAAGGCCGGCTGGGCCGCCAGCAAACAAAACAAGAATGTCTGCGCCATGGCGCCGCCACAGAGGACGCAGAGATAGCCGAGGGGCTTTGGCTTGGCGCGAAAGGTGGGGGGCAAACGGACCACGGATGCCGCGGATTCCAATTGGGCCTCGCAAGGGCCTCTATCGAGGGCGCGTTGACTTCGCGCCCCTTTTGTTCCATAGCTTGCGATTGTGCTAAAGCGCGCATTGCGTGACACCGCGAACAAAACCAAGTTACCACCGGCAGGTCAGCCGCGCCGAAGCGAATCGGAGATGGTCGAAGCGGCTTCCAAGCCCACGCCGCGCCGGGTGGATCCACAGTGGTCGTGAAGGGGATTGATATTTCGGGCGAGGACAGGACGAAAACGGTGAAGATTGTGGTAAAATGACCGGGAGAGATTGAATTATGAAAACGATGACATTGAGCGCGGTGCTGAATCCGGAAGATGACGGTTACGTTTCGCTCTGCCCGGAACTGGATATCGCGAGCCAGGGCGATACGATTGAGGAGGCGCTGGCCAATCTGAAAGAGGCGCTGGAAGGGTTCTTCGAGACGGCGAGCGCGGAGGAGGTGCGGACGCGGCTGAAGAAGCCGGCGTTGTTCACGCGCATCGAGGTGGCATGTGCCTAAACTGGGGGTGTTTTCGGGCGAGGAAATCGCCCGAATCCTGGAAGCCGGGGGGTTCGTCCGGGTGCGCCAAAAGGGCGGTCACTTGATCAGAGGAAACGAAGGAAACGCAGGGGGCCGCAGCCTTCATTTCAAGACCCGGGGCAAACTCTTCGTTGCCTTCGTTGCCTTCGTTGCCTTCTGTAAACCGCTTTGCCTTGGCTCGAACGGCCGGGACCAAAATTAACAGAAGGAAACGAAGGAAACGAAGTGGGTCGCAGCGATCTTTGACTCCGAAGGGGTGACGAACTTCTCGTTGCCCAAGTGGGTGGCTTTGGACTGGGCCGCAAGCGGGAACGCAAACGTCTGTCAAGGCAACTCAGGCGGAGAGTATTCATTATCAAGAACTGACCCGAATGGCACTTAGTTTAGGCACCGGATTTCCTGGGGTTATTTTTCCAATAACGATTGCGATGAGGGATTTCCTGAAATTGCTCGCGGGGTTGATTGAGCCAGGGGAAGGGTTTTGGACGGCGTTTGACGGCTCGCGGCTCGCGGCGGCCCGGACGGTCCGGCACCTGATCGCGGGCGATGATTTCCAGCAGGCGCGCGATCAGTTGCTTCTGCTGCTTGCGGGAACGGGCCTGAGCGATAGCAACGCTGAACTGACGGACCGAATCAACGGTACCTTTGAAACTCAAGCGTTCCAGCGGCACGTCGTCGATGGCGCCGGCCTCCGCCATCAGAGCGCGGATGAGATTGTAAGCGATGAAAAACATTTCCAGTTCCTTGTGCGCCATCTTGGGACTCTTGCAGCGCAGCACTTCCATGCCCATGGAGGTCTTGATGTCGCGGAACCACAGTTCGATGCGCCAGCGCCGCGCGTACAAGCGGGCCAGCTCCGCGGCGGGATAAGCCTGGGCATCGAGCAGCGTGGTGACCAGGGTGACCGATTGAGCGCGAAAGCCCGGCACGGTCAGGGTGAAACGGACCACGCGCACGGACAGTTCCTGCGGAATGCGTTTCCAGCTCCGCTGGGAAAGACAACGCGGTCGCTGCCAGAGCCAGGGTTTGCGCCAGCGCATCAGCCGGTCGTTTTTCCCCAGGCGTTGGCCTTGGCGCAAATCGGCCGGCCGGCGCTGGTGCAGGCGAAAAAGGCTGTGCGCCCCGCGTCGTAAGAGCAAGGCCAGCAGGGTATAAGAGTTAAAACCCCGATCGGCCAGGGCCAGGTCGCCGGCTTTAAATTGATCCCGCAGCTTTTGCAGCAAGTTCAGCTCGTGCTGGTGCTGGTTGCCCTTGGCGTAATCGAGCAAAGCGCCACTGGCCAGGCTGAACACGCCGACGATTTTCAAGAGCGGGAAACCGCAGCCGGGCTGCTGGCCGCCCGGTTGCGGATAGGCGCGCTGATTTTGGGCGGTGTCGGGCAGGCTGGTGCTGGTGCCGTCGATGACTTTGACCCGCCAGCCGTGCCAAAGCTGGGCGGCTTTTTCGGCGTGCGCGGCGGCGGCGCCACGCAGACGCGGCAGCATATCCCAAGGCAGCCGGGCTCGTGCCTGACACCAGCCGCCGGTGCCTGCGTTGACCCAGCGGCCCAACCGGAGGGCAAAGAGCGCCTGGATTTGGCGGACGACCTGGCGACAGGGACACTGGGGATTGAGCACCTGATAGAGAAAACCGAAGAAGGTGCGGCGGACGTTGTAGATCCGATCGCGGCGGTTGCGGCCTTCGTCGGCTTGGGACAGGAGGCCCGGCGGCAGGAACGGGCCCAGGAGTGGATCGAGGTGAAGGCGGCTTTGCTGGCGCAGGAGGTGGACGCGCCGGCGCAAAGGAGCCAATCGTGCCCGCCAAGCAGGGAAAAAAGGTGTGTCCATGACAAGTATTTATACTTGTCAATGCTGGACCGCCAGGCTAAAATGACGCCATGAAAAAAACCTCTGCCGCCCCAGACTCCTGGCAACGCGAGTATGACCGCCTGTGCCAAGGCCTGGCCACAATCGGCTACCTCAGCCAAGGCTCGGTGCTGGATCGCTCCTCACTCCGTCCCCGACGTACCGGTTACCAATGGACCCGTAAAGTCGCTGGCAAAACCGTCACCGTGGCCTTAAGCCCCCAACAGTTTGCGGCCTTCACGCGGGCAGTCCAAAACGAACGGAGGCT
>Ga0137378_10002599_pt1 | contig 15512 bp, 12 predicted proteins | sample SagtaG_21_FD_104813 | JGI IMG/M metagenome (GOLD analysis project Ga0137378, IMG submission 104813) | Vadose zone soil microbial communities from Sagehorn Ranch, Mendocino, California, USA - Sage2_L_60_16 metaG | ecosystem: Environmental > Terrestrial > Soil > Vadose zone | place: USA... | reverse complement strand
TCTGACCGTTTGTTGTTGTACCAATATTTGGGTGCCCCAGGTTCGGCGCGTCTTTGTTTTTGCGCCTAACCTGGGATACCACGAACCCTCAACCGGAACAAAATCACACGGTCAGAGAACTAGTACCGCAACCGGTTGATTTTGCAATCGTACCTACGAGTCTGGGTGTTTTGAAAGGGCACGACTTCAGAGCCTGCCCTGAGCGAAGTCGAAGGGTGCCGCAAATACCACAAATGAATGGGGCTTTACAACTTGCGGAAAAACTCTCAAATTCCGAGTTTTGTAACAGGGCACGACTTCAGAGCCTGCCCTGAGCGAAGTCGAAGGGTGCCGCAAATGCCGCAAAATGAAAGCGGGCTTCAGCCCCTGAGGGAATGTCAATTCGACTCGAATGACTTATTCAGGGGGTTCCTTAACCCCCTGAAAGATGGTGAATTTAGATGGCCTTTAGGCCCGGAGGCAAGCTTGGCCACACAAGCTAAAACAAGACTTGGACCCCTGACTTCGTTCCGGTTCTTCGCTGCGATCGGCGTTGTGATTTACCACTATATCCGGGGCGCCGATTCCGGATTCCCCGTTGCTTCTCGCTTTCATTTGGTAGCATCTTATGGTTCGCTCGGGGTTGCCTTCTTCTTTATCCTTTCCGGATACATCCTTGCGTATAACTATGCGGGAACCAGCGAGAAAGCGAAGCGAATCGATGTGCGGACCTTCTGGTGGAAGCGGTTCGCCCGCATCTACCCCCTCTTTCTGTTCGCACTGCTCATCTGCGTGCCGCTGAATGTGCCCCAAGGCGTGCAGATGCACGGCGCGCTCGGAGCGGCAACCAGGCTGCCGGTCACCTTTTTCGCCAATTTGCTGCTGATCCATGCGTGGCACCAGCACCTGAATGGGACATGGAATCCGCCGGGCTGGAGTCTAAGCGCCGAGGCCTTCTTCTACCTTATGTTTCCACTATTAGTCCGCAGGCTTACCTGGATTCGCGAAGCAGGCTGGAAGGAGACTGCGGCAAAAGTTGCGGTTCTGTTGGCCACGTGTCTGCTCATCATGAGTGGTGTGGACTATGCACTGGCGATGGGCGCGCGCGAAACCTTTTTCTTGATGTATTTTCCCCCTCTGAACTTCGCGCTATTTGTGATGGGAACGACGCTTTGCCTTTTCGAGCAGCGAGTTAGGTTGGATGCGCCTCGCGTGTCCTATTGGTTGAACATAGTGTGCGGCGTCATCGTTCTGGTGGTGCTGGGATGCATTGGGTTGAACGTCGGATTTCCTGCAGTCCCCAAAACAGCTTGCGCCAGCATCTTCTTCTGCGCGCTCATTTGGCTGGGGGGCAGCGGGGCGCAGCTGTGGGTTTCGCGGCTGCTATCCTGGAGTCCGCTTCTATTGCTGGGCGAAGCCAGTTATGCCGTGTACCTTTTGCATTATCCGGTTTTCTTGTACTTCGTTTGGCTTTGGGCTGCCGCGGGGTTTGGGACTTACGATCCATCGGCGCATTCAAATCAGCTCTTTTATCTGTCGTACGTGATTGCCCTGATAGGTGTCTCGATCCTCGCATACAAATTTCTTGAGCAGCCCGCGCGGAGTTTTCTGCAAAGCCGCCGGCCCTGGTCCTGGAAGCCGATTTTATCGAAAGCAGCGCCAGTCCTTCCCGATGGAAGTGCAGTTGCCGTTCAGCAAGACTAGCAAGATTGGGATTAGGAGACTGACGGTCGAATACCGTTTGCCTGCCTAAATTCGTCCGGCGACAAAATCCGACGTTCTATGCTGATCAGGATTGATGCGATGAACGCCAAGACAAGAATTGATGTTCCTATGTTGAAGGAAAAGAATCTACCGCGGCGGGACTGGATACTGCTTCCGCTGCTTGGCTTGATCACTATCTGCCTGCTTGCAGGGACCACGGAGATCGCTGCCCGGCGCATGTTTAGCGATTCGAAGACACTGTTGGCCAACTGCATGGTGCTGGACGACCCCACAACCGGACCGCGGGCCATTCCGAACAGCGTGTGCTGGGAGAAGCTCCCAGAGAGCCACTTGACGGAGTATAGGTTCAATAGTTGTGGTCATCGCGCCGGCATGGAATGCGGGCCGAAGCCCCTTGGCAGCTACAGAATTGTCATGACTGGCTCCTCCGTCGCCTTGGGAGAGCATGTCGACAGAGACAAGACATTTGCAGCGCTCCTGCCACATGAACTCTTGCGCCGTACGGGACGCAGCGTCGAACTTTACAACGAAAGTACCGGGTGGGGCTTTCCGCCGACGGTTAGCCTGCGATTCAAGGAGATTGTGGCGGCCAAGCCCGACTTGATTCTTTGGGAGCTGTCCCCGGGCGACATTGCTGGGGCGGCAGTTGTCACTCAAGTGACCAAGGCCGAGGTGGCTCAGCGCTCACTTAGCTTGTCAGAAAAGACCCGTCTCCGATTGAAGGCGGCATTTGCATCGCGGCAGTTCTTGAGTTCTATTCCTGGGCTCTTTGGCCGTACCCGGACGGCGCTTTTGCTCCGCCACTTCCTCTCTTACAGTCAGAGCATGCTCGTAAAATCCTATCTCACGCAGGACGAACAGGGAGTGGGATTCCTGCGGGCCGATCCGGCTCCGGAATGGAAAGAACACTTGCAGCAACTGGACCGCGATACCGCTGACATTGAGAGACGATCCGCCGCCGCAGGCGTTCCATTCGTGGCAGTGTATGTGCCGAGTGGCGCCCAGGCGGCCATGATCTCTACGGACGATTGGCCATCCGGATACGATCCTTACAAAGTGGACCAAGAAATTCGAGCGATCATCGAAAGCCATGGCGGCACCTTTATCGATATCTTGCCCGATTACCGCCATATACCCAACCCCGAGCATGGTGTCTTTCCCGTGGATGGTCATCCCAATGCAGAGGGACACGCGATGATTGCCCAACTGATAGCTAAGGAACTTACCAGCGGCGCCATTCCTGCGCTCAAAGCAGCAGCGCAACCGCAGGTTGCATTGGAACAAGCAAGATAAAGGTCAAGTGAAAACAAAGCCCTCCGACTTTCCGATCCGAGTTATTAGAGGAGAACCATGACGAAACCCGCACGGAAAGCCGCACCCCAATCGACTGAGCCGACGCCCGCACGCGCTCACTATCTGGCGTTGGATGGGTTTCGCGGCCTGGCGATCTTACTGGTATTTCTTGTTCACCTCGATGGTGCCGTATCTCATCTAAAGGATTCCTGGGTAGGCACAGTGTTGATCTTAGGGGCATCGTGGGGATGGATGGGAGTCGACATGTTTTTCGTTCTTTCAGGGTTCCTCATCACCGGAATCCTGATAGGCAGCGTGAACGACCGGAGGTACTTCCGCAATTTCTATATCCGGCGCTCCCTGCGGATCTTTCCGCTGTTTTACGGAGTTTTCTTGCTCTTGCTACTGCTGACGCCGGTGCTGCACTTCGAGTGGCACCCGGTACACATCATCTATCTGTTCTATTGCCAGAACATTGTGACGACTTTCAACGGTGCAGCCGGAGTTCTGCGGCCATTCGTTGATCTCGGCCATTTTTGGTCCCTGGCAGTGGAAGAGCAGTATTACATGATTTGGCCGCTGATCGTCTGGCTTCTTCGAGATGAGCGAAAAATTATGCGCCTCTGCCTGCTGCTGATAGGCTGCAGCATCGTGCTGCGTATCGCGCTAATATCGCTCTTACCTTCCAACTTGGCGTTGAACTTTATCTACAAGGAGCTACCGACGCACTGGGATGGCCTTCTGCTAGGGTCTTGGCTTGCCCTCGCCATGCGGAGGTGGCCGATCGGCGAATTGCAACGCCGTACGCGATGGCTCTCGTGGCTGGCATTCGTCGCCGTCGTGGGACTGGCGGTGTACACGCACAAAACGGAATACGACACACGCGGCATGGAAATTGTCGGATTGACTGCACTTCCGTTTGTATTTGGAGGAATCCTGTTGAGATGCTTTGTGCCAGGCAGCTTGGCACTCCGATTCTTCAGCATTCAGCCTCTGCGCTTTCTAGGGCGGTACAGTTACGGCATTTACGTGTACCACGTTCTGTTCATGCCGGCCCTGGTTCTCGGCTTGCATTGGCTGCAGACCCATACTCATTCCAGAGTGATCGCGGCCTTGGCGTTTGTCTTCCTGTGGTCCTCGTCTTCGATCATTGTCGCCGTACTTAGTTATAAGTACTTCGAGAGCCCATTCCTGCGGCTCAAGGAGCGCTTCGCGCCGTCTCGCGACACGCAGGTTGTGAGTGTGTGAAATTCAGTTAGAACAGCGCACGCCGAGCCGGCCAGTGCGGGCATTTTGCGGCCGAGAGGCCAAAGATTCACGGAAGGCAACAGTAGCGGGCACCTGTCGCGTTGCACGATGACCGACCGGAATCCCAGATGCGCAAATAAGGAGTCTCGATGAATGCAATGGATCGTCTGATCGACTACGCCACACGGCCCGTACCATTGAGAACACTCATTCTTCGCAAGCTGCTCAGGCGCTGGCCCATCGGCTCTTACGAGGCGCGCCTGCGCGCCGGCGCTGTGGACCGCCCCCACTATGGGTGGTGCCTGTATTTTGCCGCGCGAGAAGCCAAGGCCCTGGGACACAAAGCAATGACCGTTGTCGAGTTCGGCGTCGCGGGAGGCAACGGCCTTGTGTGCCTGTGTGCGCACAAGGAGGCCCTCGAAAAGGAGTTGGGGATCGAGATTCTCGTGGTCGGGTTCGACTCCGGGTCAGGACTCCCGGCCAGCAACGATCCGCGCGATATCTTGTACTGCTGGCCGGAAGGCTCGTTTGTCATGGATCGGGCCGCGCTCGAAAAGCGAATCGGCGGCCGCGCTCAACTCGTTCTCGGCAATGTAGGCCAAACCGTTGCAGCGTGGCAACCCAGCCCCCACGCTCCCATCGGCGCAGTGATGTTTGATCTGGATTACTATTCCTCCACCACAAGCGCCCTCCCCTTGCTCACCAAAAACAATGTGTTGCCGCGGGTCTGGTGCTACTTCGACGATATCTGCACCGGCCCGGAGGAAGCCGTGACCGATCTCGTGGGGGAACGGGCGGCAATCGCCGAGTTCAACCTCTCGCCCGACCGCATGATGCTGAACGACAACATCTCATTGGTACATTCCTTCAAATCGACGCAGCCCCAGTCATGGCATCAGCAGATTTACGTCTATCACCGCATCAACCATCCCGACTACAACACCCGCATCACCGGAAATCGAGATCAATTGCAACTCTCCTCAGTGTGAGCACGCCAACTTGAGTCGTGCCGCAAACCCACAAGCCGATTGCCTTGTATCAGGGCACGACTTGAGTCGTGCCGCAAAGCCAAACAAGCTTAATGGGCTTTAGCCCCTGCGGGGCTTGAACGAAAAGACTCCGCCGATGTCGTCCGCGCCCGGAGCGGCTGATAGAGTTGCTGAAAAATCTTGTCAATAGGCAAAACGAAAAATAGTTTGTAACCCCTTTGCCATCAATGCAAAAAACTTCCGTCCAATTAGGGATTAATTATTGAAACCTGTCATACTTAAATTAGTCCCAGGAAAAGGTGATCGTTTGCGCCTGTGTCGTGCGTCCTCCGGCCAGACGCCGAAGCTCGCCCCGCGTTCTTTGACAACCGAAACTACCTTAGGCGGCTCAGTTCACTTTTTTACCGTTTTTCTGTCATCTGCCCCCTGTCGTCTGTCATCTGTGTTTTAAATCACATTGGGTACAAAATCCCCCCAATTGTGGGCTTAAATCGCTGAAACCATGAACTTTGACCGTTTTTTATTTTGCGTGCAAAGTGCCTTTTTGCACCAGAAATGTTGCGAATCCTTTAATGAGAGAATCAATAAGATGAACAGAGTTTCCATCTCGCTGCTTATCTTCGGGTGCAGCGTCGGTATGCAAGGCGCGCTGGCCCAACACCCCACAAGCCCGAATCATTCGAGCGCAAGCTCAGGTTCGACGACGGCAGGAAAATCAGCCGCTGGAGGCACCGGATTTGGCAGCAGCGCCTCCAGCTGGACGGCTGGGCAGGGGAGTTTTGCCGCTCCAAGCGAGAAGACAGGCGCAACCTGGAACACCGGGTCGAGCAGCGGTTCGAGCCACGGGTCGAGCCACAGCCCAGCGCCGGCCACCGCCCACAGCACGACGCCGAGCAGTCCAAGCATAGTGTCTAAGGGAACTACTCCGGCGCCAGCACTGAGTGGCGGCCGAAGTGGCACGGCGTTCCATTCGTCGCAGCCCACAAATTCTGCATCTGGGGCACGCGGCGGAAGGTCGATTTCAGGCCGCGGTGCCGGCTCCAAATCGTATGGAGGGAAGTCTTCTCTCGCCCATTCGGCGGGCCGCGGTACCACACGAGGCGGTTCTTTTGGCGGGCAAAGAGCTGCGGCAGGTTCAACCTCCGGCCGCCATTCAATGTCGCAATCGGAGACCAAAAGTTCAATGTCGCAATCCAAGATGAAAAGTGGATCTGGAACCAGTTCGCCCCTTTCCAATCGGCAGGGTCTCCCCTCGAGTGGGGGACAGAAATCTTTGGAAAAGCCGCAACAATAGCGGCCAACTGTCGCGTTGCTCTGTGACAGATGTGTTGTCCCTCGCGACTTGGCCCGATCCAAACCTAACCTGTCGCCCCAACCTCAAGAGCTTTGGAAATGAACGCACTTATGTCCTTGCCCAGTGTTGCCGTTGTCATTCCGACCCGAAATCGACTTGATTCGCTCAGGCAATGCCTGGCACGACTCATGCCGTACGTCAGCACTCACCCGGAGTGCCAGCTCGTCGTCAGCGATGATGGACAAGCGTCACAGACCAGGGATGCCCTGACCGGGGAGTTCGGCATCGTTCAAGTAGTACAGGGACCGGGCCGCGGTCCTGCCGCAAATCGAAATTGCGGAGCCGCGCATTCAACCAGAGATATCGTCGTATTTCTCGACGACGACTGTACTCCCGACCCAAATCTGATTGCGGCTTATCAGAATGCGGCTATTAACAATCCTGATGTCGGCGTCTTTGAAGGGCGAATCAGCCCAGAAGGGACGATATCCAGCTTTGCAGATGCCGCCCCGTCGAATGAAACTGGCGGATATCTATGGTCATGCAACTTTGCAATCAGGCGAGAGCTGTTCACGCATCTCGGAGGTTTCGATGAGCGATTTCCTTTCGCGGCGGTAGAAGATGTCGATTTTCATCTACGAGTCAAGCGACAGTCACCTGTTCTCTTTGTACCGGATGCCCGCGTGTGGCATCAGGTAGAACGGAAACTAGGTTGGAAGATCGTACAACACCACACTCTATCCGTCCTGCTCTTTCTTCATATTCACGGTCTAGAGTCCACGAACAAGAATCCGACCTTTTTTCTTCGAATGGCCATCAAAAGCCTCCTTTTCACGGGAATACGCCACCTGCGCGCCGGGACCGCTAAGCACCCGTCCTATTTGCTGTCCCGAGTCTGGGTAAATCTCCAGCTCTCACTGATGATCCTCTTTTGGAAATCACACGCTGCCATGGCAAAACAGTTCTATCCTCCGTGTTGCTCCGGTTGTAAATCGATTCATGCCGTTCTGGCGAGTCCTAGCCAAGCCTGGCTTCTATTGCAAGAAAGGCCAAGTATCCCGTGATGACTGGGAGTTGCCTTTTCATTCCAGTAGATGCTACCCGGAGGGCTGCGCGGTGATGGTCTAAATGAAGACACCGCGGCAGCATATGCTCAGCACACTGAGCTCAGACAGAAATCCCACAACCCACGCAACCGGGAACTGTGGACAGAGTGACAATCGTGAGAGGAGTGTTCCTTGGGCATAAAGAGGGATCTTTTGGAAGCAGGCGTAACAACCATGCGCTTGATCCGGCGATTTCCAAAAGCAAAGCGGCCACTCTCGATTTTTGTATTGCGCAATAATGACTTAGGAGATCTCGTTGTAGTCACACCGCTTTTTAAGGCCTTGCGGATGGCCTTTCCCGATGCCTATATCGTCGCGGGGGTCTGTAGTTGGTCGAAGGATATCCTCAAAAACAATCCCTACATATCCGAAGTTGTTGACTGTAATGCGCCATGGCACAATCACCGCGCCCCTCACAAGAGCTTGACGAAGGCTTTGAAGTATATCTTCGGCTCCCCGGAGGTGACGCGGCTCAGAAGCTATAAGTTCCACGTCGGCATAGACGTACTTGGGAGCCCGTTCGGTTCGATGCTTCTGATGCATTTGAACATTCCAATTCGACTGGGCAGAAAAGGATATGCAGGTGGGCATTCCGGGGCAACCGCATATCTCGAAAACACGACCACGACCTCAGTTGCGAAAGGTGTTCTCGAGTTTGCGCGGCTTCTCAAGAAAGATGCCGAGATCGACTCCGATACAAAACCGCAGCTTTATCTTTCTCTACCCGAGATAGAAGAGGCAAAGAAGGTTTGGTTGGAAATTGAAGAAACAGCCGGCAAAGGAAGACCAAGGATTGTGGTCGCCCCTGGCGCAGGCGTGCCGGACAAACAGTGGCCGGTCGCACGATTTGCGGAGTTGATAGGCCGCTTATCGAAAGAAACATGTGGCTGTGTGCTGGGCTCTTCTGAAGACCGTCAACTCGGTGAAGCGATCGCGCGCGACGTGGAGGGTTGGAGTAACAGATGCGGCAAGGTCTCGATTCGTCAATCGATGGCTCTGATTTCACTTGCAGATCTGGTAATATGCCATTCCAGCTTCGTCATGCATCTTGCTTCAGCCTTCAGTAGGCCCGCTGTGGTCATCTTAACGAGGGCGCTTGACTCCAAAATTCATGCCTATTTCTGGGAGGTGGAAGGATCGCATTACCAGCTATATCCCTCCGGCAAGGACCATCACGTAAGCGTTGCTGCAGTTGAAGAACAGACAAGAGTCCTGTTGAAATTCATTCAGAACCGATCGACGGAGAAGTCCTCCGTCGCGCTTCAAGATCTCCGGTAAAAGCGTCCGATTACGCTCGCCATTTTCATTGTTGAACGCTCGGCCGCAATGCGGATCGAGCCAAAGAGGCGAATGGGGTAGTCGGCATAGCGCCAGAAGGACTTATCGGCCTTCGATGGAGGGTGCCCCGAAACAGCCTGGACGAGGAAGTTCTTACGCCACGGTTTAGCTCCCTCAATGGAATGCGACATAGTATATCCGGCGGGCGAAAAATCCATCCCTTCCGGTCCAATGAACGATAGGGGCCCATTGGTTGCCATAAGCGCTGCGTTCAGCATGTCCTGATCCCCCACGAAAGCTTGCTCTCGTGAGGCGAACTTGACAGAGTTGTCTACCATGCTTTGGCTTCGCAGAAACGTCTCTATCAGAACGGCCCAGCAATGGATCGTCTCACGCTCCGCACGTGGAACCCCCACAAAACCGCTATTCGCGTAGTACTCCAGATCTCGGATTCTGTCGTAGCCAGCCTCAAGTGCAAGTGCCTGCCAACCCTTCCGCCACGGGTGTCTGGACGGCACAAGTGGATAGCATCCGTCAAGGCAAAGAGCAACTCCCTGGTGAAGCCATTCTTCGAAAAACATCCAACTTCCGTGGACCGTTATATCAGCGTCAAAGAATAGCACTCCGTCCGCCTGAGGAGCTACCTCGTCGAGTACATGCAGCAGAAAGTGCGCCTTTTCGAGACTAAGGTTATTGCTAGAGGGCCAAGGAATAAAACGCAGGAGAAAGTCGTGGCTAACTTGAAAGATCATGTCATTACCGTCGCGCCGTGCACCTTCAGCCCATGGAGGAAGCGGCGGAGCGTAACCTATGCACATCATGCCCCGGAACCCCTGGCGGTAAAGTGAATTTGCCAATCCTCCGACGCCATAATGGTATGCGCCGCTGTAGAGCGTGCATGGGACCAAAGAGCTGTGTTCCTTATCCGCAATCGCCCAACTCATCAGCTGAGTGTAGCAGCGGTAACTGTGGCTGTCTAGATTAGCGGGACCAGGTTGCAGCAATAATCAGACTGTTGGAAGGGACGCTAGTTATTCCATCTAGATCGCTGCAAAGCCGCTGTAGACATTGCGTCGATTGGTGCGATCTTTATATACTGGCGGGACGACAAATGTATTATTTGCACATTTCGTGAAAGACTGATTGTAACTCTATGTCGAGTTTATGGAGGGTTGATGAAGCACAATTCCGGTTTTGTTCGGCCGATAGCTTTTGCCACATGCTCCTATGTGAAGAAACGTCCTAGTGCTCGCGCCCAAATGGTCTTTGGAGCGGTATCTAGCTGGGCAGACATGCTCGATCTACCGTTCGCCGAGAAGATATTCTTGGATGATCGCAGCCCCGATTTGGGTGCACTCCAACTGCTTCGATCCACACAACTTCTCGATAAGTTTACCCGTGCCGAATATTGCACAACACGTCATCCTGCTCACTGTAACTTCGGATATGTTGGGAGTGTACGGCTTGCTACGACTCCATATATTTTTCACCTGGATGATGATGTCTATGTCAATGGCTCGGCGGAAGAGTGCAGACAAGCAATTGATCTGGCCATACACGTTATGGAGGAACATCCAACTATCATGGGGTTCAGCCTACTTAGCTTGGATCCATCTTTCCAGGGGGCAGAGTGGCTTCCAGACGAAATCATCAGCGAACAACCGCGTGTTTCTCACCCTAAGAAATATTTTGGAAACGCCGCATCTGTAATTAGAAGGGAGCTCCTTGAGCGGGTGGATTTTGCGCAGTTAATGACCTGGGGAGACAACCAACCCGGCGGATGGGAGATCATGGTAAGTAATAGTCCCAAGGAGTTCGCCATCGGAGAATTGAATACCCCGTTTCACGTTAAGAGAACGTCCTATTTCTTTAGTTCCACCAACGATATCTCAACCAGAGTCCGTTTGACATACATGGCCCGAACACAACTTAGAAAGCTCTTCGCCAAGAATCGAGCTACTGTGGAAACGAAATGATCATGTCAATGCTGAGAAGCCTCACTGGTCGCCAGAATAGAGTTGCCCAAGCAATACGCGAACTGAGAAAGCAACGCCTGACAGCCTGGTGTGCAGGGACCGACACCGAATAGGGAGCGAAGATGCTGAGGCAACTAATCTTCAGGGCTGTTGACAAGGTGATCCGATGGCACCAAGGGTGCAGGATGGAGAAACTCAAGAAATCCCTTCGATCTTGTGGGCCGCGGGTTTGGTTTGGTGACGAAGTGACAATTTGGGGCACCAACGACGTAGTGCTTGAAGAAGACGTTTCAATTAACAGTTTCACGCACATATTTGGGGCCGGCGGAGTGCGCATCGGAGCCAGGACACTGATTTCGGCATGCTGCTCCATCACCTCGGTCACGCATGCCGAACCGGTTGCGGACCGGAGGCGGGGAATCAACTTGCCCGTCGTCATCGAAGAGGATTGCTGGCTGGGCACTGGGGCAATCGTACTCCCTGGTGTTCGCATCGGCAGAGGAAGCATTATTGGTGCCGGAGCTGTTGTAACCAAAGATATCCCCCCTCTTTCAGTAGCCATCGGGATTCCTGCCCGGGTCGTCCGTCAAGTCATTTCGTAGGAGTTTATGAGCCTTAGTGTCGCTTCACGAATCGCAAAGAGAGTTTCCACCTTTGTCGGTGCCCAAAGCGCAGTTCAGCTGCTTAATGCAGTAACAGGGCTTCTCCTGCTTCGATTGCTGTCGAAGTCAGAATTTGCCATTTATGCCATCGCTCTCGGGCTACAGGGGACAATTGGGATACTCACGGATCTCGGATTCGGTGGGGCGATTGCCGGCTTGGTTGGCACTAGATACCAAGACAAGAAGATTCTTGGAAGTTACATAGGGGCGGCAAGCTATATCCGGCGAGTGCTGATGCTGATTGTAAGCGTCATCGCGGTTGGATGCATTGTTGGCTTTCGACATATAAAGATTGAAGCTCACAGCAATGGCGAAGTGACCTTTCTGGCGGTTGCAGTCCTTGTGACTGTGCAGTTTCAGGCTTGGGCATCCTACTATGAAGTGCCGCTTCTATTGAATAACAAGCTGACTTCGTATTACACCCCGCAGATAGCTGCAGCAGTTCTCCGGATGGGAAGCGCGTTCATTTTGTACTACGTCCACTGGATATCCTCTACCACAATGGTAATAGCCAATACGGTGAGCATCGTAGTGATGGGCTTATCGTATCGATACCTCGCGAAGCCGTGGATTGAGGTGCCGCGCAAGCTTTCAAAAGATCATGCGCGGGAAATGATTCGATTCCTCACGCCGCTGATTCCGGGATCTGTATATCAGGCGCTGCAAGGGCAGGTTTCACTGTTCTTGATCACTGTTTTCGGGCACGTGGGCCAGATTGCGGAGGTAGCAGCGGCGGGTAGAATCGGGCAGCTGTTCTTGCTGCTCAACTCATCCAACGGGGTTCTCGTAGGGCCATTCTTTGCGAGGACCGCCAAAACTCTCTTTATTAAGCGGTACGTGTATTCGCTTTGCGCGGTCGGGGCTGTCGCGCTCATGGTTGCTGCTTCCGCGAGGTGGTGCCCAAGCGTCTATCTATTACTGCTTGGCGCGAAATACAATAACCTCACTCAGCAGGTCCAGCTTGTGGTTTACGCGTCGGCGATCGGATACTTCGCGGGAGCAATGTGGGCCGTCGCGGTGGCGAGGAAGTGGATATTCTGGTGGAGCGGGTCGCTACAGATCGTCCTTCTAACCCTGATACAACTTATCTGCGTTATTTTCCTTCCGTTGAGCACTTCCGAGGGAGTCTTAATGATGGGAATATTTACAGCCTTCGGCGCGCTCGCGGTGCAGATTCTACACGTGTTTCAAGGCATGGGCGTGCACGCAAAGGCAGAAGAGGCCCCGGCGATTGCATCATGAACGTCGGTATGCTGCGAAAAGCTTAGTAAGTGAGACGGTTGCAAGCTTTGAGCTTGGCAAATACAAACGACATTGGTCATGGGCTGCCCATTCGCGGAGCGTGTCCGCTGGTTCATCCATTCGCCGCAGGCTGGAGTTTTTGCCGCGCGAATAGTCGCCATGTAAGCCAATTCTAAGACCCGAGAATTGGCTTACATAGCAGCCTGGCTTCTAAAACTGGACCCGCCGCATAAACGTGGGGACCTCGAGATCGCGGTCGGGGTCCTCCGACTTGTCTGCGAACAAAGCGCTGACTGCCTGTCGGTCTTCTATGGAGGGCCGAACGCCATTGCCCATATCGGTGGCGTAGTCCCGGGGCAGCGGCTTGAACGCCGGCTCCTCACACAACTCTGCAAACTTGGGACGAGCCGGCCCTACCGGACCGTGATCGACGAACAGGGCGTCGAATGCCGAGGTGTCCGCGGCGACGGCGCGAGCTGGCTGGGGTGCTGAGGCAGTCACGAACACAGGCTCCCCGTGAGACTCAGTCTCCACATCGTTCTCCTCATCTTCGCTCATGAAGCGCGGCGGGGCTGGTGGGACCTCGACGGCCGGCGCAGGTTCGACGGACGCCGCTGCTGCCGCGGGGGATTCAACGGCGATGGAGGTGCTTGCCTGCTGTGCGGCGGCGCCCGCTTCCCGCATCCAATTCTCCGGGGCCATCACCGGCACCGAGATCACCGGCGTGTCGTCCACGCTGAGCATGCGCGCGCGGCGTTCCGGACTCTGGTCGCGGAACCCGGTGGCGATGACGGTAATCTTCACCTCGTCGCCCATGCGCTCGTCCAGGACCGCGCCGAAGATGATGTTGGCGTCTTCATGGGCTGAGGTCTGGATCAGCGAAGAGGCCGCGTTCACCTCCGAAAGCTTCAAGGCGCTGGATCCGGTGATGTTGATGAGGATGCCGCGTGCTCCATCGATGGCGCCGGCTTCAAGCAGGGGCGAAGCCATCGCGGCCTGCGCTGCTTCCACTGCGCGATTCGGACCAGATCCGACCGCCGTGCCCATCATGGCGTGGCCCATGCCGGCCATGGTCGTCTTCACGTCAGCGAAGTCGCGATTGATGATGCCCGGGATGGTGATGATGTCAGAGATGCCCTGCACGCCCTGGCGAAGCACATCGTCGGCGATGCGGAAGCTCTCGAAGAAGCCCGCATCCTTGGCCACCGCGAGCAGTTTTTCGTTGGGGATCACGATCATGGTGTCCACGCTATCGAGCAGCTCCTTGAGGCCGCGCTGTGCCTGCTGCAGGCGGCGCTTGCCTTCAAAGACGAACGGCTGCGTGATGACGGCGACCGTAAGGATGCCCATCTCACTGGCCAGCGAGGCGATCACAGGCGCGGCGCCAGTGCCGGTGCCTCCGCCGAGGCCGGCGGTCACGAACACCATGTCCGCGCCCTCGAGCGCTTCGATGATCTTTTCGGAGTCTTCGAGCGCAGCGCGGCGGCCCACATCGGGGTTGGCGCCCGCGCCGAGGCCGGATGTGAGGCGCACACCAAGCTGAAGCTTGACTGGCGCGTGGCAGAGCTTGAGGGCTTGCACATCGGTGTTGGCGGCGATGAATTCAACGCCCTCCATCTTGGCCTGGATCATGCGATTGACGGCATTGCCGCCGCCGCCGCCCACGCCAATGACCTTGATGCGCGCGCCGCGCGGTGTCTCTTCGTGATATTGAATGCGCATTTCTCCGACTTGCGAATGTAGGTTTTCCATGGCGACTCCGGCCTCCTGATCTTAGAAACTGGCTGCGAAGATGGCCCGCAGCTTGGCTTTCAATCCGTTGTTTTCCGCAGCGCGCGTGACGCGCGTCCGATGGGCGTATAAAAGCATGCCGATAGCAGTGGCGTAGGACGGATGCGCGAGCTCGCCAGGCATGTTGGAAAGGCGCACGGGCATTCCGGTGCGCGCTGGAACCCGCAGTTGGCTCTCGGTCACGTCGAGCATGCCGGGCAACATGGCACCGCCTCCGGTGAGAACGCATCCCGCGCCGAGGGCTTCAATCACGCCGCCCTGGCGGAGGCTTTCCTTGACGAAGTACATGAGTTCACGCGCGCGGGGCTCCAGGATTTCTGCCACCGTGCGCAAGCGCAACATCTGCGGCTGCGGGTTGGCGATCTCGATCTCAGCGTTCTGCGGAACCGCTGTTACGACCGCGTGGCCGTATTGCCGCTTAAGCTGCTCCGCGTTGGCGAGCGGCATCTGCAGCCCCACGGCGAGATCGTTGGTGAAGTGCGCGCCGCCGACGGGAACCGATCCGGTGTGCGCCACCGCGCCCTCGAAGAACACCACGAGATCGCTGGAGTGCGCGCCAATATCGAGCAGGCACACGCCCAACTCGCGCTCGTCGGCGGAAAGCGTGGACTCGGCTGCGGCGATCGATTCGAGCACGGCTTCCGAGACTTCGAGCCCCGCACGATTGGCGCAGGTGACGGTGCTCTGCAACGCGCTACCCGAGCAGGTGGCAATGTGCAGGTCGACTTCAAGTCGCGCACCGACCATCCCGACCGGATCGAAGATGCCTGGCTGATCGTCGACGAGAAACTGGCGCGGCAGCAGGTGCAGGATTTCGCGGTCGGGGGGACGTTCGACGGCGCGGGCGCGCTCCACGGCTGTGCGCACGTCTTCGCGCGTGATCTCGCGCATGCGGCTGCCCAACTCGAATCCGCCGTTGGTGTTCAGGC
>Ga0137378_10002595_pt1 | contig 15524 bp, 14 predicted proteins | sample SagtaG_21_FD_104813 | JGI IMG/M metagenome (GOLD analysis project Ga0137378, IMG submission 104813) | Vadose zone soil microbial communities from Sagehorn Ranch, Mendocino, California, USA - Sage2_L_60_16 metaG | ecosystem: Environmental > Terrestrial > Soil > Vadose zone | place: USA... | reverse complement strand
TCGCCCACGAGCAGGCCGCCGGCTTCCAAAGCTGCGTTCCAGGTGAGGCCAAAGTCTTTCCGGCTGATCCGCGTCGTGGCAGAAAGCCCAATTCGCGTATTTCCCCACGGGTCCTTTTGCGCCGGGCTCGGTCCTTCAACATCAAAAACCACGTTTCGGGTCACTCCGCGGATCGTCAGGTCGCCGCTGACCTTCAGCTCCCCATCTGGGTTCTTTGATATGACCGTCGAGTTGAAGGTTAAGGCCGAATGCTTCTCCACGTGGAAGAAATCCGCGCTCTTCAGGTGCGCATCTCGTTGAGGCTCCCGGGTGTTGATAGTGCTCGCGTCGATGGAGGCCCGAATTTTGGATTTGGTGACGTCATTTTCATCACGTTCCAGGGCGCCAGTTATTGAAGTGAATTCTCCCAACACATTCGAGATCATCATGGGTTTGACCTTGAATTGGGCTGTGGAGTGAACGCGATCGATCGCCCAGGTACTGGTGCTCGTTTTGGGTTGAATCGCGACAAGCCCAGACTTTTCGAGTTCGGGCGTTTCGCAATTGCATGTGGTGCTCATTTTATTCTCCTGTTGTTCTAACTGTAGTCGTTATAACGACTACATGACTTGTATGCATCCGCAGTGCCGAATAGTCGGGTCCGATTTGTTAGTCCTAAAGAATGAGAAGGGCCAAACTGACGAACCTCCAGAGGTTTAGCGGTTAGCGCTTTTGGCAGCCACGCGAAGCCTACACCATTTTTGAAGCCGGCTACCCCACTCGAAAAAACCTAACCTCGTTCGCTCCGTCTACCGATGATTCTTCCCGGACGAACCTGCATAAATTCGCGCATCGGCTATGCGAATTAAGTCGGCTTGACTTAACGATGCGAACCGTATTGAATTACTTCTCCGAAGGAGTCGCCCGGGTTCCGCACGTTAGAGGATTCCGAATGACTATGAACTGGTTTTTTGCTTTGCAGCACAAGTTCTTCTCGAAGAAACGGCGAGGCTCAAAGCAGAGTACCCTGCGTCTCACGTTTGTAACTCTATTCATCTGCCTGGTTTCGGTGCCGCGTGCCTACGCGCAAATATCAGCGAGTATCAAGGGCATGGTTACGGACTCCTCCGGAGCCCCGGTGCCTTCATCTAGCGTTAATGCCAAGAATATCGAGACGGGAGCGATTCGAAGCGCGACGACAGACGAAGCGGGCCGCTATCTCGTCCTGTCGTTGCCAGTCGGTAAATACGAGCTGAGCGTGAGCAAACCGGGTTTTCAGGAGGCGGTCCGAAGTGGGGTTCGGTTGGTAGTCGGGCAGGAAGCAAGCGTTGACATCACGCTGCAAGTAAGCACGGTCAAGGCCGAAGTCCGCGTCAATGAAGACGCTCCAATCGTAAACACCACCACAAAGGACATCTCGGGCATTGTTGGCGAACAACAGATCAGGGATCTCCCTCTGAACGGGCGCAGCTACGACTTACTGCTACCGCTCAATCCTGGCGTCGTCAATTTTACTTGGATGAAAACGGGCGGTACTGGCACATCGAATTCCACCACCGGAAACAACTTCGCCGTCTCGGGCAACCGGCCGCAGCAGAATCTCTTCCTGCTCAACGGTGTGGAATACACGGGCGCTGCCGAAAACAATATGCAGCCCGGAGGAACGAGCGGGATGCTTTTAGGTGTTGACGCAGTACGCGAATTCAACGTCCTGCGCGACTCCTACGGAGCCGAGTTCGGCAAGCGTCCTGGCGGGCAGGTCGTTATCGTGACTCAATCCGGCGCGAACCAGTGGCACGGCTCCGTCTTCGAGTTCTTGCGCAACAACGCTTTCGACGCCCCGAACTTCTTCGATCGCGGGGGATCTCCGCCCTTTCAACGCAATCAGTTTGGGGGCTCCGGTGGTGGCCCTATCCAGATCGATAAGACTTTTCTGTTCGCCAACTACGAAGGCTTCCGCCAGCACCTTCACCAGACCTCCGCCGCCTTTGTGCCCGATCTCACAGCCCGTGCCGCCGCCGTTCCCAGCGTCCAGCCACTGCTCAACCTGTGGCCAACGCCCTCGGCTGCCGATCCCGATTTTCCCGGAGTCTGCACGCCTCCAACAACCCTCCCGCCGAATGCTTGCGGGATTGCCGAAGTTTTCAGTAGTCCCCTGCAAACGATTCGTGAGGATTTCGGTACCGCTCGACTCGACCATATCTTCTCGTCTCGGGATACTGCTTCCGCCATCTACACCATCGACGACGGCGAGGACTTCACTGCCACTCCTCTCAATCCTTTTAGCGCGGACCTTGTTACCCTCCGCTCCCAAGTTGCCACGGTTGAGGAAACGCACGTCTTCTCTCCTTCGCTCATCAACACCGCGCGCTTTGGCTATTCCCGCGCCGGATACTTCTTCACAGGCGAACCCACTCCCGGTACGCCAGCGGTAGGGGTTCCCGGATTCCTTCTCGGCCGCCCTGTCGGAGCAGTTGTCGTCGGCGGAAGCACAGCCTCCAACCCCACAGCACAAGTCGGCCTTGCCGGCAGCAACAACGGCAGCAATCTCACGATCGCGCGCAATCTCTACACATTAGAGGATCGCGTCACGCTGACCCACGGCCGTCACCAATTTGATTTCGGCGCCTGGCTCCAGCGTTTTCAGTCGAACGAGACCATTGCGCTCAGCCAGTTCGGCCAAGCTACGTTCACTAGCGTGCAAATCTTTTTACAGGGCAACATTTCAAGCTTCCTCTTTGATCCTTCGCCCACTGAGATGAACTGGCGCTCCGTTTTCGGCGCCTGGTATGCCCAAGACACGGTTCGCCTCAGCCCGCGACTGACGCTATCGCTTGGCCTGCGCACTGAATCCTCCTCCGGCTGGAATGAAGCACACGGACGAGCTGCCAACTATTTCTTCACCAACGGAGTCATCAACAGCACGGCAAATGTCGGTGATTCTATCTTCCAAAACAACAACGCGAAGTTCCTGCCGCAGCCGCGCGTTAGTGTTGCCTGGAGCCCCCTCGGTCCCGGAACCGTCTTTCGAGCTGGGTTCGGAATGTACAACGATTTGCAGGACGCACTTGGTTATCGCACCGATCAGAACGCTCCTTTTAACCCGACTTATAGCCTTGCTACCACAGTTTCAAAGCTGCCCATCGATCCGGCTGCACCTGTCCCGGCCGGTGCCAAGCTAGTTCCGGGCGGCATTGATCCCGATATGAAAACACCCACTCTAATCTCCTACTCACTGCGCGTCCAACGTGAGCTTTCTCCTAACACGTCAGTGAGCATCGGTTATCTCGGTTCCCACGGCTATCACCAACTCATCGGCGTAGACGCAAACGAACCCTTCCCCGTCATTTGCCCGGCGGCTCCTTGCCCGACCACCTACCCGGCGACATTTCCCATTGGCATTGCAGGCACACCAGTCCCCCCGGGCACCTATTTCATCCCTCCTCCGCAGGCCAAACCCAATACGACGCTCAACAATACCTGGACCTGGTTCTCCAGAGGGGACAGCGCCTACAACGCATTGCAGATCGACGTCAATCGCCGCTTCAGCGGTGGACTCACATTACGCGGCGTCTATACCTACTCCAAGCTGCTCGACGACGGTGATTCGCTCAATGCCACAACGTCCGGTGGCGGTCCCGCTCTCGCCTCGAATCCCTTCAATCTTCATTCCGATTGGGGCCTCGGCACGTTCGACGTGCGCCATGTCGCCGTCATTTCCAGCACATACTTTTTGCCAATCGGCAGCGGCAAGCGCTACGCCAACAATTGGAACGGCTTCGCCAACAGCCTCATCAGTGGCTGGTCCATCAACTCAATCGTGACTGTACAGGGCGGGTTTCCGTTATCGCCGCAACTCAGCTACAACCCTTCCGGGAACGGCGATACGCGCAATCCTGTGCGTCCTTTTCTCAACCCAGACTTCTCCGGACCCATTATCCTTGGTAAGCCAAGCCAATGGTTCAACCCCAACGCGTTTCTCGCGCCCAGCAACGTAGCCGCGAATCTTGGTTTTTACGGGAACGTTGGCCGCGATACTTTGATTGGCCCCGGACTTGCCACCTGGGATTTCTCGACACTTAAGGACGCCCGCATTCGTGAGCGTCTCAGCCTTCAGTTTCGCGCGGAAATCTTCAATCTGCTGAACCGGGCGAACTTCAACACCCCCAATGGTGTTGCCTTCACGCCCTCGAGTGTCTCACCGACGGCAGGCGCCATTACCAGCACCTCCACCACATCGCGTCAGGTTCAATTCGGTCTCAAGCTGCTTTGGTGAAGCCAAAGCGGAACATGGTTTTGGCACTCAAGTAGTTGAGATCCTATCGGTTCAACTAGCGTGTTGAGGTTAGAGTGGAGAAGCTGCTGACACCCCGTGAAGCCGCCTCGACTCTCGGTCTCACCTATCCGCCGAAGGGCTGGATTTATCGGGGAACGGTTAAGTCCATAGAAACCTTAGGAGGACATCATCGCGTCCCGAAGAGTGAAATAGACCGGCTCATTCCACAAAAGCCTTTTTCTGAAGGACCCTTGCCTCAAAAATCTCCGCGAACTTACAGGGTTTGAGGTTCTGGTGAGCTCGTTGCAAGCCAAGTATCCCGACCAGCTCGGATTGCTTTAGCTTTGCGCTCCTTCGTCTTCCATGCAGAGCAGGGGGCATAAGTCCCGAGTCGTCGGAAACCCTTACCTAACCCTATTGTGGTAAGGTGATCCTTCTACGGCTGTGAGGTGGCGAATTGAGGTTGCACCGAGGGGGCCAGACGTTCAAAGAGTGGCATTGGTGGCACGGGCCGCCATGGTCCCGGCGCAACGGGGAAATAGCTAGCGCAATAGCTGCTAAGAACGCTTCTCGCAGCCCGGCAACTGATCGCTTGATTTTTATAACGATAATCCTTTGTCTCTGCCTTGCTGCCTGCGAAAACGTTGCAACCACTCAGCCAATACAGGAGGAATCCCGCGTTGGGCGCCAGCGGAACGACGCGATCGCCATCACGAACGTGACTCTCATAGATGTGGCGAGCGGTGCGCGGCAGACCGCGATGACGGTTTTGACTAAGGCTGGACAGATCTCCAATGTCGGCCGGGCCCTTTCCGTTCCAGAGGGAACCGCACGCGTGGACGGCACTGGAAAGTTTCTCATTCCCGGACTTTGGGACATGCACGCGCATCATCAGGCGACAGGACGGGATTCCCTAGATTTGTATTTGGCAAATGGTGTGGTCGGCACTCGGGACATGGGGTCAGACGTTGAATTCATCCTTCCGCTCCGAGACCGCATCGACCGCGGCGAACTGCTCGGGCCCGAGATCGTTGCGGCGGGACCGATCCTCGACGATGCGCCACCAGACTGGCCGTTCCGGCGCCGCGTTTCCAACGCTCAGGACGCACGGGAAGCCGTCAGAGACCTCAAAAGACACGGCGTCGATTTCATCAAGGTGCACGACCATACGCCGCGCGACGCGTACTTCGCCATCGCGGACGAAGCTAGAAAGGTAGGTCTGCCGTTTGCCGGTCACGTTCCGATCGGTGTCACGGTCGAGGAGGCGGCCGACTCGGGAATCAAGAGTATCGAGCACCTGGCCAACTTCCGTGTATTCCGCGACTGTTCCGGAAACGAACCGTATAGCCCGGTCAGATGCCGGTCCCTATTCGAACGACTCGCTGCGAGAGGAGTGTGGGAAACTCCCACCATAACCTTCTCCAAACTAATCCCGGACCTATTCGTGGGCAAACCGCTGCCCCACGTCTAATTTGCCAGCGATTCGCTTCTCGAGCTCATACGCAAGAACGCGGAGGCTTCTAACCTTGACGAAGAAGGGCTGGCTTTTTTCCGCTCAAATTCCAGGACTAGCTTGGTTGCTATCCGCGACTTATTTGCGAGCGGCAATCACTTCCTAGCTGGTTGTGACGGTCTTGTGCCCGGTTTTTGTCTTCACGATGAACTGGAGGAAATGACCAGGGCGGGACTATCGCCCCTCCAGGCAATTCAGACCGCTACCATTAATCCTGCGAAATTCCTCGGACGAGAAAAGATGCAAGGTACGATCGAGATTGGCAAGCGCGCCGATCTCGTGCTCCTCGAAGCTGACCCGTTGACGGATATATCCAACACACGGCGCATTGACAGCGTAATGGTTCGCGGTCAGCTCTTTCTGAGACCACAAGTCGATCGAATCATTGCCGCTCACCGCGCGCATCCCCGCACCCGTAAGTAACCCTCACCCTTAGCCTCCAGCCCCTCAGTCTCACTCGTTAGCGGGCCAGCGCCGAAGTGCGCGTAAGGGACACTAAACGCGGCATCGAGTTGGTCTTGTCCGGCTCGTTCGCACCTATGGACATTACAAAGGAGAAGTGATAGCTTCCTTTGCAGTGTGCAAAGGAAGGATTCCATGACCGATGCAAAAAAGGCGGAAGTCCTGCAAGGGACGCTGGATCTGATGATTCTGAAGACGCTCGATGCGTTAGGGCCGCAACATGGGTTTGGGATAGCTCGGCGGATCGAGCAGGTTAGCCGCGATGTGCTGCAGTTGAACGAGGGCACGGTGTATACGTCGTTGCTGCGGCTGATGCAGCAAGGGTGGATCACCGCGGAGTGGGGAATCTCCGACAATAATCGCAAGGCCAAGTTTTACTCGATCACCGCGCGAGGCAAGAAGCAGCTTGCCGTGGAGACCGAGAATTGGCAGCGGATCTCCGGGGTGGTGGGGCGCCTGCTGCGATTGGAAGGAGAGAGGTAGCCATGGACAACGTGCGGATTTCCAGGCTACGGGCGTTTGCGGCGAGGTTACGCGGACTCTTCGATGTGCAAAAGCGAGACAACGACTTTGGCGAAGAGGTGAAAGTGCATCTGCAGTTGCTGGTGGATCGCTTTGTGACGCAAGGAATGTCGCGGGAGGAGGCCGCCGAGGCGGCGCGACGTCAGTTCGGGAATACGACAATTTTGCAGGAAGACCGGAGGGAACTGAGGACCTTCGTATCGGTAGAGGATCTCGGCCGCGACGTACGCTACGCGCTGCGCAGCCTCGCCCGAAGCCGTGCATTTGCCGCGGTAGCCATCGCGACGCTGGGATTAGCGATCGGCGCCTCGACCGCGATTTTCAGCGTGATCGAAAATGTGTTGCTGGAGCCGTTCCCTTATAAGGGTGCGAGCCGCATGGTATTTCTGCGGATTCACGATACCACCCGGGGGGAGGAAGGGGACCGTCAGGGATACACATCAAATGAATTTCTGGAATTTGACCAGCAGAACCACGTATTTGACGCCGTCATCGCGGCTTCTGACGATCCCGTGCTCTATAAGCAAGGAGAAGGCGTCGAGTTGCTTGATGGAGCGGACGTGACGCCGGGCACATTCGAATTCTTTGGTATGCCAGCTCTACACGGTCGTGTGCTGCAACCGGCAGATTACCAGCCGGGAGCGCCGCCGGTATTCGTGATGCGGCAGAAGACGTGGATGGAGCGTTTCAACGGCGATCCGGGAGTTTTGAACAAGACTTTTGTGCTGAATGGAACAGCACGAACGCTCATCGGAATCATGCCGCCGCGCTTTGGATGGTATGGGGCGGATGTTTGGATTCCGGAGACACCCATTCCGGGAGCGGCCATCGGCGGTGCGGGGTCAACGCGGCGCTGGTTTCTACTTTCTACTGGGGCGATTGAAGCCGGGCGTCTCCAAGCCGCAAGCTGCGGCGGATGCGACGGTTATTGCCAACCAGCTGGCGAAAATCAATGCGCAGGACTATCCCGAGCACTTCCATGTGTTGGTTAAGGCGTTGGGGGATACGGTTATAGGGCGATTCGAATCGACGCTGTACACGATTCTAGCGGCGGTTGGACTGTTGCTTCTGATCGGCTGCGGCAACGTGGCGAATCTCATGCTGGCGCGAGCGACGTCACGAGAGAAGGAATTCGCCTTACGCGCGGTGTTGGGAGCCGGGCGCGCGCGACTGGTGCAACTCCTGCTGGTCGAGAGTCTCGTGTTAGCGATCGGTGGAGCGGCGCTGGGCGTGCTGATTGCATGGGGTGGATTGAAATTGATTGTGGCTGCAATGCCACAGAATTTTATCCCAGCGGAATCCGTCATTGAGCTGAACGCGCCGGTGATGGCTTTCACGTTGGCTGTGGCTGTCTTGATCGCCCTGACTTTCGGATTGGCGCCGGCGCTGCGGGCTGCGCGGCGCGATCTAAACGATCCACTACGCGACAGCGGCAAGGGAGTGATCGGCGGACTTCGCAGTGGCCGGATGCGCGATACCGTGGTGGTCGCGGAAGTCGCTGACGCTGCTGATCGGCGCGGGGCTCTTGATGCGGAGCTTTGCAGCGCTGCGCGAGGTGCATTTTGGACTGCAGGCGGACGACGTCTTACAGACACTATTGCTGTTGCCTGAGGATCGCTATAAAACGGCGACACAAGTCCGCGGGTTTTTCCAGCCGCTGCTTGCGCGCGTGAAGACCCTTCCCGGAGTCGTGGACGCGGCTGCATCAAGCACACTGCCACCGTCCGGCGGTGAGGACAGCACGATAGAGATCTCTGGCAAGTCCCACGAGCACGAATGGCACGCACTGGTACAACAAGTGAGCGAAGGATATTTCCGGGTGCTGCGGATCCCGTTCAAGGTGGGACGGTCATTCGCTGAAGAAGAAATCAACGACGCAAGAAAAGTGGCGGTGGTGAATGAGACGTTTGTATCCGGTTTCCTTCGCGGTGACGATCCGATGGGGCGTCGAATCAAGCTGGCGGGGCTAGGGACCCCTGCGGATCCGGTGAGCGAGCCCTCGTTTGAAATCGTGGGGGTGGTGGCGGACGTGACTAATAGCGGTCTCGAGGCTCCAGTTCAACCGGAAATCTGGATACCGTATACCGTCACAGGTTCGGGAACGCAGGTTCTGATGGTACGCTCGGAGCAAACGCCAATGTCGCTGATGAATGCCGTACGTCAGGGGGTTTGGGCGACCGATGTCGGAGTGGCTCTGGCTCTTCCGGGCGCACTGGAGGATCGCATCAGTCAACGGTTGTATGCGGGCCCCCGCTTTGCCTTCCTGCCGATGGCCATTTTTGGATGCCTTGGGCTGGTTCTTGTCACCGGGGGCGTTTATAGCGTTCTGGCCTACGCGACATCGCGCAAGACGCATGAGATCGGAATACGCATCGCGTTGGGTGCGGAGCGTGCCGACGTGCTTCGCTTGGTAGTAAGGGCGGGTTTGCGCCTGGTGACCGCCGGAGTCGGAATTGGATTGCTCGTGAGCCTGCTGCTGGGGCGTACAATCGAGGCGCAGCTGGCGCGTGGTGTGAAACCGTACGATCCGGAGACCTTAGCCGGCACGACCCTGCTGTTGATAGTAACCGCTGCGTTGGCGTGCTGGGTTCCGGCGAGAAGAGCAGCGCGAGTAGACCCGATGGTGGCCCTGCGTTATGAATAGGTGAGCAGCCTGAGGGCTGGAGTGCTTCGAGACGGACGCAACCCACATCCAAGACGACCCTATATCGACTCTCTTACACGCTCGCTAAATCCTCGTTGCCGTCGCCCGGGTTGACATTTCCAATCACGCTTTGACGGCGGAATAGCCTCATGTTGCTCATGCCTGGAGCGCAGGTACGTGACTTCGGACAAGTAGTCGGCAATACGGACGGAATGGCGCAAACCGGCTCTTCTGCAGATTAGTTCCGGCTTGCCCCTCCGTTACGACGCGCAGCCTTTTGACTGGACTTGAAAATTCCTGCAGATTTTTTCAGTCTGTCGAATGGATCCATTCTCGCCCGTCATACGGATAGGCGCGGTAAACCCGGCGAGAGTTGCGCCAGAGGAGGAAACTCATGCAGTTTGCTCTGCTCATCTACCATTCACCGGAAGAGTTTGCCATGCGCAAGAACGACTATAGCGATCCTCATCTCGGCGCCTGGCGCGCTTACTACAAGGCGCTCGTGGAGGCCAAGGTCTACGTCGGCGCTAACGCACTGGAACTGCCCGAAACAGGAACGACGGTGCGCGTCAAGGAAGGAAAGCGGCGCGTGCAAGATGGCCCCTACGCCGATACGAAGGAGCAGCTGGCAGGATTCATCATCCTCGAACTCCCTTCCGTTGACGCTGCTCTCGAATGGGCCGCGCGATGCCCGGGAGCATCCATCGGCGCAGTGGAAGTCCGGCCGCTGGCGCCTGAAGCCATGCGGCGAGGGTTCACAGGGTGAATGGAAGCAATCAAGAATATACGCACCGGACCATCGAGCGTGTGGCCCGGGAATCCTACGGCCGGCTGGTGGCCTATCTTTCCGTGCACACGCACGACTTGGCCAGCGCAGAGGACGCTCTCAGCAACGCACTAGTGTCGGCGCTCAACCATTGGCCGCAGGATGGGGTGCCTAAAAATCCGGAGGCGTGGTTGCTGACAGCGGCGCGCCATTCGCTCATTGATGTGATTCGTCACCAGAAGGTGGTATTGGAGAGCGAGCCAACGCTTAAGTTCCTCACAGAGAACTCCACGGAGACTACCTTGTCCACCCAATTTCCTGATGAACGCCTCAAACTGCTTTTCGTCTGCGCTCACCCGGCGATCGACCCCGCGATGCACACACCGCTCATGCTGCAAACGGTCTTGGGTCTGGATGCAGCACGTATTGCCCAGGCCTTTCTCATCGCACCGAAAACCATGGGGCAACGCCTTTTTCGCGCGAAGACAAAAATCCGCAGTGGTGGCATTTCGTTCGAAATCCCGCCAGAGCGTGATCTGCCGGAGCGCCTTGACGCCGTGCTCGAAGCGATCTACGCCGCTTTCGGGCTCGGCTGGGACGACATGGCGGGGGCCGACCAGCGCGGGCGCGATCTGGCCGAGGAAGCGATGTGGCTCGCGCGCGTGCTTCTGCAGTTGATGCCCGGCGAAGCCGAAGTTCAAGGCCTGCTGGCCCTCATGCTGTATTGTGAAGCGCGCCGCGCTGCGCGAAGGGACGCCAAGGGACGCTACGTTCCCCTGTCCGAGCAAAACCCGAACCAATGGTCGCTTCCTTTAATAGAGGAGGCGGAACACCATTTGGCGGAGGCTTTCAAGCATGGCCGCGTCGGACGATTTCAAGTTGAAGCTGCCATCCAATCCGTGCATGCGGAGCGCGCGCGCACCGGTCGGACCGACTGGACAGCAATCGTGCTGTTCTACGAACAACTGCTCAGGATATCGCCGGCGCTCGGCACACGAGCCGGATACGCCGCCGCGCTTGCGGAAGCAAACGGACCGGCAGCAGGACTCGCCGTTCTCGAATCGATTGACACGGAGGCCGTGTCCCATTATCAGCCGTACTGGGCGGTTCGCGCTCACCTCCTGCAGCGCCTCGGGAAGACTCGTGAGGCCACAGACGCCTACGACCGCGCCATCGGCCTGGCCGAAGATCCCGCCGTGAGAGAGTTCCTGCTTCACAAGCGCGGCTAATTACAGCAGCAATTTCGTTTCATTCACCCGGTCGACCGCAAATTGTAAGAACGCCACCGCATCCGCTTGCCGCTTCATCTCGTCGCCATACGCCCATTTCTCGGCTTCTTCGATCAAATTTTGCCACTGTGGATACGCTGCTTTGGCCCACTGACCAGCGACTTGTTTGGAACGCGGCTCGCCCTCAACAACTGTGTGCAGGATGCGGCACAAATTCAAAACGAGATACGACTGATAATGGCTATTTGAGAGCCACGCGCTGTCATAAATCTTCGGCATCCATTCTTGGAACAAATCTCTCGCGCTGGCTTGCCGCACGTCATGTATGTCAATCGGCGGTATCAGCTCGTTGAAGGCAAGCCCCTCAAGCGCAATGCCATGCTGAGACAGAAGGTAATGATTGATGATCCATTCATTGCCAGCTGGCGCCTCGGCATACAAAGTGCCAAATCCCCACCACGGTCGCGGTTTTGCAGGAGGCCTCAATTCGCGCAGGAGTTCAAGAGGAACGTAGGAGCACTCAATCCGGTCCGCCCATTGCGGACAGCGTTGCTCTATGTTTTTGTGCAATTGTTCAACTAATCCGAGTTCATCTGGCGTCAGTGGGCTCCGAACGACCGCCTGCAAATCTATGTCGCTTCTTTCCGGCACGAAATCTCCATAGGCCAGCGAGCCGGATAGATACAGCCCGACAATATTTTTGCCGAGCAAGCGCTTCACTCCCTCTACCCACTCGGTCAGCATTATATTGATCGCAGGATATGGAGTTGCGTCTTTCATCGCCCACTCTGTCAATAGTTGTTAATCCTGACGACTACATTTTACCCGGACTGAAGGAAGGTAAGTTCTGCGTTATCAGTGGGCTTCAGCCCGCAAGCCTCGGTTTTCCCTTTTTCCGGCTGATGTAGAAATGGCCGCACTCCACCCGTCATCCATACAGAGGCGGCTTAGCGGTCACGCTTCGCCACCCGCATCGAGAGGTGAGGCGATGTGCCCATTCTGTTTAGCAAGCATGGGGCTGATCGTCGCCGGCGGAACTTCCGCCGGAGGACTGACGGTTCTGGCCGTGAAATTGTCTCGCAAGAAGAACAACGCGAAAGAAATTCCCAGCTCAAACTCAAACGAGAGGAGCAACGAAAATGAAAGCAGCAACGAAAATGTCAACCAGAACAGTCGATAACCCAAAAATCGTGTCGCGGGAGGAATGGCTCGTGGCGCGCAAAAAACTCCTGGCCCGCGAAAAGCAACTCACTCGCGAGCGCGATGCCGTCGCGGCGGAGCGCCGCCAACTACCCTGGGTCAAGGTCGAAAAGAACTACGTTTTCGATTCCCCCAGCGGCAAGAAAACGCTCGCCGATCTCTTCGACGGCAAAAGCCAACTCATCGTCTATCACCTTATGTTCGGTCCGGAGTGGCAAGAAGCCTGCCCGAGCTGCTCCTTCAACATGGACCATACGGACCCAGCCCTTGTGCACTTGGCACAACGCGACGTCTCCTTCGCGGCAGTTTCCCGCGCGCCCATTTCCAAGATCGAAGCCTTCAAGAAGCGCATGGGATGGAAGTTCAACTGGGTCTCGTCCTACGGAAGCGACTTCAACTACGACTACCACGTCTCCTTCAGGCCGGAGCAATTGGCCAAGGGCAAGGTCGAATTCAACTTTGAGCTCATGGAATTCCCCAGCGAGGAAGCGCCCGGAATCAGCGTCTTCTACAAGGACGAAGAAGGCAACATCTTCCACACCTATTCCGCCTACGCGCGCGGGACCGAGACCACGATGAACACCTATAACTATCTGGACTACGTTCCCAAAGGCCGTGATGAAGATGGTCTTGCCTTCACCATGTCCTGGCTCCGCCATCACGATCGCTATGACACCGGCAAGTTGGCCGACGCGAATCTTCCCTACTGGCCCGCCGATGCTGTTCGGCAAGACCACGGAACCGCGCCTGGCGCGAGTCGCAACGGATCAGACGAAGCACGCCAATAAGGTCAGGTACACCGGTGTTCCTAATTGTGGTCGGCCCGCAAGTACTGGCAAGGTGAGACGGTGCCGAGCGCGAAAAAAGACGTGAGAGGCAAATTCGAAAGGTTGTCTCACCGGTTTCGCAGGAGGCATGGTCGTATGAACATGATGCAACCATCGAAAGTGGTCTCTCCGATCCTCATCGGCAGGTGGACACCCAAGATTTTGTTTTCGCTGAAAGAGAGGCCTTATCGACACGGGCAGTTGCGCCGGCATCTCGGAGCCGTCTCGCAGCGCATGCTTACCAGAACTCTTCGCAATCTCGAAGCCACAGGATTAATCGTCAGGCGGACGAGAGCGAAGGCCATGGCTGTCGAGTATTCCTTGACCAGGCTGGGAAAGACCATCATCGCCCCGCTCCGAGGCATGTGCCGCTGGGCCAAGCGATACCACAAGAGGATGACTGCTGATGTGCACCTTCCTGAAGGCTATGAGGTGCAATGAGTGAAATGGATTAGAGCTCGGGTTTTTTGCGGTTCTGAATTCAAAACGTGAGCTAAAAGGATAATGTCATGAATATCGCAAATAAGTCGGTCTTGATTACCGGCGCTAACCGCGGCATTGGTCGCGCGCTTCTCAATGAAGCACTTCGGCGCGGAGCGAAAAAAGTATATGCGGGAACACGCAGCGCTCTGCAACATCCTGACAAACGCGTGACGCCCCTAACGCTCGACGTGACCAGCACTTCCCAAATTCGGCAAGCGGCCGACGAGATAAAAACCCTCGACGTGCTTATCAACAATGCCGGCATCGCGATCTACGACGATCTGAGCAATCTGGAGGTGATTGAACAGCACCTGGCCGTCAACCTCCTCGGATTGTTAAAAGTCACGCGGGCGTTCCTGCCAGTGCTGAAACACTCGAAGGGAGCCATCATCAACAACCTTTCCCTGGCAGGACTCGCGCCCTTGCCGGTCATTCCCTCCTACTCCCTTTCGAAGGCGGCCGCGCTCAACCTGACGCAGTCGCTGAGAGCGCTCTTGGCGGGCCAAGGCGTGACGGTCCATGCCGTCGTTCTGGGCCCGCTTGACACCGATATGAACCGCGGCTTCAACATACCGAAGGTGTCGCCGGAATCCGCGGCGCGGAACATCTTCGATGGGCTGGAGAAAGGCGAAGAGGATATCTTTCCCGATCCCACGTCTCTGTCCATCGCCGAGGGTTGGCGCGCAGGTGTAAGCAAGGCGCTCGAACGCCAATTCGCAGTGTTCGCGCCGCAGGCCGCGGCAAATGCGGGATGACGTTGCACATTGTACCCGAGAGAAAGGTTCCTTAAGAACTCGAGCGAGGAGGCTAAAGGAGAGAACGATGAAAGACATCATGAGATATGAACTTGGAGCACCCAAAATAGTCGATCGGAGCACCTTCCAGATCGAGCTGGACGCATTGCGGGTTCGAGAGAAGGCTCACACAAGAGAAGGCGACGCCATTGCGGCCGCCCGCCGACGCCTCCCCATGGTCGAGGTGGACGGTGCCACACCGCTCGTTGGCGAACGTGGCGCGCTGACACTATTGGACGCGTTTGAGGGACGCCGGATGCTCATCGCCTACTACTTCATGTGGCACACCGGCCACCCTGCGCCGGAGCAGTGCGAGGGGTGCACCTGGGTTACATCGCAGGTCCACGAGCTGTCCTATATGCATTCTCGCGATGTCACCTTCGCCGTGTTTTGCCAAGGCCCGTACGAGGAGAGCGCCCGCTACCGCGACTTCATGGGCTGGGAGATGCCTTGGTATTCGGCCCAGGACTCGCTCGCCACGCTCTTGGTTGGACGCCGGGTGGGCTGGATGCACATCGTCTGCTACCTGCGACAAGGATCCAAGGTCTTCGAGACTTACTGGACGACGATACGCGGCGTCGAGGCGATGGATAACAGCTACCGGTTGCTCGACTTAACCGTCTACGGGCGGCAGGAAACGTGGGAGGACTCGCCGACCGGCTGGCCGCAAGGGGACATTATGGACACGCTCCGTACCGATGGACCTCCCACCTCCCAATGGTCTCGCCTGAAGGCCGGACATTCTGACGATCTTGGCACGAACCACAGTCGTACTAGTTCGCTGAAGCCTCACGGAAGGAAATGATTTGAATATCAAAGACAAAACAAT
>Ga0137378_10002590_pt1 | contig 15535 bp, 14 predicted proteins | sample SagtaG_21_FD_104813 | JGI IMG/M metagenome (GOLD analysis project Ga0137378, IMG submission 104813) | Vadose zone soil microbial communities from Sagehorn Ranch, Mendocino, California, USA - Sage2_L_60_16 metaG | ecosystem: Environmental > Terrestrial > Soil > Vadose zone | place: USA... | reverse complement strand
GCGAGGGCAAGGCGAATGATCTCGCGGTGCGTGAAGACGTGGCCGTAGGTGCTGATGCTGGCATCGCCCACGCTCCACTTCGCGACGACATCGCCGTTTCTTTCGTTGCGATGGAAAAGATCGTGAATCCATCTGGCGCTGGTGGGGAGAACCCCATAGGAGCGCAGGTTGTAGCGATGATTTACGTCGAGGAAAAACTTGCCCTTCGGAGAGAGCAGGCCGGAGATCGCAGAGAGTGCGCACTGCCGTTTTTCCGCGGTGGGGATGTGCCCTAGGACGTTCCAGAGGCAGGTAATGATGTCGAATCGCTCCGGAGTGAATTCTGTGGTCAAGTCCTCTGCACGGATGGGCCAGATTTCAGCGTGGTCGGAGGACCGTCCGGCCATTTCGGTGCTAGGTTCGATCAGCACCAAGCGTTTGATTCCTGATTCGGCAGTGAGGCGCAGGGCGCGTGTGCCATCTCCCGCGCCGATGTCCAGAAGAGATTGGCCGCCGGGCGTGATTCGCGAAATCACGACATTTTCGACGCTTCGCAGGTATGGCTCACGCTTGGCGCTGAGATCGGGATAGTGAGCGGCAAGACGGTCATAGGCGGCGACCGGATCGTCGAAGTGCTCGGGTTTCATTTCCCGTCAATTCTAGCCATTCCAGCTGTGGACGCGTGCTGCCGAGCATTGTCCGGACGGACAGCCGGGTTCCCCGGCACGGAAGTAACATGTTCGCCGCGCTTTTCCGGGCTAAACTCTGTTTGAGACATGAAGTTCTCGAAGGTCCAAATCGCCATTGCCGCCGGGGCTGGATTCCTGGTCCTGCTGGGGTTCTTTATCTATCTCATGTGGCTGAACGGCCAGCCCCCAGTGCTGGCGAAGTCGCTGGAAGTCGATCCGCTCACCAAGGTGCCGCTTTCTATCGACTTGAATCCTTTGCGTGACCGTACGTCCGAACGCTCCGCCAATGAATTTCTGCGTGCCATGCGCGATGGCCATTGCAACGAGCAGTTAGCCGACTGGGAGAAGGATTACCGCAAGCGCTATGCGGCTTTCATCTGCGACTCCGAGGCCAAGCATCCGCTCGCGTCGTGGCGCATTGTGGATTGGGAGGACCGGCCTCCACTGCGCATTTTGCACTATAGCGGCAAGCGCCGCAATGAGGGCTCCGACTACGAAGGGTTGCTCTCCGTAACTTTAGACAGCCGCAGCGGCGAGTGGGTGGTAACGAAGTACGATTCGTTGTACTGATGGCCGTCTCGAAATTGTCACAGCGGCCGGCCGTTCTGGGTAAGGTCCTTAGGGCAGGCAATGAACGGCGTGCTCCACCCGAGTTACCAAATCGTCTGTACTACCTTTGCTTGCCGAACGCGCTCATCCGCGGTCACCAGCGGGATGCCGTCGACTATGGCAGTGGATGCGATCAGCCGATCGGCAGGATCTTTGGGATAGTCTGAAGGCAGCCGAACCGCAAGAGCCACAATCTCGGGCGTCATTGGCATAACGATGACTCGGGAGATGGTTTCACGAACAAACGACTCGACGCTGCCCGAAACCAGAATACGGCGGTTTTCCGCCAGCCAAGCTAGTTCCCAAAGTGTAATGCTGGCCGCGGCAATGCCGGTTTTCTGTCTTGCCTCTCGGATCGCTTCACGGGCTTTCTTGGAGAGCCGCTTCGGATCGCTCGACATCCAGATGAGAACGTGAGTGTCGAGCAGGATCACTTGGACTCCCAATCTTCGAGTGGAGTTACCGGGCCCACGATGTCGCCGACGATTTTCACCTTGCCGGCCATGTAGCCGAAAATATCCTCGGGCGCGCTGGGCGCAGGAACCAGTTTGGCCACCGGCTTGCCATGTTTGGTGATCAAGACGGGCTCGCCACTTTGCTGAACCTGGTCCATAACGGCAAGGCAGTGGGCTTTGAATTCACCCGCTGGCATCTCTTTCACGCCTATCACCTCCGAAAACAATACTACCACGACTATGGACATATTATAATGACTATATAATTAGGAAGATGAACAATTGGCAGCGTGGTTCAGTCTCAGCAAGCGCGGAAGAGTCCTTTGCCGTTTCAAAGCGAGACGGATTTCTAGATTTTCGGCAGCGGATGGCCCCACCCTTGGCGGGTTTCCGAAGGGTGGGGTATCCAGTTTGACAGACGATGGGTTCTTACGCCGCTGCGGCGATCTTGTCCAGGATCATCGCTGCTTTACCGGCGTCCTTGACTCCAAAGAACACGACTGGCGCGTTGTTGGAGTCCAGACCGCTGTAAGCATATTCGATGTTGATGTTAGACCCGCCAAGCTGGGACGCTGCATGCGCCAACTCGCCGGGCCGGTTGGGAAGCCTGGCCTGCGCGACCTCTGCTTCGGTGTGGCTGAGGTGCTCAGCGTCCAGCACTTTCTTGGCGGCAGTGTGATTGTCCACCACTACGCGAACCACGCTATCCCGATCTGAAGGAATAGCCTGGAACGCCAGAATGTTGACTTTGTGGTCAGCCAATGCTTGGCACAGCTTCCCCAGAGTTCCGGGTTTGTTTTCCATTCGAATTGTCAGTTCTTTGGACGTGGGCATGTGGACCTCCTTTCCCAGTCCTGGGGAACGCGGGCGCGTTCCCGGGTTATCGTCAGGGTTACTTTCGATGGAATTAGCCAGCCTCAATCATACGTCCGCCGGGGTCGGCGGTTCAAGCGATAGAGGCTCATTTTTACGGACTATTACGAAAGTGGGACCAGCTCCGTTCTTGCTAAAAGCAGAACCGAGGTTCCTCGACGCCGCTCGGGATAACAGGTATGAAGAGTTGTAGGCGAGCTACTCCGCCGCGTAGTTGGGCGCTTCTCTCGTAATCATCACGTCATGCACGTGGCTTTCGCGCAGGCCGGCACCGCTGATGCGGACGAAGCGGGTTTTCTGCAACAGCTCAGGAAGGGTCGCGCAGCCGCAATAGCCCATGCCGGATTTGAGGCCGCCGACCATCTGATAAAGAATCATCGAGACAGAACCACGATACGGGACGCGGGCTTCAATTCCTTCGGGAACCAGCTTGGCCAGGCGATTGGGATCGACCCCCATGTTCGGGACAGCGACCGAGGCTTCTCCGTCGGCGCTCTGGAAGTAACGCTCGCTGGAACCGGCAGCCATAGCGCCAAGCGACCCCATGCCACGATATGACTTGAAGGTGCGGCCTTGATAGAGAATCAGCTCGCCGGGACTTTCGTCGGTGCCGGCGAAGAGCGATCCTATCATGACCGCGCTTGCGCCCGCGGCGAGAGCTTTGGTGATGTCGCCTGAGTACTTGATTCCGCCGTCGGCAATGACGGGCACGCCGGCGTCTTTCGTGGCGCGATAAGACTCGGCGATAGCAGTGATCTGCGGCACTCCGGCGCCGGTGACTACGCGCGTGGTGCAGATCGAGCCGGGACCGATTCCGACTTTGATTGCATCGGCTCCGGCGCGGGCCAGTTCACATGCGCCGTCGAAGGTGCCGACGTTTCCTGCGATGAGATCAATTTCCGGAAATTTTGTCTTGACCGCCTTCACCGCTTCCAGAACACGCGAAGAGTGGCCGTGAGCGCTGTCTATGGCGAGCACGTCCACAAGTTCCTTGACCAGTTCTTCGGCTCGCTCCAAATAGTCGCCGGTAGCACCGATCGCCGCGCCAACACGCAGGCGGCCGTGGGAATCTTTTGCGGCGTTGGGATATTTGAGTTTCTTCTGAATGTCCTTAACCGTGATCAGGCCCTTCAGGTTATAGCTGTCGTCCACGACCAGCAGCTTTTCTACGCGATGCTTATGCAGGATCTTTTCCGCCTGTTCGAGCGTGGTGCCCACGGAAACAGTGATCAGGTTGTCCTTAGTCATCACTTTACTGATCGGAATGTCGAAACGGGTTTCGAAGCGGAGATCGCGGTTGGTCAGTATGCCTACGAGCTTTTTATTTTTGGTGATTGGGACGCCGGAGATTTTGTACTTCCGCATCACTTCGAGCGCGTCGGAGACTTTGTCATCTGGGCTCATGGTGACGGGGTCAACAATCATGCCGCTTTCCGAACGCTTGACCTTGTCCACCTCTTCCGCCTGCTGCTCGATGGTCAGGTTGCGATGAATGAATCCCAGGCCGCCTTGCTGCGCGAGCGCAATAGCCATGTGCGACTCGGTGACCGTGTCCATGGCGGCGCTGATGATGGGAATGTTCAGGCGGATGTTGCGGGTGAGCTGGGTCTGAGTGCTGGCGTTGGCCGGAACCACGTCGGAGCGGGCAGGCAGCAGCAACACGTCGTCAAAAGTGAGAGCCTCGGGAACGGGGAAATGAATCATAACTATTGGGTGAGTGACTATTGTAGAGAGGGTGAAGAACGGAGGCAAATGGCAGTTTGTGCAGGCGCTGTTTCCGGAATGACAAGGCAATCGAGAGATTTGCTGAAGGATTATGATTTTGCGCGGACATTCCCTAAGAGCCGCACTATAATGCCTCGCACTCAATGGGCAACGAAAAGGGTTTCTATACTCCGGAGTTCTATCGCGAACTCGACTCAACGCGCGAATCGGCGCGTGAGGTCCTGCCTATCATCCTTGAGTTGCTCAAGCCAGCAAGCATTGTCGATGTCGGATGCGGAGCAGGCCACTGGCTGGCGGCCGCGAGCGAACTCGGAGTGAAAGACTTCTTAGGCGTGGACGGGAGTTGGGCGCTTGAAGCTCAGATTGCTATTCCTCGCGAAAAATTGCTCGTGCATGATCTAGGGACTCCGCTAGAACTCGAGCGGAGGTTCGATCTCGCGCTCTCGCTGGAAGTGGCGGAGCACTTGCCGGCATCCCACACGCGGACATTTGTCCAGACGCTATGTGAGGCTGCCGACCGGATCGTCTTCTCCGCAGCAATTCCTGGTCAGGGCGGGCGGCATCACGTTAACGAGCAGTGGCCTTCACATTGGGCGGGACTCTTTGAAGGCTTTGGATACGAGTGTTATGACCTGCTCCGGCCCAGGATCTGGAACAACCCGCGAGTGCTCTGGTACTACGCACAGAATTGCCTGATTTTCGCGCGGGCCGGATCTCTCACCCAATTCGGTCCGCCGGTTCATCCGCTTCCCTTGGTCCACCCGGCATTATGGTCCGCGCAGGTGTCGCGTATGAATTCTCCTGGAAAGCTTCTGGAAAGGCTGCCCAAAGCGATTTTCTCGCTGATGAGGAGGAAGCCGGAGTGAAGCTGATCGACAGGTCGGCACCGCCCTCTAACTCACCTGGCAGGGGTAATAATTCTGCTAAGCAGCGCCCGAATGCCTCCCGCCCATGACGACTCGCCAATCTTACCTATGGTCACCTGTGTGGAGCATTTTCTGATTACCAAAGTACCTGAATAGGCCTAGCAGTCATCGGAGAACTCCGGCTTCAGATGCTATCGTTTCAGGTGCCATCGTAAGTGGCTGCCGATCAACCATCCTGTAGGGCTGTGTTTGCGCCCCTAAAGCCGGGAGGCGAAAGGTTTTCAGTAATTATCCAATGTAGTGAAGAGCACGAGCCGGAGCGGACTCTGGAGGCCCAGGGCTCGCCGCTGGGCGATTGCAGGGTTCGACCTATGACGATTCGCAAAAAGATTCTCTTGTTTTCCGTCTTGGCCCTGGGCGCCTTTCTCGCCGCTGTATACCTGGTCTCCCGATTTGCCTTGCTGAATGGTTTTGCCCGCCTCGAAAACAATTACGTCCGCGAGAACATTCACCACTTGCAGAATGAGATGCAGAATGAGCAATCCCGGCTGGAGATCATGGCCCGAGACTACGCGCAGTGGGACCGGACGTACTCCTTCATGGAGACTCACGACCCGGATTATGTTCGAACCGAGCTCACCGACGACACCTTCAAAATCGTTCGAATTAATGTTTTTGCGTTGTTGGACAGTTCCGGTCGCATGGCCTTCCACAAGAATGTTGGCAATTGGGTGCTTGATGAGAGCGACTTGCGGGCGATCGCAGGCGTGCCAGACTCGGCGCAGCCAAGGCGAGTTGATAACTCGGCCATGAATGGGATTCTGGAACTGAAAGGCCGGCTTCTGCTGGTCGCGTATCAGCCGATTCTAACGAGCCGCGGGGCCGGCAGGCCGCGTGGCACTCTCGTAATGGCCCGGGAACTGGACGGAGCACTCGTTGCATCGCTCTCGAGGTCGGTCGGATCGCCTTTGTGGCTAGATACGCCGGAGCATGCGGCTGGAGCCAATTCCCAGCGAGCAAGCTGGAGCGACGGAACGAACTCAGTACGGTTCGATGGCGAGCAGTCGATGCTCGAGCATGTTCCGATCAAGGATTTCTACGGCAGCACCCGCCGTGTTCTGGTGGCCCGATTACCGCGGGAGTTGTATGCGGAAGGAAACACCGTCATGCGCTACCTTCTGGCGCTCCTGATGGTGGCTGGGGCGATCTACTGCGGAGCATTGTTCTTTTTCCTGGAAGAAGTCTTGATGGCCCGGGTAGCGACACTCAGCACTAAAGTGACGCAGGTGACGGTGAGTGGAGATTTGTCTCTGCGATTGGATCCCGGGGGGAACGATGAGTTAAGTGCGCTTGCCGGCGCTGTGAATGCCATGTTGGCCGCGATCCAGAAGGCGAAAACTGAACTACTGCAGGCGCAAGAGTCTTTGCGGTTTCATGCGGAACATGACAGCTTGACGGGGGTCCTGAACCGGCGCGCGATTCGTGACGTCCTCCGGAGGGAACTTGCCCGTTGCCGACGGGAGAGAAATACTCTCGGTGTCATCCTCGCCGATGTCGACCACTTCAAGAAGATCAACGATCACTCCGGGCATGGCGCAGGAGACGCCGTGCTGGTGTCGGTGGTGCAACGGATTTCTGCAACACTTCGTCCTTATGACATCGTGGGCCGTTACGGAGGTGAGGAATTCTTGATCATCGCCCCCGGCTGCGATCTCGAACTGACGCAGAAACTTGCCGAGAGAGTGCGCACCGCGGTTGCCGACGAACCGATTGATCTGGGAAATGAGAGTGTCAAAGTCACATTGAGCTCGGGTGTTACGCTGGGTACTTTCGAGAGCGACCCGGAGTTCCTGGTTACCGCCGCCGACGCAGCGATGTATCAAGCGAAAAGAAACGGACGCAACCGAGTTGAGACCGGCCTCGAATCCGTTGAAGTAGGCGAGGATCTGCCTGCTCCTGCGTACTGACGCGCACGCATAAATCGGTTTCAAAAGCGGACCTCCCGCATGCAGATTCTCGCCATTGCAATAGCACATTTGAGTCGTCGCAGCTCGCCCTATTTACACCGGCAGCTTGATATCGTCAATGCGCCGGTGAGTTTGTCTTTTGGTTTAGGCGGGCGTATATTAATCACTGGAACTGTTGTGTAGTACCAGGATTGGCGGAGCACACCAGTGGGCGCAAGCCCACTTTTTACTTGGGCGGGGTTTCACGGCTCGGGATTGCATCTAAGTCGCTGTTTTTATGGCAGTTGATCTAGATCATATATACGCGATCGCAGAGCGGGTGGCAGCTTCCTCCGGCCTTGAGATCGTTGAACTTGAGATGCGTGGCGGCGGCAAGGCGCGCATGCTGCGGATCTTCATCGACAAGCCGGGCGGTGTCACTCATGAGGACTGCGCCAATTTGAGCCGCGAGGTCAGTACGATCTTCGACGTCGAGGACGCGGTGCCGGGAGGATCTTATGTGCTGGAAGTTTCCTCGCCGGGGCTGGATCGCAAGCTCTCACGGCCTGTCGATTTTGAGCGCTTTCAAGGGAGCCGCGTGAAACTCACCACTAAAGATCCGGTGAATGGGAATCGGCACTTTGAAGGGCGGCTGGAACACTTTGAAGCGGGACGGTTGACGCTAGATTTGGCTGAAGCGCGAAAAAAATCCCGCCCGCAGCAACCGGCGCCTCAGAAACTTGAAATCGAACTGGCCAATGTTGAAAAAGCCAATTTGGTTCCGGAAATTTGAAAGCAGCTATTAGCTTCTAGCCTTTTTAGCCAAAAGCTAACAGCTGAAAGCTGGGTCACTGGAAACTGACTTTTATGGCAAGCGAGCTCTATAACACGATTGACGCTCTGAGCAGAGAAAAGGGAATTGATCCGCAAATTGTCGTAAGCGCGGTGGAAGACGCTATCGTTGTCGCCACGCGAAAGTATTACAAGACCCAGGAGAACCTACGCGCCCAGCTCGACAAAGACACGGGAAAGATTCGTGCGTTTGCGGTGAAGACAATCGTCGAAGCGCCTGAGCAGATCGAGGATCCGACGCTTCAAGTCACACTTGAGGACGCGCGCAAGTCCGATCCCAACGCGCAGATCGGGGGAGAGCTAGAGATTCCCAAGGTTACTGAGGGAATTCTTGGCCGGATTGCGGCGCAACTGGCGAAGCAAGTCATCTTCCAGAAGGTCCGAGAGGCAGAGCGCGACACCATTTACAACGAGTACATCAATCGCGTGGGTGAGATCGTGAATGCGACGGTCAAGCGCATTGAAGGCCCGGATGTGATTTTTGATCTGGGGAAGGCAGAGTCGCGCATGCCCCGCAAAGAGCAGTCACGGCTGGAATCTTTTGCCATCGGCGAGCGTGTGCGGGTAGTCATCGCGCGGGTGGAAAAGGCTTCGAAGGGGCCAGCAGTGGTGGTTTCGCGCGCGGCTCCGGAGCTGGTGCAGCATCTGTTCCAGACGGAAGTGCCGGAAATCTACGATGGCACAGTGGTGATTCGTGCCATTGCACGCGAAGCCGGCGAACGCACGAAGATCGCGGTCATGTCCAAAGACAAAGAAGTAGATGCGGTCGGCGCTTGCGTGGGAATGAAGGGCATGCGCGTGCAGTCCATCATTCGCGAGCTGCGCGGCGAGAAGATTGACATCATCGAATATCACGAGGATTCGGTAACGTTCGCAGAGAAGGCGCTGCAGCCTGCGAAGGTGAGCCGCGTCACAATTGTCGACGCGGCGGACAAGCACCTGGAAGTCGTCGTGGATGACAGCCAGCTCTCGCTGGCGATCGGGAAGAAGGGACAGAACGTTCGCCTGGCCGCGAAGCTCCTGGGTTGGAAGATCGACATCAAGAGCGAAGAGGAAAAGCGCCAGGAAGTCGAAGAGCAGATGGCTCAACTGACTGGCACGGCGGCTACTCCGCTCGAGAACGTCGAAGGCTTGGGCGAAGGCTTGGTTGAGAAGCTGAAGGGGGCTGGGATTTCAACTGTAGAAGCGCTGGCTGACATGACCCCGGAACAGCTTGAGGCCATCGAAGGAATTGGCCCCAAAACGGTGGAAAAAATCAGCGTGGCAGTCAATAATTACTTCGCCGGCCTCGAAGGCGGAGAAGCGGTCGCGCTGCCCGAGGATGAAGGCGAAGAACTGGCAGCGGCTGAACCCGAGGCTGACGCAGCGGAAGCTGGGGCAACAGAGTCTGCCGCAGGCGACGAGATTAATGCCGAGGTCGTGCCCGACGGCGGCGAAGTGGAAGTGGCGCCTGAACAATCAGAGGAGTTTGGCACTTCTGGGGCCGACAATCTGCCGGAAGACAACTTGGCGGAAGAAGCGGCCGAGAACGCTGAGAAGAAAGAGTAGTCATCAGTATGACGCAATTCAAAACTGAATCCGTGAGGTTGTTATGAAGGCTTAGCGGGACAGTCCGGAGGAACAAAGAGGCGGATGAGTAAGATTCGAATCAACGACCTGGCCAGGGAGCTGGAAGTTAAAAGCAAAGCGATTCTCGACGTGCTGGTTGAAGCCGGAGTCACGGAGAAGAAGACGCATTCCAGTTCGCTTGAGGACCACGAAGCCGAGAAGGTCCGTGCACATTTCCGGGCTTCCGGCGAGGCCCACAGTGCAGGAAAGACTGCGCGCGCCAGCCGGGTTGATACGGACGGGATCAAGACCAAGATCGACTTGTCGCACATCTCGAAGCCCGGAGATGTGCTGAAAGCCATCATCAGCAAACAGCAGGCTGCTCCTTCATCGCAACCTGTTCCTCCTGCACGCCCAGTTCCGCCGCCAGCATCGCAGGAAGTGAAACCAACCGCGCCGATTGCGAAGCCGACTTCTCCTGCACCTGCAGCGCCGGCGAGCAGCACGCCTCCACGGACAATTGCACCACCTGCGCCATCGTCACCTGCACAAACTAGGCCGGTGGTTTCGACCCCGCCGCCTTCGTCAGCTCCGCCGGTTGCAGCAGCTCCCCCGGCTGTCGTCCCGCTCGCGGCGCGTGTTCCCTCTGTACCTCCAATTTCCGCGCAAGCGAGTCCGCCCCGGCTAGCAGCGCCGGCGCCACCTCCTCGTCCGCAACCGCCTGGGCCGCGCATGATTGTTCCGCAGACTGGCCCGCGTCCGGTTTACAAAGCACCACCCAGGCCGAGTGCACCACAGCCAGGAGCGCCGATGCGCCCGGCTCCGGGTCGTCCGATCCCAGGGCAACCTATTTTCCAGCGTGCCCGACCTGCCGCGCCTGGCGTCCGTCCACCGCTCCGTCCGGGTGAACGGCGACCGATGCATCCGACCCGGCAAGGACTTGCAGGCGCTCGTCCAATGGGTGTTGGCCCAGGGCTCCCGCCACCGGGCTCGACTCGTCCTGGCAGCCGCCCGGGTGGACCGGCGCGCAGACCGGGACAGCGTTACGTTCCGCGCGGAGTAAAAGAAGGCCCGATGAAGGGCTTTGTCCCTCCGCCGCGGCTTTCGCTTTCGAACGAACCGATGCCGATCACGCGCAGCATCACCATCGCCGAGGGCATCAGCGTTAAAGATCTAGCCGAAAAACTTGAGATTCGCGCGAAGGACCTCATTGCCCGGCTCCTCGCAAAAGGTGTGTTTGCCACTATTAACCAGACACTCGACGCCGAGCTGGCAGCAGAGATGGCGCGGTTCTTCGGCGCGGAAACCAGTGTGATCACCTTCGAAGAGCAGGCCGCGAAAGAAGTTGCAGAAACTGCGAAGACAGAAGAGGGCGCGGTCACCGAAGGCGTGCCGCGGCCTCCGGTGGTTACCATCATGGGACACGTGGACCACGGCAAGACCACATTGCTCGATTCCATCCGCTCAACCAATGTTGCTGGAGGAGAAGCTGGAGGAATCACGCAGCATATCGGCGCTTACAAGGTCTCGATGCAGGACAAAGACTCGCCTGCATATGGCCGTGAAATCGTGTTTCTGGATACGCCGGGTCACGAGGCCTTTACTCGCATGCGTTCGCGAGGAGCAAAGGCGACAGATATCGTGGTCTTGGTGGTTGCGGCTGACGATGGCGTGATGCCGCAGACCCTCGAAGCCATTGACCACGCACACGCCGCCGAGGTGCCAATCATCGTAGCAGTCAACAAAATTGACAAACCAGGTGCGCTGCCCGAACGCGTGAAAAAGCAACTCGCCGATCGCGGGTTGATGCCGGAAGACTGGGGCGGCAAAACAGTCTTTGTGGATGTATCGGCAAAACAGAAGACCAATCTCAATCTGTTGCTCGAAATGATTTGCCTGGTGGCCGACCTGCAGGAGTTGAAAGCCAATCCCGATCACCCGGCTACCGGGGTCGTGCTCGAAGCGAAACTGGATCGTGGACGCGGCCCGGTGGCAACTGTGCTGGTGCAGAACGGGACCCTGCGTACCAGCGACAATTTTGTCGTAGGCAACGTGTACGGGAAAGTGCGCGCGATGTTCGATGATCGCGGCGGCCAGCTTGAACAAGCGCCTCCCTCTACACCCGTAGAGATTCTAGGCATGGAAGGGCTGCCGCAGGCCGGCGACCAGTTTCTGGTGGTGGCGGACCGCGACAAGGCGCGCGGAATTTCCGACTACCGCGAACAGAAAGCGCGCGAGGCAACGCTGGCGAAGAGCTCCCGAGTTTCTCTTGAAGGCCTAGCGGAGCAAATGAAGACCGCAGGCACGAAGGAGCTGAACATCATTCTGAAGGGAGACGTCCAGGGCTCGGTCGAAGTGCTGAGCGACCTGCTCTCGAAGATGTCGAACGACCGGGTGCGGCTGAAAGTGCTGCGTTCGGGTGTGGGCGCGATCACGGAAAGCGATGTGCTCCTGGCATCAGCTTCGAACGCGATCATCATCGGATTCAATGTTCGACCTGAACGCAAGGCGCAGGAACTAGCGGAACAGGAAGAAGTAGATGTCCGCCTGCACTCGATCATTTACGAGCTGCAAGATGAAATCAAGCGCGCCATGACTGGCCTGCTCGAGCCCACAATAAAAGAAACCTACCAGGGCCGCGCCGAAGTGCTCGATACCTTCCGTATTCCGAAGGTTGGAACGGTGGCCGGATGCCGGGTTTCCGACGGGCTGATCAAACGCGACTCCGAAGTCCGGCTGCTGCGTGACAATGTCGTCGTCTTCAAGGGCAAGGTCGGCTCATTGCGGCGGTTCAAAGATGACGCCAGCCAAGTTACCAACGGCATGGAGTGTGGTATCTCCATCGCGAATTATGGAGACATCAAAGTTGGCGACGTGATTGAAGCCTTCGTGACCGAGCGCGTTGCGGCAGAAGTAATGGCGTAATCCGGCTATCAGCTCTCAGATATCAGCTCTCAGTGGTTTGCTGATGGCTGAAAGCTGATAGCTGATAGCTACATGATCGCCTTTCTCACCCTCGAACTCCGCATCGAGCACGCACAATCTCTAAAAGACAAACGGCAAGTGGTTCGCAGCCTGAAAGACCGGTTGCGCGCGCATTTCAATGTGGCCACGGCGGAATTGGATTCGAGCGGGCTTTGGAACCGCGCCACCATTGGCGTCGTCAGTGTTTCCGACTCCCGTGATTATCTGGATGGTCTGATGAAGAACGTTGAGCGCCAGGCGATGCGGATTGTGAACAATGCCGGGGCGGAGGTTACGGATTCGTTTGTGGAGTTCTTGTAGGGAGCAGGCATTGAGATCGTTGCGATGTTGAGGGTTCGCGTGAGTGGTGAGAGAACGTCAAGTACGAGGTGACGGGGCGAACGCAGTCATTCGGTTTCGCTGCGCGCTGTAACGTCGCCTCAGCACTTGCAACAAAATAACCGAGGGCACCTGGAAACACAGCTGAAGCTCCCCAATCCCGTCGGTAGTAATTGCCGTTGCGGCGGCAACACTGAATCCTACCGCGCCCGGCCGCCATAGCATCACGATTGCAAGGTTGTAAACGATGACCGCTAATACCCAAAGGGAGTACGAATTTATAGCGGAGAGTCTGGCCCGCATGAGCCGAACCGCCATCACTGTGAGGATGGCCAGGAATACGGTCTCAATCGCCAGCATCACAACAAAAGCCAATCGAAAGTAAGGTGCATCTGGCGCTCCTGGGTATTTGTCAGTTGAGAAACGGTAGATTGAGTCCACTACAAAAGATGTCCCGATTAGCGCAAGAACGGCGTTCACGGTTCCCACCGTGCGGAGCACACCGCTCGCCCACTTAGGAATCGCTGGTTTCGGATCAATCGTGTGGTCGCCTCGACAACCCGAGTGTAGGTTACCGTTTTCAGGCGGGCCAAATTACTTCGAGACAGGTCCGCTTGCGCACTAGGACTGGCTGCGGTCCGCGGGCGGCAAACTCCCGATCCTCCGCATCATTCCTTTGACAAACCCTTAACCGCAATTTCTGATATTCTCATCCGTTTTACCCAAGGGGTGTGCGTGGAGAGGCGTGGAGCAAAATACCATCGTGAGCGTTTGGGAGAAGCTTTGCGCGAAGAGATTGAAACCATCGTGGAAGGCGAGTTGGGCGATCCGCGCATCGGGCTGGTTAGCGTTACCAGCGTGGTGCTGGCAGAGGATTCGCGCTCGGCACGAGTGTTTGTTTCGCTGGACGGAGATGACGAAGAAGTTGACAGATCTCTGGAGGGGTTGACCGCGGCCGTAGGATTCATCCGTCGCGAGGTGGCGGAAAATCTGCGCCTGCGCCGCGCTCCAGAACTCTATTTTCAACTCGACCGCTCGCACAAGTACGGAGCCAGAATTGATGAGTTGTTGTCGCGCACCCTCAAGAAGGGGAGAAGCGGATAGCGTCCATCGCTCTCCGGGGCCTAGGAAAAGATGCTGACGGAAGTCTTAAAGCACATCGAAGAGCGCGATCGGTTCGTGTTGACCTCGCACGCGCGTCCCGACGGCGACGCAGTTGGTTCAGCGCTCGCGTGCTGGGAGATCCTTCGCTGCATGGGCAAGGACGTCGAAGTGGTTTTGCGCGATGGTGTTCCTCGCATCTATCACCCACTGCCTTTTGCTGACAAGGTTCTTCAGTCCGACTCCGTAAACGGCAGCTACGATGCCGCTATCATCCTGGAGTGTGACAGCATTCAGCGCACCCGGCTGGAGGGCCTGGATGGCCGGTTTCTCATTAACATTGATCATCACAAGAGCGGGCGGACATTTGCTGATGTGAACTGGATCGATCCGAAAGCTGTCGCCACTGCGGAGATGGTTTACAAGCTGGCCAGGGCGGCCGGAGTCAAGATTTCACCCGAGATTGCTACATGCCTCTACACCGCTGTGCTTACGGACACGGGCGCGTTCATGTATGAGGGAACCAGCGAGCATACTTTTGAACTGGCACGCGAGCTCGTGCTGGCCGGTGCAGATCCCGCTCATTGTGCGCGTCCCATTTACTTCGGGCATTCGACCGCCAAGATGCGACTGCTGGGCTCAGCGCTTTCAGTCTTGCAGCGCGAGGGGCCGCTGGCTTGGATCTGGGTGACCCAAGCGCAGATGGAACGTGCGAATGCCAAAGAGGAAGATTGCGAGGGCTTAGTGAATTACGCGCTCTCGATTGGCGATGTAGAGGTCGCGGTTTTCTTTCGCGAGCTGCCCGGCGGACGTTTCAGAGTAAGCCTCCGCAGTAAGGGCGGGCTTGATGTCGCGCAGATCGCCGAAGAGTTTGGCGGCGGAGGCCATACCTGCGCCAGCGGCGGCTCCGTGGATGGTCCGCTGCACGCGGCAGTGGAAAGCGTGCTCGGCAAAGTGAGAGGCAACTCGTCAGTCCGTAAGATTACCTCTGTGTAACTCTGTGTCCTCCGTGGTTAGGAGAAACCGTTAAACCACAGAGGACACAGAGTTACACAGAGGAAGACCTGCACTACTTTTCATCAAATCGATTGAATAATCGTTTCCGAATCACCGATTGGCTTCTGCTGCTCGCATGCTGCAGTTTTTTCTTCTTGTGGAGACTTTCCTCCTTTGGCCTGATCGGGGCTGACGAGCCTCGTTATGCGCAGGTTGCGCGAGAAATGCTGGCGCGGCATGACTGGGTGACGCCTACTCTGGGTGGTGGCGCATGGCTGGAAAAGCCGCCGCTTTACTACTGGCAGGCAATGGTCGCATACCGGCTCTTCGGCGTGAGTGACTGGGCGGCCCGGCTGCCCTCGGTTTTCGACGCGTTCGCGCTGGTATTCGCGGTTTATTGCTTTCTCCGCTGCTTCCGCCCGGGGTTTGAACTTGACGGCGCCCTGATGGTAGCGCCTGCTGCTGGCGTGGTTGGCTATGCCCGAGCAGCTTCAATGGACATGGCGCTGGCTGCGGCGTTCACAATCGCTATGCTGGCCTGGTACGCATGGTTGGAAAAAGGAAGCCGACGGCACCTGGCGGCGTTCTATGTG
>Ga0137378_10002574_pt1 | contig 15567 bp, 20 predicted proteins | sample SagtaG_21_FD_104813 | JGI IMG/M metagenome (GOLD analysis project Ga0137378, IMG submission 104813) | Vadose zone soil microbial communities from Sagehorn Ranch, Mendocino, California, USA - Sage2_L_60_16 metaG | ecosystem: Environmental > Terrestrial > Soil > Vadose zone | place: USA... | reverse complement strand
TGCAGGAGGCAGCGATGGGCAGCAGGATGGTGTGGGTGCCGGTGGTCTCGGGACCGCTGGCGCCGTATGCGGCGGGGTTCGAGTCGTGGCTGGGGTCTCGGGCGTACTCGGCGTCGGCGGCAGCGGACAGGCTGTATCAGTTTGATCAGCTGAGCCGGTGGCTCGGGCGTGAACGGCTCAGCGCCGGGGATCTTACCGGCGAGCACGCCGGGCGGTTCGCTGCCGGGCGCCGCGCCGCGGGGCTGAAGTCGTTTTCGTCACCGCAGAGCGTGGCGTTGCCGCTGGAGTATCTGCGTCAGCTGGGTGTGGCGCCGATGCCGGCACCGGCAAGCCCGCAGGGCCCGCTGGAAGAGCTGCTGGCTGATTACTGCCGCTATCTGTCGGTCGAGCGCGGGCTTTCCGATCACACGGTGTTCGATGCCTACCGCCCGGCCGCGCGGTTGTTTCTTTCCGGGCGGGAGAATCCGGACGGGCTGGGACTGGATCGCCTGTCGGCAGCGGAGGTGAGCTCGTTCCTGGCCCGCGAGTGCCCCAGGCGCAGCATGGCGGGTGCGCGGGATCTGGTCGGCGCGCTGCGGTCGCTGCTGCGATATCTGCACCTGGCGGGGCTGACCGCGGTGCCGCTGGTGTGGGCGGTGCCGTCCGTCGCCGACCTGCGTGATCGCACGCCGGTCGCAGTCGCCGCGGCGACGACATCCTCGTCGGGCGCGCCGGCCAGGTCTTCGGCGATGACGGTATCGACGTCGTGCCCGGCCCTGGCCAGGACGGAGGCACCTGAGACGGGCAGGTTCTCGTCGAGCTTGAACTTCACTGTGACTGCGGGATCGGCAGCAGTTCCTCGCGGGCGAGCGCGGCACCGTACCCAGCCGCCGCGCGGATGCCCGCGACGGTGACCGAGGGGTACTCGGCAGTGATCTCCTCGGTGCTCATTCCGGCCGCCAGGCAATCCAAGATGACGCTGACCGGCACGCGGGTCCCGGCGATCACCGCCTGGCCGTGCATCACCCGCGGGTCGGCGGAGATCATCTCCATCTGCTCGGACGTCACGGTCTCAGTCTGCCCCGCCGACCTCGGGAACGCGAACCCGCCACCCCAACGCCGTCGCCATCATCGATCTGGCCGAATGCGTCCTGGATCCTGTGTCGCATAGACCAACCCGGCGCACCCGGCAGTCCAGGCGGCACCGCCGTGCAGGCAGAGTCGCGATCGGCCATCCCCAAAGTACCCTCGCCGCGAACTGTCACGGCACGTGAACAACGGGTTCAAGCCGCACCGTCGCCCGGACGCCGCACCGCCAGGAGGCGCGGCTTGCCAATGAGCTTGCCAATGGGCGCCTTGCGAGACAAGCGAAAAGAGCGCACCCGGACGCAGTCGCAGCGACATCGGCGCAGGTCAGAGACCCAGCGAATCGGATGACGGCTCTTTAAATCCGTAGGTTCCGGGTTCGATCCCCGGACGCCCCACCTGACTGTTTTCGCACGTTGTGGGCGCTCAGTTGGAACCTGGATCCATCATCACTAACCCACGCGGCTTATTGGTGAAGGCGGCGCCAGTTTCTTGGGTTCTCCTCGCGGCCGCCCACAGTGCAAGCTCCGTCGCCGATGCTGCCCACCGGCAGTCACACACCGGCCCGCGGTCTCCCTGGCGATTCCGTTTCACGGGTTTCCGACCATCCGCCACCGCCCGGACATCTCGCTCGCTGCCAAAGGACTAGCCCCCAAGCGGAGCGGGACACTATGAGGAGTGTCATGCCCGGGGGATCTGCTGGGCGAGCCGGTCGGCTAGCTGCCTACCTCACATGCCTTGTCATTGCCTCTCGTACCATTTCCGCTCGTCCGCGCCTGCCAGTTGCTTCGGATAGCGCCAGCATGGTCAGCAGCGGCAGCACAGGGATCGGCCGACCCGCCACGAACATCCGGTCCACTTGATCCAGGCTGGGGGTGGCCACCACGCCGCTCTGCCCGACAGCTTCCACGTCCACCAGGATCTCGACCTCAACGCCTTCGATCATGGCGAGGGCGCGGCGGGAGGCACGCACATCACCACGATCCCAGGGTGCTTCGTCCCTCGCCACGGCACCCAGCAGGCCGCCGATCAGCTCGGCCGCGGCCGCATCGTCAGCAAGGAGATCGACGTCCCTCGGCTCGACGTTCAGGCCATGCAGGGCCAGAGCGGCGCTCCCACTCACTGCCCACCGGCCATCTCTAATCACCGGTAGCCCGGCCAGCGCCTTCTGCCAAGCCGGAACCGACGGAACCACGTGGGTCACATTGCCACATGGCGCCGCCAGAGGAAGCAGCACCCCGACGGCCGCGGCTTCGACGAGTGCCAGACCGAACCGGCTGTCGAAGGTCCCCAAAGAGCAACGTCTGCCGCGACACGGACCTCCGTCCTAGGTCCTGTGGCGACAGCGGCGCCCGGTGTCTCAGGAGGCGAATTCGGCAACGTTCTCCGAGACACTCGCGCGGCGGGATGCCCACCGGCATGCGGCTGACAGAAGATCAATTCTGCAGCGCATATGCAACGCCAGCCGGAGCTGGCAGATGCGCCATAACGGCTCTGTGCGCGGTTACTGACGCCGAGATGGCCGGGCACTATCGGCAGTAGCGTCCGTAAGCGTCATATCGCGGGCAGTACTCCCGGAGTCGCGCCTTCGAGAGTTCAGGCGATCTTGAGCTGCTCGTCTCCGAAGTCGGCGATCAGCTTGAGGGTGCCGCCGAGCGCGGCCACGAACCGGTTCAGGACATCCTGCGTGGAGACATCGCCGCCCTCGATCTGCGACACCCGGGCCACTGACACGCCCATCCGGACGGCGACCTGCTCCTGGGTCAGCCCACGCCGCCTGCGCAGCTCGGCGAGCCGCCACCCCCGCGCCTCATCCAGCATCGCCGAGACGGCCGCGCTAAACGCCTCCGGGCCCCCGGCAGTCTCCACCGCCCGCTCCAGGTTCCCCGACTCCCGCCACCGCGACGCCCCGCTCATGACCCCATCTCCTCTCCCGCTCCACCAGGTAATCCTCGTACAGCTGCTCAGCCAGCGGGATCGCCGTCCGGTACCAGTTCGCCCACTGCCCCGATTTATCTCCTGCGACCGCAGCACCGCGGACCGCCACGGGTCGAACACCAGCAAGATCCGCACCTCGCTCCGCCCCGCCGCCGGCGGACGCAGCTCCTTGATGTTCGACTCGGACACGGTGACCCCGATCCGGACCGCCAGCAACACCGCGCTCAAGGCCATCACGGTCGGGAGCTTGCCGTTCGCGATCGCGATCACCCCGGACGGGAAGACCGCTTACGTCGCCAACCAGTACTCGGACACCGTAACCCCGATCCGGACCGCCACGAACACCGCGCTCAGGGCAATCAATGTCGGGGGGAACCCGGTCGCGATCACAATCACGCCCTGACCGCGGACAGCCGGGCACACGATGGCCTCTGCGCGGCCGGGCCGCCATGATGCGCGTCCGCAAACGGCGCTTACCCGGGATTCCGCGCCACGATCGTCGGTCGACTCGGCTCAGAGCTTGTTGCCTCAACTGACGTCAACCAGTGGGGTCTGGTCGAGCACGGCACGGCTGCTGGACGGACCGAGGTCGAGGGGCAAGGCTCGTTTGCCGCGGTGTTCGATGACGTCCAGGCAAGCGCGGGTGGCCACGGCGTACAGCCACGCGCGCAGCGAGCTGCGGCGCTCGAAGCGCGCGAGGCCCCGCCACGCCCGCAGCAGCGCCTCCTGCAGTGCGTCGTCGGCGTAGTGCGTGGAGCCGAGCATGCGGTAGAAGTGGGCGTGCAAGTCCCGGCGCAGCGGCTGCACAAGGCGGGCGACGCCGCATCGTCCCCGGCGCGCGCCCGGGCCAGATCAGCTTCCGTGGCGCTCTCGGCGGCAGCGTTGGCGGGCCGCCCGGAAAAAACTTCGTCCACAAGCGACGATTCTGCTTCAAGGCCGGAGTCTCACCTCCGACTGAGTATGACTACCCCAGTCAAGGAGGATCCCGTGACGCCGATCAGACACACTGCGCCCGCATGGTTCGAGATCTCAAGCCCCGACGCGCCGGGAGCGCGACACTTCTACCAGCAGATGTTCGGCTGGCCGGTCAACTTGCTCAACGAGACCTACGCGCTTGACGGCAGCGAGGGAGACCAGCCGACCGGGGATCGGCCGGGCTGGCCCCGACAGCCCGTTCATCGGGATTGTCGTCTACTCCGGGTCGACCACATCGATGACGCACTCGCCCGCGCGGAAGCGCTCGGCGGCACCCGGGTCATGGAGCCGGCTGAGACGCCAGCGAGCCGGATCGCCGCATTCGCCGACCCCGATGGCAACCTCATCGGACTGCTCAGCCGCTGACGACCCGGAACGCCCGCAGACACGACGACCCGGCTGCTCCGGGCGAGTGAAGCGACAGTCACGAACCACGACAGGAGATCGACGGACATGACCGAAGCGGAATCGAAGGCAACCAGCCACCGCGCGACCGGCACCTGGCCGCTCGTCCACGCAGAGCGGGCGGCCCTGGCGGCCGATCTCGTGGACCTGACTGGCGAGCAGTGGGCGACACCATCGCTGTGCACCGGTCTGACGGTGCGCGAGGTGCTCGGGCACCTTACCGCGGGGGCGAGCCTGAACGCCGTCCGCTGGCTGGCCGGCGTGATCCGCTGCCGGTTCGACTTCGACAAGCAGGTGGCCATGCGGCTGGCCGAGCAGCTCGGCGCAACCCCGGCCGAGACACTCGGGAGGTTCCGTTCTGTCGTCACGAGCACGACCAAACCACCCCTCCCGACGTTGGCAATGCTCGGCGAATCGATCGTGCACGCGGAGGACATCCGACTGCCGCTGGGCATCCGCCACGACTACCCGATCGAGACCCTCACGCTGGTAGCCGAGTACTACCAGGGCTCCGACCTCCCCGTGCTCACCAAGAGACGGATCAGCGGCCTGCGCCTGGTCGCGACTGACGGACCCTTCACCGCCGGCTCCGGACCGCTCGTGTCAGGCACCACCCTGGCGCTGACTATGGCAATGACTGGGCGCACCGTGTACTGCGACGTCCTCCAAGGCGACGGTGCCGCGACCCTGCGGGACCGCTGCTAGACCCGGTGACCCGGCGCATGGACGCCGTACGGCGGGACCAGTCGGCGGACGGCTTGGGCCAATGTCTTCGGACCAGCGAAGCGGACGTCGCATCCGTTCATCGTCTACGCAAGCGATCGAGGCCGGACACCCGCAGCCCGTTCAGGGCCAGCGAGACCAGGGCGTGCGCGGCGGCCGCTTCAAGTGCGGTCCAGCCCGGTGGCATGGAACACCTAGCTCAGGGCGAGCGGCGGAGCTGGACGCCCGGTGAGTGATCCAGCAACTCCTCGGTTAACGAGGCCAGGTGAACTGCGATGCCGCTAAAAGGCCGGTCCGCCATCGGGGTGCTGGAGCAGGCTGCGGCTCTTCGGTCTAGGCGGCTAGACGGCGATGAGCTCGACGTGCACGCCGGCCGCTTCCGCCAGGGCGCGCAGATCACCTGGGTCGGAGGTGAGGATGTCATCTCCATCGTCAGCCAGGCAGACCACAGCGGCGTCAATCGCATCCGATCCTCCGCCGCTTGCCAGCAACATGCCCGCTCTGCGCCCGAGACTGTCGTCGACTGGCAGGACCTCACAGCCGGCCAGCAGCCGCGCCACCGGCACCTGCCGACCATGCCTGCCCCGCCAGACCTGGGCGACCACCCCGCCATTCGTCACAGGCGGGCGCCCGCCCAGCCGCTCTCGCTTTACCAGGGCGACCACGTCGCGGTCCCCCCGCTCGGCCGCCACGAACGCACCGGCATCCAGGATGAGCATCACGCCGCCCCGCGACCGCGAGAACCGCCCGCCCGGCCGCCCCCCGCCCCGCGCACGACGACCGCCCGTGCCCGCGCGCGGCGGGCCGCATCGCGCATCTCCTGCTCGCTAATCTCGCCGTGCTCCGCCTCATAACCAGCGATGAAATCATCCAGCGCCCGCAGCCGCCGGTCATGATCGACCTTGAGCCGCAGCGCCTCATTTACCCACGCGCTCACGCTCTCGGCCCGCCCCTGGGCGACGGCATCCTGGGCCACCGACATCAGGTCCGCGTCTACCGACGCCGACAACCGCTCCTTGCCACTCATACGAACATGCTACTGCTTTGCCACGATCATAGGTATCAACCGAGCTGCCGTGTCCCCACCGCCTTTCGACCATCCGAGTACTGCTGCCAGCTCACGGCCTAGGCGACGACGATATATCCTTAGCGGCGGGCTGATCTGGCTATCCGGGACGCAGGCGCTGATTGCCGTCGACCCGATTCGATGCTGGTGTTCAGCCAGCACACCAAGACGGGCTGACCGACTTCGTGGTGGCCAGTGTCATAGCGACGGCGGCTCGGGTCGGGATCGGCTGGCTCAGATCGCTGGACCATCCTCATCCGAATCGGCGGCGGCCTCCTCAAGGGCACTGTCCTCCCGGTAGTCGCTGGTGATCGCGATCACCTCGGTCTGAGGAAGGAATGCGGGATCCAGCCGAACAAGATCCCACTCATTGATCCAGGCCCGCACGTACTGGCGCATACGAGTAGCGCCGAGCCGTTCCAGGCCGTGCACATCTGGCGGGGACCAGCTGAATGCCGCGCCGTGCAGCTTCTTGAGCGCCGCGTACGCGCGGTCAAGCTCCGCGTCGTCAGGCGGCTCAAGCAAAATCATTTCGTGCTCGATATGGCGCATGCCGACCTCGGCCAGCGCCGCGGTCTCGTCCCACTCCGGTGACTGCTTGGCGCGGAGTCTCGCCGGGATCTGCGCGCGGTCGTCCTTACCGCTCAGAACCGCCGCGTCGAAGTCGTCGGTCATCGCAAGGACCGCGATCAGCGGCATCCCAGGGTCGTGGTTGTGCCCGGATAGCCACCTGGCCAGCTCAGCATACGAACGCCCGCGCTGGAGGGCCGAGTAACGGCCGATCAGCTCCACCTCGTCGAAGAGAATCACCCAGCCCTCGCGTCCGGCCGCCCGCATCAGCCGTCCGGCGAACTGGAACCGCTGCCGGGCGAGCTCTCGGGCAGTGACCGGCGAGAAACTGTATAGCCCAGCCGCTCCCACCGACTTGAGGGCCCGGCGAAGGTCGGTCATGCGGAGCGGCTCGCCGGCCCAGAACCTGACCAGTGCGTCGACGGTCTCGTCGCTCCCCGTTACCTCGCCACCGCGAAGCCGCTCGTGGCAGAGCAGCGTTGCGGAGAACCGCTCGTCCAGTCCGCTGGCCGGGGAACTTACCCAGCGGCTCAGCTCCGCGTAACGCGGCGTGTCGGGGTCGAGCGACGCGGCAGAGTCAGCTAGCACTCCTCCTGAGCGCCCCGAATCGCGGGTGGCCTGGATAGCCGAGCGGAAGACCTTCACCGGATCATGAAGCGGCGTCTCCTTGCTGATCACGACCGTGCTCACCACGAATCCCGACGAGGTGGCGAGATGACCCAGATGGGTGAGCAGGTGGCTCTTACCCGCACCGAACCCGCCGCCGAGCAGCAGCCCCGGGGATCCAGCTTCTGGTGCCGTTCGTTCGGCTACCTGCACAAGCAGCGCGGTGAACCGGTCCTCCGCCTCCGGCTGGCCCGAGCCGAGCACCGCGACGGCGTCCCGGCTCGGAACACCCGACCGCACCGCTTCGACGGCGCGGCGCGTAGCAACGAGGTCCTGGCTCAACGACGTTGTCATGCGACTGCCTCCAGCCGGACTTCGAGCCGAACCAGCGCCGCGAAGGGGTTCGCGCGCCGCCGATCACGCACCTCATCGGCGACCCGGAGCTGCAGCGCCGAGTATGCGGGAAGCCCTCGGGACTCGTCGGTCATTAGCTCGGGCGACATAACCGCCACCGCCAGGAAACCGCGCAGCTCGTCAGTGGCATCAATGAACTGCCTGAGCACCTCATAGGCATCCAGGACTGCCGCCTTCGAATAGTAGAAGCCAGTCCTGGCCTCGGCGGGCGGGCGGCGGGCCTCGGCGAGCCTGCCGTAGTCGAACACCACGACCAAGCCGCCCTGACCGGTGGCAAGAAGCAGCTGGGCGGCAGAGACAAGCATCGCCCTGGCGTTATGCCTGCCGATTCGCGAATAGATCAGGGCAGACCGCAGGGCCATGATCGATCGCAGCTCGCCCCGAAGCCAGCCGAGCACCGCCTCGTGCTCTTCCGCGTCGACGTCCCCGGCTCCCAGCTGCGCCTGCGCCAGGCGCAGCATGGCGCGCGCCATCTCGGGCGCGAGCATCGGATTGTCCAGCAGCCAGCGCTCAAGCAGCCGACGGACGCTGCGGTAGAGCTCGCGGGAATCCACGTCATGATGACGGGCCACCTGCGCAACCACGAGCCCGCACCCGTCTGGAACTGGAAACGCCGCCTCCTCATAGGCGAACCGCACGTAGTCAGCGGCCACCCCCTGCCAGTCAACCGCCCGGGAAACGGCGAAGAAGATCTGGTCCACCATGTGCACCCGGGTGGACTCCGCGGAGATGCCCACGCAGAGACCGCCATGCTCGGCCGTCGCGACCGCTAGCGCTGCCCCGAGCCGGTCTGCTGCGCCGCTATCGCCAACCACGGCCACCTTGACCGCCGCGCCGCCGGCACGTACATACTCGGTCAGGTACTCGCGAGCAAGGAACGCGGCGTAGTCGTCGACCTTCAAAACGCCTCCCCCCAGCACGCCGCTCGGTCCGATCGGCTGACCCGGCGGGGCACTCATCGCGGCGTCTGGGCCGCGAACGACACGCCCCAGTACCGTTGCTGCTGCCCCGTACGAGCCACCGTCGTTAGCACTCCGGCGGTTCGGGTTCCGCTGCTCGCGTGCCAGCGCAGCGCACGGCCCTCTTTGGACCGGCGCACGCCGCTTTGGTCAAGAAGATATAGGTCGCGCGCGAACTCCGGACGCGTGTACTCCTTCCCCTGCCCCGGCAGCAAGGTCAGCACGGACCAGATGTCCACCAGGCGCACCACGGCGTCGGACTTCTTGGCCTCGCGCGCGACCACCAGGGCGTAGCCGTTCGCCAAGCTCTCAAGGAACTGCTCGGCGCGGAACCTAGGTGGCCGCTGCTGCGCCGCGGACAACAGGCCGATCAGGACCGACGGTCGCAGCCGACGCTCCCTCCGCCGGTCGATCTCGATCACCGAGTCACCGGGGACGATCCGCACGATCGACGGATAGCAGAGCAGACGGTCATCCTCCTCGAACATCGCCAGCCCGCAGTCCGCCGCCATCGCCAGCAACTCCTTGGCATAGTCGCCGGAGCCCAGGTACGCGTTCTCATCCAGGTCGAACGACGCCCGTGCGTCCTGCACCGCAGCCGACAAGCCCTCAGCTAGCTCGGACGCCGCGGACAGCGCCCGGCGGAGCTCGCGCACCTGGCCGCTGACAGCGGCTGTCCTCGCCTTGCGGAGTTCACGGGTAACGCCACTCGCGGACTTCAGCGCCGCCTCCGCATCGCCCTGGGCGGCACCCAGCGCGGACTCGAACCTGCTCGCAGACTCCACCGTCACTCCCTCGAAATCTCCAGCGGCGGACGCTCCAGTCAGCCGCCGACATCATTGGCCACCGCGCAATTTACCGGCCCTGACCGCTCCGACTCAGCCATCCAGCAAAAGGAATGCCAGTTATGAGTACTGTTCCCCGGATGCCAGCCAGCCTCGCACCGTCGCGAGGGCAGCCACGACCGCAGCATTGCGTGGTCACGCTCGTCAGCGCCCAGCGACCGAGATGAGCTAGCAAGGCAGGCGACCGCGACCCCGAGCTGGCTGACGACGTGGCCTGCCTGGCGGGATGGCGCAGACAAGTTCGCCAGGAACGAGACCGTCCGCCGCGCGTGCGCGCTGCCTGCTGGTGAGGAGGTTTTCACACCTTCCATGGCAGGATCATCACGACGATCACCGCGCTCGAGAACAACCCTCCGTAGGCACCAGCGAAGCTGGCCAGCGTGTCGACCTCGGAGTCCTCGTCGCCGACGTTCCTGCGCCCGGAGGCCCAGCTCAAAGCCCCGCCGCCGATGGAGCCAAGGACCTTCTCCGGGCCGAGGCTGGCATCTCCGATCAGCGTGACGGCCGAGATGGCGGTGATCCCCGGGACCACGCCGTAGCTGCGGGCGAACACCACATTTTGCCCGGCGGCGGCCGGACCGCTAGCTAGCAGGTACGGGACCAGCTCCGTCAGCGCATCAGACCGCCTGCTCTGCACGCCCGAGCCCGAGTTCAGCTCCGAGCAGCCGCTTGCTGAAGATCTAGTCCCGAGCGATTGGCGCCATGCCCGGAGGCTCTACCGTTGGTAGAGTTCTGTCTGTGGCTGACGACACGAGCATCAAGGTCTCCAGGCAGACCCGGGAGCGCCTTACCCAGCTGGCTGCCGAGCGGCGCATGACGCTCAAGGATGTCGTGGCGGAGCTGGCCGCCGCGGCGCCGACGGCCGCCGAGCTCACCGAAAGGGAACAGCGCGCCCGGGAGGTGCTTGCCGCGCATTTCGGGGTCGAGGTGACCGAGACTGATCTCGCCGCCTCGGCACGGCTGCGCGTGCTGATCTCCAGGCGGAAGGCGGTCGCGTGATCGCCTGTCTGCTCGATGACAGCGCGCTGCTGGCGCTGGGCACCGGATACCCGGCGCTGTCCGGAGTCATCGTTGACGCCGCCGCTGGGCGTGCAGTGCTGGCAGTGCCCGCGCTTTGCCTGTGCGCGGCCGAGGCTCAGCGCCCCAGGATCGCCGAGCACATCGGCATGTTGCCAGTCGACATCGAGCCGCTGGAACTGTCCGCCGCGATCCCTGCGGGCCAGCTGATCGGCGATGGCGTCGACTGGCGGATCGCCCAGGCTATTGCCGGCGCGCTGCCCAGTGCGGTCCACCCGGATGGCCGCGTTGTGCTGTCTGTCGAAACGGCGCGCTACCAGGGAACTGGCATCGAGCCAGTCAACCCCCGAGCACGCGGCTAGCGCTGCCGCGCAGCCCGACGACGACCACCCTTTGTGCGGACCCATTCGGCACCTCGGCCGAGCACAGACGCAGGCTCGGTGCCAATGGAATTGCGGGTCGAGCCTCGAACCCCCCGAACACCGGACGCCCCACTATCGCTGTGACCTGAGCGAAGATGGCCGAGTAGTTGTAGTCGGGCGAACCGCCGTGATGTAGCTGGCTCCTTGGGCGATGACCGCCGGGCCGGTGGCGGGTCGTGGTAGCGGCTGCTGTCAGAGGGCTTGCCTACGGTGAGTGCCGTGCCGTCAATGCCTCGCGTCACCAGCCGGGAATTAGTCAGGGCGCTGTCCAGGCTGGGCTGGGTAGCTGTCGCCCAGAGAGGTCGCATGCCCAGCTCAAGCACCCGTCTCGCGGCGGGCGAGTGACGGTGCCGTTGCATGCCGGTGAGACGATCGGTCCGGGCTTGCTGCGGTCGATCCTGAACCAGGCTGGCCTCACTGCTGATGAGCTGCGCGACGTGCTGTGTGACAGGATGGAATGTGATGCGTACCTACACGATCGTGCTCGAGCCCGAGCCGGACGGTGGCTACTTTGTAACCGTTCCTGCGCTGCCTGGCTGCTTCACGCGCGGCAGCACTGTCGAGGAGTGCCGGGCCCGGGCAGCGGAGGCCATCGAGGTTCACATTGCGGGACTGGAGTCCGACGGTGAGCCGGTCCCGGAAGAGGTCGGCGAGGCGCAACTTCTGGCGGTCACGGTCGCAGCCTGAACAGCAGTGGCTGGCGCGCCTTGCCCTGCCCGCGCGGGTCCGGTGAAGCGGTGCAGCAAAGGTTGAGCACCCTGGCGTTGTTGAGGCATCCGTTCCCATCCCACTCACGGGCCTAGGGGCGTGAACTGGGCCGCCCCTGCACGGCGGCGCTGGCAGGGGTCGCCTTCGATGAGGATGGGGCGGTTCGCATGGTGGGACGTTCGGCCGACTAGCCCGTTGACCAGCAAGTTCCGGGTGCCGGTTGAGCATTGCGCGAACCGTGCTGTCCCTGGGTGCCTGGTCTTCGTAGTGGTAGCGGCACTGGGCGATGCACAATGCTGCTGAGACGCTAACCGGGCGGTGCATGCACGCTCACGGCCTGGTCTACTACCCGTCCTTCGATAGCGCCGCCGGGGCGGCGGCGATGGCGGCGGTGGTGCCGGGGGTGCCGCAGGCAGCGACCGGCCTGGCCGCCCGCCAGGCAGACGGCTACGGCTTCTACTCCAAGGGCGTGCAGCACGCGGCGCACCCGGGCGCTCAAGACCGGCCCGGCAGGAAAGACAAATACGTTGCTTCTCTTCCCGCGCGGAAGAGACAGCGGTACCTGCTCGCTGTCAGGGGACGGCTCAGCCAGATGATGCCGGTGACGCTCCTCGGGGCTGGGACCGGGCGGATCGCGGCAGGCGGTTGCATCGCTGCTGCCAGGCGGCAAGCGTACGGGTCGCTCACGAACTTCATTCTCGCGGTGGACGGATGGACGCAAATCCGAGGCCAGCTGAACGGCGCCGTCCAAGCCGATCCGGCGTTCCCCGCAGTAATCGCAAAGTGGTCGGCGTGCATGGCCGCTCACGGCTACAACTACCCGAGCCCCGACAATCTGTGGAACCGACTGGGCACCCGAATATACGGCGCGCCCACGCCCGCCCACCACGCACTGGAGATCAGGACAGCAGTGCAGGACTACAGGTGCTCCCAGGCAGTGAAGCTGACCGCCACGATCAGAAGACTGCAGGCGCACCATGCCCGCTACGTCACCAAGGCGCTGGCAGGCAACGTCAGCCGGATCACCCAGGTCTTCGCCCATGCCATCAAGGTGGCCAGAGGTCTGCATGTGACCGGGTAGCATCCGGCCAATCGGGCATCGAGCGACAACTCCGCGAGCGCGCGGCATGCGGTCATGCCGAGCCGACACGCACGGACGACACGCAACCAAAGATGGGCGAGAGCGTGCGAAGCGGTTGAATGCTCCGATTGGGCTTAGCTACCCTGGCTGATCAAGCTCATCGCTTTCCAGCGGCCACGATGGCGGCGGCGATGGGCCGCTTCACCGTTCTCGAGCTGGCCGCGAGCCAGCTGATGAACCGGGAGCCCCGGAGGAGCGTGCCTGCGCGTGCATACGCCGCTCGCAGTTCGCATGATCACGACTAGCCGCAGGCTCAAGATCCGGTGGCTCAGCGTGGTCAGCCTTGCGGTACTGGTCACCGTGGTCGGCCTCAGCGGGTCGGCAGGCGCTTCCCCGCCGCCCACAGCCGCGCAGGCTCAGAAGATGCTCGCCCAGCTCAATGCCAAGGCGACGAAGCTGGGCCAGCAGTACGCCGAGGTGATACAGCGGCTCACGCTCGCCAACCAGCGGCTGAAGTTCCTCAACAAGCAGACCGAGTTCTACCGCGCCACCTTCGATGCGATACGCAAGCAGGTCGCCAAGCTTGCCGTCGTCGCCTACGAGCAAGTGGGCGCGGACTCGCCGCTCGTGCTGCTCATCTCGGCCTCGCCACAGCACATACTCAAAGAGGCGTCGATCCTGAACGAGCTTTCCGGCACCGACACCGCCCAGATCGACCAGTACCTGCACGCCACCCGGCAGCTGCTGAGCGCTGAGCGGACGACGATCCGCACCCGGGCAGGGATCCTCCAGCTGAAGCATGCGCTCGGCGTGCGACTCACGGCGCTGAAAGCGCTGAATCGAAAGGAAGGGAACCTGCTGCCGCTGCTGACCCTGGAGCAGCTGGCGAGCAGCGTCCACCCCTACCTGAACCCGCTGCGCGAAGTCAGCGGTCTGATTCCTGAGCGTGTTGACATGGGCGTCGACTTCGCCGGAGCAGGGCCCGTCTACGCCATCGGGGCCGGTGTGGTCACTGAGGCGATGGCGGACAACTGGGGCTGGCCAGGCGGCGGCTGGATCACCTACCAGCTCATCGACGGCCCGGCGGTAGGCGAGGTCGTCTATCTTGCCGAGGACGTTACCCCGACCGTGCAAGTCGGCCAGAAGGTAACGCCCGACACCGTGATCGGTCACATGTACAGCGGAGGCGACGGCATCGAGACCGGATGGGCGATGCTCGACAGCGCGTCGTCGGAGTCGGAGTTGCCGGAGGCCGGCGGCATCGGCGGCCCCGGCCCGTTCCCGACCGCCATCGGGACGAACTTCGAGTACCTGTTCCGGGCTCTCGGGGTGCCTGCCGCGAACAATTTTGGCGAGCCAGCGTCCGGGCTCGTCCCGTCGCGCTATCAGATCGACTGGGCTAAGGCACTGCGCTGACGTCCGCGCTGCCGGGCAGCAGGGCACCAAGTCAGTGACCGCCCGCTGAGGACGTCGTGGTCTACTCCCCGGGGTTCGATCCCCGGACGCCCCACACGTTCTGACCCGCTGGTATTCCTGCTAGCAAGATCAAAGTGCCCGGTTTAGCGGACGGTGACCGGTGTCCATCGCCGCCCGGCGTCGTAGGTGAGCCAGATCTGCTTGTAGTAGATGCTGGCCTGCAGGATGACTCCCTCGCGGCTGGTGATCATGGTAGCGGCAAGGCCGTCACCTGAGTCCGCGCTGTGCAGGCTGGGGCTGGTGTGCCAGGTCTGGCCGCCGTCCCAGGAGGTGTAGACGTTGCTGCGGCCACCGGATGCGCAGATCGTGCCGGCAGGCGTCACGGATACTGCGCCGAGGTAGCCGAGGAACGGAAGGCCGTCGAGTCGCCGCCATGTCGCGCCGCCGTCGTGGGACAGGTACAGGCGTTTGACCTGATTGCCTGCCCCGGGTTCGCCGCCGCAGCCCACCACCAGGGCGCTGCCCGCTGCCGCGACCGGCGGGGCGCCGCCGCCCAGCTCCCGCCGCCTGCAGGGGACAGGCCGGGCACGCCAGGATGTCGCGCCGCTGGCCGGGCCGACCAGGAGCGTCGGCCGCGCGCCGTCCTGGCTTGCGGTGGCGTAGCCGGTCGGCCCGGAGATCACGATGTCGGCGCCTGCACCCATCGTGCCCGCTACCGGTTCCCAGGCATCGGACCCGGCCGGTGAGGAGTAGACCTGGGACCGGCACGGCCTCCTGGCTAGGCAGCGGGCGAAGATCGCGATGACTCTGCCGTTCCCGGCCGCCATGTCGGTCACCGAGGTGCCGCCCGTGGAGACCTGGTGCCAGCGAGCGCCGCCGTCATGGGTCGCCCACAGACCCGGGCCGTAGGCCCAGCCGTCGGTGCCGCTGGCGAAGATCACCGAGTTCACCGAGCCCGCTGACCCTTCAGGTGGGCTCCCGCCGAAGATGGCGGACGGCCAGGTCGACAAGCGGGAGGGCGGAGCCGGGACAGCGAACCAGTGCCGGCCGCCGTCGGTCGTCTTGCGCATCCGCAGCGACCGGCAGCCGTGCGCGGCGCACGGCGGGACGGCGAGCAGCCAGCCCATGGACGCAGAGACGAAGCTGGCCGAAATCGGGCTGAGCACCGGCCGCGCCGACGGCACCACTGCCGCAGTGCAGGCTGCCAGACTTCCCAGCCCGCATGCCACACAACCGACGACGACACTGCGCATCCGCGCGTGAAAGCGCCTCAGCCGCGGCGATCTGCACCTCATGTTCTGTGAGACGGCGCGACCGGAACATTGGTTGCGGCCACGGCGACGGAACACCGACACCT
>Ga0137378_10002572_pt1 | contig 15581 bp, 10 predicted proteins | sample SagtaG_21_FD_104813 | JGI IMG/M metagenome (GOLD analysis project Ga0137378, IMG submission 104813) | Vadose zone soil microbial communities from Sagehorn Ranch, Mendocino, California, USA - Sage2_L_60_16 metaG | ecosystem: Environmental > Terrestrial > Soil > Vadose zone | place: USA... | reverse complement strand
CTCGCCGCCTATCAGAAATCTTCTGATGAAGACGTGCAACTTTGAGACGAGCTTTGTTTCTATTCTTCGATCCCTTTTTCTTTTTCGCGTGTCGTCTCTGAGCTTTCGCAAGCTTCTTTTCATTCTTGGAGAAGAACTTGGGATTGCCGTAGGTGTACCCATCAGATGTGATGACCATCGACTTCAAGCCCAGGTCAAGCCCAACTGTCTTCGGACTGACTTCCAAGGCTTTGATATCTTCTTCTACCAGGATGGAGACAAAGTAGCGCTCAGCCTCATCTTTGGTGACGGTGACACTGCTGGGCTTACACCCATCAGGCAATGGGCGATGCCAAACGATGGAAAGGGGAGCATCCATCTTCGCCAACGTGAGAGCCTGGTCCTTCCAAATGAAGGCATTGTTCGCATAGGTGGCAGCTTGTTGGTTCCGCTTCTTCTTAAAAGTTGGGTAGTTCGCCCGCCCGTCAAAGAAATTCCTGAACGCTTTGTCCAGGTGACGCAAGGCTTGTTGCAGGGGCACAGAAGAAACATCATTGAGCCAAACCGTCTCTTCCTGCTTCTTGAGCAGGACCAAACGTTGTGCAGTACCTTTGTAGTACATGCGCTCACCACGCTGATAGTAGGCATCAGTACGTTGGCGCAATGCCCAGTTATAGACATAGCGGCAACACCCAAAGGTGTGTGCCAGAACGCGTTGTTGTTCATCGCTGGGAGAGAAACGATACTTGTAGGCTTTCTTCTGTTTCATCCTTTACAGTAGAGCATACGACACTGTAAAGGATGAAACTGTTTCCCCACCCTATCCACTCGAAACAAGGACTCGCTTCTATCCCCTTGCCTTCAGGCAGGGGTCTTACGCTCGGTTCGATAAAACGGCAAGTCTAGAAATAGCAGCCAGGGAGCAGTAGGCGTTTAATACGCCGTGTCAAAGGCTCGCTTCACGCCCGGCAGCATGCAATAAATCAGGATGGAGGCGCGGCAGTTAGCGCTGTTGCAGCAGGCAGAGCAAGCCGAGCAGCAGGCGCTGGCCGGGCGGAAGCAGACCGACGAGGAGACGCTCGCGCGACAGGCCGTGATCGCGCGGGTAGAGTGTGAGCGCGAAGAGCTGCAACTACAGATCCAACAGGCTGAGATTCGCAAGCACGTGACCGAGCTGGAGGCCGAAGTAGAGGAGCTGCGGCTGGCGAAATAGCAGGAACGGCTGGAGAAGTACCTGCAAGCAGCCGAGTGGGACTGGGCAGGGAAGCAGCTTGACGTAGCCCGCGGGTTGGCGAGTAACACGCATGCAGTAGTGCAGGTAGGCAGCGGTGAAGTGACTGATATCGCGCAGGCGTTCTTAACTGCGAGGCATGTCGCAGGATCTGAGCGTGCCAACAGACACTGCCGCTGAGGGAACCTGTACAGAGAATAGAACAGAGAGCGCCGCAAAACAGCCAACAGACCTGTAAAAGAGGATGGTCAATCAGGTTGATGTACGTCTTGGTCCAACAAGCCAGCAGGGATTTGAAGCCCGTTGGAGGAATCTGCGCGACTGCTGAAGACGTGGGATGGTCTGTGTTGGTTGACGGCGTCTCCTTCATTCTCGCACACCGCTTTTGCCCGCGAACTCTCCCTTGCGCTCGAGGTATGCCTGCACGCCCGTGCGCACAGAGTGGAACTTTTTTCAGGGCCTTTTACTGGCACAACTCTACTTCTCCACAACCCCCACTTGCGGAGCATCCACACCTTGCTTCTCTTCTTCCTTCTTCTCTTCTGGGAACTGCTCAGGATGGCTCTCTCGCCAGGCGTTCCAGGAGGCATACACGAAGACGGACGCCACTCCCGCGATCGGAATGGCCAGAATCGCCCCCAGCAGCCCAAAGAGCGACCCGAAGATCAGCATCGCGAAGAGCGAGATGACCGGGTGCAGACCGACGGCGCGCCCCAGGATGCGCGGCGCCAGCACCTGCGCATCCAGGACGCCCTGCACCAGCGAGACAAAGATCGCATAGATGAGCGCTACTTCCCACCCCTGGGTCGCCGCAAACAAGATGCCAATAAAGCCGGAGATATAGGCGCCAATTTGCGGCACGAACTCGAAGATGAAGACGATCACCCCGATGAGGATGGCATAGGGCACCCCGATGATGGTTGCGCCGACGGCCGTCACGATAGCCATTACCGTGGCCAGGAATAAAACCCCGCGCAACAAGCCGCCCGCTATTTTATCCAACGACTCCACGAACAGGGTTACCGTCGCTCGCTGTTTCAAGGGGGTGCCGTGCTTGAGCCAGGTGATCACCCGTGGCCCATCGACGATCAGGTAGATGCTGACGGAGGAAACGATGATCACTTCGATGAAGATCGTGAAGGCGCTGCCCACCAGTGGGAGAAGGCCACTGATGAGATGTTTCAGTTGCGAGATGAGCACCTGGTTGGACTGGATCAGGAACTCTGTGGAGATGCCCAGGTCGTTCAGAAACTTGGTCAACGCAGTGGATTGTCCTGCTACCAGCCCCTGGTCGTCCACCTGTAAGGAGCGAATGAGGGAGACGAGTTGCCCGATCAGTGGCACGGCGATGAAGTAGAAGAGCAGGATGACCCCGATGAGCACAAGTACGTACGTCGCCAGAATCGCCAGGAAGTGCGGCATGAACCGTCGAAAGATCTTGACCAAGGGGAAAAGAACGTACGCAATGGCAGTCGCTATCAACAGTAAAATGACGGGGACAATGATCGCTCCTAGCCCAAACAAGATGATCGCTCCGATGATAATCCAGAACAGGACTGTCCGCGCGACCAGGGAGCGTCTCAACCAGACCGAGGTGGAGGGTGAGTCGCCGGGTGACGTCGTGGATTGCTCAGGAATGGTATTCATGCCAGTGCCTCGTTTTCTTACTTTCTTCACATGAGTAGTTGCACACTCGCGAGCCATGGGAGTGAGAAGCGCCCGCGCTCTCGCTCGTCTCTAACTGAGCTCGAGCGAGTTGGTCGGGTTATCGAGCTGCTGCCCCTCGTGTCCCTCTCCTATCACACTTTGACGGTCGATGAATGCCTGCACTCCCGTTCCTACCGTTGGGTAGAAATGTTCGGACCCGATGAGGTCTGTCAGCCCACAGCGCTTGAGCATCCTCTGCAATGGTTCGCTTGTCCTGGCAATTGCCAGAACGATCCCTTTGCGTTTCAACTCGCTTTGAAGTTTCTTCAGCATTTCCGCGGCGGTGACATCAATATCGATGATAGCTTCGGCATCGATCAGAAACCACTTGACTCCTAGCCCGGCTGCTGCGATCAATTCCCGCGCCTGTGTGAGGAAGCGATCCGCGTTGGCAAAGAAGAGCGGCGCGTCAAAGCGGTAGGCGATCAGTCCCGGTACCGTCTCGCTGCCCGTATAGGCATCGATATCGTGGTAGCCATCGATCCCCTCGACCGAGACAAGCACAGCATCATGTGGTCGCGAGATGCGGCTAATCACGATCAGCAAGGCCAGCACGACTGCAATCAGGACTCCATAGAGCACACCGACGGTCAAGACCCCAAGGAGGGTGATCAGGGCAAGGAAGAACTCAATCGGGCGCACGCGATAGACTTCCAGCAGTGGTTTGAAATTGATCAGGTTGACCGCAGCCGCGATAATAATGGCTGCCAGCGCCACCTGGGGGAGACTCGCCAGCAGCGGTGTGAACCACTGGAGGAAGATGAGGAGGCAGATCGCAGCGATGATTCCGACCACTTGCGTTTTGCCTCCCGTCTCGTCGTTGACCACCGTGCGTGATTGGCTGGCGGCAACTGGGAAGCCCTGGATCAGACCTGCTACGATATTGGCTCCACCCAGACCGATCAATTCCCGGTTGGCATCGGCCTTTTCATTGTGCTTCTCTGCAAACAATCGTGCTGTGAGCGCCACATCCGTGAACACGATGAGGGTGAGAGTGGTCGCTGTCAGCAAGAGATTGAGCACGTCGCTCAATTTGACGTGCGGGATCATAGGATGTGGAAGTCCTGCCGGGATCTGGCCGACCAGGGCTACGCCGTGCTGATCCAGGTGCGCGAGCGCTGAGAGAAGGGTCATCCCAACCACAACGATAATGCCACCGGGAACTTTGGGCGCGAAATGGCGCAGGAGGAGGAGAAAGGCAATGAGAAAGAGTCCGATGCCCAGGGTCAGCCAGCTTGTTTGGTCGATGTTGGTGATCACACTCCATATTTTCTGAAAGAATTCGTCGGCAGTGATCTTGATGCCGAAGAGCTTGCCAAGTTGGCTTGCGATGATGATGAAGGAGGCGCCGATGATGTAGCCGATAAGGATGGGCCTTGAGACAAAGTCAGCGATGAAACCTATTCTGGCAAGTCCCGCAAGCAGGGCAACTCCCCCAACAAGTAATGCCAGCACTGCAGCCAGCATGGCATAGCTCGCAGGATCGCTTCCAGCAGCAACCGGCGCCAGCGTTGCTGCCACCAGGATCGCGGAAGATGCCTCTGGACCGAGCATCAGTCGTCGCGAACTCCCAAAGAGCGCATAGCCAACCAACGCGCCAATGGCCGTATATAAGCCAGCGACGGGAGCGACTCCGGCAAGTTCGCCGTACGCCATCCCTTGTGGCACGAGCATGGCAAAGATGGTGACCCCAGCCAGCAGGTCAGCCCGCAGCCAGCGCCGCTGGTACGTGCGGATCATCCTGACACCTGGGATCACCGTTTCGATCATATGCAGCGCGCCAGGCACAGGTTTCTGTGCCTCGGTTGAGCTATCCGTTTTCATTCCTTATTGACCTCACAACAGGGCGACCACAAGGACTCCTACGATGCTAAAAATGAGCTTCCCAGGGCATTCTCAATCTAGTAATCATCGCCGAATGACACGAGCTTTTGCCACGCGATGATTAGCTGTACAGAATCTTCTGCTTTTGGGCATCAAATTCGGCGTCGGTGAGGATCCCCGACTCATGCAATGATCCAAGCTGCTTCAACTGCTCAAGTTTATCATCAGTCAACCCGCCGGACGGCGCTGGTGCGGCAGCCTGTGGTGGGGGTGGCGCCGGTTGCTGGTAGACTGGCTGCGCTGCCTGCTGCTGTTGCGCGTCTTGCTGCTGCTGCAGATCGGCAATCTGTGCGTTCTGGTCGGCCTCTTGCTGCTGTTGCGCCGCCGATTTCGTAGCTATGTGATGGCCCGCTGCATAGGCAATCCCGCCTACCGCGGCGGTCCTTAAGAGTGGTCTTCTTCTGAACATAGGTCTTCTCCTTTTTTCTGTTACTCAGCAGCTTTGACTGCTGTATGTTCCTGTCCGGCACCCTGCTTCGCCGCCTCGAGGTCTTTCTCCAGCTCTTGCAGCACATCAGGAGCCACAAACCCTCCAGCCACGGCCACGCCACCTGCATTCTTGATCGCTTCCTTCAAGCCGATGGCCCAGGTATGTTCGAACAGGAGCAGGCCGGCCGCACTATTGTTGGGAATGCCGGCTGCTACCTGCTCGATATCTTCTGGAGCGAGCAGGCCCATGAGATCACCGGCCAAGGGACCAAGCTCCGCAGCTTCCTCTCCACTCAGATCACTCAATTCCAGCGCGGTGACGTTGCCCTGCTCATCTTTCTTGAGAGCGAACAGATCGACCACGCGGATGATGCCTTTGTCTCGCGCAGCGCGCAGTTCCGCCAGGATCTGGCCTGTGAATCGATTGCCTTCAAAACCGACGACTAAGTATTCTAGTGGACCCAGAGTCATAACACTTCTCCTTTTCCAATCACTACATTCCGTACGTACAAAGAGAAATCGCTTTATACCAAGAGCGAACTCCTGCTTCACCTGGCTACTGCCTAAGTATAGAACTATGGGGACAAAAACACATCTTCCGAACGCGCTATTTTTACACACTGTGAGATATGGCGGGAGGAGTAAACGATCATAGCGCATAATGTGTTTGCACTAGATCGTTTACGACATACTTATCCAAAAATGCTGATCAGTCCTATGATCAGCACGCTGCTTCGCTTACAGCAAAATGTCGTGTCGATCGGATGGGATGACACCAGGCTGAATTGTTGTTCTAGCATCCTCAGGTAATCACTCTGTACCTTTACCATGACTGGATCGTCTCCGAACAGACCTGTTTCTACATCTTCTGCTAGCTTATTCACCAGAACAACCAGAAATGCTCTGAACTCGGTGGATTGGGTATCTACACCTAGCGGCGCACTGGCTTTCTCAATATACAGGCGCAATGCGCGCCAGGCTGATTCTTTATCTGAAAGGGATGAGAGATGCAGCACACGCAAGGGGATCTCGGTATCCTCGAACACGCCCTGAATCAGGGTATTGTCTGGATAGGCCTTTTTCACTTCCAGGACGAAATTCATGTTCTCGATCACATCTCGCAGCCTGGTCTTCGGATCAGACACGCTCATCGTCAGTACCAGCACGAGTAGAGCCCCTGGCAGTGCCATCAGCCCGGCCTGTTGTTCTTCGGTATAGTAAGGTATAAGTGTCCCCCTTCCTGCAATGTATCTAGGTGACACGACTTATCCATCTATTTCGCATCCGCTCTTCTTTGTCCTGGAAGGAATTGTATCGCTGCTTACAGTCTACAGGCCTCTCATGAAAAACACATCTTACGAACGCACTATTTTTATGCGATGTGGGATACATCGGTACATGAAAGGGTCGCTTCGTATAGTGCTAACGCGCTAGGCTCTCAATCAGTTCGAGTTCTCACTCGTCACCGGAGTGACTAAAATAGTGTGTTCACAAGATGTGTTTTCAAGCGTTACCATGCTATACTCAACAACGGAAGCGTATCAAGCTCTACGCAATGATCCATGGCGGTCGAGAGAGATAGCGGCCCAGGAAAGCTATCCAACACTGGGTCGAGTAGTTGTATAAACAAGGAGGAACATCACATGACACTCGTCCAGTTCTTTGGCGCCATCGCCAAGCTGTCCGGCTTGATTTTTGTCGTTACCAGCATGGTGGCGATGGGATTGAGTTTGACCGTGCCGCAAATCATCGCCCCGTTACGCAATGTGCGCCTCGTGATCCTGGCGCTGTTCGCCAATTTCGTTCTCATTCCACTGATCGCCTACGGCATTATACGGGTCATTCCCCTCGCCGAACCGCTACAAATCGGGCTGATCTTGTTGGCAACGGCAGCGGGCGCACCCTTTTTGCCCAAACTAGTGCAGGTCGCCAGGGGCGACATTGCCTTCGGCGTCGGACTGATGGTGCTGCTGATGGTCGTCACGATCATCTACATGCCAATCGTGCTGCCACTACTCCTGTCGGGCGTCCAGGTGGATCCGTGGGCTATTGCGCAATCGCTGATTCTGTTGATGCTCATCCCGCTGGGTATAGCGCTGTTCATCCGAGCACAGGCGCCCGAAACTGCCGCCACCTACCAACCCGTCATGAACAAAGCGTCGAGCTTAGCGATTCTCATCTTGCTGGTCGTCGGGCTGGGCTTGAACGTGTCCAACATTCTGAATTTGATCGGTACCGGCGGCATTCTCGCTCTGCTGCTTTTTATCATCGCCTCGTTTGCGATTGGGTTTGTGCTTGGCTTGCGTGACCCAGGCATTCGCAGCGTGATGGGTCTGGGAACGGCGCAACGCAACATCTCCGCCGCGCTTGTGGTGGGCGCGCAGAATTTTAGCGATCCGAATGTGATTACCACACTCCTGGTCGGGGCCATCCTGCTGCTGCTCCTGCTCCTGCCTACTGCGCGTCAATTGGGTAGCCGTGTCAAAGCCTCCACTCCAGTGGCTGAGCCAGCCGCAGGTTCATAAGCGGGCCTTTTTTCATTGAAGTATCCACAGTACCGACCACGGGGATGGTGGACGATCTCTGGCACCTGCCGGACATCGAACTGATCCAGTAACGAGCGATCATCGCGAAGCATCTACTGCCTCAGGCCAGAACGGCCCTCACAGCTCGTCTTTATTTTCCGGTTCGCCCTTGTGGAGGCGCGAATGCTGCCAGGGCCATTCACCATTGATCTCGACCTCGAGCGACCAGCTCAGAAAGGTACGGACGAGCACGATAAGCGCAAGCACGCCAACACTGGCAAAGGTGGGATTGATGGCAACGCTCCTGATGATGTCGGCTGCAACCAGCAGTTCTAGTCCGAGCACGATGGCTCTGCCCAGGTACAGGCGCAGATGTCTAAACGCCATCGGGCCATCCCTCTCACGAATGAGGATGACAACGCAGCGCAGGAACGCGAGAATGCTTCCAATGACAAGCACGATGACCCCTGCCTGCTCGAAAGCCGAACCGATCAGATCAATCGTGTACTTGTTATCCAGTTGAATACGTATCCTTCCTGGTCGGTTAATTAAGCCTGGGTAGGCAAAGGCTCCTCTTCCTCCGCGCGTACCAACTTCTCTTTCCAACGCGGCAAGAGCACCCGCAGGGTCAGCCCTTGCCCAAGCAGCGTCACCAGGATCACGCCGTAGACGATATCTGTTAACAGGTTGCGCTGCTCAAGTTCTGTGGGTAAGCCCAGCACCAGGGCGAGCGAAAGAGCACCCCGCAGGCCCGAGAGCACCATCACCGGTCGCCATGCTGAGGGTACGGGACGCGGACGAGGGAGCCTGGAGCCCCGCTCACCGGTTCGGCGTGCCCACCAGCGAGCCAGCACATCCTGCAATGGTATGAACGCGTAGATCATCAGCACACGGCCGATGATGGCCCCGAGCAGGCCAAAGAAGATGCCCGGGAACGATTGCACAAGATTGGTCGAGGCCAGTTCAAAGCCCAGTAGGAGGAAGAGCAACGAGTTGGCGAGATAGTTGATGAATTCCCAGACGTCATCAGCGGCTTCGATCGTGCGGGGGGACATGGCATGCTTGCGTCCGTAGCTGCCCATGACCAGCCCAGCCCCCATCACGGCCAGTAAGCCTGAAGTATGCAAGGCCGTTCCCAACAGGTACATGCCGTAGGCTACGGCGACAGTGACCGTAATCACGATCAGACGATCATCGATGCGGCGCAAGAGATGCGACACAACCCATCCCACGCCAAAGCCGAGCAGCAAGCCTCCGAAAATGAGCCAGAGCACCTCTCCGGCAATCCCCAGAACTGGAGTGTTCAGGAACGAGGGAGTGTCCGACGCCTCTGCCAACCCCAGGGTGGGCAGCAGCACCGCCAGGACTAACTCGTAGGCCGCGCTCCCGGTGCCATCATTGAAAATGCTTTCCCCTTCGACCAGGGTTCGTAAGCGATCAGGCACACCTAGCTGCTGAAACAAGGCAATGATCGCCACCGGATCGGTGGGGGAGACAATCGCGCCAACCAGCAAGGCCAACAGCCAGGGCAGGCCGATGCCCCAGGAGAGGGCAGCCGCTATTACCAGCAGGGAGAGCACCAGTCCAGGGATAGCAAGCAAGACGATGGGCAACCAATCGGCCTCCAGCCGGTCAATCTCGGCGTTCCAGGCCCCTTCGAAGAGGAGCGCGGGAATAAAGACATAGAGAACCAGGTTGGGATCGATATGCTCGTTCGGAACGAACGGCAAGAACCCGACGACGAAGCCGATGATCACCAGCAACAGGGTGTAGGGCACCCGCAAGCGCCGTGCAAGCAGCGCCACGATCAAGGTCACGATGAGTAAGAGGATGAGAAATTCTACCTGGTTAACAAGACTTGATGAGCTTGTTCCGCTGCTCAAGAGACCCGATAGAACCATCGTTTTCACGTCCTTATATATTTACATCAATATGAGAAACGGAAGCTCCACAATTATGGCAGATATGATACCGTCGATTCATAATGACTTCGCTCCCCTGGTTCATGTACAACTTCTCGAAGCGCCAGGGGATTCCTAACCTACTCACCATATTGACTGCCAGACCCATGGCGCAACAGTAGAACAGCGCTGTTATGCTTGAACTGTCATGCTGAGTACAGTCCTGCCATGCTTCGCTGCGCTCAGCATCTCGCTGCCCATCGAGAGAGACCCTTCGCTGCACTCAGGGTGACAACATGTACACCGCCTATTTTCGTAACCTATACTTTCCATCGAGAGAGATCCTTCGCTGCGCTCAGGGCTTGCCCCGAACGCGGGTGAATGGGGTGACATCAAGGCTTCTAGTCCAGTGGCTATCGAAATGTGTCGTAACCCATAGCATAGAGCTTGATATGCTTTGCTATTGAGTATAGGGTGTAACGTGTGAAAACACATCTTCAGAAGACACTATTTTATGCATTTGCAGAACGATGAGGAGTTGAAGGTTCTCAGTTCGCTAGAGCGTTTGCACTAGATGCTCCTCGCAGAAACTCAGAATCTGAAATGTACACTTCTTAAGTGTGGTCAATTGTAGTCTGAGGAACGCTCGCCCCTATTTGGTATCAGGCACTTCCAAGGGGTAAAATCTTTCCTCGATGGCCTGGATTTGGTTTAAAAACACACGCATAGATTTGTGTTTGTGTTACCCAAATAGTATACTGTTTCTTGATGAACTATTGGGTAACACACCTGGATATGTTGATAGTACCATGCAAGAAGAGGTTTGTTCCTATGCCGAAGGCAGCTCCGTATCGTGTGACCTGGATCCCCGAGGGAGGGTCCTACGAACTCCATGACATCTCCAGCCAGCAAGCACTCCCTATCGTTCCCGGCAGTCGCGAGTGGTTCGACTGGCTGAAGAGCGTTTCGTCTTTCACCTTCGGTGGCCAGCATGCTCAGTTGACGGTACGCCAGGAGTCCAGGTCAGGAGGCAGCGCGTATTGGTACGCCTATAGGAGAACCGGACGGAATACGGCCAAGAAATACCTGGGTCGGAGCAGCGACCTTTCCCTTGCCCACTTAGAGGAGGTAGCTCTCCAGCTTGCATCTCCCTTGGCCATTCAAAGCGAACAGGAAACGCCTCTACTCGACCCATCTCAAGAGACAGCGCAAGCTCTCAGCAAGACGTACACGCCGGTTCCGTCCAGAGGTAGCGGAGGCACGAAGGATCGCGCAGGGCAACGTCTGGGAAACTACCGGCTGACCCGCTGGCTGGCGAAAGGTGCCTTTGCCGACGTCTACCTGGGCGAGCACATCTACCTCAATAGTCAGGTAGCCATCAAAGTCCTGCACACCCAGGTGGACGCACATGCCACCGAAGACTTTCTTACTGAAGCGCGCCACCTGAGCCACCTGATGCACCCGCATATCATCCGCGTCTTCGACTTTGGCATCGAGCACCAGACCCCGTACCTGGTGATGGACTATGCTCCGCATGGGAACCTGCGAGAGCTTCACCCTCCTGGCACGATTGTACCGCTCTTGACTGTCGTCACCTACACGAGCACCATCGCCTCGGCCTTGCAGTTTGCCCACGATCAGCACTTGCTCCACCGTGACCTCAAACCCGAAAACGTGCTCTTAGGACCCAAACATGAGGTGCTCCTCAGCGATTTTGGTCTGGCGCTGCTCATGTCTGGTTCGGAAACCGTCCAGGTGCAGCAGCGTTTCGGCACGCTTGACTACATGGCGCCTGAGCAGATTCGCGGCCAAATCAGCCCGGCCAGCGATCAATACGCCCTGGCCGTGATGGTCTACGAGTGGCTGAGTGGACACCTTCCTTTACAAGATTCGGCTCCTGAGCTTGCCAATGAGCTTCTCTCTCCCTCCCTTGCCTCTTTGAGCGAGCTACATCCGGGCATCTCATCCTCGGTCGAAGAGGTCGTCTTCAAAGCCCTGTCAAAAGGCCCACAGAGGCGCTTCGTGGATGTGCTCAGTTTTGCCGCCGCCTTTGAAGAGGCGGCCCAGGCCAGCTCACATATACCATCGACACCATCTATCGATACTGAGTTGCTGGTCAAGAGCAGGCACGTGCTCTACACCAATCTGCCGCACCCGCTCACACCACTCTTTGGGCGCGAGGAGGTACAGCAGGCAGTTCGTGCCATGCTCGCACGTCCCCGGGTACGCATGCTCACCCTGACTGGTGCACCTGGCGTCGGCAAGACACGCCTGGCCGTAGCTCTTGCAAGCGATGTGCTGGAGGAGTTTACCCACGGTGTGTGTTTTGTACCGCTGGCTCCCATCAGTGATCCCGACCTTGTCGTCTCCGCCATTGCGTATGCACTGGGAGTCCAGGAGTACGGGAAGCGTCCCCTCTTCGAATACCTCAGTGCGTTCCTGCGCACCAAACAGCTCTTGCTGCTGCTGGACAATTTTGAGCAAGTGCTGCCAGCCGCTCCTCTGCTTTCTGATCTCCTCATGGCTTGTCCCGAACTCAAGTTCCTGGTGACAAGTCGAGCTGTACTCCATCTTGAAGGCGAATACGTGTACAAAGTGCCGCCGCTTGCCGTGCCTGATTTGCAGCATCTGCCAGCGCAGGATAGCCTGTCACAGGTTGCATCAGTGGCACTCTTCGCTGAGCAAGCGCAAGCCAAACAGTCCGATTTCGAGCTGACCGGGGATAATGCGGCTACCATCGCCGAGATCTGCGTGCTCCTGGACGGCTTGCCCCTGGCGCTTGTCCTGGCCGCTGCACGTATCAAGGTTCTCCCACCATGGACACTGCTGGCACGCCTCTCGCAAGGCTTCGAGGTGCTCACCGGCGGTGGACGAGATGCGCCTGTACACCAGCAAACGCTGCGCGCCACCATCAGTTGGAGTTACAACTTGCTCTCGACTGAGGAGCAAAGCCTCTTCCGGTACTTCTGTGTTTTTGTGGGAGGCTGTACGCTTGAAGCGGCCGAAGCGGTCGGCACGGCAGCTAGCGAGAACGTCACTCCCATCCTGGATGTGATCTCCTCTTTGTTCGATAACAGTCTGCTCGAGCGGAGGGAACAGGAAGCAGGGAAGCCACGACTCAACATGCTGGCGACCATCCGTGACTATGGTCTGGAGGCGCTCGCTACGAGTGGAGAGCTCGAGCGCGCCCACGATGCTCATGCGGCCTACTACTTGTCACTCGCAGAGGGTGCCGAATCGGCCCTGGTCGGTGCTAAACAAAGCAGTTGGGCGGATCAAGTGGAGCGAGATCATGAGAACTTCCGGGCTGCCCTGCAGTGGCTGCTGGAACAAGGCAACATCGAAGAAGTGTTGCGGCTCGCAACAGCCTTACAGCAATTCTGGTTGCAGCGCGGCTATCTCAGTGAGGGTCGTCGCTTCCTGGAACAGGCCTTGGATGCGGGAAGACTGGAACCGATCTCGATCTCTTCACAGGTACGGGCAAACGCACTCTACGCTGCCGGATACCTGGCATTCTGGCAGAATGATCCAGGACAAGCTATTGTGCTGCTTGAAGAGAGCGAGCGGCTGAGTCGTCAACTGCAAGACAAGCGCGGCATCGCGAGCGCATTGACCTATCTGGGGGCGATTACACATAATCGCGGGGAGGTAGCAGCAGCAGCAACGATACTCGAGGAAGCGTTACGCCTCTGCAAGGAAGTGGGAGCGAAAAGCGAGCTCGCTGAACTCATAGCAATGTTGGGAGTAGTGCCGCTGTTTCATGGGGAGTATACGAAGGCTCGTGAGATCCTTGAGGAGGGCCTGGCTTTGTCTAAAGAGGTGGGAAATGTCTGGCTCACTGCCACTTTCCTTTACTTTCTGGGATTGATAGCCTATGAACTGGGAGCGTACACACACGCAAGGATGCTGACCGAGGAGAGTCTGGCACACTATAGAACATTAGGCAAACCAATTTTCTTCTTGGAAACCTTGATCACGTATACATATGAATTGATAGCGCTTGGGGACGAGTTGACGGCACGCACATTGCTGGAGGAGACGCTCTCGCTCAGTCGAGAACTGCAAAGCCAGGATGATAGCGCGCGGACGCTCTGTGGACTGGGCTATCTGGCGTTGCGACAAGGGGATCTGGTCCATGCGCGCACGCACTACGTGGAAAGCATTACCAGCTTACAAGGACGCTGGATGATTCCCCGACTGAAGTGGGCCCTGGCCTCGAGCCTGGAAGGGCTGGGGGAAATCGCGCTCGCAGAGGGACTGGTCGCCTGGACAGTCCGGCTGTTCGCCTCGGCTGACGCTGTACGCTCAGCCCATAGGTATTATAGCCCGCTAGCTATGAAGCAGCCATTCTATGACCAAACAGTAGCAGTGGCACGCGCTCAGTTGGGGGAGAAAGTCTTTGTTGCTCTTTGGGATGAGGGTCAACAACTCACTTCAATTGAAGCACTGACCGCAGAAGCACGTGTCCCCATAACCACGTCGGGTCTAAAGGCGGTGTCAACTTCAAGACTGCCCCCTCCTGCTGCTTCACTTGATGGGCTAACGGCGCGTGAAGTCGAGGTACTGCGCCTGGTGGCAATAGGGCTCTCCAAGAATCAGATAGCCGAGCAGCTTGTTCTCAGCCCAAACACCGTCAATGTGCATATTCAATCGATCTACGGGAAGCTAGGGATCAATTCACGCAGCGCCGCCACTCGCTATGCCATCGAGCATCACCTTGCGTGAGAAATGTAGGGGCGAGACTTGCACTCGCTCCCGTCACTAACGCTTCACATCACCCTTAGCGCAAACACACTACCGGAAGTTTGTTGACACAGGGCATAGTGTGGTAAAATGAGGGGAGAGGAGGAAGATGAGATGACGAAGCGTATTGAGATTGCCCCTGCCCCCGAGCCGCTGGAAGCCTATGCCAGGCACTTTGATGCCTTGTTGGGTAAAAGCAACCAACGTGATGAATTTCGCCGCTACCTGGAGGGCTTGCTCTTGCCGAGTGAACGCCAGAAGACCTTGACCGGACTGGTCAATACCGAGCCAGAGGTGGGAGCACAGCAGCCACGAGCGCAAAAGCTGCAATGGTTTCTCTCGGAATCCACCTGGGATGAGCGCCAGGTGCAAGCCGAGCGGCTCACCCTGCTGCGCGAGGACCCGGCCACCGCGCCAAGCACAGACGGGGTGCTGGTGATCGACGAGACCGGCGATCGCAAGGATGGACAGCACCCCGCACATGTGGGGCGCCAATATTTGGCGAACCTGGGCAAGATCGACAATGGGGTGGTCTCGGTGACGAGCCTGTGGGCTGATGAGCGCGTCTACTACCCGGTCGATGTTGAGCCCTACACCCCGGCTCACCACTTTGAGAAAGGCAAAGAGGATCCGCAGTTTCGCACGAAGCTCAAGATCACCGTAGAACTGGTGCGCCGAGCAGTGCAAGCACACATCACCTTTCAGCGGTGGTAGCGGACTCGTTCTATGGCGTGTCTCGCGGCGTCAAGCGGCCTAGAATTTGCGGCCAGTATGGTCCGTGCAAGTTACATCCTGCCTATGCCGATACAGGGCACTACTCCCTATCTGTTGCTCGCTTGTATCATGGCTTATGGAGTCCAAGACCGCAGTATTCAACAAGCTCCTCCTGTTTCAACTGCAGTTTGAGTTGGTTGATTGTACAACTAAAGAAGGCCAGAAATGGCCTTCTTTTAGATGAACGCACAGGTGTATACAGATCTATAGTAACCCGTTGCGGCGCTGTCGGCGGCGGCGTCCTGCTACTGAAACTGGTGTAAGTGGTCGTCCTATCATACTATCCTCCTCTTTTACTGAACTAACGCTCTTATTTTTGCTGCTCAAATTCTTCAACAGCAGCGGATACTTTATCTGGGTGAATTCGACCCTCGGCCAATAGCTCACCTCCCACATGGAGCAGAGCCT
>Ga0137378_10002564_pt1 | contig 15600 bp, 17 predicted proteins | sample SagtaG_21_FD_104813 | JGI IMG/M metagenome (GOLD analysis project Ga0137378, IMG submission 104813) | Vadose zone soil microbial communities from Sagehorn Ranch, Mendocino, California, USA - Sage2_L_60_16 metaG | ecosystem: Environmental > Terrestrial > Soil > Vadose zone | place: USA... | reverse complement strand
GGCCAGTTGAGACTCGAACGAAATTACCGTGAGGCCATTCGGTTGTTGCAAGCCCGACTGGCTCAACCCCGTTTTGCTTCCGAGGGCGACAACAAAGTGGTGCTTGCTTTGATGCAGCGCCTTGCTGGCGATACGGCTGGCGCAAAGGTCACCGCTGAACAGGCGCGCAATGCACTCGAGCAGCGCTACAGAGATCAACAAAACGATGCCTTCCTTGCGGCAGCGTTATCGCAAGCTTTGTCGCGAGCCTATGCAGTGATGGGTGAGAAGGACTCGGCTCTAAAGACGGCGGAACACGCAATCATGCTTCTGCCCAGTGGTAAAGATCGGGTGTCTGGACCTGCCATGGAAGAGAACCTCGCGTTTATTCAGGCGATCTTCGGCGAGCATAGCCATCCGATCTCAACTCTCACCCAGTTGTTACAAATACCCTATAATAGCTGGGTTTACGGCCCGGCGACGATTACGCCGGCCCTTCTTAAACTCGATCCGATGTGGGACCCTTTGCGCGCCGATCCTGCTTTCCAAAAACTTTGCAAGGAAAAGCAACCATGAAGCTACGCGATTTCTTCCCCGAAACTAATGTGTACCTCTGTCCATGGCCAGCCCCCTAGAAGAGCCTATGATATGGGGAGGAACTCTCCAATGGGCTTATGGATCTGTTAAAGTTGAGAATGGGTTGAGATTGAAATAACGGAGGGAGGGAGCGATCGCGTGTGAAGGGCACAAGCTCTTTCAAGGCTTGTGCAGGAGTCGACTTCCGTAAGCGCTGAAGCCAAGGATTTTGGGATTTTTGGGAACCGCGAGAAGGTTCAAATCCGATTCTATTACAAAGGGCCGTCTATCTACTTAAGGCGGCTGAATCTGCGCAGGACCGCAACCTGCGTACGACGGGGTAAACAAAAAACGAAAGGGGAAAAAGATGAAAAAACTTCTATTCATTGCATTGGTGGCAACTGGCTTACTTCTTGTGCCGGTCCAGCGTTCAGACGCTCAGATTACTGTTGGCGTAGGCGGAGTTGGAGTCGGATTTGGCTATCCGGGGTACCGATACGGCTACTATCCGTACAGCTCCGGCTATTATCCATATGGCTACTACCGACCGTATCCGTACTACGGCTACTATTCTGGGCGGTCATACTACAACGGACACCGCTATTATCGCCACCACCGTCATCATCACTACTATAGGTACTAACGTGACGTAGGGTTAAGAACAGCCAAGCTGGCTTGCAAGTAGTTGCAAGCCAGCTTTTTTTTGCCGACTCGATCTCTTTGATGTTGCAGTGGATGCACGCAGCCGCTTAACCTCCCCCGAAATTACCGAATCTCCGCTGATGCGTCCTTCAGTGCTTGCTGTTTCTATCGTGCTTTTTTCAGTGCTTGCGAACGGGTGCTCGAAGGATATCAGTCGCGCAACAGCAGCCACTGTGCTTTCGGTCAAAGGCCGAATCGTTTTCGGAAACGCGGACCGAAATGCTTTTAAGCCGGTCACGCTTAAAAGCAGAATTCATGATGGCGATACCGTCCGGTCAGCGAATGGCGCGTCACTTGATCTTACATTAATTCCGGGCGCTCTGGTACGACTCTCCGCCGACTCTGAAATTAAGATTGAACAGCTAAGCATAACAAAGGACGGCAACGAGACCGGTCCCGATATGCGCGACCGTAACGCGCGCATACTACTTAATCGGGGAAAAATCTTTGTTCTGTTTAGTCCAAGCGATACAAGCGCATCGCAAGTTGTCATCAAGGCGGGCCAACTGATGATCAACCCAGATTCGGATTGCTTATTTTGTGTCGGGACTGACGGGACAACGACGCGCGTGACGTGCTCGAAAGGAAACATTAATGCCTCCGCTGAGGCGCACTCGCCGGTTACGATACCTGCTGGCTATTTCCAACAATGGCCGACAGCGCGCACGCAGCCTGGTCTTGCAACTGATGACGCCACTGCCCAGATCGACATCACATCGTCGCTCGAAGCCGGAGGGCGATTGCAAGAACAGGCGTCGGCTTGGCAAAATCGCCGCCCGTTTTAGCGGCAACATGCGTCATCGAGCGCTCGCTCAGTGCTGGTGGATCGGCTCGCCTCGGCGAGACGATGGGTGAATTGATCGCAGCAGGCGCAAATAATCCGGTTGCAAAGCATCAATTGGCAATGCGTTGAAGACGACGCGTTCCACCTCGACGCGGCATCAACGGTGGTTAGCTAAAAAGATGAAGATGCGTTGCTGATCTTTTGAACGACTCGCAAGATAATTTCGGCCGCTCCCTAATGCCCGCACGATGGCACCCGACTTTGAATAGCGAAGCAATTTGCTCGGCGAAAATCCCCTCCCCACTCATGCGCGTGTGCCACTGGGAGTTATTGAGCCGGTTGCCGCGCAAATGCCGGATGCGTCCAAGCACCTTCTCTTTGCGATCCGGAAAGTGTTCCTCAAGCCAGTGCTCGAATAATGGCGCGACCGCCCACGGCAGACGGACAATTGTGTAGCCGGCAAATTGCGCGCCCGCTTTTGCACACGCATCCAGGATCTTCGGGACTTCATGATCAGTAAGCCCGGGAATGACCGGTGCAACCATTACGCCTGTGGGAATTCCTGCGCTCCGAAGTTGCTTGATCGCATCGAGCCGCGCGTGAGGCGATGAAGTGCGTGGCTCGAGTACTCGCTGCAAACTTGCGTCAAGAGAAGTCACGGACAGATTCACCGCGACGGCGTTGAATTTTGCCAGCTCTCGCAAGAGGTCGATATCTCGTGTGACCAAACCATTTTTCGTGATAATCGCCACCGGATTGCGAAACTTAGCGAGCACTTCGAGGCAGCCACGTGTAATGCGCAACTTTCTTTCGACCGGCTGATACGGATCGGTTACACCGCTCATCACAAGCGTCTGCGGTTGCCAGCGCGGTGATTCCAGTTCTGCGTGCAGTAGTTCGGACGCGTTCGTTTTCACCATGATCTTGCTTTCAAAATCGAGGCCGGCGGAAAACCCGAGATATTCGTGCGTTGGCCGGGCGTAGCAGTAAATGCAACCGTGCTCGCAGCCGCGATACGGATTCAGGCTTGTTTCGAAGCCCACATCCGGGCTGCTGTTGCGAGTGATGATCGATTTGGTCGCATCGCGAAAATACTGCGTCGCACGCCGCGGCCGCTCCTCGGCGTGAGGATCGCCGTCGACGACGTCGATGTCGGTTAAATCTAAATGCAGCTTTTCGAAGCGATTTGCCGGGCTCCACGATGCGCCGCGTCCCCGGACAGGAACGCGACTTTGGGGCGCCTGTTTAACAAGAGGTCGGAATTTCTTTTTCGCCGGCACGGCCTAAGTTCACATGAACATAATCCTTTGTCGAGGCCAAATTCCCGTTCACGCTGGCATCCCCAACCTTGGATTCTTCGGTCGGATGGAAGTAATGAATTGCTGGAGTAACGCTGCTATACTACCGGCCGATCGTTAATCACTATCACTGATCACATTCCCGGGGAGGGGTGGCAGAGCGGTTGATTGCGCCGGTCTTGAAAACCGGAAGGCCGAAAGGCCTCGTGAGTTCGAATCTCACCCCCTCCGCCAGTTCTTGCAATTTATTTCCAAAAATGGTTGCCTCGCGAAATGGAAATCCCACTCGTCTCTTCAGCTAACACCGTTTGGCAACAGTCGCAGTCGCACATAATGAATAGACGCACGGCGACAAGCACCGTTGCGTTCCTTGTCGTTCTCGCTCTGCTTCTGGCCGCGCCACTTAAGAGTGCATATTCCGGCTCCTACAATAGCTCGATTTACTCCTTCGGTACCACAATGCCAACAGACGGCGCGGTGCCAAAAGGATCGCTAACATACGTGAGCGCGAACGGGTTCCTCTTTGGCCGGACGACCACTGTGACAAGCACCGTCCACCACGAGCACGGACGTGGCGTGATTTTCCATTTCGACCCCAGCAATGTCGCGGGGACGTATTCGGTCGATCACGTGTTCATGGGGCACCCTGACGGCGAAAACCCGCGTCACGACGCTATGACCCTGTTTAATAGCCAATTGTACGGCACTACATTGGAGGGTGGCACACACAACAACGGCCTGATTTTTTCGATCGATCAAACCGGTCACAATTACGCTCCGCACACCAGTCTCCACAACGCCATTGGGGACACACCGCACAGCTGCTTTGTTGTGGTTAACAATATTCTCTACGGCATGACCGCGGCCGGAGGCGATAACGATGAGGGCGTCATCTTTTCCTTCGACCCGAGCACGTCGAATTATCAACTGCTCTACTCTTTCACATGTAACGCGGCGGGCGTAGGCATGGGCGGGGAGCCGCATGGACGCCTTACACTCGATCCAAACGGCACTACCTTGTATGGCATGACGCGGAAGGGCGGCCATAAACGGCGTTGGCGTAGTGTTCAGCGTGGATACCAGCGGCAATAATTACACCATCTTGCACGATTTCACCGGCGGGAGCTGTGACGGTGCTACCAGCGACCACGGTTATCTTGTTCAAGTGGGTAATGTGCTCTACGGAATGACTACCAACGGCGGTCTGTCGAGTAATGGAGTAATCTTTTCCGTCACAACCGATGGCTCAAATTTCCAACTGCTCCATAGATTCGGATCCACCCGTCATGACGGTGAAAATCCTTACGGGTCACTGCTCCTAGGTTGATACCCAGCTTTACGGAACTACCGCCAATGGGGGTGACAATGGCTCTGGCACTGTATTCGTGATTAACACCGACGGAACGGGCTATGCGCGACTCCACAGCTTTGGCAGCACGAAACATGAGGGTACTAAGCCGATTGATAATGTGATCCTTGTAAACGGCACGCTTTACGGCATGACAACCGAGGGTGGCACGTACGGCCAAGGTACGGTTTTCGCGGTGCCCTCGAACTCCATCAGGACTTATGTAGACGATGTGAGTCTGCCTGCGCCGTGCGGAACCCCAACCCCAACACCTACCCCCTCGGCAACGCCGATTGCGGCAGCCCCAGCCACTGGGACGGTTACGCAACACCCTGTTCGCAAGGGGCTTTGAACCCCACTATTCGCTATTTGCGATTTCTCGGAGAAGAAAATGCGCCACCAGCAGAGCGCACAGAATGCCCAAGACCGCCGCGCACACGACATCGGAGAAATAATGCGCGCCCAAGTACATCCGCGAAAGTGCGATCAGGGCCGGAATAGGAAGGCAGGCCAATCCGACGCGCCGCCTTGCAAAAAATAGAGCGGCAAAAAAAGCGGTCGAAGCGACGACGTGACCGGAAGGAAAAGCGTGATATTTCGAGCTGAAACGTTGGCCGCCCCAACGAAGCTCTGAATGCACAGAGGGGCGCGGCCGCGGAATCGCGCGCTTAATCACGCTGCCAGCCAGACCTGCGATCAACATCGCTATCAGCATCGACAAAAAAATTCGTGTCCAGTTCTTACTTCCGCGTAACCAGGCAATGGCCAAAAGAATTAATCCGAGAGCAGTGTGCCCGGGCCAGTCGCCAAACAGACTGACGCAGCGCATAAAACTGCGCATGGCGTGGCTTTGATGCTGTGCCATGAAATCGCGTACGCTGTCGTCGAAGTAAAATGAAGCTGCAATCGCTATTCCAGCGATGACGATGCCGATCAGCCAATAAAAAACGGCGTCGCGCTTCACAAATGAGTTCCCGTCACTTTTAACGGACGGTATTTTGAGGGCCTCAATGAAATCCGCAATCCGCAATTATCCACTCCTCCTAGCCGGTTGCGTGCTTTTTCACATCGTTGGTACATGGAGTTTGCCGCTGATCGATCGCGACGAGCCGCGCTTTGCTGAAGCGTCTCGCGAGATGATTGAGCGTGCAGATTACATTGTTCCGTACTTCAACAATCAGCTCCGTCTCGACAAGCCCCCGCTCGCCTATTGGGCGCAGATTGGCAGCTATCGGATTTTTGGTGAGAACGATTTCGCTGCGCGCTTCCCGTCGGCCGTGGCCGCTTCGCTTACCGCATTGTGCATTTTCGCGTGGGGCACTCGATTAGGCGGCAAGGTTGGCTGGTGGGCGGCAATTATCTTTACACTTTCGTTGCAAACTTTTGTCCACGCAAAAGCAGCCGTCGCCGACATGTGGCTGGTGCTGTTTATGGCACTCGCGCATTGGAGCGGATTCGAAATGATTCAATTCCCAACTCCGATAAATCGCGAGCAGGCGTCCAACGCTCAACGCTCAACGCTCGACCAAATAAATCAAACATCGAACATCAAACACCAAAAGTTTTGGCCATGGTGGCTCGTGTTTTATTTCTCTCTCGCACTCGGCTTTCTCGCGAAGGGTCCGATCGCATGGACACCGCTGCTGACAGTTAGCGTGATAATTATTTACACACGAGATCGGCAGTCGACCCGGCGTTTCAAATTCCCGCTTGGAATTCTGCTCACGCTGGCCGTAGTTGCGCTTTGGGGAATTCCAGCGCTGATTCAAACGCGCGGCGAGTTTTTCTCAGTTGGAATCGGCCGGCATGTGATTGGCCGTTCGTTTGTGACGATGGAGGGGCACGGCGCCAATTCGTTGGGAATGTATCTGCTGCTTCTACCGTTCTATTTCGTAACAGTCTTTGTCAGTTTCTTTCCTTGGTCCATCAAGCTGCCGTCGCTGGTTCGGGAGTTGTGGGGAGAGCGAAAGGTCGGGGTCGACGCACCCGGCTTCAGCAGGAATAAAATCGATACTTATCTGGTTAGCGGTGCTGCGATCATCTTTATTATTTTTACGCTGGTCAGCACGAAGCTTCCGCATTACACCTTGCCGGCTTTTCCGCTGCTAGCTCTTTTACTGGCGCGGCACTGGCAAGGAGGGGCGCTTTCAAACCGCCGCTCGCTGTTCAAGAGAATCGCGAGCGTCACCGCATGTGTGTGGATTGTGACCGCTCTGGTCGTCCCACCGATGGTGGCCCCTTTTTTTCCCGCGTACGAACTGTTTCACAAAGCCCAGGCGGATTTGGAATCAAACATGCAATTTGCTTCGGTGGAATTCGAGGAGCCAAGCCTGGTGTGGTATTTTCGCTCGCGCGTGAAAGGTTTTCTCACACCGCTGAACAGACGACGTGCTGGAGAATTCATGACCGCCCCCGGGCCGCGTTTTATCGTTTTGCCGACGCCTGTTGCCGGGACACTGTTCGCGAACCAGCCGCAAAGCTGGAGATTTTTCACGGCCAGCGGCTTCAATGTAGCGAAAGGCAAACGCGCCGATCTCACCCTCGTGCTGAAGCCAGACTGAGTGCATCTGACGATTTAACAATGTAACGATGTAACCTTGTAACGAAATCCATGATCACGTTTCTCGACGGCAAACTAGTTAATGCATTACCGACACAGGCGATTATCGATGTCGGCGGAGTCGGGTACGAAGTATTCATTCCGCTGTCGAGCTATGATAAACTGCCAGCTGCCGGACAGCCCATTCGTATTCTCACTCACCTGGCTGTTCGTGAAGATGCGCATGTGCTTTACGGGTTCATGACGCCGGCCGAGCGCGATCTTTTTCGATTGCTGGTCAACAATGTTAGCGGCATTGGGCCGAAACTTGCGCTCGCGGTGTTAAGCGGGATGAGCGTAAACAATTTCAAGGCCGCCGTCGTGAACTCCGATGTCGCAGCAATTTCGAAAATCAGTGGACTTGGTAAGAAAACCGCTGAGAGAATTGTCCTGGAACTAAAGGATAAGTTGGGAGTAGCCGCGGCATGGGAAGCCGCTAGCGCGGCACACGCGCCGACGCCGGAACAAGAACAGGCGAACGAAGCCGTGCTGGCGTTGATTGCCCTTGGTTACAAACAAGTTGACGCCCACAAAGCAGTGCGAGACCTGCAGGACAAAGGCGAAGCGAAATCGGCGGAAGAACTGGTGAAGCTGGTGCTCAAGAAAATGGCAGCCGGAAGGTAAGCAGCAAACGCCGAACGCTCAACGTCCAACGCTCAATGTTCAATTCAGATCTTTGCATTCGACATTGGACGTTGGGCGTTCGGCGTTGGACGTTTGCTCCGTGACGCAAGTGCACGCTCAGGATGACAGGCTGGCGGCAATTCGTTCTGCTTTTCCAAGGGAGGGCCTGTTCGCGGAAAAAGATTGGCTCATTTCGCCGGACGCATTTCCGATCGACAAGAAATTTTCTCGTGATCTTGAGCAGCTCGGACATCGCCTGTTTGTTTTTCAGCGCGCTTGTAACCAGCTCTATCAACTCAGTGTCAAAGGGAAGCAGCCAGACTGGGTTGCCCGCTATCTCGATACCGGCAAACCGAAAGAGCTGATCGAATTCTCACGGCGTACAGAAATTCGCGATGATTTACCCCGGGTGATCCGGCCGGATCTTGTTCTGACGGACGAAGGGTATATCATCGCTGAGATCGATTCTGTGCCAGGCGGAATCGGCCTGACCGGCTGGCTCAACGAAACCTATTCAACTTTCGACAGCCAGATTATCGGCGGAGCAGATGGAATGTTGGAGGGATTTCGCACTGTGTTGCCAAACGGTGGCGACATTGTTATCTCGCAGGAGGCGGCAACATACCGACCGGAAATGGAATGGGTCGCCGCGCGATTAAATCAAAAGACGCTCCTATCGGCCGGGAATCCAGGTATGGCCGCGGGCGTTGACGGCGGTTCCGATCGCGATCCAGAACCCACCGAGGTCGTCACCGCTCCCGGCTGCAGCTGGCGCGTCGTGTCCGCGGAAAATTATCAACCGCAAGACGGCCGTGACGTGTATCGCTTCTTCGAATTGTTCGACCTGCCAAATATTCCGGGGATCGAAAAGACACTACGCGCAAACGCAGAGGGCCAAATCACCATTACGCCGCCGATCAAACCATATCTCGAAGAGAAAATGTGGTTCGCGCTTTTTTGGCTTCAGCCGCTTCGAGAATTCTGGCGACGCGAATTGGGCGACAAATATTTTATCAAGCTGCAGGAAGTGATCCCCTACTCGTGGCTGCTGGACCCAACGCCGTTGCCGCAACACGCGGTGATTCCCCGACTGGAGATTCACGATTGGCGCGAAGCCGCCAAGTTCAGTCAAAAAGATCGGGACCTTCTGTTGAAAGTGAGCGGATTTTCTCCGCTCGGCTGGGGCAGCCGCGGCATTGCACTCGGAAGCGATCTTCCGCACGCTGAATGGGAGAAGCGGATCGAGCACGCGCTCGCAACGTTCGAGTCGTCCCCAACGATAATGCAGCGATTTCATAAGGGCCGCTTGTTTGAGCACCTTTATTGGGACCCGCATTCTGCCGATCTAAAAACAATGAAAGGCCGGGTCCGTCTTTGTCCGTATTATTTCGTTGAAGACAATCGTGTGAAATTGCGTGGCGCACTGGCCACAATCGCTCCGGCAGACAAGAAGTTTCTCCACGGAATGAGCGAGGCGATACTCGTGCCGTCGAAGATTCAGTAAAACGATTGGGCGCCCAGGATGCCCCTGTGTTCCAAAACAAGAGCGTGCGCCGAAAAAGAACACGGCAAAGATGAGCCCAATGATGACCACGGCGAAGAAAAATTCCGGAAGAAAATGATTTTCTCGCGGTTGATGCCGCGATTATTTATTTCAGCGACGCCAGATCAATCACAAACCGGTAACGAACGTCGCTCTTGACTATTCGATCATAAGCCTGATTGACCTGTTGAATGGGAATCACCTCAACGTCTGAAGTGATGTTGCGCCTGCCGCAATAATCCAACATCTCCTGGGTTTCAGGCAGTCCGCCGATCAGCGAGCCAGCGATGCTCCTTCGGCCCAGGACGAGGTTAAACGGTGAGAGTTGCTCCTCCCCCGATGGCAAGCCAACGCAGATCATTACTCCATTCGTTCGAAGCAGGCCTAGATAGAAATCGAAGTCATGCAGGGCGGAGACGGTGTCGATGATGAAGTCGAAGTGATTACTCAGCTTTTCCATTTTCTCGGCATCGCGCGTAAGGACAAAATCAGTGGCGCCCATCCGTTTGGCGTCGCGCTGTTTGTTCGATGATCCGCTTAAGACCGTCACTTTCGCGCCAAATGCGGAAGCAAATTTGACGGCCATGTGGCCCAGCCCTCCAAGTCCCAGAACCGCAACCTTGTGTCGCTTACCAATTTTCCAATAACGAAGTGGCGAGTAGGTGGTGATGCCCGCGCAAAGAAGCGGCGCGACTTTTTCCGGTGGAAGCTTCGATGGGACCTTCAATACGTAATCTTCGTCGACGACAATTTTCGTGGAGTAACCGCCCCGCGTAACCGTCTCCCCGTCCTTTTCATAGCCGTTGTAGGTCAAGACGAGTCCGCCCGTGCAGTACTGCTGCAATCCATGTCTGCAATTAGAGCATTTCCGGCATGAATCGACGTAGCAGCCGACCGCTGCGAGGTCGCCTTTCTTAAATCTTCGCACCCTTTTTCCCTTCTCAACGACCTTACCGACAATCTCATGTCCCGGCACGATCGGGTAAATTGATCTGCCCCATTCGTTGCGAACCAAATGCAGATCGGAGTGGCAAATACCGCAGTACAGGATGTCGATGAGAACGTCTTTCGGGCGAAGACCGCGTCGCTGAAAATCAAGCGGAGCCAGCGGCGAAGTAGCGCTCCGCGCGGCGTAACCTCTAACAGAGATCATGATCGTAGCAGTCTCAGGCGGCCAACGGCGGCCAGCAAATATTTTGCCTCAAAGCTCTTTTAGACGTGCAAACGTGCATGCGTTGACTCAAGAAACACTACCATGCTCACAAAAAATATTGGAATGCTCCTGCTTGCTATCTATCTCATTCTTATCGGAATCATGGCTCTCGTTCACGTCGCCATCCCCGCTATCGTTACCGGAATTCTGGCGCTGCTGGCAGGGATTTTGATTCTCATCGGCAAGTAGAGGGATGTGCCGCGTGCAAACGTTCAGGCGCTAAACGGTTTCACTATCCATTCGGCGCGCGAGGCGCTGCAAGTTGGAAAGTCCTATATTGCCCCCACGGCACCGGAGATCAGCAAAACCACGATAGTGAGCGAAATAGAAATCTGGATCATCGCCAGGATCTTCGCCCAGCGCGCCAGTAACGGCGCGTCGGTCGGACCGAATGTCGAACTCTGCGTGAAGGCGACAAAGAGATAATCGATAAAATGCGGACGCCAGCGTACACAGGCAAATTCAGATCGCTCATCGTGCGGAATTTGCATCTGCGGAAAAAGAAAGCTCGTGCTGCCAAATCTTTTTTTCGTGTAGCGCAAGGTCGGTCCGCCGCCGTCCAACCGCCAGTACCAGAGGGCAAACACGATTACGTTTGTCAGCCAGAGCAACCCGCCCGAGCGCAGAAGCTGCAATGCGGATTCGCGATGTGTAGGCAGGTCACGCACGAGTAGAGTCACCGATCCGATCAGCGCCAGCGTTGTGATTCCGTTGATAATGAATCCGAGGATTCGATTCAGTGAAAGTCTTCCGACGCGATGGCTCACAACGGTTGGGACGAGCAAAACGACGATCACCGTCGGCAACAACCAAATTGGCCCGACAATGAGATTGCGTGGCAACGCCAGGTAAATTGCGCAGATTGCCAGAAGCGCCAGCACTGTCTGAGCGCGCGGTTCCGGTTTGTCGACGTGCTCCGCTGCGTTGCCCATTATTGGCCTATACCTATTTTTCACCTCAGGCGCGAGTCCGTTTGCATCGAAGCGCCGCCCTCGCCCCGCTCGATCGTCCACACTATACTTGCCGCATGCGAAAGCGCGTGTGCTATATGCACATTGGTACCCATAAGACCGGCACGACTTCGATTCAGTGATTCTTGCAAGGGACTGAGTAGATGCGGAAAATTCTGATCTCGCTTGCAATTATCGTTCTTTCCGTTGTCGCAATTCTGGCGCTGTGGATTTTCTACGGACGCCAGTTTTCGTTATTCATTGACCGCTTCGCGACGATTGAAATCGCTTCCACGCGAATCAATTCGATCGGTTACGAAGGCAGCGGGACGAGCGGCGTCCTGATCATCAACGATGTCAGGATGAGCCTGAACGACGTAAATCCAAAAATCTCGCTGAGCATTGGCTCGAGCAAAGACAATCAATTTGCTTTGGCGAGTGGAGGAAAGGTTTTCACCTTCGGCCCGCTTGTCTCCACTGCAGAAAATGCCAGCTACGATCTCGCCGCAGTGCCACGGCCCGGGGATGATGCCGTCTTTATAACGCGACGCAGCGCATTCAGCTGGCCAACGCCATTTGAATTCAACTTCATGACAGGCCACTCGCCATCGTGGAAACGGTACATGTACTACCAGTTGCGTTGGAAGAAGTCTTTTGGTCCAGAATTGGAAATGCTCTGGCGATACGAACAGTACTTTTATCCAGGTAACGGCTGGGCAAGCGGCTTCATGACCCGCGAAGGTTCAACCGGTTTGGTTCGCCTCGAGATCAAGGAGTGACAGCTTCGAAGCCTCGTTCCTTGAGTGCAGCGGAGTTTCCTGCATCATTTCCAAGTGCGGATTTCGCATAAATTCAAAAAGCTCGGGTCCCGCGACGCAGCGCAAAGCCTGTGGGAACATGCTTGTCGCTGGACTCATCCCGTGAGTCCTCGACGGATCCTGGCCACGATTGACCGAGCCAAATTAGAAAGGTTGCGCGAACAGTACCCCTACCGGCCCAACGCGCGAAAGATCAATGCCTACGAAGACGCAGCCTACTGGATCGGCGTCAACGTCAAGCGCGTGCAGGATCTTTGGCTCGATCGTTCGCCGCCGCTCAAGATTCTCGATCTTGGCTGCGGCCCCGGTTACTTCCTTTATCTCTGCCGGCTCTTCGGCCACGAAGGACTCGGGCTCGATCCCGACGATGAACCTTTCTTCCGCGGCACAACTCAGTTCTTCGATGTTCGCCGCATCATCGCGCGGATCCATCCCCAAACACCGCTGCCTGATCTTGGAAAGAAGTTCGATCTGGTGACTGGCCACCGCGTCTGTTTCCATCGCATTGGGCGCGCCGAAAACGGCGAATGGCTGGAGTGGTCGCAGCCCGACTGGGAATTTTTCATCAACGATATTCGGACACGATTCCTCAAGCCTGGCGGGCGTCTGCTTTTAGAGTTCAACCGGCGACAGGATGGTTCTTCGTTCTTTACCGACGAATGGCGCGCCTTTTTTGAATCGCAAGGCGCGCGCATTTTTCGTTGGAAAGCGTTGCTTGCAGTGGATGCAAATAAGCGTCCGCGCTTCAAACAGATATAAGCTGGTCACAACTTCCAATCTGAGCAGTCCCAGCCGAGTAGCTGTTCAACCTTTGCGATGTCCTCGGCGAAAAGGTGGTGGAGAAAAACCCGCTCTTCCCAATTCATTGCGCGCTCGTATGGCACAACATTTCTGTCTTTGCTGCGCAACGAACGCAATGGTTTGATGCCGAGAAAGGAAAAGATGGCGGCAAGCGTTTTGGGTTGGTTGTGCGTGAACTGCTCGAATTTCACGACCTTCACTTGCTCACGCGGAAAGAATTTGAACAAACGGGCAAGCTGACGTTCATAAAATCCCCGATCGACATAAGCAAAACGTCGCGCTTCAAGCGCCGGCGCGCCCGTGATGCGTGTTTGCTCTTCCCGCACTGCGTCGAAAAAATCCAGCGGTTCGCGGCCTCTGAATCGTTGCATGTTCCAATGCGCAAAGGCCCGGTCGACAGGATTCCGGAGAAGGATGAGCAACTTGATTTTTGGGTTGTATTTCCAAATCCGTTCCGCCGCCGACTCGTGGTACAAATAACTGGGTGTGCAATCCCCTGCGATCGTTGAGGGACCAAGCAGCGAATAATGCTTGTGCAATTGCTCGTAATCGGGCTCGGAAACGAACATTGTGTCGTTATCAAAAAAATGGATTTCCTGTTGGTCGCCCATGTTGACGTCCGGATGCCTGCTTAGGAAATAATGCAACGCCGTGGTCCCAGATTTTTGCGCGCCAGCCAAAATGAAATCGAGCCGCTCGATTTTGCGCCGTCTACGTCTGAGCATTGCCGGAATGTAACCGAAATTCTGGCGCAACAGTGATTCTATTTCGCGAAGCTTTCGAAAGTGCGACCGTGTCCCCGCGTCGCTTTTAGAACGAAGGTGGCATAGGCAAAGCGATGCAAAGACGCTCCGCACTCCCCGGGGCACTTCGTGCGAAATGAGAACAGCGCTAGTTGTCGCTTTCGCACCTCCACTCTATGATGCGCGCATGTCCAATAAATCTCGCAGGTTTTTTCTCGGCTGGGTTTTCATTCTCGCTCTTGCAATGAATACATCCGCGATTGCTGATGAAGGGATGTGGCTTTTCAATGCGCCGCCGCTGAAACAGCTGAAAGACAAGTATCAGTTCGAACCGACCCCGGGTTGGCTTGAGCATCTGCAAAAAGCCAGCGTGCGGTTCAACTCCGGCGGAAGCGGCTCGTTCGTTTCTGCGAATGGCCTCGTGATCACTAATCACCACGTGGGGGCCGACACATTGCAGAAGATGGGCGACGCTGAGCACAATTATCTTCGCAACGGTTTTTATAGCAAGACGCAAGCCGACGAAATGAAATCGACCGATCTTGAGCTCAACGTTCTGATGTCGATCGAAGATGTGACGGCGCGCGTCAATGGCGCGGTGAAAACCGGCATAACAAGCGAGCAGGCGTCCACCGCGCGAGGTTCGGCCATCGCTGCGATCGAAAAGAAAAGCAAAGAGAAGACTGGGCTGCGATCCGATGTCGTCACGCTTTACCAGGGCGGCGCGTATCATCTTTATCGATACAAACGGTACGATGATGTGCGACTCGTTTTCGCACCTGAGCAGCAGATGGCTTTTTTCGGCGGCGATCCGGATAATTTCGAATATCCCCGCTACGATTTGGATATCTGCCTGTTTCGCGTTTACGAAAACGGCCAGCCGGCCAAGGTCGAGCATTTCCTGAAATGGAACTCGAATGGGCCGGGCGATGGCGAACTCACGTTCGTAAGCGGCAGCCCGGGCAAGACCGATCGACAGCTGACGTTGGACGAACTTGCCGACACTCGCGATCGATATCTGCCTTATGTCCTGCGCATGTTCAATCAGCGCGAAGTGCTGGAGACCGCTTACAGCGCGCGCTCTTTTGAAAACGCGAGAAAAGCGCGCGAAGATCTTTTCGGTACCCAAAACAACCGAAAACGGTATGACGGTTACCTCGCCGGTCTGCTCGATCCAGAGATTTGGTCGCAGCTCAACGCGCGCGAGGAAAAATTGCGCGACGCCATTGCACGCGATCCCAAGTTCAAGTCCACACTTTCCGCTTACGACCGAATCAAACGTGCCCAGGCGGAGATCGCGAAGAACGCGCCGGTGTACAATTACCTCGAACAGGAACGACCGGTCACGATCGGTTACCGTGGGCCGCGAGCGCTCTCCGGAAATCTTTTCAAATACGCGCGCTTGCTGACGCGCGCGATCGACGAACGCGCCAAGCCGAACGGCGAACGAATCCCTACTTTCCGTGACAGCGCACGGGAATCGCTTGAGCTGGAGCTTTTTTCAACCGAACCGGTTTATGATGATTATGAAATCCTGCAACTCACCGATTCACTGACAGATTTTGCGTCGCGATTCGGCGAAAACGATCCGATGGTTCAGAAAGTGCTCGCCGGAAAATCGC
>Ga0137378_10002562_pt1 | contig 15602 bp, 14 predicted proteins | sample SagtaG_21_FD_104813 | JGI IMG/M metagenome (GOLD analysis project Ga0137378, IMG submission 104813) | Vadose zone soil microbial communities from Sagehorn Ranch, Mendocino, California, USA - Sage2_L_60_16 metaG | ecosystem: Environmental > Terrestrial > Soil > Vadose zone | place: USA... | reverse complement strand
GCGCTTGCCGATCCTAGGGTCCGCGTCTCGCTGGTAATGATGCTCGGCATGGCGACGATCGCGATCTTTGGCTACGCACTGAACGTAGCGACGGACCGAGAGGCCGGCGTATTTCAGCGCCTCCGCGTGACCCCGGCCCCGGCGTGGGCGATCATGGTGAGCCGGCTCGTCGTGCAGGTGGCCGTGATCCTACTGATGGCGATCGTGGTTCTCATCGTGGCCAGGATCTTCCAGAACGTGACCCTGAATGCGCTTGCGTACGGATTGACGCTTGCGGTGGTCATCGCAGGCTCGGCCGTGTTCCTCGGTATCGGCCAGGCCCTGGTCGGACTGGTCGGGTCGGCGGACACGCTCAACGCCGTCAGCCGGCTGGTCTACATTCCGCTCTTCGGGCTCGGGTTGCTCGGGCGCACGGACATTCTCGGCTCGACCGTCGAGGACATCGCGCGCTGGTCGCCTGGTGGGATCGTGGTCACCCTGCTGGCGGCGGCGATGGAGCCGGCGACGTGGGGCTCGGACGCGTGGTGGTCGCTGCTCGCTTGCGTGGGCTACACGGCGGTGTTCGTGTTCCTCGGCATCAGATGGTTCCACTGGGGTGCGCACTGATGGCGTTCGCGCCTGGCCGGCGCGTGAACCAGGTCACGCCCAGATCGGTGGGCCCCGTTCCCGAGTAGCTCAACGGTAGAGCAGGCGGCTGGTAGGGTGTCCGGTTCAGAAGTCACATCGCGGCCTCGAAGAGAGCCACGAGCACCCGCCCGGCGCCCGGCCGACGATGCTTGGGGTGACAATCGGCTCACAGCACCTCTGCGATCAACGATGCTGCCCTCGCCGCAGTCCCTGACTCGACCTCGACGAAGTCGACTGGGCGGGACAGCAAAGACTCGATCTCCTGGGCCAGGTTTTCCGGCGTCGCCGCCTCGAAGTCCATGCAGCGTCCGGCACGGTAGCGCTGAAGACGGTGGCGGACGTGGAAGTTCTGCTCGCAGTGATCGATGAGCGGGAAGTAGATGAATGGCCGGCGCGCGGCCACTAGCTCCATCGTCGTGGTCAGCCCGCCTTGAGCCAGGGCGATGTCGCATACGGCGAGGTGCAGGTTCAGGTCCGGCACGTAGGAACGCACCTCGACGCCGTCGACCACCGGCAGGGTGCTTGGATCGATGCGCGGACCGGCCACGGCGATCATCCGCAGCTTCGGCAGGCGGCGCTTGACCGCAGGGAAGGCGCGGATGACCTTGTCCAGCAGCGCGGTGCCGACCCCGGAGCCGCCAACCGACGCGATGCAGACGACCTCATCGTCCCGATAGCCCAGCCGGCGGCGCAACTCGTGCCGATCTTCCAATTGACCGGTTTCGAGGCCGAGGATGTAGCCGCCGCTGAAGGCGTAGTGACGCTCGGTCCACTCCCTTATCTGTGGCAGGCCCGGACCGAACGCGTCGGGGACGATGTCGTCCGGCCGTCCGATGAAGATCGCGCGGTCACGGATGCGAGGGAAGCGCTCGATGTGGCCGATCATCTCGGCGTTGTAATCGGCGCAAAGCAACGCGTCGCGCTCGCCGAGTCTGGGCATTGGGAGCCAGCCGACGAAGTCGGTCAGCCACACGTACGCCGCTCGCTTGAGCTCCGGGTTCTCGTGCAGGTAGTAGTCCAGCTCCCACGCCTCATCACCGATCCACAGGTCGTAATCACGCTGGCCCACCGCGTCGAGAAACACCATGAAGTTGGACAGCAGGATCTCGTCCATGCGGCGCCAGGCCTCGAACACGTGCAAGCGGTGCGGCCCTGACTCCATCTCGATGTGCTTGGATTCGAGGGCGAGGTCCTTACTGTGGGGATGGATCTTCTCTCCGTTCGCCGCGAGGACGCGCGTGACCGGGTCCTGTGCGAGCCACTCGATCTCGAGACCCGGGACCTGCTTGCGCAGCTCGTCCGCGATGGCCACGTCACGCCGCGCGTGGCCGAGGCCGATCGGCGAGGAGACATACAGCGCGCGGCGCGGCCGCTTGACTGCGCGCCGCCGCGCATGCCGCGGAGGCGTGGGCACTAGGAAATCCGCGATGGCGAGATTGACGGCTACCGGGTCACGTGCGTGAGGGCCGTGGCCCGAGCCCTCCATCGTCAGGAGCCGCCCTCCGGTCATCTCGGCCAGCGCGGCTCCGTTCGCGTGGAGCACGATCTCGTCGTCGTCACCGTGGATCACGAGCACCTGGCAAGTCACGTGCTTGGCTTGCTCGATGGTGTGTCTGTCGTCCCAGATGTCGGCTCGTTCGGTGGCGACCAGCACCTCGGGTGTGGTGTCTAGCCCCCAACCGACCATGTCCTCGATCTGCTTGGTCGAGTGGGGTTCGGAAAACATGCTGCCGAAGAAGAACTCGAGGAAGCCCCGGTAGTCCTTGAGCCAGTAGTTCGCGTTGTACTTCTGCCAGCCGTCGTATTCGTCGAGTACGTCGTCGAACACCGCTGACGCCGCGTCCTTGAACGGCTTCCAGGCCAGGCGGACCGCGGGCCCGATGAAGACCGCGCCCGTGACGCGCTCCGGATGTTGCGCCGCGAGCATCAACGCCCACCGCGCCCCTGACGACAGGGAGACCAGCCCGGCCTTCTCTGTCGCCGTGTCGTCCATCACCGCGAGGGCGTCCGCCGTGAACTCCTGGTCTGCGTATGCCCGAGGCTCAGGCGGACGGTCGGACAGCCCGTTGCCGCGGCCGTCCATGACCAGCACCCGGCAGCGCCGTGCGAGGTAGGCGATCTGGAACTTCCAGTGACGGGAGTGCGTGATCGACCAAGTCGGCATGAGGAAGACGGTTTGGTCACCCTCGCCGTACACCTCCCAGTGCAGGCGAACCCCACCTCGCGTCGTGTAGCCATCACGGGCCGGCTGAATCGCTTTCATGGCAATCGGACTCTCTTAGTTTGGGCAGGGCGGGCGGTGATGCAACCGCCCGCCCTGTGATGAAGGCCGGCTAGGGCCGGACTTCGTAGACCAGATTGAACGGCGTCTCGTTGATGCGGCGGAAGCGGGTGAATCCGGCGGCCGTCACGACGTCGCGGATCTTGCTCTCTCCGGCCTGAGCGCCGAGCGCGAGCCCGACCTCCTGGGACAGGGAGTTGGGGACGCACAAGAACGTGGAGAACGCGTAGTAAGCGCGCCCGACCGGGTTCAGGTTCTGCTCGACTTTGTCACCGGCGATGGGCTCGACGATGAGCCATGTCCCGTCGGCAGCCAGCGCCTGCTTGACGTGCTTGGCCACTCCCACCGGGTCGCCCATGTCGTGCAGTGAGTCGAAGACGGCGACGAGGTCGTAGCCGGTCCCGGGGAAGGAAGACGCCGATGCGACGTCGAAGTGCAGCCGCTCGCTCAGGCCCGCGTCCTTGGCCTTGTTGCGGGCCAGCTCGATCGATTCCTTGTGGTAGTCGAAGCCAGTAACCTTCGACCGCGGGTAGGCATCGGCCATCAGCCGCGATGACGCGCCGAGGCCGCAGCCGATGTCCGCAACCCGTGCGCCGACGCGGAGCTTCTCCTCCACGCCGTCGAGCGCCGGGATCCAGGTCGAGACGAGGTTGGCGTTGTAGCCGGGGCGGAAGAACCGCTCGCAGCCGGTGGGGACGCCCGCGTCATGCTGGTGCCAGCCGAAGCCGGCCCCGGTGCGGAAGCTGTCCTTGATGTGGGGTTCCGCCTTGATCGTCGCGGTGGCCAGCTCGAACGCGCCGCACACGAACGCGGGGCTGTTCTCGTCCGCCAGCGCCATCGCCTGCTCGGCGGGGAGCTCGTACGTCTCGGTCGCCGGGTCGTACGTCACGTAGCCGCCGGCGGCCTGGGCGTTGAGCCACTCGCGGACGTAGCGCTCGGCCGTGCCGGTCTTCTCCGCCAGGTCGCGCGACGAGATCGGGCCGGAGCCGGCCATCGCCCGGTAGAGCCCCAGTCGGTCACCGGCCACAATGAGCCCCGCGTTCACGGTCGCGCCGAGGTCCCCGATGACTTGCCCGAGAAACGCCATCAGCTTGTCCGTATCGACGGCCTGAGTCTGAACTGCCATTTCGGCACCTCCAGGAATTGAGATGCGACGACCGTAGGTTTGGGGCGGCGGGCATCGCATCAGGGGCCCCACCTAGTAGTTGGACAATTACGCGATGCTCTTTGGCCGCGAAGGCGAGATGCGGGTGGTGGGCCAGGCGCTCGCGGCGGCGCGCCTGGGCAAGAGCTCCCGGCTCGTCGTTCGGGGTGAGCCCGGCATCGGCAAGTCGGCGCTGCTCCAGCAGGCGGTGGCCGAGGCGGGGCCGATGCGGCTGCTGTCTGCGCATGGCGTCGAGTTCGAGGCCGACGTGCCGTTCGCCGGACTGCACGAGCTGCTCGTGCCGGCGCTTCCGCTCGTCGACAAGCTGCCGCCCATCCACGCCGCGGCCCTACGCTCGTCGCTCGGCCTCGGCGAGCGCATCGAAGCCGACCGGCTGATCGTCGGCGCCGCCGTGCTTGGACTCATCTCTTCCTACGCGGAGCCGGGACCGCTGCTGATGACGGTGGATGACGCGCACTGGCTGGACGCCGCCTCGGCCGAGGCGATCGCGTTCGCCGCCCGCCGGCTGGTGGCGGACCCGGTCGCCATCCTGGTCGCCGTGCGGGAGGGCCACGACTCACCGTTCCTCACGGCGGGCTGGCCGGCGATCGAGCTGCGTGGGCTCGATCGGGACGCGGCGTCACACCTCCTCGAGCAGCTCGCTACTGTGCCCTCGACCGATTCACTCGATCGGCTGCTGCGCGCCACCGAGGGCAACCCGCTTGCGCTGGTCGAGCTGGCGCGGAGCGATCCGCAGCCGGCCGGCCCGCAGCACCTGGACCTGCCCGTCGTGACGAGCGTGGAGCGGTCATACCTGCGCCGCGCCGACGGGCTCTCGAACGGGGCGCGCCAGGTCCTGCTCCTGATGGCAGCCTCAGGCGTTGCGGACTTCGGGCTCGTCCGCCGCGCGGCGGCCGAACTGGAGATCGGCGCTCCGGCGGTGGAGGAGGCCGAAGCGGCAAGCTCGCTGGTCCAGGTGGGCGGCGATCGCTCCAACTTCGTCCATCCCCTGGCGCGTGCCGCCATCTACCACGCGGCGTCCCCGGCGCAGCGGCGCGCTGCGCATGGGGCCCTGGCCCGTGTGATGGTCGGCCCCGACGACCTCGACCGCCGCGCCTGGCACCTCGCGGCTGCCACGACAGGCTGGGACACCGAGGCAGCAGTCGCGCTGGCGCAGGCTGCCCAGAGGGCTCGTGACAGCACGGCTTACAGCGCAGCGGCAACGGCGCTCGCCGAGTCGGCTCGCCTCACGGAGGAACTGGATCTTCGCTGCGATCGGTTCTTCAGGGCGGCGGAGAATGCATGGCTTGCCGGCGATGCTGGGCGCTCCCTCGAGCTCCTGGCGTCGGCGCGAAAGCTGACGACCGGGACCGAGGCGCTGGTCGACGTCGACAGCCTCGACGGACACATCGCCATGCGGCGAGGCTCGGTGATCGAGGGCTACCGCAAGCTCACGGCCGCAGCGGCCGCGATCGAGCCGGTTGATCGGCTGAAGGCGATCCGCATTCTGGCCGACGCAGCCCTGTCTACGTTCGGTTCGGGGCACCCGGACGAGATGCTCGCCGCCGCCACCAAGGCATTGGAGCTGCTGAGAACGAATGATCCCCCGGAGCCGGCGGTTTTCGCGCACGTGGCCTACGGTGCGCTGGCGATCCTCGCCGGCCGCGGCTCCGATGGTGCGCGGCGCCTCCACGAGAGCGTTGCTCTGTTCCGCGCGGTGCCGTCCGACAGCGTCGACCCGCTCCTCCTGATGTGTGCCGGGTTGGCCGGGCTGTTTCTGCGCGAAGCGCAGGTAGGACGCGACCTCCTCGACCGCGCCCTGAAGCAGGCGCGGGAGCGCGCGCCGACTGCCGCGCTGCCCATGGTCCTGTTCATGCTCGGCCGCGATGCCGCGGCCACCGACCGCTGGTCGCTGGCGCGCGCACAGTACGAGGAATCCGAGAGGGTCGCGCGCGAGACGACACAGTTCACGTGGCTGGCGGGCGCCGTGGCCGGCCTGGCCTGGCTGGACGCTCTAGAAGGTCGTGGAGAGCAATGCCGTACGCACGCGGCCGAGGCGCGAACCCTCTCGGAGCAGTACGGCATGGGCCTGTACAAGGCGTGGTCGATGATCGCGCTGGGGCAGCTGGAGGTGGGCCTCGGTAACCCCCAGGCGGCGGTGACGCACTTCGTCGAGTGCACAGATTTCCTGAAGGAGCTCGCGATCGACGACCCCGACCTTTCGCCTGCGCCAGACATCGTCGACGCGATGGTCCACCTCGGGCGAATCCCCGAAGCCCAGGCCATCAGCAATGAGTACTCACAGCGCGCTGAGGAGAAGGGACTGCCCTTCGCACTCGCCCGCGCCGCTCGAGCGCGCGCGCTGCTCGCGGACGACCGCGCATTCGCCAGAGAGTACGAGGCCGCGCTGGGCCATCACGAAAGCACGCCTGACGTTTTCGAGCAGGCGAGAACGCGCCTGTACTATGGCGAGAGGTTGCGCCGGACGCGCCGCCGCCTCGACGCCCGCAAACAGCTGCGCGCCGCACTCAAATCTTTCGACCAGCTCGGCGCCGCGGCCTGGTCTGAGCGTGCGCTGGCAGAGCTCGAGGCTAGCGGGGAGACCGCGCGTGTTCGCGACGACCGCTACCGCCAGCAGCTGACCCCGCAGGAGCTGCAGGTCGCAGTCATGCTGGCCGAAGGCTCAACCACTCGCGAAGCCGCGGCCAAGCTGTACTTGAGCCCGAAGACGGTCGAGTATCACCTGCGTCACGTCTACGACAAGCTCGAGATCCGCACTCGCGATGACCTTCGTGCGGCCCTGATCGACCAAACGCGGCCCCAAAGCTCACGCAAGGCGCTGATGTTCAGCGACCTCGCCGGGTCAACGCCGCTGGTCGAGGCCATTGGCGACGCCGCATGGCACAACCTGAGCACCTGGCTGGACGGCGAGATGCGGCGCGCCTTCCAGGAGCACAGAGGTCACGAGGTCGACCACGCCGGCGATGGCTTCTTCGTGTTGTTCGATTCCGCCAGCGACGCCACGGACTGCGCGATTGCCATCCAGCGCCGCCTCGACACCCAGCGGCGGATGTATGGTTACGCGCCCGAGGTCCGCATCGGCATCCACGTGGGCGATGTCAGCAGCTCCGAATCCTCGATTCGAGGCGCGGCGGTGCACCGCGCGTCTCGACTGTGTGCCGTGGCACGGCCGGGAAGCATCCTCGTGTCGCGCGAGGCCATGGAGGCGAGCGGGCTCAAGGCCGCGCCCCTGCAGAGGTTCGAGCTGAAGGGGATCAGGGAACCGGTCCAGGCGGCAGAGCTCAGATGGGAGGGGGCGTAGCTCGGCGCGCCAGCAGCCGATCTGCTTGGCGAGGTCTGTGAAGCGGCTAACCACCTCCAACTCGCGAGAACGGTCGGCCAAGGCCGCCGCGCACGGCCTCTGCTATGACTAGGGACATGACGATCAAGAGATTGGACCACGTCAGCGTCGTCGTCGACGATCTTGCAGCCGCTATCGCCTTCTTCGCCGCGCTCGGCATGACGCTCGAAGGCGAGATGCCGGTCGAGGGCCCGTGGGTGGACCGCGTCAACGGGCTTGAAAGTGTCCAGGGTGCTGCGACCATCGTGCAATCCCCGCGGACGACGACTTGCATCGTCACGCGGTCGAGAACCTCAACCGGGCCGTGCCCTTCTCTTTGGCCGGGTGACTTACGAAATGATGGAATCAGCGTGGCGGCCGCCGGCGCCGACGGTGGCGAGACCTGATGGATGGAACCCTTCGCCCAGACGATCAACGCGGCAAAGAAGTACGTCGTGTCGAGCACCTTGGAGCAGGTCGACTTACTGTATCCCTAGACCGTGGCCAGAGGGTTGCTAAGACTTTCCAACTCGAAATCTCTAATGCCGCGGCGCGTCTTCGTCCGGCTTTGAGGCGTTCATCGCGGGATTACTACATGAAGTACTACATGTCAGCCCCACCGTCCGAGACGCTTCGCCCTGATCTCCTGTTCTCAATGGCCCGAGCCCGCAAGCGCCCCCAGTGCTGCCTTACGTAATCCACTGCTGACTTGATGTCCAACGGTCGAGACAGGTTCCCCTGCCGGACATAGAACTCAGTGACGTTCTTCATGACTCGGTCGGTGCGCTCGCTTCTCCAGCGCGCTGCTGCGGTCGCGCGTGAGGTTGCACCGACCGGATCGATGATTGTCCAGTCTTGACCAGAGACCGGTCTCACCGGCCGATATTGTTGACGCAGCTGGCATGAACTGGTTCAAGAGCGGCGATCTGCTCGATCGAGCATTCGCCGTCGGGATCATCCTCAAGGGACTCGACGGAGTCCTCGAGGTCGTCGGTGGCGTCCTCTTGCTCGTCGTCAGCCCAACCACCATCGACAATCTGAGTAGAGCTCTTACCCAACACGAGCTCTCAGAGGATCCACACGACTTCCTCGCCACGCACCTGTTGCATGCCGCCGGCAGCCTGACGGGATCGTCCCTTGAGTTCGGGGCAGCCTACCTCCTCCTGCATGGAGTGGTGAAGATCGTGCTGGTCGCGGCGCTGCTCAGGGACCAGATCTGGGCCTATCCGTGGATGATCACGTTTCTGATCGTGTTCATCGTCTACCAGATCTACCGGATGACTTTCGCACTTTCGATCGGGCTGCTAGGACTCACCGCCTTCGATGTCGTGGTGGTCTGGCTCACGTATCGGGAATATGGCAAGCAGCGGGCTGCCCGAATGCCGCGCGATGCAGTCCGGACGCGGGCACCATAGCCGTGTAACGACGAAATGTTCGCGGGGACCCACCGGGTGACGGATCGGCGGAATCATTGATAAGGACGGGGCGGTTTCAATGGCTGTGGAGAAAGCGGTCGACTTCGAGCTCCCCGACCACCAGGGCAAGGTTTGGAGACTCGCCGATCACCTAGCCCGAGGCCCGGTCTTGCTCGTCTTCTACCGCGGGGACTGGTGACCCTACTGCAACGGGCAGTTGGCCTCGTACGCAAGGAACTGGGACCGCTTGGTCAAAGAGCGCGTCAGCTTGGCAGGGATCTCGGTCGATCCGATCGAGAACAACAGCGCCATGGTCGAGAAGCTGCTGCTGCCCTTCCCCCTGCTCAGTGATCCCGAAGGCCGCGTGATCAAGGAGTGGGATGTGTGGTCCGACACCGACGGCGGCATCGCCAAGCCTTCCATCTTCGCGATCCGGAAAGATGGCTCCATTGGCTGGGCGTACGTCGGGCGCGATTTCGCCGACCGGCCGACCGACGACGAGTTGTTCAATTCCCTTCGCGGAGGAGGCTGAGATGGCGCGGGGCGATAGGCCTCTACCCCTTGAGCAGTTGGAGCCGTACATGAGGGGCGCCAAATTCGCGGCCCTGGCCTTGAGCCGGCGGCACGGGGAGCACGATCCAGACCTCGCCGATGACGCCGCCCGCTACGTCGAGATGGCGGAACGCTACCGGCAAGCGGCGATCGCAACCTTCCGCGCTAAGCGCGAGCGATCTCAGTCGTAGAGGAGCGTCCCCCACTGCTCGGCCTCGAGGTCGAGGTCGAGGTGTTTGAATCGTCCCATGCCGCGCACGGTCAGGCCCAAGCGAGAAGGCAGTCTTGCCGCCGCCCGGCGATCGATCAGGAACCTGGTGCCGTCTTCCAGGGCGCCGGTGGCGAAGAGCGGCCTCACGGTCCCGAACCCTAAGGAGTCTCGTCCAGCGACCGCTGAAACGATCGGTTTCAAATCGAAATTGTCAGCCAAACGGTGCGTTGCGTGGTCACGCAGAGGTATTCCCCCGCCGGATTACTACAGAGAGTGCTACACGACGCCCATCGAGTGGATTGGACAGGCGGGCCGTGATTCGTCCTAGTCAGACCCCGTCAGCATCTTGAATGACAATGTTTGCGTGCGTAATAGGCGACCTTGCCCCGAGCGAAAGGTTGCATGAGGGCGCCGGCACCGGAGAAGCCTCGGGCTGAACGGTGTTTGGCATATCCGGGTAGTCGGTGGCATGAATGAAAAAACCCTGACCCCCGTTAGAAATGCCTCGTGACCGATCACCATAAGGCAAGTCACGACGCGAGGCCGAGGGCCGCGAGCAAACTATGTCGACTCGGTTCAACCAACACCCGACCGTCGGGCAGAAGGATCGTTGGAACCGTGTTGTAACCGCCGTTGATCGCGAGCACCGTTGCCACGGCATCAGGGTCGCGGTCGATGTCGATCTCCTCGTAGTCGACGCCGGCTCGGTCCAGCACTGCTTTTGCCATCGTGCAATCGCCGCACGAGGTGGTCGTGTAGATCTTCAACCGTCTGTTGGACATCTGGTTCGGACCTCGGTGATTCAATGTTGCTGGCATTGGGCCCGCGGACCCCGGACGTACCGGGTCCGCGGGTAACCCAGATGCTGCAGGGGATGGGTTTGGCTACCTCGGGGGGAACTGTGAGTTCGGGACGGGGGCGGCGAGGTTAGCGGTTGGAGGCAGGTTGGTGAACCCGAGGACTGCGCAGTTGATGTCGATGCCGACGCTCCCATACGGGGCGCCGCCGGGGCCAGTGATGAGGTCGGGGCGAGTCGCGGCGAGGTTGAAAACGACGTTCTCGTCGATCTGCCTCTTGTCGAGGCCCTCGTCGATCGCCTTCTGCGTCCACTGACCGAGCTGTGCGTCCCAGAGCGGGCTGTACGCATCCGCGTGACGTGGATCCTTGAGGGTTGGAAAGTCGCCGAACACGTTCAGCAGATCGCCGCCATTGCGGAGCGCGTTGATCAACGCGGTGTTGCTGGCAGAGGCGTCCTCTGCGGCGTGGCCGTCAAGCACGATGTTCTGGAAGCCTTGCGCCTGCGGGTTGTCGGCTCCGGTCTGGCCGTTGATGAAGCCGAAAAGACGCTCGCGAGCCGAACCGAGGAAGTCGTCGCCGCCGTTGTAGGCGGCGTTGGCGAGGGCAGGTACGTATACCGAGCGCTCCAGGACCGCGGCCAGGGGGTCGTCGGTCTCGGTGCTGAGGTACAGGATCGGCTGACCGGCGTCGAAGCCCTTCACGACAAGCAAGTCGACCCAGGAGTCGAGGAACTGGCCGGGAGGCGGCGGGGGAGCGATGTGAATCCCGAGCACCCGGTCTGCGGTGTTGGTGTGGGTCGTCACGTCAAACAGTCCATCTCCGGTGGCGACGATTGGCGCGTTATAGACGACAGTGCTGCCGGCGATCCGGATGAATGGGCTGTAGCCCGGGCCAGCAACTCCGCCGGGCGAGAAGCTTGCCGGGGGGAACCCGTTTGGTCCCGGGACGAGGGTCCGCGTCGGGGTGAAGTCGGGCTCGCCCTGGAAGTGGACGACCGCGGGTCCGAACTTGTTCGCGTCGGGCGACGGGGAGTCCAGAGTGACCGTCTGCACGCAGGCGGCACATGAGACCGCGATGTTGGCGAGCTTGGGGGCGTAGTTCAGGCCGCTGTTCTTGGCAAGCCCAAGATCAGATGCCTCGGTCAGGATGAACCAGACTGTGTGGCCGTTGGCCGTCCCCTTGTACAACGGCAGGCGAACCGTCTCTTGAGTCAGATCGACCTGGAGCGCGCTTTCCAGGACGAGCTTGCTCTGGGGCAGCAGGCCGGAGAGCTGCCCAAGTCCCTTTGCCGCGCCAAGCTTGCCATCGTCAGCCTTGGCCGGCGGGGATCCATACCAGGCGATTCCCACCAGGACGAGTGAAAGCGTGAGGAAAATCGATGCCAGCCACCTGGTGCTGCGACTGAGCGTCAGAGCTCGCATGTCTCGTTCCTCCCTCGACATCCAAGCGAACAAAGACCGTCGTTTTGCATGTACACACTCCTTCTTTCTTGACCCGTCGGTGACGTGTCGGATGGAGGTGTAGTCCCGGGCTTGCGCCGGACGTTACAGCCCTGTCGGAGAATCTCTCCAACGACGGAACGCGCTCAACAGTGAGTCGACGGTCGCGGGCTCGAGTGACCGTGGGGTCAGCCTCCCGGTGAGGCGAACCACGGCCCTCATCTGTTCGAGGTGCTCCTGGCAGGCCAAGCAGGATGCAAGATGAGCCTCGAAACGACCACGGTCGACTTCAGGGAGCCTTGCCTCCAGGTAGTCGGTGATCACCTCCACCAGCTCCTGGCATGCCATCTCTTTGCGAGTGTCATCGTTCATCGGTGCTTGCCCATCAGTATCAAAGCTTGCGGGTGCGTTACGCATTTTCGGCGAAATACACCTCGAGAGCTCCTCGCAGGCGGCTGCGGCCGCGGTGCAACAGAACGCGCTGATTGGCCTCGGTCAAACCGAGCACCTCGCAAACTTCGGACGCCGGCCACCCGTGCACATCGCGAAGCGCCACCACGACGCGCTGCGCCGGCGGCAAACTTTCCAGTCCACGCTGCAGGACCTCCATCGTCTCGCGGCCGACGACAGCGTCTTCGGCTGACGCCGACCAATGCTCGAGGGGACTTGCCCAATGACCGGGCCAGGTGGAGTGGGAGGCGGGCAGGAATCGCGCAGGGTCGACGGCGGGCTGGTCGGTCTCCAGGGGATCTTCCAGCTCGGAGAAGTTGATCGTTCGCCTTTCGCGAATTGCGCGCGTCTTGGCGCGGTTCGTCAGGATCCTGAAGATCCAGGTCTTGACGCTCGAGCGTCCCTCAAAGCGATCGATCCCATTCAGGACGGCGAGCCACGTGTCTTGAACCACCTCGTCGGCCACCGCGTCGCTTGGCACGAAAGCGATGGCAACTCGCTTGAGTGATGCGCCGTACGTGTGAACGAGGCACGAGAACGCGGCTTCGTCGCCGCCTCGCAAGCGGGCGATGAGGTCCGCCTCCGCAGAGCGCATCTCCGTCGCCGGCGCCATGCATAAACATACGGGTCAGCGTTACGGACGCATGACAGCGGAACCTTCCGTGTCAGCGCGCGATTGGATTGGGGCATGAAAAACGCGACGGAGCTCGAGTCGTTCAGAGCGGCCCCAGCTGCTAGCGGGAGCGAGCACCCCCGCCGGGTCACAGCCGGGGCACAGTTGCCTCCTTTCTCTGGTCCCTGCCTGCATTTGCCGTGGCCCTGGCTGTGTTTCTCATCTGGAGACTTGTCTAACGGGTGTGCAGGCCTATCGGGGCCTACGACGCCATAATCGCCGGCCAAGCTCAGCGACTCGGGGCGACTCTCGTCACGGCGAACGCTGCCGAGTTCTCAAGAATCAAGGCCCTCCGAATTCAGGACTGGTCCGAACGTTAGTTAGCTGACGCAATTTTGAAACCGTTCGAGCCAGAAAGGAAAGTCGAGCGACCGTTTCCAAATAGCGGGGCTTCAGACCTCAGACGGCTCTGGCGGATCGAGGGCGTCGCCGACCCGATCGCTGACCTGGAGTCGGCGCTGGGCTAGCGGCGGCCGAGCACTGCCAGGGCTACGCCCGACAAGACGGTGAGGACGATGAGCGCCCCTCCGAGGTAGCCGAGAAGCGGGGTGTTGTCGGACCGGGTCACGACCAGCGTCAACGGAGAAGGGGATGGAGTGGGCGAGGGGGTCGGGCTCGGAGACGGCGACGGGCTCGGTGAAGGCGAAGGCTGAGGCGCCACCGAGTAAGACATCGACGCGATTCCCCTGCAGATCGTCCCGTTGATCTTCCAGTAGTACGTGACGCTGTGCGTGCCGACGGCGAGCGCCGACGTTGACAAGGTCTCGCTGCCGGCCTGCCCGCTCTGCGCCAACGTGCCGTTGTCGACCTTTCCATCGATCGTGAAGTAATGCGTCGTGAGCGACCCTGGACAGGACGATGCGAACGTGGCCGTGAAAGTAACCTTCTGGCCGACGATCGAGCTGCTGGGCGAGGCGCGGAGCGAGGTGGAGCTCGCCAGGGCGGTGGCGGTGGGAACCATTGCCGCCGCCGCGGCCAGGACCAGGATCAGCTTCTTCATCGGGACCGCCACATTCTCACGCATGGAGCGGAAAATTCAGCCGCCTGAGCTCCGTCTCAGGCGTCGCCTGATCTGTGTGCCGGCCAAAAAAACCAGCACCAGCACCGCAGCTCCCGACAACAGTGGGAGGACCGGCGACATGGAAGACACGGCCGCGGCGTCCACGTTCAGCAGTGGCCTCACTCGTTTGGCAGGCCGCAACCTACATCCTTTCTGGCAGCAGGGTGCGCACGGAGCGATCCCGCGGAGGCGCGGAACGTGTCGCGGCTGTATCGCAAGAAGTACGGTTCATACGTCAAGCCATCGAAAGCCGGCGAACCCCTGACCCAGGGTGAAAGGGCGACCTTCGAGCTGACGCTGGCGTCTTGATCCAGCAGCGCCGGGCAGTCTCGGTCGCGTTCCTCGCCTTCGGCATGGTCAGCGGCAGGTTTGTGCCGCGCCTGCCGGCGGTCAAGGACCACCTGCACCTGACTGACGGCCAGGTCGGAGACGCGCTGCTCACGTTCGCGCTAGGTGCGGTGGTGGGCGCCACCGTGGCCCGCTTCCTCCTCGGCTCCGGAGCCAGGCGCTTCGTGAGGGCAGGCACACCCATCATGGCCGCCGCGCTCGTCACGCTGGGTCTGGCGGCCAACCTGCCGGAGCTGGTGGTCCTGATGCTCCTGAACGGTCTCTGCGCCGGAGTGCTCGACGTGCTCGAGAACGCCCAGGGCGCAGAGTTGGAGCGGCTCGCGGCCAGACCGATGATCAACGGCTTCCACGCCTTCTGGAGCTTTGGCGCTGTGGTCGGCGCGCTCGTGGCGGGCGTCGCCGCCTCCTTCGCGATCGCGCCAGCCGCGCACTTCGCGGCTGTTGCGGCGGTGGTCGCGGTCGCCTCGGCGCGGTTCCTGCGCGAGCTGCCCGACACTCGCTCGGGAGCGCCGCGAGTCGCGCCGCCGGGCGCCGGACGGTTGTGGCTCACCGGTCCCGTCGTGGCCGTGGCGTTGGTGGCTGTGGCGGGCTATGTCGTCGTGGGCGGGACGGCAGATTGGAGCACGCTCTATCTACACGATCTCAGCCACGTCAACGTCGACGGGGCGGCCGCTGGATATGGCGGCTTCATGCTGGCCGCGATGCTGACGCGATTTCGCGCCGACCGGCTGACGGCGCGCACGAGCACCGTGATCGTGGCCCGCCTTGGGGCCCTGCTCGGTGCGGGCGGCCTTGCCCTGGCGATCGTGTTTCCGGCCCTGGCCGGCGCGGCCGTTGGCTTTGCGCTCGTGGGCATCGGAACCGCCGTGATCCTGCCGCTCACGTTTGCGGCCAGCGCGAACCTCGGCGCTAGCGGCACTGCCCTGGCGGTCGTGATGTCCTCGGGCTACGCGGGCTCGGTCGCCGGCCCGGCCCTGATCGGCAACGCGGCCGATCATTTTGGCCTTCGCGTCGCGATGCTGATCCCGGTCGCCGGCGCGCTTGCGATCGCGCTGCTCGCGGGCAACCTTCGGCCGGCGCCCCAACAAACCGAAGCGAGCCCGGCCCCGGCGCGCCAGGCTCGCGATCGGAAGGGTTAGTGTGTCCTCTCTCTGAGATGTAGCGACGCCTCACTGAGGGTTGCTGGTCCACAGCTTACGGTTGTCGATGGCCTGCTCTGGCGTCATGCCTTTGATGCGACGGCCCTGGTGAATGCGGTCAGTGT
>Ga0137378_10002561_pt1 | contig 15608 bp, 12 predicted proteins | sample SagtaG_21_FD_104813 | JGI IMG/M metagenome (GOLD analysis project Ga0137378, IMG submission 104813) | Vadose zone soil microbial communities from Sagehorn Ranch, Mendocino, California, USA - Sage2_L_60_16 metaG | ecosystem: Environmental > Terrestrial > Soil > Vadose zone | place: USA... | reverse complement strand
GAATCCGGCCAGGTAGGCGGCGTCGAGCAGGCCCCAGGCCAGCACGCGGGCGCTGGCCGGCAGCAGCGCGGTGGCGGCCAGCAGGATGGCGCAGGCCGCTGTGCCGATGACGAACAGCCCGCTCGTTCGGCGGTATTGGGGGCGGTCACCGCGTGCGGCCAGCAGCCAGAGTACGGCCAGTACCGCGAACAGGACCCCCGCGGCGACGGCGAACGCGGCTCCCCGCGCGCCCCCTGCCTCGGGGATGAAGGCGGCCATCGCGGTGAGCACCAGGATCTGCAGCAGGAATGTGCTGCGGGCGCGGGCGTCGTCGTGGCCGTGCAGCTCGTGGTGCAGGCTGCCGTTGGCCCAGGCGATCCACACCAGCGTGAACACCACGGCGAACTCGCCGAATCCGCGCCAGGTCAGGTGCCCGGACAGGTGGTGGGCGGCCTGGGCGACCAGCACGACCACGGCCAGGTCGTAGAAGAGCTCGAGCGGGCCGACCACCCGCTCGGGCGGCTGCTCGCCGTGCGGGCGGGGCGGCTGCCACAGGGACCGGCGCAGCCGGGCCCACCGCTCCCCACGAGCAGCTACGCCGGTACCGGGCTGTGGCGGACCAGATGCCCGGGCCGGGCCTGCGGCATGGCCGCGCCGGCCTGGTTGATCCCGCATCCTGGTCGGCTCCTCGTGTGACGTCGCCCCGCCGGGGTCGGCGCTCAGCTGCCCCGGTGCGGTGTGGTCAGGGGTGTACCGCTCCGCTGGGTCCGCGGTCGAGGCGCAGCGACTGCATGATGGCGAACGTGGTAGTGAAATCTCGATGTCCCCGGCGGCCAGCACGCCAGTGTACTTCGCGATGATGGGCGTGGCCGCGCGGCGTCCGGCAGCAGGCCAGTGAGCACGGTCTCGGCGCCCTGCTGCGGTCAGCGTAACCCACCGTAGATTGCCTGTAGATCACCGGAATCCGGTGACGACCTCTCACCTTTCCGGTGGTGAACCTGAACACGCGCTGAACGACCAGGTCCGTTCATGACCGGAAGGAGAAACCCATGACATCCGTTTTCGCCGCCTTTTCCACGGAGGTGGCGGCATGAGCGAGCGTGTGGCGATCGTGGCTGGCGCGGGCGGTGAGCTCGGCCGTACGACGGCGGAGAAGCTGGCCGCCGCCGGGTTCACAGTGGTCGGGGTCGACCGGAGCGAGGAGGGGCTGAAGGGGCTGCCGGACGGCATCCGGCGCGAGGCGGCCGACCCGACCGACCCGGCCGCGGCCCGGAGCGTCGTCGACCGGATCGCCGCCGAGGTCGGCCCGCCCGAGGTGCTGGTGAACACCATCGGCACGTACCACCTGGGCGAGGCGCTCACGGCGACGCCCGAGGACCTGCGGCTAATGATCGAGGTCAACGTGGGCGCGGCGCTGTGGCTGACCCAGGCGGTGGTCCCGTACCTGCGGGAACGCGGTTCGGGTTCCATCGTGCACGTGGCCGCCCGCCCGGGCCTGGAGCCGACCGCCGGGATGGCCGCCTACGCCGTCAGCAAGGCCGCCCTGGTCCACCTCACCCGTGTGCTCGACCTGGAGCTGCGCCCGCTCGGGATCCGGGTGAACGCTGTCGCGCCGCAGCTGCTCGACACCGCCAAGAACCGTCCGTACCTCACGCCGGACCTGCTCGCGCACGCAGTCGCGCCGGAGGCGGTCGCCGACATCATCGTCTACCTCGTGAGCGACGCCGCCGCGCCGGTCAGCGGTGCGGTCGTGCCCGCCTACGGCGCCTGAGCGGCACTTTCCCATCGCCCGGATCACCGGAATCCGGTGACGACCCGTCACCTGCCCAGTCTCGCGCTCGCCTTGCCCGACGCTGGACTGGTCGCGGAGCCCAAACAGGAGGGATCACCGTGAGTATCCACCCGCCGATCACCGGCGCCGAGGCTGCCGACAGGCTCGCCACTCGGGAGCTGTTTGACGCCTACGCGCACTGCGCCGACCGGCGCGACGCCAAGGGCCAGATGGATCTGTTCACCGAGGACACCCACTTCGTCGTCTACATGGACACCCGGAACCCCGAGCCGACGCAGGACCTGCACGGCCGCGAGGCCCTGGCGCCGGTCTTCGACGCCCTCAACGCCTACGTTGCGACCATGCACTTCAACGGCCAGAGCACGGTCGAGCTGCACGGAGACCGGGCGACCGGCGAGAGTTACTGCCTGGCCCACCACCTGACCGAGGCTGAGGACGGGTCGCGGACGCTAATGGTGGCGTCCATCCGCTACCTCGACACGTTCGTCAAGCAGGACGGGGCGTGGCTGTTCGCCGAGCGCCGCCTGATGGTCAACTGGACCGACACGCGGCCGTCGGTGTCCTGACATGCCCGCCCATGGTCGGAGGGCATGACGGTGGTGGCGGCTCCGGCAGCCGCCGCGCCCCCACGGGTAGCAGCCGTTGGAGCGCACGGTCAGCCCGCTGGAGCTGTCCTACGATCTGGTCGTGGTTCGTGCTGGTCGGCCAGGCCTCGCACCACCTGGCCAGCCCGCCGACCTGGCGGGCTTCGCTGGCACGATCGGGCTGGCGACCACGGTCCAGGCCGCCGCGCTCACCATAACCGACGCGCTCATCGAGCGGTTCGGGTTGTTCATCGTCATTGTGCTCGATGAGACGGTGACCGGCGTGGTGGACGGGCTGGTCCGCGCCGCGCTAAGTCCGCTCACCCTCGCCGTCGGGCTGGTCGTCGTGGTCTGTTCCAGATTCCGTCGACGTCGCGCAACGCGAGGCTGGAATAAACCCGGAGCCCAAATGTTGTAGTGTGCACTAAGATAATGGCACACTCTAAGAAGACGTTATCGTGATCCTTATCACCACGGTCGGCAAAGTGGGCTCCGAGGCTGCACGCCTGCTCGCGGGGCGAGGAGAGCCCGCGCGGGTCCTGGTACGCGACCGGAGAAGGCGGTCGCGCTGGCGCGGACAGGCCTAGCGGTCGCCGGGAGCGATCTGGGGTTCCGGCGACCATCGACGCGGCGATGCGCGGCGTCTCGGCCGTGGTGCTCGTCAGCCAGGCGATACCCGCCCAGGAGCTGAACGTCATCGACAGCCGCGAGTACTCACATGCAGCACACAACGTCACGGTCATCCCGGCCGTCGACGCACCAGCGAAGAAAGGAGCCATCATGCCCCCCACGACCGACACCACCAGCCGGACCGCACACCTGCTCGCGCTCATGAAGAAGGGCGACGACGCGTTCAACGCCCGCGACTTCGCCGCGGTGGATGCGGTCCACCACCCCAACATGGTCGCGTACATCCCCGGGCTCGCAGAACCGGTCTACGGACGGGAAGCGCACGCCGCGGCGATGCAGCAGATGCTGCGTATGTTCCCCGACATGCACGTGTACAGCGACCCGTACCCGATCCAGTTCGGCAGCGGCGACTGGATCACCGTGGTCACCAACGCCACCGGGACCTTCACCGGGGAGATGACCCTGCCCGACGGCACCGTGATTCCCCCGACAGGAAAGGCGTTCGACGTCGAGTTCGGCCAGACCACCAAGTGGGACGGCGACCAGCTCATCGTCATTTCTGCCTTCTTGGACGCCGCTCTGCAAAGGCAGCAGATCGGTCTCGCCTAGCAGCGAACGGCATCGGCCGGCCGGCGCCGAGCAACTCACCTTGCTCCCTGCCTAGGCTAGGCGCTACCGCGACATGTAAGTCATGGCGGTTACGGCAGGGCTGGTGGTCATGAAACGCTGAGCCAGCGGTCGAGCTCGTCGAGAAGGTTCTCGACGATCGGATACAGCTCGTCCGCGATCTCCGCCTGGCTCTGGCCCTCGCGGGTCCGCCGCCCGGACTCGCTGATGATGATCTGGAACACGCCGGCCAGCGCGGTTCCCTGCAGCCTGGCGATCTCCAGCGGGACGGCGGTGGTGTCGCTGATGGCAGCGGCCAGGGCAGCGGCCAGGCGGTCGGTCAGCTCCAGCGCCAGCCGGTGGACGGCCGGGCTAATGGCCGCCAGGTAGCCGAGTTCGCCCCGCCAGAGCTCCGACGGGATGTCGCGGATATCGGCGACGGAGGTGAGCACGAAGTCGCGGATGGCAGTGGCCGGGGTGATGCCGGGCGGCCGGGAGCGGATCAGCTCGCACAGCCGATGCTGGATCTGTCCCTCGCGGTCGGTGACCAGGTGTTCCTTGGTCGGAAAGTAGTTGTAGACGGTTTGCTCGGCGACCTCGGCAGCGCGCGCCACGTCGGTGACGGCGACTTGCTCATAGCCGCGCTCAGCGAACAGGCGGGCGGCAGTGTCAGCGATGTGCCGCCGGGTCCGCTCCTTCTTGCGCTCGCGCAGTCCGGGGCTGACCATACCGGCAAGTTTAGCGAGGGCGCGCGAAGCTCGGACTGCACGCTCCAGTGGAGGTTTGCACCACTGATTCGAAAGCAACCGTTCACGCCCAACGCAGCCAGCACCGCCGACCCGGCGGCCGGCAGTGTCAGCGATGTGCCGCCGGGTGCGCTCCTTCTTGCGCTCATCGCCCCGCGTGAGCTTCCCGGCGGCTACACGACCAGCTAGAGCCCGCAGAACGGAGATGTCATGTCCACTCTGGACCGCGATCTTCCCCGGCCAGATCCCCGCCCACCCGGCCGTTCCCGTCGCCCTCGACAGCGATATCCTCGATCTTGAGCAAGGACAGGGGGCGCCGTCATAAGCACGCCGGTGACCCAGCCAGGAGCTTCGCGGCAGTCTGACGCGGGCCGCAACCCGGTCCTGGACGCGGCGCAGCTCGACGTGCTGCGCAGGTACGGCCGTGAACACGAGATGGCCGCCGGAGACGTGCTGTTTGCCGACGGGGACGTGACCTATGACCTGATCGTGGTGCTGGCCGGCGAGGCGCGGATCGTCGAGCGCCGCGGCCAGCCGGGCGAGACGGTGATCGCGACGTATGGCCGGTCGCAGTTCCTGGGCGAGATCGGCCTGCTCACCGGCCAGCGGGCGTACCTGAGCGCGGTGGCGAGTACGGCCGGGCGGGTGCTCCGCGTTCCGGTGGAGCAGGTGCGGGTGATCATGGCGCAGGAGCCCGGTCTCAGCGAGCTGATCCTGCGCACGTTCCTGCTCCGGCATTCGATCTTGACCGGCCGGGGCGCGGGCCTGACGCTGATCGGGTCCCGGTTCGATGCCGGCACCCGGCGGCTGCTGGAGGTCCTGGCGCGCAACCGGCTGGCCTCGAGGTGGCTGGAGCTGGAGGGATCACCGGACGCCGAGGCGATGCTCCGGGAGCTGGCTGTGCCCGTCGGGGACCTGCCGATCGTCGTCGTGCCCGGCGGCCCGCTGCTGAGGAACCCCGGCAGCCGCGAGCTGCTCGACGCGCTGGGCATGTCCGGCCAGAGCGACACCGGCCTGTCCGGCGTGTGTGATCTGCTGGTGGTGGGCGCGGGCCCGGGCGGCCTGGCGGCCGCCGTGTACGGCGCGTCGGAGGGGATGGCGACGGTCCTGGCCGAGGACACCGCGCTGGGCGGCCAGGCGGGAACGTCGTCCCGGATCGAGAACTTGCTGGGTTTCCCGGCGGGCCTGTCCGGGGAGGAGCTGGCGGCGCGGGCGGCCCTGCAGGCGCAGAAGTTCGGGGTGCGCATCAAGCTGGCCGCTAAAGCGGTGTCGCTGTCGTCGGAGGCCGGCCTGCACCGGGTCGGGTTCGACGATGGCGACGCGGTCACCGCGAAGTCGGTCATCATCGCCACCGGGGCGCGCTACAACCGGCTGTCCCTGGGCCGGCTGGCCGAGTTCGAGGGTGTCGGCGTCTACTACGCGGCCACCCAGATGGAGGCGCTGGCCTGCCGGGCTGGCCCGGTCGCCATCGTGGGCGGCGGCAACTCCGCCGGCCAGGCCGCGCTGTTCCTGAGCCGCGCCAGCGCCGAAGTTCACCTCATCATCCGCGGTGCGACGCTTGACACCTCCATGTCGCGCTACCTGATCGACCAGATCGAGCGGCACCCGCGCATTGTCGTCACGCCCCGGACGCAGGTCACGGCACTGCTCGGGCGCGATCGGCTGGAAGGCGTGGAGCTCCTCGATACCAGCGCGCAGCAGAGGTCTGCGCTGGCGGTCCGGGGCCTGTTCGTTTTCATCGGCGCACAGCCCAGTACCGGGTGGCTGGCGGGTCAGCTCGCCGAAGACACCCGCGGCTTCCTGCTCACTGGCAGCGACATCCCGGCAGCTCGGCTCGATGACGTCGGCTGGATGCCGCTGTTCCTGGAAACCAGCCGGCCGGGAGTCTTCGCCGTCGGCGACGTCCGTAGCGGGTCAGTCAAGCGGGCCGCGACCGCCATCGGGGAAGGCTCGATGGCGGTGCGGCTCGTGTTCGAACGCCTCCAGGCCACCGGGAATGCGCTCACAGACCCGCCCCGCGCCGACCAACCGCCGCAGGAGGCCAGCCGTGGGACAGGAACCCACGACCGTTCGGGATAATAACCGGCTCAGCCGACTGCGGACCGTAACCATGAATTCCCGGGAAGCCGAACGGGCCTGGTGCACGCCCCTACTCAGCTGATCCCGCGTGGCGAGCGAGACGACAACCCTTGGCTAGGGGAGGGGGCCGGGTTCTAAGTCAACGGCAGCGGGCCAGTGCCCGGAGGCCGAGCACCGGGCAGTAGCGGCCCGATTTCGGGCGTAGGGAGTTCGAGCCTGTCCCGACGGGCAGAGCCCGCTTCGATGGCCGCGGCGACCGCGAGCGTCGCGTGCACCTGGGCGACAGCAGCCCAGACAGCGGCGGTGGCCTGCCCTTCGCCGTGGCCGAGGTGCTTATGCGCCTCTTCTGCGAGCTGCTCGGCGCGGAGGAAATGTTCCGGTCCGGTCATCGGCCCTCCAGCTGTCTAGGTGTCGGGTACTGGAGTGATACCGCGCTTGTTCACGCCGTGAACTTCGTCTGCCTGCCGGGATGCTGCTTCCGCGAACCGACGTCGCGATGTGCAGAAGCGCGACAGCGAACTTCTCGCTTGCTCAGCTCATCCGGCGGTATCGCCAGATGCACAGCGGAATGAACAGGGCTAGCAGCCCCAGGATCCAGGCCACCGTTCCTCCCAGCGAGCTGGGCACGCCGCCGACGAGCGCGTACGACCGCGCCGTGTCCGTCGTCAGGGTGACGGGGCTTACCTTGGCAAAGGCCTGCAGCCAGCCCGGCATGCTCGATACCGGCACGAAGACCGAGCTCGCGAACACGAGAGGGAAGATGACGACGAAGCCGGCCGACTGTGCTGCCTCGGCGCCGCGTACGGTCAGCGCAACGAAGGCGAAGATCCAGCTGAGTGCCAATCCGAAGGCGCTCACGACGGCAACGGATAGGAGAGCATCGAGCAGTCCGGCGTGGAAGCGAAAGCCGACCACGTAGCCCACGACGATCATCAGGCCGATAATCAGGACATTGCGGACAAGATCGGCAACTGTGCGGCCGAGCAGCACGGCTGACCGGGCCATCGGCATCGAGCGAAAGCGGTCCACGACCCCGCGTTCCAGGTCCTCAGAAAGACCGACCGCGGTCTGCGTCGCGCGAAAGGCCACCGACTGCACGAAGATGCCGGGCAGCAGGAAGTCGACGTACGTGACTCCGCCTGGCAGCGAGCCTCGCACGGCGCCGCCGAACACGTAGGCGAACAGCAGCACGAACATGATCGGCTGGATCGTCGAGAACACCAGCAGCTCGGGCTGGCGGATAAAGTGGCGCAGGTTGCGCGCGGTGACCACGCCCGCGTCGGTCACGGTTGAACGGATGCCTGGCAGCGAAGGACGTCGCAGTGGCCGGAATCTTCTCGCGCGGCGACCGGCCGCGCTCTGCGGACCGGTCGCCGCCCGTGCGCCGTCCGCACTCACCGGCACTGGCGGACCGGCGCCGTCCTCGCTCGGTGTCCCCGTGAGCTGCAGGAACACGTCATCGAGCGTCGGGCGGCGCAGCCCGAGATCGCTGACACCGATACCCGCGTGACGCAGCGCCGAAGCGGCGTCCTCGATGAGCTCGAGTCCATTGCGCGGAGCTGGAAGCGTGAGCCGATCCGGGTGCTCGCCGGGCTCCGGATCGCCGCAGCCCACCCCGGCGAGCACGGACTGCGCCTGGTCGCGCTGAGCCGCGCTGCTCAGCTCCACCTCGAGGATCTGCCCGCCGACGCGGTCCTTCAGCTCGTTGCCCGTGCCCTGCGCGATCACTCTCCCGTGATCGATCACCGCGATCCGGTCCGCAAGCTGATCGGCTTCCTCAAGGTACTGAGTCGTCAGCAAGACCGTGGTCCCGTCGCGGACGAGCTCCCGCACGATCCCCCAGATCTCGTTGCGGCTTCGCGGATCGAGCCCCGTGGTCGGCTCATCGAGAAAGAGAATCCGCGGGCGGGTGACCAGGCTCGACGCGAGGTCCAGTCGGCGGCGCATCCCTCCGGAGTATGTGCGCGCCGAGCGGTCGGCCGCGTCCGCGAGGTCGAAGCGCTCCAGCAGCTCGCCGGCCCGCCGGCGCGCCTCCGCCCGCGAAAGGTCGAACAGGCGCCCGAACATCTGGAGGTTCTCCCGCCCGGTGAGGATCTCGTCGACGGCGGCGAACTGCCCGGTCAGTCCGAGCATCTCGCGAACGACCGGCGCCTCGCTCACCACGTCGCGGCCGAACACCTCGGCGTGCCCCGAGTCCGGCGCGAGCAGGGTCGCGAGCACGCGCACGAGCGTGGTCTTCCCGGCTCCGTTCGGGCCGAGCAGCCCGAAGACCGTGCCCTCGGCGACCTCCAGATCAACCCCCGCGAGCGCCACCGTCGGACCGAAACGCTTGATTACGCCCGCAACGCGTACGGCAGGAGCGGCGGAACGCTGCGTGAATACCTGCGTGGCGGTCATGCTCTGCACCCCCACGAGGGCGAACCCACCCCCGAAACCCCCGCGAGCCGCAGCTCGCGCTGGAAGCCGTCAGCGCCGGCGGGCAATGAGCAGCCAGCTATCCCCGGCCCGCGCCGGGCGCCGCCGGTCCACTCGATGACATCGGCCCTGGACCCGACCCAGCCGGGCCGCCGTCCGCGGGCACGCCGCTCTTCTTCGTCCATGCCGCCCCACACGCCCGCATACCGGCCGATTTCTACCGCCCAGTGTAGGCAGGGCAGATAATCGACGAAGATCGCCACGGCCACTGCCCCGGCCGGCCCGCCGTCAGGACCCGCCAGGCGCCCAGTGTCAGCGGCCAGTCCCGTGCTCTGATCTCGTCCTCGACGGCGAAGCCGAGCTGGCTCGTCTCCTCGTGGCCCCGGTCAGCATGTTGCCGCCGATCCGGTGGTCTCGTAGCCGCCGCTCCACCAGGTGGTGACGAGCGCTGTGTACTCGTCGGCGGCGTCTTCCCAGGTGAAGTGGCCTGCGTCGAGGATGTCGAGCTTGCTGTGCGGCAGCCGGTCGTGGAGGAACTCGGCGTTGGCCGGCGGCACTGCGGTATCGTGCCGGCCAGCGATTATCTGCACCGGGGTCTGTATCTGCGGCAGCATCTCACCCAGCGCGGGAAGCTCCGCCGGGTAGGCGCGCACGTAACGCATCGACTCGACGAAGCGGTCGCCTTCGTAGCACGACAGGTAGTCCTCGCGGATGGCGTCGGGAAGCGCGTACTGCTCGATGCCATACAGCACGCTGGCGACCGTCTTCCGCGGGTCAGCGTCGCGGAAGCTGTCCAGGTCGGGGGCTTCGACCCAGTCCTTCAGCGGGCCGCCCAGCTGAAGCGGCACAGCCGCGCCGCCGCTGCCGACGACCAGGCTGCGCAGCCGCCCCGGATGGGCGGCCGCGGCGAACAGGCTGGCTGCGGTGCCGATGTCGGGGCCGACGACGTGCGGGCAGGCGAGCCCGAAGGCGTCGGCGGCGCGCAGGACGAACTCGCCCATGGCCCGTGGCGACAGCAGCGCATCATCGCGCTGGGAACGACCGAACCCGGGCAGGTCGAGCGCCACCAGATGGGTGTGCTCGGCCAGCCGTGTCCATACCGGCTCGAAGGCGAGCAGGCTTTCTGGCCACGGGCTCAGCAGCAGCGCGTGATCGTCGCGGTCGTGGCTCTGCGCGAAGCGGACCGTCAGCCCGTCGATGACCCGGAACTGCATCTTGATGGGAGTGTTCAGCCAGATGGTCACGATGCCGCTCCTCACCGCTCATAGTTCCGCCAGCCGATGCTCAGGCTTCGCTTCTGCGGCCAGCGGCCAGACGGCGAACGTCTCCGTTGCCCTGCCACCCCGGTGCTTGCCGATTAGCGATTGTTTGCTCCCTGCGATCGTGACGCCGGGCGGGGCACGCTCGTATCCGCCAAGGGGACAGTGCCAGTGGCCAGTCCTGGCCTGGCCGCGCGGCCGGGATTCGGCTAGGGGGGACCCCGGATGCCTGCCGGGCTAATGTGGCCGCGCGGTATCCGGGTCAGAGGGCAGGAAGCGGTGAAGCTGGCTGCGGGAGCTGATGTCGAGCTTGGTGAAGACCTTGGCCAGGTGGTACTGGACCGTGCGTGGGCTGATGAACAGCCGGGCACCGATCTCCGGGTTGGACAGGCCGTTCCGGGCCAGCCGCGCGACCTGGGCCTCCTGCGCGGTCAGCTCGACAGCGGTCTCGACGGTGCGCTTGCGCGCGGTCTCGCCAGTAGCGGCCAGTTCGCGCCGGGCCCGCTCGGCGAACGACTCGATACCCATCGCCGCCAGCATGTCGTGGGCGGTGCGCAACTGCTCGCGGGCATCCGCGCGGCGGCGCTCGCGGCGCAGCCACTCGCCGTAGAGCAGATGAGAGCGGGCGAGCTCTACGCGGACGCGGGTACGGCCGAGCCGGCTGATCGACTCGCGGTACAGGCGGTCGGCGGCCTCGCCGTCGCTGAGCAGGGCGCGGACGCGTGCTTCGATCCCCAGCGCCCACTCGGACGGCGTCACCCGCGTGCGCTCCGACAGCCACGCCAGCACGGCCCTCACGGTCGCTACGTCACCGGTCCTGGCGGCCGCCTCGGCCAGCTCAGGCACGACGTACGGCCCGTATCCGAGCTGGTCGTGCTCGAATGCCCGCCAAGCGGCGTCGCGCGCGGCGTCGTGGCGACCGAGGCCGTTGTCGAGCACCGAACTCGCGTAGGTCGCGAAGTTGACGCCCAGACCGCCTACGGCCGCCTCCCGCACGGTGGCCTCGATCAGCTCTGATGCCTCTGTCGCCCGGCCGCGCCAGGCCGCGAGCACCATCTCGGTATACGCAACCGGCGGGTTCCCGGTCGCCTCCCCGATCAGGCGATCTTCTTCGAGCAGCCGGGCCGCTGTCGTCAGCTCGCCGGCGACAAGGTGGGTCGCGGCGAGGATGTTGAGCGCGAGCTGCAGGTGCACCAGCGCACCGGTGTCGCGAGCGAACCGGACCTGGCGAGCGGCCACGGCATGCCAGGAGTCGAAGTCCCACAGCTCAAAGGCGATGATGGCGCCGGCCCGTCCACCGGTGAGCCAGAGCCAGCGGCCGGCTTCGTCGGTGCCGGCGTCCAGAGCGAGAACCAGCTCGAGTGCCCGGGTCAGCGTCGGCGCAGCGGCTGCGTATCCCTCCGTCAGCCGCAGTGCGAACGCGTCGAGCAGGACATCCACCATCCGCGGCGGTTGGGGACCGGTGGGCGCAGCGCGGGCGGCCTCGGCCGTCTCCAGCACACCGGCGGGGCCGTCCAGATCACTGGCCCACACCGCCGCGGCGAGCGCCTCCAGGTGCGTCTCACGCGCGGAGTCGGCGTTGAGCGGCTCCAGGCGCCTGGCTGCGCTGAGCATCAGCCGGGCAGCGTCGCTGATACGTCGCTGGTCAAAGGCGATCTGCCCGCGCAGGTGCTCCACCTCGGCGGTCCGCAGCGCGTCAGGCGGCCCGGCCTCGACCGCGACCAGGAGCCCGAGCGCCTCATCTAGCGCGCCGGCGTCACGTTTCGCCCTGGCCGCCGCGAGCAGGCGCTGCGCCCGGCGACCAGGTTCGGGCGTCAGCGTTGCCGCACGCTCCAGGAACGCAGCCGCCGCGGCCAGCCCCCCGCGCGCCAGCGCCCGGTCGGCCGAGCGTTGCAGCTCGGCGGCGACCTGCTCATCAGGCCCGGCCGCGGCCTGGGCTCGGTGCCAGGCCCGGCGGTCCGGATCAGCGTCCGGGTCGGTGACTTCGGCTAGGGCGCGGTGCACATCCTGCCGGTCCTTCGGTGAGGCTGACCGGTAGGCGGCCGAGCGGACCAGCGGGTGCCGGAACCGCACCCAGGTGCCGAACTCGACCAGCCCGGCCTCGGCCGCCGGCGCCGCTGCCTCGGGGCTGATGCCGAGCTGCCCGGCTGCCTGCCACACCACGCCAGGTTCGCCGACTGGATCGGCCGCAGCGAGCTGCAGCAGGTGCCGGGTCCCGGCTGGAAGAGCGTCGACGCGCCGCCGGAATGCCTCCTCGATGCGGCCCGGGATCGGTGTCGCGCCGGCGAGCCCGAACCCGCCGGCCAGCTCCGCCGGGGTCCGCCCCCGGACTAGCTCCAGCAGCGCCAGCGGGTTGCCGCGAGTCTCGGCGACGATCCGGTCCCGGACCCGCTCATCTAGCGGCCCGGTCAGCACCGAGTCCAGCAGCGCGCGCGCATCGCCCTCCCGCAGGCCCTCGACCACCAGTTCCGGCAACCCCGCCAGCTCATCGCCCGGAACGCGGGCCGAAAAGACCAAGCCGACCGACTCAGCTACCAGGCGGCGCGCGACGAACGCCAGCACCTGCGCGGAGGCGTGATCGAGCCACTGCTGGTCGTCTGCCAGGCAGACCAGCGGCTGCTGCTCGGCTACGTCGGACAGCAGGCCCAGCACGGCCATGCCGACCAGGAAGCGGTCCGGGGCCGGGCCGGCGCTGAGGCCGAACGCGGTCCGCAGCGCATCACGCTGCGGAACCGGCAGCCCCTCAATCCGGTCGAGCATCGGCGCGCACAACTGCTGCAGCCCGGCGAACGCCAGCTCCATCTCCGACTGGACACCCGCGGCCCGCGCAACCCGGCAGCCAGACGCTCGCCCGGCCAGGTAGTCCAGCAGCGCCGTCTTGCCTGCGCCCGGTTCGCCGACGAGCACCAGCGCCCGGCTCTCACCCGCCCGGACAGCCTCGATGAGCCGGTCCAGCACGCCGAGTTCGCTGCGCCGGCCCCTAAGCTGTGCCGCGCGTCCTGGGACGGGGGAATGTGTCGCCATTTGACCGGCACCAACGTTACTCGCCCGCGCGAGGAGTAGCCGCCGGCGGACGCGAGCACGGCGGATTGCGGCCAGGAGGGCCGGCCAGGCGACGAAAACGGCCAACCGACGTTGCCCACGCGTTCGACTGGCCGCAGCCGCTGGCCGCTTGGCGGATGCAAGCTTTCCCGGCAAGGCTCACCCTCAGGGCATGACATGCGCAGTCGCGCCCCGAGAATCCCCGAAGGAGTACAGCACCCCATGACTGACCATAACTCCAGCCCCCGCGCGGTGGCCGAGCCGGCCATCGACATCGGCGACCTCTACGTCTTCCCCAGCCCATCAAGGCCAGGCCAGCTGGTGCTCGCCATGACCGTCTTCCCCAACGCTCAGCCCGGAGCGCTGTTCTCGGACGCCGCCAGCTACCGGTTCCGCGTCCGGCCCGTGATCATCCCGGCCAGCGGCCCCGGCTCGCGCTTCGAGGTCGGTACCGATGAGTACGACATCACCTGCACGTTCGCGGCGCCCGAGACGACGGACGGCACTGGGAACGTTGCGCAGGAGGGCACGTGCACGCTCCCGAACGGCGCCGCGGTCTCCTTCCGCGTAAACGACGAGCAGGGCGCCGAGGTGCCGGGCGCGCGCATCTTCGCCGGGCTGCGCATGGACCCCCTCTTCATCGACTCCACCGGATACGTCGAAACGCTCGCGACCCAGCGGCTCGCCTTCCCGGCGCACGGCACCAACGGGGCCGACGGATGGGACGCCCTGGGCATCGTCGTCCAGCTCGACGTCGCCACGATGCTCGGGCGAGCGCCGGGAACGCTGTTCGCCGTCGCCGCGGAGACGGTCGCGGCTGGCAGGTTCCCGGTGCGCCTGGAGCGGTTCGGGCGCGTCTTCGTGAAGAACCAGCTGCTCGGTCAGTACGGAGTCGACCCGGTCAACCGCGACCTGGACCTTCGTGAGCTCTACAACCAGGAAGACCCTTTCCAGCTGGCGCCGGACTACCTCGGCGCCTACCGGGCCCGGCTGAACGCCAACCTGGCGTTCTTGGACGCCATCGACGGAAAGGCCGACTGGCCGCTGCAGGCGGACGGAACTCACCCGCTGACCGAGCTGTACCTGGGCGACTACCAGGTGGTGGACGTCGCGAAGCCGTATACCGAGGACAGCTATCTCGAGATCGAGCAGGCGCTGCTGCAGGGGCGGCCGCATGCGACCTGCGGCGGCCGGTCGCTTAACGACGACGCGGTGGACACGAATCTCACGTTCGTCGTCAGGGGCGGGAATGGCCCGCGCATCAGCGACGGAGTCGACCGGGCGACCGTGCGAGCGTCAGACACCTTCCCCTACCTGGCGCCGCCGAATCCCACCCCGGCCGCCGCCGGCCGGTTCCTAGTCCCTTCCAAGCTCGCCGACCAGCTGGCCTTTCTCGAACAAGCCGGCCTGGCGAGCCGCTGAGCAGCCCGAAGCCCGGGGGAGCAATCCCCGGGCGCGACGGGAGGAGATCCTCTTGATAGCCGACAGCGGGCCCGCGACGACGGCAGGGGTCATAGCCGTCGGAAACCTCACGGCGCGGATCGACGGACAAGTGTCACGAGCGCCACGGGGACGGCTCACCGTCGGCGAGCGCGCCGAGTTGGTGGACCTACTCACGTTGCGCGGCCACGTGCTGGGCCGCATTGCCGACACCGAGCAGGCCGCGGCACTGGCGGACGAGCTCGTCGGCGAGGTACCGGGCGACGCCCGGTCCTTCGTGGCGCGCGCCAGGGTGAGCGGCGTCTTTCACCGGTTCGCGTCAGCCCTGACCGACCTCGACACCGCGGCCGCCCTCGGAGGCGACCGCGTCGACCTCGAAGCGGAGCGCGCCGCGATCTATCAGGCGGAAGCCCGCTACGACGAACTGCTCGAGCGTCACCAAGATGCGTTCGCCGATCACGCCGCCGAATTCTGGCTCACGATCGGCGGCGACCCCGGGCGAGCGCTCTTGCTCGCACAGCACAACCTTTCACTGCGCCAGACTCCTCGCGCCCGCGCGCTCGTGCGCCGCTCGAGCAGCCACCCGCCGGTTAGCGAGGGGCAGCAGCCGCAGGCCAGACAGGAACAAGCAAGGAAGCTGTTCCTGGCCTCCGATGAAGCGCGCTACATCACCGGCGTGACGCTGCCAGTCGATGCCGGATTCCTCGTCAAGTAGACCGCGACCGCGGAAGCGACCGGGATCGCTATGCGAGGACCCACATGTCTTGCGGTCCGAGTTTTCCGCAGGGCCTAGGACAGTGATTCGCGTGCGGCAGGGACGACCTGCTCGGCGAACAGGCGGGATTGCCGTTCCCGGTCGCCGGTAGGCCAGAATACGAACGCGTTCATCTGTGACTCGGTGTGCAAGGTGGTGAGGGTTTCGGCCCAGCGTTCGACGGGTCCGTTGAATGCGTCCCGGTCCTGCGGGGTGATCAGGCCCATGACGTTGTACAGGCGGGTGATCGCGGCCGGGTCACGGCCAGCGTCGCGGGCGGCG
>Ga0137378_10002559_pt1 | contig 15614 bp, 10 predicted proteins | sample SagtaG_21_FD_104813 | JGI IMG/M metagenome (GOLD analysis project Ga0137378, IMG submission 104813) | Vadose zone soil microbial communities from Sagehorn Ranch, Mendocino, California, USA - Sage2_L_60_16 metaG | ecosystem: Environmental > Terrestrial > Soil > Vadose zone | place: USA... | reverse complement strand
CTCGACTTCGAGCTGTTCCGACCGATCCCGCGCGACGACGCCCGTCGCCACCTCGGCCTGCCGCTCGACCGGCACCTCGTCCTGTTCGCCGGCAGCCCCGACTGGCCGCGCAAGCGTTACGCGTTGGCGCGGCAGGCGCTGGATCTGCTCGGCCGCACCCTGCCCGCCGAGCTGGTGGTCGCCTGGGGCGCGCCGCACAGCGAGATTCCGTATTACATGAGCGCGTGCGATGCCCTGGTCTTCACATCCATGCAGGAGGGGTCCCCCAACGTCGTGAAGGAAGCGCTGGCCTGCGATCTGCCGGTCGTGTCGGTCCCGGTCGGCGACGTCGCGACGCGGCTGCACGGCGTTCGCGGCTGCGAGCTGTGCGCGGATGAGCGTCCCGACACGATCGCCGCGGCACTCGAGCGCGTGCTGCGCCGAGGAGGCCGAGCCGCGGGCCGCGACGCCGTGCGCGAGCTGGACGAGCGCGTGCTCACGCAACGCGTCATCGACGTGTACCGATCCGTCATGCGGCCACAGACGCCGCGCATCCTCGAGGCACCCCATGCCGTCTCCTGACCGGCCGCTCGTCACCGCAGTCATTCCGTGCCGCAACGAGGCGCGCTACATCGGGCCGTGCCTCGAATCGCTCATCGGGTGCGACTATCCCAAGGACCGCCTCGAGGTGCTCGTGTGCGACGGCCTGAGCGATGACGGCACACGCGAGATCGTCACCGGCTATGCAGCCCGCCACAGCTTCATCCGCCTGGTGGACAACCCCAGGCGGATCACGCCGTGCGCGATGAACGCGGGCATCAAGGAAGCGCGTGGCGACGTGATCATGCCGATGGGGGCGCACGCGGTCTATTCCCCGTCGTACATCTCGCAGCTCGTCACGGCCCTCGAGGAGACAGGGGCGGACAACGTGGGCGGCGTGCTGGTGACGCTCCCGGCGAACGGGACGCCGCTGGCGCGGGCCCTGGCCGTCGGCCTGTCCCATCCTTTCGGGGTCGGGAACTCCTACTTCCGCATCGGTGCCGCCGAGCGACGCCTGGTGGACACCGTGCCGTTCGGGTGCTATCGCCGCGCGGTCTTCGACCGCATCGGCGTGTTCGACGAGGAGCTGGTCCGGAATCAGGACGACGAGCTGAACGCACGCCTGCTGAAGCAGGGCGGGCGGATCATGCTCATTCCCGAAGTGGTCTCCTACTACTACGCCCGCGGCTCGCTCAGCCAGGTGGCCCGCATGTTCTATCAGTACGGCTATTTCAAGCCGCTCGCGGCCCGCAAGGTCGGACGGATCATGACGGTGCGCCAGGTCGTGCCAGCGCTGTTCGTCGTGAGCCTGGCTGTGACCGGCGTGGCGGGGCTGTGGTCAGCGGTCGCGCGGTCCGTGTGCGCCGGGATCGCGGGCCTGTACGCGGGAGCGGCGCTCGCCAGTGCCGCGACGGCGGCGCGTCGCCACGGCTTCGCCAGCGGGGTCGCGCTGCTCGCCGTCTTCCCCGTGTTGCACGTGAGTTACGGGCTCGGCTCCCTGGTCGCGATGCTCGCGCAGCTCGCCGGCAAGCGCCGGCACGGCGCTCAGATGGCGGCCGCCCCGCTCTCTCGTTGACCCCCTTGTCGACCGACCCCGTCCTCCACGAGCGCCCCGGGCACCGTGCCACCACGGCGGCCGAGGAAGCACGGTTTCAGCAGGCCTGGGCGAAGCGGCGGGAGAACGATCCACGATATTCGTGGGCGAACGCCGGCCACCTCTTCCTCATACAGGAACGCGAGCGGGCGGTGGTAGGCACTCTCGCCCGTCACGGCTACCTTCCGCTCGCGGGGAAGCGCGTGCTCGATGTCGGTTGTGGTACGGGGGATTGGCTCCGTGAATTCATCCGCTGGGGCGCGCGTCCCGAGGACCTCACGGGGATCGACCTCCTGCCCAATCGCGTGGCCGATGCCCGTCACCTCTGCCCACCGGGCGTCCGGCTCGAGTGCGGAAGCGCCACGGAGCTGCCGTTCGAAGCGGGGACATTCGATCTCGTACTTCAGGCCACGCTATTCAGCTCAGTGCTCGACGCCGGCGTGAAGGGTCGCATCGCGACCGAGATGCTCCGCGTCTTGAGGCCAAACGGCGCGATCCTCTGGTACGACCTCCGCATCGACAATCCCCGCAACCTGGACGTGCGTGGCATCACGCGGCGGGAGATCGCCGCGCTGTTCCCAAGCTGCCGCATCGAGCTGCGCCGTGTCACCCTCGCGCCTCCCGTCGCGCGCTGGGTCGCGGCCCGCTCCCGGACTGCCGCCTTCCTCCTCGCCGGGATTCCGTTGCTGCGCACCCATTACCTCGGGGCCCTCCAACCCGGAGCGCCGACGTGAAGCCCTCCGGTCCGGCCGTTGCCGCGTTCTGCTACCACGACGTGACGGACGACCCGTCGACCGCCGGGTTCCAGCGGCCTGGCGCCATGCCCTACAAGCACGGCCGCGCTGCGTTCGCCCGCGACCTCGACGCGATCGCGGCCGGGCCATATGCCCCGGAGCTCGTGACCGACCTCGATCTCACACGGCCGGGCCGCCATGTGGTCCTCACGTTCGACGATGGCGGCCGGAGCGCCCTCGCCATTGGCGACACGCTCGCCGCGCGGGGGTGGAGGGGCCATTTCTTCATCGTCACCGGACTCATAGGCTCGCGGGCCTTCCTCGCCCCCCAGCAGATTCGCTACCTCCGGGGCTGTGGACATGTGATCGGCAGTCACTCGGAAACGCATCCCGACATCTTCCGCGAGCAGTCCCGGGAACGGATGGACCAGGAGTGGCGCGTCAGCCGTGACAAGCTCGCGGACATGCTCGGCGAGCCCTGCAGGAGCGCGTCCGTGCCGGGCGGCGACAGCTCGCCGACGGTGTTCGAGTCAGCCGCCGCCGCCGGCTTCACATACCTGTTCAGCTCCGAGCCCCAGACGGAGCCGTTCCGGGTCGGCGGTTGCTGGATCCTGGGACGGTTCGTGCCAAAGGCGTGGACGCCGGCGGCGCGCATCGGCGCGCTGGCGGCGTTCCGAGGCTGGCGCCGCGCCTTGCTCGTCCGGCAGCTCAAGGGCCTGGCACGCAGCGCGTTCCCGCAGCTGTACCGGCAGTACGTCCGTCACACGACGCGCGAGTCGCCGCCGGCTCCGATCACCAATGAGGAACTCCCGTGAACCGCTGCACCCTCATGCTTGGCGTCGTCATGGGCCTCGGGGCGTGCGGGCAGACCGTGGCACCACCCCCACCGGGCTCCCGCAATTATTACGTGGATGGGGCCGCCGGCGACGACGCCGCCGCCGGGGACAGCGCCCATCCGTTCAAGACGATCCAGCACGCCGCCAACCTCGTGAACCCGGGGGACGTGGTCGTGGTGCGGAACGGTGTCTACACCGGCAGCGGCAGCATCCTGGACATCGAGCGCGGTGGCACAACCGGCAACTACGTCGTGTTCCGAGCCGCCGTGCAGTGGGGCGCGGTCCTCGACGGCGGACAAACGAGTCACAGCCAGCCCAACGGCGCGGAAAACGGCGTCTACTTGGGCGCCAGCTTCGTGCGGGTCGAGGGATTCGAGATCCGCAACGTGTGGCACGACGGCATCAGCCCGTCGTCCAGCGCAAGCGATTTCCAGATCGTCGGGAATCACATCCACGACATCGGGCGCTACTGCGAGACCAGCGGGATCGGGCTCTCCGGCATGACCTTCGTGAACGACAACGTGGTGGTCGAGCAGAATCTCGTCCACGACATCGGCCGCGACAGCCTCGGCCAGAACGGCTGTAACCCGGGTAACGATTACTGGCAGAACCACGACCACGGCATCTACCTGTCGAGCGGCACGAACGCGGTCATCCGTAACAACGTCTTCTATAATATCACGCGGGGGTGGGCGATTCAGTGCTTCCCCGGTCCTCTCTCGCAAACCTACATCGCCAACAACACGTTCGCGTTCCCGAACCCCCACCGGGACGGACAGATCATCGTGGCCGCCACGCTCACCACCGGGGCGATCGTAAACAACGTGTTCTACCAGCCCCAGACAGCCGGTGTCCTGTTCGAGGGAGCGACGCCGAGCAACGTCGTGGTGCAGTACAATCTCACCATGGGCGGGACCGCGACCACTGGGAGCGGAGCCGGAGTCACGATGTCCCACAACCTCGACAACACAGACCCCAAACTCGTGAACGCCCCGGCGTTCAACCTGCAATTGCTGGCCGGCAGCCCCGCGATCGACGGCGGCGTCACACTCTCGTACGTGACCAATGACTTTCTGGGGGTCAGCCGCCCACAAGGCTCGGCGTACGACATCGGGGCCTTTGAGTTCCATTGATCGGGTGGTGCGCGCCCGCCCGGCCGTGCGCGCGGTCGTGGTGGCGATGCTCTTATGCCTCGGGCCGGTCGCGCGGCCGCTCGCTGCTCCCTTCTTCGCCGCCCCCGCCCCAGCGGGCACGCCGCGCGGCGACGGCACCCGCGATCGTCCTTGGGATCTGGCGACCGCGCTGAGCGGTGGACGCGGCAGGGTGCAGCCGGGTGACACGATCTGGCTCCGGGGCGGGACTTACACCGGGAACTTCGACGGCACTCTCACCGGCACGAGCGCGGCCCCGATCGTCGTACGGCAGTACCCCGGGGAGCGGGCGACGATCGACGGCAATCTCCACGTGCACGGCGCCTACGCGATCTACTGGGGGTTCGAGATCACCCAATCGAATCCCGCGGGCGACGCCAACGACGCGCTCGATACCTACGGACCCAACTGCAGGTTCATCAACCTCGTGGTGCACGACGCGGGCAAGCAGGGGATCAGCTTCTGGGAGAACGAAGGGACGTCGGAGCTGTACGGCAGCATCTTCTACAATAACGGTACTCACGAGAACTTCGACCACGGCATCTACGCCGCGAGTGAGGGCGGCGAGAAGTGGATCGTCGACAACGTCGTGTTCGACAACCTCGCCTACGGGATCCACGTGTACGCCGGCAGCCGGCACCCGTTTCTCAGCAACGTCCACGTGCGCGGCAATACGGCCTTCAACACCGGGGCGATCTCGCGCGACGGGCCGCAGAACGCCAACCTGCTGATCGGCGGCGACGTCCTCACCGAGCACATGAGCGCCGACAGCAATCTGCTGTATTTCCCGGGCACCACGGGCCGCAACCTGCGCCTGGGCATGCCGCGGGGCGACAATCGCGACATCCTGGTGCGCGGCAACTACGTGGTCGGGGGCGCCGTCACGCTGCTGATGGCCGGATGGGTCAAAGCCGACGTCGTGGACAACGAGTTCGTCGGCTCGGCGGACATGGTCGATCTCACCGCTCGCGGCCCGCTCGCCGCACATACGTGGCGTCACAACACCTACGGACGCGATCCCGCGGCCCGCGCGTGGCACTATCAGGGCAGCGCGTACGACCTGGCGAGCTGGGAGGCGACCACGGGATTGGGCCGCACCGGCACGGCGTCCGCTGCGCCGCCGACGACGCCTCGCGTGTTCGTGAGACCGAACAAATACGAGCCGGGCCGCGCGACGATCGTCGTCTACAACTGGGGACACCGGCCGAGAGTGTCGGTGGATGTCTCGAGCGCGCTGCGCGTCGGCGCTCGTTTCGAGCTCCGCAACGTACAGGACCTGTTCGGTCCACCGGTCCTGAGCGGAGCGTACGCTGGTGGGACGATCGAGGTCCCGATGGAGGGAGTGGAGTTGCCGCGGCCGGTCGGGCGCGGCGCCGCACCCGCGCTGCCCTCCAGGACCGGGCCCTCGTTTGACGTCTTCATCCTGACCAGCTCGGTGGCACCGATGAGACGCAGGTAGTTCGCTCCGAAGCTGTGGCAGGCCTGCCACACGACGCCAGAGCGCCGCTGGATCATGCACCGTAACACGCTGCCGGACAAGATGTTGTGGCTGGAGCCGGACCGTACGCCTTTTGCACATTCACCTCCAATCGTGAATACCAGCATGCAGCACGCGCACTGGCTGTTGCGCCTCTTGTGGGAGGCCGATGCCGCGCGAGACGGGCTCCGCGAGCTCGACTGGGACCTGCTGCTTCACGTGGCGCGACCCAACGGCGTGTTGGTGCGCAGCGCGGAGCGACTGGCGACCCAAGGCGTAACGGTCCCGGACCGGTTTGCGACAGCGGTCGCCCAGGAACGCCAGCGGATCCGCTCCGCCCTCGAGCTGATGCGCCAGGTCAGCCTCGCCTGCGAAGCCCACGGCATCACGTTCCTGTTTCCCAAGGCCTTTCAGGATTATCCTGACTTCGGAGACGACGTGGACCTCCTGGTGCTGCCGCGCTCCACCCGCGTGGACAGGGCCATCGTCGGCGCACTGCCCGCCACGCCGGTGAAACGTGACTTGGGCGAGCGGCTCGCCGGTGCGACCACGTATCGCGTCGCGGCTTGTCCGACCTCGCTTGACGTGCAGCATGGCCGTCTGGGCATCGTGGGCGAGTACGGTGCCTTTCCGTCGCTGCTGATCCAGCACGCCCGGCGGAGCCAAATCGGAGGGATGGAAGTCGCCATCCCCGGGCCCGAGGATCAGCTCGTGCTTCAGGGCATGCAGCGGATCGCGGGGCGCCTCCGGATCGCCCTGTGCGACATCAGCTTCACCGTTTCCACGGTGCGCCGCACCGCGCTGGATTGGGACTACGTGATTGCGACGGCCACGGAGCACGCAGCGCTTCCGGGACTGGCTGGCTATTTGGACTATGTGAATCAGATCCACCACGACGTCTGGGGAGCACCCTTGCTCCCGGACGCGGTCGGCCGTTCTCTCGGGCTGCACGGGTGGGGACGCATGGCGTTTCGCGACGGAAGCTATCGGCTTCCGATCGTGAGAGCGAACAGCCGGCTGTCGTGGCGCCAGTTGCGCCATCGGATTGGCAGGGGCGACTGGACCGGCGCCGGGCGGCTGTGCCTGCTGCCTCTCGTCGCCGCTGCCCGCCTCATCGGTAGATTGACCCGGACCCCGGAGCGGCCCTCGGCGTCCCGCCCCGGCGCGGTCCGGACGAAGCCCTTGGCGCACGTGAGCGTGGGCGAATGATGTCCGAGCGCGTCCTCGTCCTGGATGGACGTACGATCGAAGCCCTGGCGTGCGTGCGGTCCCTGGGGCGGGCCGGGTATTGGGTCGCCGTCGGCGGCAAGCTGCGGTGGCCCCTGGCGAGCTGGTCACGCTATTGTCGCGCGGGCTTCCACTACCCCAAGGAGACGCTCGCCGGGTTCGCCGCACTGCGCACCTGGGCGCACCGGAACGAGGTGCGCGTCGTGCTGCCGCTGACCGAGGCGACGAGTCTGCTGTGCAACGCGGAGCGCAGCGAGTGGGAAGCGTTGGGGATCATCGTGGGGTGTGCGCCGGACTCGGTGCTCGTGCGCGCGTTCGACAAGGCCGAGACCCTGCGGCGCGCCGCCGCGTGCGGCGTGGAGATCCCGCCAACACGTTATCCCACGTCCTTGAACGAATGCCGCGACGCCGCCGCGGCCCTCGGGTATCCCTGCGTGGTCAAGCCCCGCTTCACCAGCGCCTGGAACGGCCACGGGTTCCTGCCCGACCTGGGCCCGACGTACGCGAGAAACCCCGCGGAGCTCGAAGCAGCGGTGCGGTCACGCCGGCAGGGAGAGTATTGGCCCCTGATCCAGGCTTTCGTCTCCGGTCGTGGGAAGGGCGTATTCACCGTCTGCGACCACGGGAAGCCAGTGGCGTGGTTCGCGCACGAGCGACTGCGCGACGTGCGGCCCTCCGGCTCCGGCAGCAGCCTGCGGCGCTCGGTCGCCCTCGATCCACGGCTGCAGGTGCGTGCGGAGCGGCTGCTGTCCCAGATGCAATGGCACGGGCCCGCGATGGTGGAGTTCCGGGATGACGGCGCCGGGACGCCGTGGCTGATGGAGGTGAACGGCCGGTTCTGGGGCTCGCTCCAACTGTCGATCTCCGCCGGCCGCGATTTCCCCCGCCTGTGGACCGAGATCCTCACGGACAAGCCCCTGGAACCGCCCACCGCCTATCGCGAAGGCGTCACGCTGCGCTGGCTGTGGGGAGACATGAAACGCCTTCTCTACATCCTCGCGGGCCGTCCCGCGGGCTACCCGGGAACCTACCCTTCCATAGCCCAGGGCATGCGCGAGGTGTTCGGCCGCCAGCCACCGGGGACGACGCTGGAAGTGTGGGACCGGCGCGACCCGTGGCCCGCCGTCGGCGAATGGGTCGAAGGCGTCCGCGAGGTCTTCACCAAAGCCCTGCGATCGCGATGATCTCGCATGACACGATCATCCGAGTCTTGATGATCACCAGCGCCTGGCCCACTCCGGGCCGGGCGCGCACGACGTACTTCATCCGGCGCCAGGCCGAGTTCCTGCAGGCCGCGGGCGTGGACGTAGATGTCTTTCACTTCGAGGGTGCCAAGCGGCCCTGGAATTATCTGTTAGGGTGGCTGCGAGTGCGCCTCCGGATGGCCCGCAAGCGCTATCACTTGGCCCACGCGCAATTCGGTCAGAGCGGGTTGCTGGCGTTGCCGAAGGGGCTCCCGCTGGTCGTGACCTTTCGGGGGGACGATCTGCAGGGGATGCTGGATCCAAACGGACGGATCACGCTCGCCGGCCGCCTCCTCCAGCTCGTCTCCCAGGGCGTTGCCCGCTGTGCCGACGCGACGATCGTCGTCTCGGAGCACATGAAGCCGTTTCTGCACGCCAGCGTGCCGACGCACGTGATTCCGTCCGGGCTCGACTTCGGGCTGTTCCGCCCGATTCCGCAAGACGAGGCGCGGCGCCACCTCGGCCTGCCGGTCGACAAACGCTTCCTCCTGTTCGTCGGCAACCCGGAGCTTCCGCGCAAGCGGTACGACCTGGCGCGACAGGCGGTGGACGTTCTCAATCGCTCGCTCTCCGCCGAGCTGCTGGTCGGCTGGGGCGCCCCGCACGACGACATTCCGTTCTACATGAATGCCGCGGACGCGCTGGTCTTTACGTCGCGTCAGGAAGGTTCGCCGAACGTCGTCAAAGAGGCGCTGGCTTGCAATCTCCCGGTCGTGTCCGTCCGGGTGGGCGACGTGCCTTTGCGGCTCCAGAACGTGGAGGGGTGTGAGCTGTGCGACGATGATCGACCGGAGACCATTGCGGCGGCGCTCGAGCGTGTGCTGCGACGCAACCGGCGGGTGGCCGGCCGCGATGCCGTGCGTGACCTCGACGAGCAGCGGCTGGCCCAAGAGGTGATTTCGATCTACCGCTCGGTGGCACTCCCTCGGGAATCCGCTAGCTGATGCGGAACGCGCGCATCCACATCTCCAGAGACAACACCCGAAACAGCCCGAGGTAGCTCTCGGCGGTCGCCCCCGCCCCCGCCCCTGCGGCCCCGGGGCCACCGTACCAGCGCCGTACGACCTTCGGGTCCACATACTTCTGGCATCGCAGACCGTCCTCGATGAGCGCCGTCACCTGCGGGCGCAGATCGTGGGCGAGCCAGCGGTGTCCCGGGACCGCAAACCCCAGCTTCGTCTTCCGCATGCGCACCACGTCCGGGACGACACCCTGCATCGCCCGGCGAACGGCAAACTTGCTCCAGCCATTGCGAATCTTGAGATCGTCCGGCAGGGAAACGCCGTACTCCACCACGTGGTGATCCAGGAGGGGCACGCGCGCCTCGAGTGAGAACGCCATGGAGGACCGGTCCTCCATGCGGAGCAGCATCGGCAGGGTATCGACAAAGAGGTCGTCGAGCTGCATCCGCTGCATGACGCTTGTGTGCGAGTCCCCGAGGCGTTGCTGCGACGCGTAGCGCCACCACCGAGTCGCCGGGGTGCTCTCCCCAGCCACGACGCGATTCCAGTCGGAGCGGACCGCCCGCCGGAGCAGCCCGTCGACGCCGAGCAGGCGCCGGAGCTGCCGCGGCAGGTAGCGATACCCGTTCCGAATGTCCAGCACGTACGGGTCGCCCTGCAACACCATCGTGCTGCATTCCTTCAGCAGGCTCGCCAGCCGGCCTGACTTGAGGAGCGAGGCCAGATACGCGTAGCGGAACTTCGCATAGCCGCCGAAGACCTCGTCGCCGCCCTGGCCGTCCAGCAGCACCTTCACCCCCGCCTCCTTCGCGGCCTGCATCACGCGCCACTGGGCATAATACGTGAGCTCGCCGAACGGCATGTCCTGATGCCAGGCGATGCGCTCGAACCTCTCCCAGAAGTCCTCCGGCGACGGAAACGCGAGGTGCGGCGTCGCGCCGACCGCCTCTGCCACAGCCAGCGCATAGTCGCGTTCGTCGAAGGCGCGATCCTCGTGGCAGGCGGTGAACGTATGAAAGCGGTCCCCCAGTGCCTTGGCGGCGTCCGGCTGCTCGCGCCGGATCTTGCCCATCAGTCCCACGACGGTCGAGGAGTCGAGCCCGCCGCTCAGGCAGCTTCCCACCCGCACGTCGCTCACGAGATGCCGGCGCGTCGTCTGCGCCAAGAGCGTCCGCAACCCCTCCACCCGCTCGCGGTCGCCGGTGCCGTTGGGCGCCCCGGGGAGAAGCTGCCAGTACGGCCGGGTCGCGATGTCCCCCGTGGCGGCGTCAACCGTCAGGGCGTGCGCCGGCGCCAGCGCTTTGACCGCCCGAAACAGGGTGCGCTCACCATAGTCACAGTTGGCGTGGGCCAGGAACGCGACGACGGCCTCGTCGTCGGGAGTCGCGTCCACACCGGGGAACGCAAGCAGCGCCTTGATCTCCGATGCAAAGACGAACGCGCCGGCCGGCATGGCATAGTAGAAGGGCTTGATGCCCAAGCGATCGCGGGCGCAGAACAGCCGGCCCCGCGCGCCGTCCCAGATGGCGAAGGCAAACATGCCGTCGAGGCGGGCGAGGCAGCCTTCCCCCCAATGGCGGTAGGCCTGCAGCAGCACTTCGGTGTCGGTCCGGGTCGTGAAGGTGTAGCCGAGCCCTTCGAGCTGCGCCCGCAAGTCTTGATGATTGTAGATCTCGCCGTTGAATACGATCCACTGCGGGGAAGCGCATGCCGTCATCGGCTGCGCCCCGCGGGGGGAGAGGTCGAGGATGGCCAGTCGGCGGTGCCCCAGCCCCACGCTGAGCGGAGTGTCGCCGTTCCAGTGCCTGGTGTGCGGTACGACGGTGTGATGGAATTGACCCCCGCTCACCCAACCGAGCAGGAAGCCCTCGCCGTCCGGTCCACGGTGCGCCTGGAGGTCGTTCATACGCTGCAGGACCGCAGCGTCGATCGGGCGGCCCAGACTGACCGCGCCTACGATCCCGCACATGGGGCGTGCTCCTCGTGCCTGGGCGTCCGCATACGGAGTCTCCCCCTGCGTGAGTCGCTCGCCGGGGGTCTCGGCGAGATCCTGGTGACGAGTAGCACTCAAGAAGCATGCCGCACTCCGCCGGGTTCAATTCCGCCCGCCCCCTGCTGAGTTGGCGACAGCGGACCATCGCCAGGGAGCATCGTCGGGTCCGTAGCGGTTGCACCAACGATCTACGGGTGCAGAACTGTGGCAGGTGAGATACAGCGCGGCGGGGCTCCCGAAGCGCCGCGGGCGCCGGCTGGAGTGCCGGCGCCCGCTTGCAACGACGTTCAATCGCTCGTGTTGCTCAATGAGACTCAAACGCTCCGATGTCGTAGCCGGCTCCCTGCGGCCGAATAATGCCGAGGACGTCGCCCAGCACTATCGACAGAATAGTGCCGGCGTCGACAGCTGGGCTGCCGGCCTGGAGCCGGAAATCGAGGGCGGACGGGTTGACGAACTGGGGATCCGTATTCTCGATGTTGGAGCCGATCCCGCCTCCGCCGACCGCCGCCGTGCTGAGGTTGTGGTCGATGTGCGCACCGCTCGTCGTGCCCGAAATGCCGATGTTCTGGCCGGGCAGGTAGAAGATGTTGTTCTCGATGTACAAGTTCGTGGTCGTGCTCGCCAGGATGATGTGCCCATCCCGGTTGGGATTGGGGTAGGCGAACGTATTGTTGACGACATACACCTGGTCGCACGTCGAGCCGTAGCGATGCACGTCCCATCCATGGACCATGTTGTAGAAGACGTTGTTGCGAATGATCACGTTGACCCCATCGGACAGATAGATCCCGTGATCGTGGTTCTGCCAGTAGTCCGACGACGGGCTGCACCCGAACTGCCCGGGGCTGAGCCGCCCGATGTCGTGGATCACGTTCTGCTCAATGACCACGTTGCTCGAGTACGCCGCAATCGCGGAGATGCCGAGCCCACTGCTCTCGCAGTAGCCTCCAACGTTGTGGATGTGGTTGCCGCTGAGCACGATGTCAGTGGCGCCCATGTCGACGCCGTCGTGCCACATCCCGCGGATCTCAAAGCCCTCGACCCGCACGAAGCTCGCGCTGAAGTGGACGCCCGCATCCGATACGCCCTGCACGCCCGGTGTCCCCTGGCCGTCGAGTACGGCACCCCACTTGTGCTCGGCTCTGAAGACGACCCAATTCGAGGCGCTACCACCCCGTCCGATGGCGAGCACTTCACTGCTGCTTCCCGTGTACACGCCGTCGCGGACGATCACCATGTCGCCCGGGTTCACGAGGTCCGCCGCGTGCTGAACCGTCCGCAACGGACGCGCGCTGTCGCCCGGGTTCCCGTCGTTGCCAGCCGCCGCATCCACGTAGTAGCAGCGACCCCCACCGGTTGGGGCGCACCCCGCCGGCGGCGGGGGCGTGCCGACCGCGATCGCCGCGCCACCGCTCTGGCCTTCCGACGTGGCGGTGATCAGTGCCGTGCCGGTGGCGACGCCCGTCACGAGGCCGCTGGAGCTCACCGTCGCGGCCGGGTTGCTATTGCTCGCCCACGTCACCGTACGTCCGGTCAGTATGTTGCCGTTCGCATCCTTGGTGGTCGCAGTCAGCTGCACGGTTTGCCCTGGCTGGACCGCCGCCGCCGCCGGGGAGACCGTTACCGTGGCCACCGGCGCCGCGGTCACCGTGATGGCCGCGCTGCCGCTCTGTCCTTCGCTCGTCGCCGTGATGGTCGCCGAGCCGACGACCTTCGCGGTCACGAGCCCCTGGCCGTTCACCGTGGCGACCGTGGTGTTGGTGCTGGCCCACGTCACGGTGCGACCCGGCAGCGCATTCCCGTTCGCGTCCCTGGGCGTGGCTGAGAGCTGCACGGTCTGACCGACTTGCACACTCGCCGATGCCGGATTGACGGTGACCGAGGCCACCGGCACGAAAGTCACCGTGACGCCGGACGTGCCGCTTTGTCCCTCGCTCGTCGCCGTGATCGTGGCGGAGCCGGCCCCTGCGCCTGTGACCAGGCCGCTTCCGTTGACGGACGCGACTGACGAACTGCTGCTGCTCCACGTCATCACACGTCCCGACAGTACGTTACCGCTCGCATCCCTCGCGGTCGCGGTGAGCTGCACCGTCTGCCCGGTTTGCAGGTTGGCGGAGGTGGGCGCGACCGTGACCGTCGCCACCGGCACGTTCGTCACCGTGATGGTCGCGGTCCCGCTCTTCCCCTCGCTCGTCGCCGTGATCGTGGCCGAGCCCGTTCCCGCACCCGTCGCGAGGCCGGTGCCGCCGACGGTCACCGCCGAGTTGTTGCTCGCCCACGTCACGGTGCGACCCGTCAGCACATTGCCGATGGAGTCGGTCGTCGTGGCCTGCAGCTGCGTCGTCGCGCCCACCAGGATGGTCGCCGCCGTCGGCGCCACACTCACCGCGGACACGGGCGCCACCGTCACCGTGACGACCGCCGTGTCCGATACGCCGCCCGGGCTGCCGGTCGCGACGACCTTGAATTGGCCGGGATTCGGCCCTGCCTTGTAGTGGCCGTAATGGCGCTTGCCGTTGCTGCTCGTGTCGATGATGCTGCCGGCCGTCACGCTCCAACTCACCGCCACGCTCGCCGAGTCGCCGGTGCTCATGAACCCGACGGCCGTGAAGTCGGCGGTCGCGTTTTGGCGCAGAGTGAGAGTTTTGGGGGAGACCAACAGGTCCGCAATCGTACTGCCCGGGTCGGTGGCCCGCACGGGCAACTCGCACGCGACGATCGCCGCCGTGACGAGTCCCGCGAGGGACGCCAGGACAACGCGGTCCTTCAGCAGGGCCAGGCGCGACGACAGCTTGTGTTTGAACGTCATGGGTCTCGCTCCCTCGTGGGTATGCGCATCACGGATTGAAGAACTCGCTCATGTCGGGCGCCGTGGCAGAAGCGCCGGGGAAGACGTTCACGCCGAGGCCTTTGAGAATGAGCCGCAACGTGCTCGGGTGCTGGTACGTCGTGGTGGACTGGTATCCGCGCTTCGACTTGGGACTGATCGCCGCCCAGTACACACGGCCACCACCCAGCGTGTTGTCGCCGCCCGACTCGTCGAACACGATGATCAACAGGCCGTCCTGCTGGAACACCGGGCTGGCGATCAGCGGCGCGATGTTGGTCTGCAGCCAGCTGTCGGCCGTGCTCAAGGAGCAGTCGTGTGCGTCGTTGCACAGGTTGGGCACGATGTTCGAGAACGTCGGCAGCGTGCCGTTCGCCAAGTCCGTCGCAAACCGCGTGAAGGGGACGTTGTTGCACCCCTGCCCCGTCGGGTCGTTCGCCACATCCGAGAGCAGCGGGAAGATGTTGTGCTTGCGGGCATAGTTCCCCGTGTCCCCGCCGAGATAGCAGGCGTTGGGGATGTCCTCCGCGTACGACTTCCAGGTCTTCCCGGCGGCGACGAGGCTGCGCACGATGTTCGGCACGTTCTCGATCGTCGACGAGCCGTCGTCGTTCGTGAGGACCTGGCCCGTCGCCAGCTCGAAGTAGTTGCCGATCGACGGGTGCGTGTTGGCGTAGTACTGCGTCGCCAGCCCGTACTGCGCTGCCAGGCCGGTGAGGTACGGCATCGACGAGCTCGTGACGTCCACGTAGTCGGTGTTCTCCTCGGTCACGACGAACACGTGCCCGAATTGGGCGCCGGTGGAGGTCGTCACCGTCACCGCCGCCGTGCCGCTCTGGCCTTCGCTCGTCGCGGTGATCGTCACCGGCCCGCCCGCCGCCACGCCGCTCACGAGCCCGCTGCCGTTCACGCTGGCGATCGCGTTATTGCTCGACTGCCAGGTCACGACCCGGCCCGTCAACGGATTGCCGTTCGCGTCCTTGGGCGTCGCGGTGAGCTGCACCGTGCTTCCCACGGCGACGCCCGCCGTGGCCGGCGTGACCGTCACCGACGCGACCGGGACCGGAGTCACCGTAATGGCCGCGGTGCCGCTCTGGCCTTCGCTCGTGACGGTGATCGTCGCCGAGCCCGCCACCTTGGTGGTCACGAGCCCGTTGCTGTTGACCGTTGCGACGGTCGTGTTGTTCGAAGCCCACGTCACGGTACGGCCGGTCAAGACGTTGCCGTTCGCGTCCTTGAGGGTCGCCGTCAGCTGCACCGTCTGGCCCGCCGGCACGCTGGCCGAGGGCGGTGTGACGGTCACGGAAGCGACCGGCGCACCTGCCACCGTGATGCTCGCCGTGCCGCTCTGGCCCTCGCTCGTGGCCGTGATGGTCACCGACCCCGCCGTCACACCCGTGACCAGCCCGCTGCCGTTGACCGTGGCGATGTTGTTGTTGCTCGATGACCAGCTGATGGCACGACCGGTCAACGGATTGCCATTGGCGTCCCGGGGTGTGGCGGTGAGCTGCACCGTCCCGGTAATCGCGATGTTCGCGGCGCTCGGCG
>Ga0137378_10002557_pt1 | contig 15617 bp, 19 predicted proteins | sample SagtaG_21_FD_104813 | JGI IMG/M metagenome (GOLD analysis project Ga0137378, IMG submission 104813) | Vadose zone soil microbial communities from Sagehorn Ranch, Mendocino, California, USA - Sage2_L_60_16 metaG | ecosystem: Environmental > Terrestrial > Soil > Vadose zone | place: USA... | reverse complement strand
TAGGATGATAGTATGGGTAAGCGAAAGGTCCTCAGCGAGGCCAACCTCAGCGAGATGCTCACGCCCGGTCCAGGCCAGCTTTACGGGACCGTCAAAAATCTCCTCGGCTACGACAGAGTACTGGTAGAGTGTGCTGATGGGGTCACACGAGTATGTCGAATCCGGGGAAAAATGAAACGCCGTGTCTGGATCAAGATGGGCGATACGGTCCTAGTCGCTCCTTGGGACTTCCAGCCAGAGCGGGGTGACATCATGTTCCGGTACACTCAGGGACAAGTTGAATCCCTTCGGAGATCAGGCCAGCTCAAGGTCTAGCACTATCGAAGTTCACGAATCTCTTATCCCCGAGCATCGCCGAACTTCGGCAAGCCCTAGAATACTACGGCCTTAAAAAAACGGGAACAACTCGAGGCACGAGAACACGGAAATGCGCCGGTGCACGTTTGTCTGCTTCTGAAGAAAAGCGCGTCGAGCGAGCTACATTCCGTGTTTGTCTTTGGTGTGCTGGTTCAAAGCCGCTTCAGAGCCGAACTTAGCACCGCACTTTGCACAAGCGAACTGTCCAGCACTCGTGGTAGCACCTACACTGACCGTCTTCATCATAGCGCCTCCAGCAGCGATAATAGCACCTAAGACCGCCAGTCCAATGCCTCCGAGCTGAATTGTATGGTGTATATTCATGGAGTAAAGGTACCCCCAGGTTCCGAGACCCGCAACGAGTACTACCACTCCCAGTACGAGTATGGGCATTTTCATTTTTCGATCAGAAGGATTCGGGTTAATGTTTCCCATTTAAGCCATATTAAACGGCGAATCGGGAAGGCTAGGGCCAGCCTCGTTTCTTAGGGTGTGTCCCTGTTAGAGCAGGAAAGCGGCTTTCTGATGAATCAGAGTCTACTTTTCGTACTACGAGTCAGTAAAAAATGGTTCTGAAGGAGTAATCTGCCGGGAATCGGTCTTTTCTGGCTGAAAAGTTCGTAAATCACTGTCCAAGTCTTGAACAAAAACAGGTTTTCATACCCGATTCTGACTCGCGCCCGACTTCGAAGAAAAATGGCAACAGAAACGTATAGGCATGCAATGACCACAGCCTTCAAGAACTGGCACAGCCTCGCCGTTGGCGCTATACTACTCGCTTTCAGCGTCTTCCTAACCTCAACCGCATTCACCTCTCTAAAAACGGCTCAGACAGCTCTCCAAGGATGGGCGATGCTCGTCATCGCAGGATACGCGTTCGTATCCGCAATATTTCTCGGTGCATCACCGCTATCGGAGAACAGTACCCTGACGGAGAGCTTCCCTGGCGTCTTCGACCACTTCAAGAGCTTCATAGTAGGTGGACTATTCTACGCCATCGGTAACTTTCTAGTGACGGTCGAAGCAGCTAGCCTGGGAGCACCAGAGCAAGTGTTGGCTCTTGCGGCAGCCCTCATCGTAGGGGGAGCCCTGACACTTGTCGCTGTGCTCGTGGCCGTAGCCGCAGCCTTCGTAAGGCCAAGAAAGTAGACTAGAGAAGAGAGATGACCATGAACATCCCCTTTTTTTGGTGGAGATTAGATCCGTACGGAGACGAGTCGTATCATCAAGACTTAACTAATATCACGCTTGATGAAGGAGTTGGCGAAACAGACCGATGCCTATTGAGAAAAGGCAGCTTTCCAAGAAAGACGTTCAGAAGTTCGATCCAAGTCCTCTCTATCTCTACACGGCGAAGGATGCACTTAACCGTGTCACGGTACTGAAAGAAGCGAATAGGGACGCATACCTCATAGCCGGCCGATACTCAGGCAACGACAACGAGAACCGGCTGTATACTCCCCTCAACGAAGATGAGAGCAAAGAGATCGAGAAACTGGTCCGGATCGGCAGAAAGGACGCGACGATCAGCTTCCTTTGAATGACACGCGGCATAGATATTTCTACATGACCACAAGAGTTCAATGCAGCATGACACCCCTCGAAGAACTAGCACAACTCATCTCACAAAAGGGCCGCCGAATACTAGTCGCACATAGTCCCGTGGACCTGAAATCCCTTCAGGGAGAAAACTCCGTCTACATTCTCCAATTACCCGAAGACTCTCATGCTGCCGGAGGCAGGGCGGGCGGATTTGGAGAAAGACGCGTCGAGAAAATCTACTGCTTCCACTACCAAAACGGGACTTGCCGTAAGCTCTTCGAAGTTGAATCTCCTGAGAAGTTGGAGAGATTCGAGCTCCCCTATCATGCTGCAGGCACGCCGGTAATTCTTCCCGACGGTTCTGAGAGAGTCATTTCGGGAGTAATTGATCCAGACTTCGTCGAGTCCTATAAGCAAGTCGCATAGGCTTTCTGCCTTGGATAAATATCGCTACAGCTGCGCGGTTCCTTCGGCTTTCGACAACATGATGTAAATCGTAGACTGCGTCGACGGACGGGTCAGTCTCTTCTCTAACGCCGCCTTCTCCTCCGGAAGCAAGTCTCGGGCAACATAGATGTCGATCATCTGATGCTCCAGTTCGGCAAGCTGTTTCAGGCGGATTTCTAAGTAGCCAACAGCAGAGCGAAAGAAGTTGTCCGAAAGTTCTGGAAGCTCGACATCTACAAGCGTAGTCGGGTCAGCTCGAGAGCGAAGCATCTCATAGAGTTCAGGAATATCAGGTATCTCGATTTTCAAGTGCTCATGATGAAATTCCTCGATGTCGAAGTTCATTCGTCCCCACTTCTGCCTCTTCCATAGTCTCTGGTGATCATATGGCGAGAGGCCGCTACCAAAATCAGCGTATTCTAGCGTCACCTTCGCGTTTTCCAAGTACTCCGAACGTACAACCCTTCCCCGGTGAACGTACCTGGCGGTCCCGGCAATATCAGGGGATTTTCCGACATTGTCAATCGGTGAAATATCGTCTGTTATCTGATAGATGGCAGTTTCGCTGGTTGAGGGACGCGTGGAGAAGAGGAACCGTCGGGCGGCGTTCTTTTGGTCTTCGAAGATTGCTGGGTCGGCGAAGAGGCGTTTGAATCGAAGCCGGACCCGGTAGAAATCTGCTTCAACTACCATGAGGCCACCATCTCACCGTTTCTTAGCCTAGAGACTCAGCGCAGGCTTGCGTATTCTTTAACTGATTCCAGCCGGACCGTTTGGATATTCATGTCTCGCAAAGTAAGGGATTACTTCGAGCTCGTCTCTCCTCAGTGGGACGTGATGAGAAAGAACTTCTACGGAGAAGAGGTCCGGGAAGCCGTTCTGAACGCCGTTCATGTCAGCGCCAGCGATATAGTTCTAGACGTAGGCGCCGGAACAGGGTTTCTGACAGAGGCGGCTGCGAAGATTGCCGCGAAAGTTATCGCTCTCGACTTCTCCAGAGGGATGAGTGAAGAAGCGATTGCGAAGATGGGAAAGGGGAATGTGGAATTTCGAATCGGAAATGCCGAGACTATGCCACTCCAGGACTCGTCTGTAGACGCTGTAATCGGCAATATGGTCCTGCACCACTGTCCTCATCCTGAGATTGCGATCTCGGAAATCTCTAGAGTGCTCAAACCAGGTGGAAGAATCGCGATTTCGGACTTGCAGGAGCATACCTACGAATGGTTGCGGAAGGAGCATGCGGACCTTTGGCTGGGGTTCAGAATGGAAGAGGTGGCTGCGATGATGAAGAAAAATGGGCTAGATAACGTGAAAGTAGATGCGCTGTCTTCCTGCTGCTCCAGCATTCAAGAAGAACAACAGATTAAGATCCCAATGTTCCTAGCATCGGCTCTGAAACGGGGCTCAAAGGAACGGAAACTTGTCGTTTAGAACCGTTAGACTATGGCGTCAATTTACGTCTATTGGCTAATACTCTCGGAGCATGCGTTAGAGGCTTAAACCGGTTCTTCTCGTCGACAAAGACGATCTTCGGATTCCAGTGCTCGGCCTCTTTCTCGTTCATTGATACGAACGCTGTGATGATGATCTCGTCCCCTGGCTGTACTTTTCGTGCGGCTGCACCGTTGAGCGCGATGATTCCGCTTCGCCGTTCGGCGGGGAGTGCGTACGTGGAGAATCTATCTCCAGTGGTTATGCTCCAGATGTCAACCTTCTCGAAGGGAAGAATTCCAGCCGCTTCCATTAGAGACGAGTCTATCTCGATGCTTCCCTCGTAGTTGAGGTCGGCACCTGTGACTCGTGCCCTGTGAATCTTGCCCTTAAGCATTCTCAGCTGCAATTTCGCTCTTCTCTGCCTTTCTGCTACCAAAACCACCGTGACTCGCTAGATTTGAACCGGGGCTACTGTCTCTCTAGAGAACTAGGTAGGCATCGGATACATCTTTAGCAGAGGTGTTGCAAAGGCTAGGGTAGGGAAAGGAACGTAAGAGACGCGCTTCGAAAATGAGACTCCGGGCCTAGCCGTTAGATTTCCGATTGAGGTCTTGCTGTCGGCATTACAAGCCTGAAGCATCCGGGACACATTACTCCCACAAACCACTTCTGTGGAAGGCTCTCGTAGTTCTCGGGCTTGGCGGCTATGCTTGTAAGGTCTGCACCACAATCCTCGTTCGGACAGTACCGTTCCATGCCTACTAGGAAGCTTCAAGGACTTATTTATCCTGCACATGCAAAAAGCGAGATCGATTACTCTAGTTTCGCTCTCATCAAGAATATTAGAGAGATTCAACCCTTTTCGACGATCTAATGTCAGTCCCCACTATCTTCCCCAAGAAATACATCTACACGTGTCCGGTCTGCGGTTCTGACATTAAGGTATCGACTACCAACGGACTCGTCCCCGCGTCTCAGAAATGTTCCAAGTGCGAATTCGTACTTTTCTTTCCGAATCAACCACAACCTCCACCTAACCCAATAATAGAGCAGGAAGCGCAACTTACGGAATTTCTCCAGACGTGGACGAGATGGCTTACCCGAGCTTACAAGAAGTCCGGAAAGGCGGGCAAATTCTTCATCCTAGCCCTGTTCGTTGGAATGGCTTCGCCCTTCATCGTAGGAACTCTTGCAATCGTAATTGTCTGGTTGTGGGTTGTTCCCATCGCTGTTACCCTCACGGATAGGACGATTGTCTTTGGGGTATTGTTCTCGCTCCTAACAGCTATTGCGCTAAAGGTAGAAGAAACCGCGCGCCAAATCCTCTACGGAGCATACCTTACACGCCGCATGCGGAATCCCGAGAAGTTACTGCCTAGCTAAGAGGACTAGGCTTGGTTGATCTTACTACCGCGACTCTGGCGATTGCTGCAACTAACGTAGCTGTAGCTGTTGCGACGACCTCCCTAGCTGGCGTAGCCTACAAGCAAATGCGCGAGAGTCGGCGACAGGCTAGGCACCAGCTGGCGATTCTATCAGATCAGACTGCCATTCTCCGCTCCCAGCAAGATCCTCTACTGAAAGCTCACGCCTTCTCGCTAAAAGGAAACGAGCTGTCAGTCAAGCTAGTCAACCGAGGTAAAGGTAGAGCGAGACGAATAGGAGTGGAAACCTGGTTTTTCCCAACGGTATTCCAACCCACAGATGATCAAGGCAAACCGGTAAGATTCACGGACCAAATGCTGGAAGATTACAAGAAGAAGGGTCAGAATGTCTCAGGACGGTTCTTGGAGAAACCCGAAGCTCCTCTCAAGTTTCAGAAATGGCAGAACGGGAAAGCGTCATCCTACGTTAGCTTCCTGGCTAGCAAGCTTACCGGAGACTCGTTATTGGATCCAGCAGAGGATCATGAGTTCGGGCTAAAACAGGAGGAACCCGTCTTCAAAATTGAACTGGACGAGACACACTTCCAACACTTGAAATTCTCAGAACTGAAAAACCTAATCCGTGATGGTGGGTTCAAATTTGTCTCAATATGGTTCAGAATTGCCTGCAAAGACTCTGTAGACAGACCGGTATATGGCGAGAGCTTCAAGTTCATTGCGTTTGTTGACCAGCATAAGACCTTGGAAGAAGCGATGGCGAGCCAACACAAGCCCAGTTTCTTCGCGGTAGACGCACAACAAATGGACAGGGAAATGGGTGGGATCGATGGCGAACTCTACAAACTTGAAAGGTCGACAGAAAATCTTCCCATAGAGCAAAGGGAGATGTTAGAGAGAGACGACAAATCGAGAAGTAGGCTTCTCCATCCACGAAAGAAAGGTTTGTGGGCTAGGATTAGGCGGAAGTTTTAGCTTCTGGAAGAGACAGAGAAGGGAAGGCGTTAGTTTCGTTTCGGCTTCGTCTTTGATTTTGCCAGCTTAACTTTCCTGGGCGTGTAGTAGATTGTCCGAATCAGCATCATTGTCAAGATCAAGAAGGGTGCTACCACTCCAAAAAGAGGGTAGGGGAAGGGCATTTTGTTGAAACCCGGAGCCGCATTTATGACGAGACTCGCTAGCGCTATCATCAGTCCGTAGAACCGAAAATCATCACTACTTAGGAGAGGTTTACGACTCATGATTGTTCGTCGATAATCCCTTGGGACTTACGAAAAAATCTTTGGTTCGTTCGGTTCTCTAGCTAGCTTTCGGCTTCCTGAATACCCTCGTTTTCTCGTCCTTATCGAAAAGCTCTCAGCCTTGCGGTGTTCTCGTTAAGTATACATGGCCAAGTTGAAAGTAGAGTCGAGGCATTGAAGAAGCCACCGGACCCTGCGGACATGGTCCTCAGGGAAATCGAGGCAATCGGAGAACGTTCGTTTATCCCATCTATCGGACCCGTCAAGGGAAAGATACTCGCGGAGATTGTGAAGAAGACTAAGCCGAAGCGAATACTAGAAGTCGGGGCCCTCTATGGGTACTCTGCCATACTGATGGCCAAGAACTCGCCCCCTGGAGTTGAGATCGTCTCGGTCGAGAAGAACCCAGAACATGTGCGCATAGCCACGAAGAACATCAAGCGGGCAAACATGGAAGAGAAGATCACGATGGTAGAAGGAGATGGAAGAACAGAATTGCAGAAACTCTCGGGAAGCTTTGATCTAGTCTTCTTAGACGCGGAAAAGACGCAATACCTCGCCTATCTGAAAGCCGTCGAGAAGAATCTTGACAAGGGCAGCGTCATCGTCGCAGACAATGTAGGCATATTCGAGGATCAAATGCAAGACTACTTGGAATACGTTAGGACAAAGGGTCCCTACAAGAGCTGGACTGTGGAAACCCTCCTGGAATTCTCAGACAATACAAAAGACGCTATGGAGATAAGCGAGAAATTAGTCTAGTCTTCAGGGAACCAGAGATGGTGAAGAGCTAACGGGATTTGTCTTCTCGTTCAGCTGGGCACTATTCATCGTATTTGAAAAGGTGACCTTGCTTATGCCATGGCCACTCAAGCATTTTCTGATCGGCCAGTTCCCCGGCGAGTTCGAGGCACAGGTTCAAGTTATGAGGCTGAGAAACGATGAAGCGTTGGTTTGAAGTGGTTGGGGTCCGCGGAGCACTGCCCTCTTCTAGAATCGTTCTGCGTCTCGTAGGACGTTGCAGTATCCAGAGACGAACCTGCTTATCTCTCCGGTAACGGGGTCGTAGCTGTGTCGTTCCGCGTGGCCAATATCACGGCCATAAACGTGAACGCTTGTTGTTGGTTTCCCCGAAATATTGTCGACCCTATGAATGCCATGATGGCCTAGAACTGTCACGTGTCCCTTGGTGTTGATCTTCTCGCTAACCTTCTCGATCTTCGCAATCTTGGGATTCGATCCATCATCTGTTCTGCGGAACAGTGTTTCTCTCTCTTCGCCGTCGTAGACCCCGATAAGCGCCCATGTCAAGTGGTCGTGGATTGGAGTTGTCTGGCCCGGATGCCAAACTCCTCCGATTATCGAGAACATCTCGTCCCTCGGCATATGGATCATGTTCATCGCAAACCTGTCCTTTCTCGGGGTGAAAGCCTCCGCCGGAACTGATCTAGGGCTCCGAATGAGCTTCTCGAGGAGCGGTTTGATCTGTCTCAGAACTTCTGACTCGTTCGGGTACTTCCGGACGCAGGTGTTGACGTCCCTGGCGAACTGGCTGGTCGAGTATTGCTCCGAGGGACGCCCATGGAAGTCGTCAAAACAGAAAGCAATAAGTCAATTCCCGTAGGATGATTCTCCGTGAAGCTCGACAAAGTCCCCCTTAAGATGGAATTTCTAAGGAAGAAACTGAAGTGGATCCAGCAGACGATGCGGGAACAGGGAATAGACATCTGGATCACGTTCACGCGGGAAGGGAACGAAGATCCACTCGCTCAGGATCTGAGATTCAGTGATCTGACGTGGAGATCCGCCGCTATGATCGACCAAGATGGAACGAAAACCGCTATTGTCGGAAGCCTCGAAGTCGATACTATCAAACAGAACAAGTTCTACGACGAAGTGGTTGGCTACGCGAGCGAGGGCGCGGCTCCTAAGCTGAAACAGATCATCGGCAGAAGGAAACCGAAGAGCATCGCGGTCAACACAAGTTACGACGAAGGCGCTGCAGACGGCCTGACGAGCGGCATGGAGACGTATCTCAAACGGGCTCTGAAGGGATATTCCAAACGGCTCGTATCAGGGGAGGACTTGGCTATTGCGTTACGTGCGAGGCTTGTTCCCGAGGAAGTCGAACTAGTAAAGAAGGCGATTGTCGAGTGCGAAAAGATCTACGATGCAGTTGAGGATGCTATCAGGCCGGGTAAGAGGGATAAGTATGTCCACGAGTTCGCCCACAAGCTTGTCGCTGAAAGGGGTCTATTGACAGCATGGGCCTATGACCGCTGCCCTTCTGTGAACGTTGCTGGCAATCCCATGGGACACATAGGCTATCACAACGCAATTATTAGGAATGGTGATTTTGTAAAGCTCGACTTCGGGGTCAACTATGATGGGTACTGCAGCGACATCCAGCGGGTCTATTTCGTTGGGCCCGGAAACATCCCGAGCTCGGTGAAGCGGATGTTCGAGACCGCTAGGGCTGCAAACGATGCGGCTCTCAGAGCGCTAAAGCCGGGAACGATAGGATACAAAGTCGATAGTGCCGGGAGAAATCTGATCGTCAAGAAAGGCTATCCGGAGTACAAGCACGCGCTAGGGCACGTTTTGGGCCGGAGCACCCATGAGATCGGACCCTTACTCGGCCCCAGGTGGCCAAACCGGTACGGTAAGCAGGTGGAGAAGCCGGTTCAGAAAGATATGGTCTTCACGATAGAGCCCTCGGTCACAAGCAAGCTCGGAACATGCAATCTAGAGCAGGATGTCCTGGTCACGGCGAGCGGCTACCAACAACTATCTAAGCCACAGGAAGACATAATCAGGGTCGGATAACAGTTGGAACCGACCAAGACGTTGGAGCAGACTACTCACACGTGTCCCGTCTGCGGCACAACAGGACCTTGCACTCGTTCCTCTGGGGAAACGGACGAGTTTAGGTATCACAACTGCCACGTCTGCGGGTCCACTTGGAAGGAGCAGAAAAGCCCGTCTCAGGCGAAATCGTAAGTGAAACGCTAGACTAGCCTCTATTCGATCTTTCTGTTCTAATTTCTAGGCTAGTTCGGGTCTGCCACGTGTGCGGGGGGATGTTTTCCTTTTGCGTGGAGGAAGAGGTGCTTCGCGGAATGGTACGTGTGTCCTGCGGAGAGCGAGACCAGGCTGGTGAAGACCCAGAAGAAGGGCACGCCTTGGATTGTGATATTCTTGATCGAGTATTGGTAGATGCCTTGCACCCCGACGCCGCTCTCCGCGATCGTAATTACTGGAGGGGTCGTGAGGAAAATGAAGAGGAGATAGATGGTGCTCAGGAAACCTACGAGCGACACGAGACTCATTAGCGACTCGAGGAGTCTCTCCAGCCTCACGAGGAATCGCATGGCAAAGCCCAGATTGGGAGCCTGGAGATATAATCGAATTGTCACTCCCAAGGTCGGTTCACCGTAGAGCCGCCTCGGAGAGCAATCAGAATCTGACTTGCCTGCCATTAAGCGCATGCCTGATTACAAGCAAACTAGTTCGAATCTGGGCTCGAGGGAGCCCAGACAGGGCTTCCCACCACCCTCCCAGAAACATCCATCGGTCGCCCCCGGCGCTGGCCCGTTACCAAGAAAACGATCACTTTCTGGACTCCCTTGCTGTAACTTTTCTTTTTTGTAACTATTTTTTTCTGCTAATTATTCTATTTCCGCTAACTAATATGTGACCCCCCCGGGTGGTCGATTTTCCCGGGCCCCGCCCTTCGTGAAACGCGCAGGCTCACCCAAATACCCGTGCTTGAGGGACCCCCTTCAGTCGCGGCTTCTAAGCGCCCTAAGGGCGTTCAATGTCACCCAAGGGTTGGCCTTGCCGACCTCGCCCAGGCTTGAGTATATGTTCGGAACCTCCACTACTTTTCCCGGGCTCTTGTAGATGTTGGAGAGATCAACGCCTTCCTCTTGCACAGAGTGCCACTGTCCCGTCTTCTGATCTTTCACGAAATTCCGTCGTAAAGCGCGAAGGTATGTGGCTTCCATCGGCCAAGTTCCATCCGGCAACCGTTTCGACAATAACAACTCCCGAGCGTCTTTTGTCCTCTCATCTCCACCGAAACCAAGCGCTGTCACCACTCGCAACCCATGCAAGATATCGTAGAAGTAGAATAGTGGAAAATGTAGTTGCGTCCACTCCGGCCGAATCACCTTACCAGATGTATCGCTCTTGAATAGGCGGTGCATAAGCACGAATTCTACGCCTCTTTCCACCGCTTCCCGCCCGCCACGCGGCCATTTCTGGGGATCGAGAGAAGAAAACGCCCACAAGGGCTCTATCGTCGACATGAACGAGCTATGGTGCACCTCCCCGCCATCTCGTTTCTCGGTCTCGCAGTTCCAGCCTCCATCATCCCGCTGGTACTTCACAAGCCAGTCAAACATCTCTCGCACGCGGGGATCATTCTCAAACCCGAACTCTGCGAGCGTCCGTGCCATGTTCCCGGTAACGCAGGGCTCCCAGACCAAACGCCACCCTCGCAGATCCTCATCAGGATACTTTGGCGGCGGCCAAGAACGATCCTGCCCGTCCATGACTCGCAGAAAATACTCGCAGCCTTTCCGAATCGAGGAATTCGTCCCAGGGATACCCATTTCAGCCAACAAAATCAGCGCCCAGACAGTCGCCCTCCACTTGGGCCAGTACACATCCTCCCCATCTCCCCAGTAACCTGCAGGGTGTTGTTCTTTCAAGTACTCGGCTACCGGACCCCAAGATGCAATACCGTTCAAGGCTGACATAACTTCGGTATCGGTTTCGGATCTTTCGAGAATGTCCTTAAGGGTCCAGTATCGAACGCCCGGATTCTCATTCTTCAGGAGCCAGGCGACAGCCTGATCCCACTTTGCGACCTCGACAGTACTAGCCAACACAGCGAAACTCCGTTAGAGGAATGGTTAGTGTCCCGCCAATTAAAGCGAACTCTACAAACTCTTATTGGAACAAACCATGGAACCCAGAACTAGACACATGACGAACGGGCGTTAGGCCGAGTATTTCTGGTAGAACTCTTCAAGTTCCTTCCGCATCGGACTTCCTCTGGTCTCTGGCCTACCGGCCTTGAGGGCGGCTGCCATGTTCCCATGCTTGAGCGCTTCGATGTCGGCAAGTCCTAGTACCTTGTAGGCTGCGAACGCTCCGACGAACGCGTCTCCGCACCCGGTCGTGTTAACGATCTTCCGTCCAATTTTCGCCAGGTTGACACTCTTCATCTTCAACTGCTTCCCCTTATCATAAAACGCGAAGCCTTTGCTTCCTAATGTGACGAGAATCTTCATCTTCGGCGCGACCTTGCTGAAGGCGACGACAGATTCCGCTAGAGTGTGAGTACCAGCGAACGCCAGTGCCTCATGTTCGTTCAAGACTAGATAGTCCAAACCATCCATCTCCCCTCGAAACTCTTCCATTCCAAATCTTGTCAAGACACCCGGATGCCAGAGAACAGTACGTCGGAGGCGGCGCCCTTCCGAAAGTATTCTCCCCGCCACATGGCGAGGCGGGTCGATGACGACCATCATCTGGCATTTGCCGAATAGATTCTGGACCTCTGGAAGCATGATATGGTCCCGTTTCAGCCCAGTATTCGCGCCGAAATGCGTCTCAATATTGTTCCTCCCCTTCTCGTCAACCGTAATGTACGCCTGGCCAGACTCAAGCTTCATCAGCGTCTGGACCGCAGAAGTGTCCACCCCATCCTGTTTGAGAATCAACAACTGCTTCTTGCCGATCTCATCCTTCCCGACACAGGCTAACAAGGCCACCTTTCCGTGGCCGAGGATCCGGGATGCGGCAACCGAAACATTCCCGCCTTTTCCTCCTGGGACACGGTCGACTTTCTCGACGACCACTTCTTCACCAGGGCGGGGAAGTCGTTTGACGAAGAGGTTGATGTCCCAGTTGAGGGCACCTGTCACAACCAAGTCTAACGGCAAACCAAACCTGCCCTCCCAGTTAGACCGGTCAACGCTGCATCTTCGGAGTCGAAACTCGTTTTTTAGCTCTTCAACGCAGCCGCTATGACCGGAGCGACAGTCACCTTGCTAATTGGACCGGGATAAGTGTCTGTTCCAACCACCTTTAGCACTCCAGCGGCTTTGATCCGTTTCAGTGCCTCCTCGGCGAGGACAGGGTGGGTGCAGACCACAAAAATGCGATTCGCGCCCCCCTTCTTGCAGGCCTTCGCAGCCTCCGCGATAGTTCCGCCTGTGCTGATGATGTCGTCGGCGAAGACCACATCTCGTCCTTTCAACTCAAAGTCACCAGCGTCGACTTCAACCTTGGACGAGGTCATCCCTTCTTTTCGGACTCGTACCTTACGAAACGCCACATGCTCTGAATCCAGCTCCTTTGCCACTACGGTAGCCCACTGCTCTGCTTCCTCGTCGGGACCGATCACGATCGGGTTGCGCGGGTTGAAGTGTTCTCTAGCGTACTTTCCGAGTTCATGCATCGCGGTGAGGTTGTGAGCAGGGATCTTGAAGACTTTGGCGACGTCTCCGAGTCGGTGAAGGTGACAGTCTATTGTAAAGAACGATGTCGTGCCGGCGGATTCTAGGAGACGGGCTACTGATGCAGAACTAACTGCTTCTCCCGGGTAGAATCGTGAGTCTTGTCTCGCATATGCGAGGTAGGGTACTACGGCGGTGATGGAGCGGGCTCCCAGGTCCCTGAGTGTATCCGTTAGCAAGAGAAGTTCGAATATGTTCTCGTCAGGTGTTCGATAGAGAGACTGAATTGCGACAACGTCTTGGTCCTTGACGTTGTCATGGATTCGGAGATATTTTTCGCCGTCAGGAAAACGCTTCACTTCCAATTGGCCGGCTTCTTGGCCGAGTTCTTTTGCGACTTTCTCTGCGAGGGGTTGGCTTGCGGACCCGCCTAGTATGAGCATGGGAGAACGAGACCGACCGTGGCGTGCTAATAAAAGTGAGGGCTCAAGCCAATCACATTATAACTGCTGATCAACTCGATCCTTCCAGATGTCTCTACTAGGAAGGGCAGGACTCGACCTACGATCATGGGCCAAGAGCCTGCGACTTGCAAAACAGATCATCCTGATATGCATAGCAGGATTCGTGCTTGCACTGCTTGGTCTGCGGATACTCGGAACCTCAACAGACACCTCCATCGCCATTTCCCTCTACCGTTCCATATCCGGTGATACCCTTGTCCCTCTAGTCTTTGGGGTAGCGACGGTGGGAGATCTCATCTGGGCCCCTCTAATTTTCTGGCTCTACGTCTTCCGCAAGGACAGCAATGAATGGAACAGCTCGCTAATACTGGCGGTGGCGATGGTGACTGCAATGAGTCTCACGGACGTGTTGAAAGCATCTTTCAACCTTCCAAGACCGTTCCAGATGCCTTCGCTCGGAATAGTCGCCCGTGGTGAAATCCCCACTAATCCCGGATTCCCCTCGGGACATACGACAAACGCGTTTACAGTCGCCACGGTGATATGGTCCAGGTATACTGCCTGGCGTGTTCCCTTCGTTCTTCTCGCGATCGCTACCGGTGTCTCAATGATCACTCTGGGGTTGCACTTTCCGAGTGATGTTATCGGCGGTGCTTTTCTTGGAATCTTCTGTGGTACATTCGCTCTGGGATTGGCGAAACTCCGGTCGAGCAAGTGATATTGTCACTTTCGGATACTGGTCCAAGTTACATGGCCCCTTTCGAACTAGAGCACTTGTCTGGTGGACAGAGAAAACGGCGACCGTTGAAACCATCTCCAGTTGATCATAGAGTAGAGGCGGTGCAGCCGACAGGAATTCCTATTCTCGACCAGGTCAGCGGTGGAGGTATCCCTCGACCATCCAGTGTTGCGTTGATGGGTCCGATAGGGAGCGGGAAATCCGCGTTGGTCCGTGAGCTAGTGGCGAATTTTCTTCGTCAGGGGTGCCAGCTTCTCTACTACTGCATAGATGATCCAGCTGATGTAGTCAGGCTAGGACTCGAGGACCATCACATTGCAGTGACGAAGATCGAGGAGGAAGGCCGTCTCGAGTTTGTCGACATGTTCTCGCTCGGAGCTCAGAAGCTTGCCGAGTCGCTTCCCAAGATGGACCCCAGTGATATCTTGGAGGAGACGTTGAGGTTTCAGGACCTCCTCGCCTACGGGAGGAGCTTTGCAATGAAGCCGACCCTTGGACCAAAGGTGATAGTGATGGACTCCATCACGCCATTTTTCCTGTTAGCAGAAGCAAGGCGTGTCTACCAGTATGTTCAGGTCATGCGTTTTGCAACACAGATCGCTCGGGCGGTAACGATCTCCGTCTTGCATACGGAAGTTGTGGATGTGAACGTGGAAAACGCCACCGCGAACCTAGCGGACGGGGTCATCGAAATGAGAAAACGACAGGGGGAGGTCTTGCTGAAAGGTGGCACGTTGAAGGTGTTGAGAATCGGGCGTAACCCAACACCGTCACGTGGATATTTCTACCAGATCACGCAGCAAGGAATCGTGTTCTCCAACACCCCAATGTTCTGATTATCACCGGGTGAGAATTCTTTAACAACCGAATAGCATATTTCTAAGGGACTTTGTCTACCAGCGCGAAAAAGCTGAGGATTGGGTGCAGCGGCTGGTCCTACCAGGACTGGGTCGGCCCATTCTATCCAAGAGACGCTAAGCCCGCTGACTATCTTCGGATGTACTCACAGGTCTTCGACGCGGTTGAGATCGATTCCAGCTACTATCGGACGCCTTCGCCCTTCATGGTGTCCAACTGGAAACGTGTGACTCCCGAGGATTTTCTTTTCACTGCGAAGTTTCCGAAGAAGATAACGCATGAGCTGAAACTACGGGACAGCCAGGCACAGCTAGAACGGTTTTACAAGGGTATGTCGGAGTTGAAAGAGAAGCTTGGGGCTTTGGTGATCCAGCTTCCGCCGTCATTCAACTACAAGAAGGATAGAGAGGCGCTGGAGACGTTTCTTGGACAGACGGACAAAAAGTACGTGCACGCTATCGAATTTCGCAACAAGTCATGGTTCAAACCTGACATCTACAAGCTTCTAGAGGCGAACAATACCAGTCTGGCTTGGTCGGAGAACCAGTACGCTTCAACTCCGCCCGAGGCTACGTCTGACGTGGCCTATCTTCGAATGGTGGGCGACCGTTCAATCACAAATTTTGGAGGGAAGCAGAGGGATCAGGGGGAGGTCATGCGAAAATGGTACACAGCTCTAG